>Ga0208645_1000025_pt1 | contig 331931 bp, 305 predicted proteins | sample VirMetDEL_Sep_01_FD_184519 | JGI IMG/M metagenome (GOLD analysis project Ga0208645, IMG submission 184519) | Aqueous microbial communities from the Delaware River and Bay under freshwater to marine salinity gradient to study organic matter... | ecosystem: Environmental > Aquatic > Marine >...
GTGAAGCCGCTAAGGGCAAAAGTAAACCAAGGTCAAAAGTGACGGGAGTTGCAAAAAGTCCCTTGTCGAACCTCGCCCGTGTGGCCTTGTTGGCTGGAATGGGGGTGGTGGCCTTGTCTGCACAGGCGGATTCTACTAGGTGGATAGGAGAAGACGGCAATTGGAACGATGCTGAGAAATGGGATGCAGGCGTGCCTACTGCTAGGGATGATGTTTTTATAAGAGAGCTTGGCAGCACGGTAACCCTAGATACGGCTGGTGCTAGAGCCGAAGCTTTATTTATAGATAACGATACACATTTGCTTGTTAATGGTAATGGGCAACTAATTGTGGGGGAGTTTCTTACTAATGACGATCCAGGAGAAACGTCATATTTTACCGTTACAGGAGGAAGGGCATCTGTGCAAGTTACTGGGGCGCTTGATATTGGTGATACTGTAATGATGTTAGAGCAAGGTGCTTCCGTCACCAGCGCATCTGGTTATATTGGGTCTGGTGCACTTGCACAAGTCACGGAGGGTGCAAGCTGGGGTGTCGCTGGACTAATGGAAATAAACACGGGAGCAGCTTTAAAGGTCAGTCATGGTGGAGTTGTTACAGCTTCTCGTTTTCTTATTGACTTTGGCGGGACTTTTAATATCGGTGCCGCCGAGGGCGAAGCCGCGACTGCTGCGGGACAAATATCAGGTGACATAGAGTTCGGCAGCTTCGATGGCGAATCTAATGATCTGGTGCTAAACCACACGGATACAGATTATGTGCTTGCTTCCGATATTTCGACAAAAGCTACGGCTGATGATGCCAATATCAATTTGGTAAGTGGTACGACGCGTTTTACTGGCGATTTGTCGGAATATGACGGCATGATGAACGTAAAAGGCGGAACACTGAACATTGCCTCAAGTGATGTGCTGACATTGGGTCATAATTACAACCAGACAGCAGACGGTGTATTGCAGGTGGGGGCAAACAGTAACACGGAGTCTGGCAAACTGGTGGTTACTGCTACAGCAACCTTTGCCACGGATTCAAAAATTCATGTCAATGCCGCTGAAGCAAAAGGCTTAACCGTTGGCGCAAACTTAGGCAACATCATTGAAGCGGGCTCGCTAGTATCTGATGGTTTTGTGGTTACCGATAATTCGGCTTTATTCGACTTTGAAGTGAGTGTTGATGACGCCAATAACAGTGTCAGTTTACGTTCTAAACAAGGCACGGATGAATCAGGCGAAGCGGTTTCCTTATTGAAGTATGTGCAAAAGCAGCAATTCACTACGGGTCTGGGTGCCGCTAGCGTGTTGAATGACTTTGTTAATGGCACCGCCACCGGAAACGGCATGGACGAAGTGGTGTCTGGTTTAGGTAAAATGGCCACCGCCAAAGACGTAGCGGATGCCGTTGCGCAAACGCTGCCTTTGATGTCCGGTTCTTCTGCCAAAGCCTCAACCAGTGTGATGCAAGCCAATAGCAATGTGGTGTCGGCTCGTCAATCGGGCATCGCGTCTGGCGATGGTTTTATCACGGACAAACACGCTTGGGTGAAACCGGTCGGTAGCTTGGCGAAACAAGATGCGCGTAATGGCGTCAGCGGTTTTGATGCGTCTACCTTCGGTATTATCGGTGGTTTGGATGGTGATCTAAACGATACGACTTCCATTGGTTTTGCCTTGTCCTACATGAACACCAACCTAGATGGCAGTGGCACCAACTCAACGAATTCGGCCGATATTGACGCCTACCAAGCTATTGCCTATGGACAACATCAATTTGGTGAGCAGTTCCACAACCTAGACCTAAGCTGGCAAGCGGCATTGGGTTTTAACCAAACCGACGGTACTCGTCGTATCACCTTCATGGACAGCAAAGCCAAGTCGAAGTACAACAGCTACACCAGTAACCTGAGTGTGGGACTGGGTCGTACCTTTGCGATGGACAGTGGCACCAGCATTACGCCAAGTGTACGCGCTGCTTATTCTTATATTAAAGACGACAGCTACCAAGAAAGTGGTGCTGGTGCTTTGAACCTAGACGTAGCAAGCAATACCACGGATGCCTTGGTGATCTCGGTGAATGGCGATTTCTCGCGTCGCATTGCTGACCAAGCCGCTTTGTTAGCAAGCGCCGGTGTGGGTTATGACCTATTGAATGACGCGTCTAGCAGCACGGCCTCTTTTGCTGGCGGCGGTGCGGCCTTTACGACGAATGGATTAGAGTTGTCTCCCGTGGTGATCACCGCAGGGGTTGGGGTGAACTACGCCCTAAACGATGCCACTGACATCACGGTGCGTTATGACTTGGAAGGTCGTTCTGACTTTTTGAGTCAAACCGCGTCAGCCAAAGTGATTTGGGTGTTTTAAAGACGAAAAGTAGTTTTTATACACTAAGTGGTTATGATGAAAGCCTCGCATTTTGATGATGTGAGGCTTTTTGTTTGCAGGTAATTTTCATTAAAGAGAGTTGGTATGAGAGCGTGGCTTTTTGGCATTCTGGTGTTAATAACATTTGTTCTTGCTGGTTGCACTCGTTTTTCTGTTGAAAGTCGGGTGGAGAATGCGGACTTGTTAGCCGAACAAAAAGCGTGGGAAAAACAGACATTACACACGGAATATTTTGTTATTCGTAGTTATGTCCCTCGTTTTGAAAAAGGCGCCTCTAGTGATCCATTGACGATTTACATCGAAGGTGATGGATTAGCTTGGATTAGTCGTACAAAGCCTTCTTCAAACCCTACGCCGATTAATCCTCTGGCTTTGTCTTTGGCCATGAAAGATCAAGGGCGTGCCGCGTATTTAGGTCGTCCATGCCAGTATGTTGTAGATAAACATTGCTCTGCAAAATATTGGACGTCAGAGCGCTTTGCCCCGGAAGTGGTCGATTCGATGAATGATGCCGTGTCGCAATTGAAAGCGAAAATGCAGGCTAGTAGGTTGGTCTTAGTGGGGTATTCTGGCGGAGGTGCTATTGCTGCCTTGGTCGCAGCGAGACGCGGTGATATAGCCAGCTTGATAACGATTGCAGGTAACTTGGATCCGCAAAAATGGACTCAAGAGATGAATGTTTCACCTTTAATTGGTTCGCTCAATCCTGCCGACGAATGGAAAAGGTTAATGGATATCCCCCAGCTTCATCTTGTCGGAGAAAAGGATACATCGGTACCCTTGTTTGTCGCAGAGTCTTATCAGTCTCGTTTCCCTCTGGGCAATAAGCCGGCCATCAAAGTAGTGGAAGGTTTTGATCATCATTGTTGTTGGTTAAAAGAATGGCCAGCCTTGAAACAATAATTTAGTTTATAAGGAGATATTGAGTAACAGCTATTAGTGGTAGGGAAGTAAATCATGGGGCGTTTGTTAGTTATTTTATGGATGTGTAGTTTAGGTGTCTTTGCTCAGGCTCAGTCTATTACGACAATAAATGATTACGGGGATTTTGGACCTTTTATGCGTTCGTTAAATAATACGAGCTATGGTTATCAAGTTATTCAAGACATTACTGATAGCGCATCAACCAAACTAATCGAGAAATTCGAGGTGCGCCCTGGTGATTGCTACTGGAATAAAGGTTGGAACGATTGCGAGCAAGATCGCGAACGCAGTGAGTTATCCGAGCAGCAGAAAACGACGCCAGCAGGTAGTGACGCTTGGTACGGTTGGTCGATTTATTTTCCTGATGATTATCCCAATGTTTTTCCTACCAAGGTGGCTCTCGGTCAATTTCATCAAGCCAATTCTCACCCTATCTGGATGTTTCAAAATGGCCGTGGCGGGTATCATCTAGACGATCATATTTCCGGTACTAAGCAATACTACGAGCTGATTAATGAGGCTGATCTGCGAGGCCGGTGGCATAAAATCGAAGTGTATGCTCGCTGGGAAAAAGACGATTCTGGTGTGTTCCAAGTTTGGGTAAACGGCGAGCAAAAAGTCGACTACCAAGGTCCGACGATGGACGCAGACATTGTGTATTTTAAATACGGCGTGTATCGATCTTTTTTGTCTCGATACAAACAAACCAAGCAGTCAAACGTCGTACCGCCGCAAATTGTCTATTACAGCAATGTGAAGCGTGGTAAAAATAGAGCATCGCTTCAGCCTTAGATTATTGCCATTGGGAGATAACATGAGCGTTCAAATTCGTCCTGCTGTCATTGATGATTTACCCGCGTTAACCGATCTTTATAATCACTACATAGTGAATACGGCGACGACTTTTGATATAGAGCCGTACACCTTAGAGGGTCGATCGGTTTGGTTTTCGCAGTTTGCACCAACAGGTCGGTATCGATTGTTGGTGGCGGAACAAGAGGGTGAAATTCTTGGCTACGCTTGCAGCGCTCAATTCAAACCCAAACGCGCCTATGAAACCTCGGTGGAAGTCAGCATTTATCTAAAACCTGAGACAAAAGGCCGAGGCTTGGGAACCGCTTTATACATCGAGTTGTTCGAGCTATTGGAAACAGAAGACGTACATCGCGCTTACGCGGGAATCACTTTACCCAACGAAGCCTCCCGCATTATCCATGAAAAATTCGGCTTTGAATCCGTTGGGGTTTATCTTGAAGTTGGCCGAAAATTTGGTCAATACTGGGATGTGGAATGGTTTGAGAAAGAGGTTGGGGGTTAGGGTCGTTAGGCGGGTATCAAAAGGCTTGCGCTTTTCTGCAGATTTTGCATGTCGAAAAAAGAAAAAGGCGTTGATCTCCTTTTTTCTTTTTTGATACTTGACGAGTTAACGGTTTTAAATCTAATATTATTCTTAATACGGCCCCTGCCTCTTGTCTCTTTTGAGATTACGCGGGGGTTTTTTATTGCCCGCTTTCCTCTACATCAGTCCACCAAGCTCCCCAACCCTCAACCACACCGATGTCGGAAATGGTTCGCTTATTGTCTGACTGTATTGTTGGAAAATTCTCTAAGAGCACGGCTAGCCGATGATGCCACTGAGTATTTGGGCAAACCACTCGTACAATATGGCGCAATATAGCGAATAGAAGAAAAGGCTTAGCGATCAAATCTGATTTACCAATAAAATCGTCACACCACCTTATCTCACCTAATTCAGGTAACTTTGGTTGATCAATGATATTGCGATTCCATAAACGGCTGTGGTGCGCTGCTATATTACGTAAATGATTCAATGAACGAAGCCAGCTGGCGAAAACCTTAAAATCGTTTATCCTGTATTTAGCAGCAACCTTCTCCTGATCTGGCACCTTCATCATGGCAAATAACTGGGACATGGCACCGAAATCCAATACTTCTACTGCGACCCAAATGGGTAAGTTTTCACCATGAGTTCTGAGGTAATGCCTCACAAACTCTTCTTTATTCTTTGATCGATGTACCAGTCCCAGATATTTTTGTTGCCATGCTTCAAATGCAGGCACGCCATAGAACTTTTTATTTGAAAATTTGGGGTGAAATTGCTTTTGATCTAGATAAGCAAATGCGCTTCTTTTTCCCAATAAATGAGCAATGTCGACACGAAGAGCGACCTCCACTCTTTCCAAAGCATCCAAAACAAGCAGCCGTAGTTTCTTATCAAATAAATACAGTTCGACTGCATCAGAAAAATGCGTATTCAAGTGAAACTGATCGCTGACGTTGGTCTGCAAGGCTTTGGTTTGTGGGTCTTGGCGAATGGTGAACTGGCGAAAAGGATACCAATAGCCACTGAGTCGATAGTAGCCAACACGCTCTAAATAGTTTATAGCGGCTTCGTCATCGGTTACAGACATACCCCGTGTTTTGAGCAAAGTGAGCTGCTCACTAAACGACTTCCATGGGCGATCATAAGTCATATTAAAAACCTTCCTTAGTCATATATCTTAAAAAGCTTTTTCTACTAACCAGCTTGGGGTGTATACGGCGTTTGACTTTCAGCCATGAGCTACTAAAATCCTTATCAGAGCAGTTGGATGAGTCCCTCTGGTTGAAAAATCAACTAAGCACTACCAACAATCTACACAGAGCCCCGAGACAGATGTTCACATCCCTCTCGGGGTTTCGCTTTTTAGGCATGTTAAAATATGAACACGCTTATTGTCCATGTTGTCCGCTATTTATTTCCTACACAGCTTTACAAGATTGCCTTTCAATAAGACGACAGCCGAGTTCTACTCTTCGTGCAGGTGCATTTTTGCTTGTGCGACGGGTAAGAAGTTCGAGTTCTTCCAAGGCGCAACGGGCAATGTGATGCAGCGGCGTATGAACAGTTGATAGCGCGGGTTGCATCATTTGGCCGGCAAACACGTCATCAAAGCCGAGAATAGAAACATCCTTCGGCACTTGAATACCTTTCTTTTGTAAGGCATTAAGAACACCGATGGCGACGTTGTCAGCAAGACAAAAGAAGGCGGTAATCTGATTCAAATCCGGATGCTGTTCTAACCATTCAGTCATGCCTTTTTCAGCAATGTCGGGTTGGAAGCTGTCCAGCTGAATGCTGGTAGTCGTTATGCCTAATTCTTGGTGTTCATTAATGGCTTCTTTAAAACCATCTAAACGCTGCCTGATGGTGTAGCGTCCCGGCCAAGAGACGATGCCAATGTTCCTGTGACCTAGCTCAATTAAGTGTTCAACTCCCAGGCGAGCACCGTTTCTATCGCCAATACCGACCGACCCAATGTGCATACCGGGTTCTTGTCCAGCGAGCAAAATACAGGGTAAAGCGGTATTGATTACTTCGTTCAGGAGTTTTTGGTTTTCGTCGAAGTACACTAAAATGCCGTCGCATTTGGTCTTCGTCATACGTTCCGATATCTTGTTGTAATCGCCTTTAATTTCGTCGATCAAAACGGGTTCGATTTCGACCCCTTTTTGCTCGCATTCCTTGCGTAGTGTTTCGAGTATTGTCCATGAGACGAAATTGACGTCGGTTTGTCTCAAGCGTTCAGAATCAACAAACAGGGCGATTTTCCGCAATGTTGCTGTCTGTGCGCGCTTGATACGAGAGTCCAAATAGCCAATATCTTTGGCGATTTGTAACACTCTTTGGCGAACGTCGTCAGAGATCTTGGCGGTGCCATTGAGTACATGACTTACTGTACTGATGGCGACACCGCTTTGTTCTGAGATTTTCTTTAAACTCATAGCTTATTTGACTCCACTGCCTGCTACGCCCTCAGTAATGTATTTTTGTAAAACAAGAAAGACGATTGTCACTGGTAACAGTGCAATAACGGTCATCGCGAGAATATAGTGCCACTCTACCGAGAATTGCCCTTGGAAAGCATTTAAACCAATTTGTAGCGTGTAGTTCTCTGGACTTGATAACACGATCAATGGCCAGAGGAAATCATTCCATCGCCATATTACCGAGAATATAGCCAATACCGCCAGAGCTGGCGCGCAAAGCGGTAAAACAATGCGCCAGTAAATCCGAAATTCTGAGGCCGCATCGACTCGTGCTGCTTCGATCAAATCATCAGGAATGGTGAGCATATATTGCCGTAGCATAAACACACCGGTTGGTGTGGCGACCGTGGCAAAAATCACTCCCCATAAATTGTCCGCGAGATTTAAGCCAACAATAACGATAAAAGCGGGTACCATTATGACAGAAAGGGGAAGCATTAAGGTGGACAAAATCAACATGAAGATCGCGTTTTTGCCGCGGAATTTATACTTAGATAAAGCAAAGGCTGCCATTGAGTTGAGCAGTAGCGTCAATATTGTCGCCACTACAGTGACGAACACTGTATTTTTGATGTAAGTAAAAAAATCAAAACGCTCTAAAGGATCAGTGTAGTTACTCCACTGGAAATGCATACCTTTGAGCTGAGTGATTTCTGAAATAGGTACTTGAAAAGTTTTTTCTGGTTTTTCCATATCCAGCACTGTGGCTTTGATGCCAATTCGACGCACCATGGCGACTTTTTTGGTTTCGCCACTAGCTTGCGTCCACTCCCAAACTGAAAGGTCTTTGTCATAGCCTTCTACCTGAGTGCTGACAGTAGACTGTGGAATTAAACTCGGAGGGAAGCTGTTTACTTCGGCCTCGGTTTTGAGTGACGACAACATGGCCCATGCAATAGGAATAGCAATCACCGCCGTGCCTAGTGTTAGCCAAAGCCAAGATAAAATGTCGGTGATGTCCATTTTACCAGGACGACGAGTACGGGTTAAAAACTTAAGCATAATTAGTACTCCGCTTTTTTCGCTAGCCAGACTTGTATCAAGGTCAGCGCGAGCAGGGCCAAGCCCATTAATACCGATGCCGCAGACGCCAGACCATAGAGTCTAACTTCTGAGCTGAAGGCGGTTTGATAGATAAATTGCACGATGAAGGTGTTGGCGGTTCCTGGCCCACCACCATCGGTCAGTACCCAAGCTTCGTCGAACACTTGAACTGAACGAATCAATAGGAGCACAGCAACCACTAATAAATTGGGTGTCAGAAGGGGGAGAGTGATTCGCCAAAATTGTCGCCATTCGCTGGTGCCATCCACTTTTGCCGCTTCATAAATGTCTCTTGGAATGGCTTGTAAACCTGCCAAAATGATCAGGGTAAAGAAGCCCATATGAAACCAGATGGAGACGTACACTACCCAAAAACGTGACCACCAAACTTCCAATAGAAAAATAGTACGCTCGCCACCAAGGTCTAAGATAAAAGCGTTTAGTAGGCCATCACGAGCAAGAAACCATTTCCAAATTAGGCCGACTACGACAGGGGAAAGCAGCACAGGATAAAAGAAAATGGAACGAAATAGCGCCTTACCTTTGCTTAAACGATTTAGCACGACTGCGGTGATGAGTGCCATGACCAAGGTGCCAGTGGCGTTAAGTAAGGTGTACCACCAAGTGTTGTGAACAGCGGTCCAAAAAAGATCAAACTCACAGCTGGCAGGGTCCATATAACTGCCGCAGTTAAGTAGGCGTGAGAAGTTTTCTAAGCCAACAAAGGGGCGATCCCAGATCAACATGTTGGTGCCGCCAGTAAAAGCATAAGCGATGGCTAAACCGACTGGCAAAAACACGAACAAGGAGAAAAGCACCATGTTTGGGGCGACAAACAGGTAACCCATGCGTTGCACGCCTATCTTTTTCTGCACATAGACGGTCGGCAATTCAATCAGTCGCATGAATTTATCGAGAATCGAGAAAAGGAAAGCGGACAGGTTTTTCATACTTCTATCCTCTTAAAGGCTTGATCTGTTTTATCGCAGAAGACGTGCATAAATTGCGAGGTAAAACGTAAGAAAATAGTATCGCCAATTTCGGCGTCAAAATGATGAGGAAGGTGGGCAACTAAATCTTCTTTTTCGCCCTGAATAGAGCCGTAAATGAAGGTTTCGTGTCCCATACATTCAAGCTGGGTGATTTCTAATGGAATGCCCGACTCAGCGATTTCTATGTGTGATGGTCGAACACCAAGGGTGACACTATCGCCTATTTTAGCTGTCTTTGAGATGACTGGAATACTGAATTCGCCGATGGATTTTGAGGTCACCTCTATGCCATTGTCAGATACCTTGGTGATGCCGGCTTGAAATATATTCATTTTTGGAGAGCCGATAAATTCGGCTACAAAACGATTGGCAGGACGTTCGAAAAGGTCGAGAGGTTTACCGACTTGTTCAATTCTTCCCGCATTTACCACGACGATTTTTTCAGCCATGGTCATGGCTTCGACCTGATCGTGGGTTACGTAAATCATGGTGGTGTTGAGTTTTTTATGGAGCTTGGTGATCTCGCCTCGAGTTTGTACACGTAATTTTGCATCCAGATTAGACAGAGGCTCGTCAAACAAAAATACTTTAGGGTTACGGACAATGGCTCGACCAATGGCGACACGTTGACGCTGTCCACCGGAAAGCGCTCTAGGTTTGCGGTCCATATAAGGCAGAAGGTCGAGTAGTTTTGCGGCTTTCTGGATACGTTCTTCAATAATGGCTCGGTCCATATTGAGATTTTCGAGACCAAACGACAGGTTTTTCTTTACCGTCATATGTGGGTAAAGCGCATAGGATTGGAATACCATGGCGATTTCTCGTTCGGCAGGTGAAAGTCTATTAACGACTTTGCCATCAAACAGAATTTCCCCTGAGGTAATGTCTTCTAATCCAGAAATTAAGCGCAATAACGTCGACTTACCACAACCTGACGGTCCGACCAAAGCGACAAACTCTCCGTCTTCGATGTCGATGTTAACCTGATGCATGACATCAATGGATTCATAACGTTTGTGAAGGTTTTTGAGCTGAATGGCAGCCATGTGGTGCTCCTGTTTTTTATATTTGTTATTAGAGTATTTTTTAATGAGAGTGTTAGCGTGTTTTGTTTGTAAAACTCCGATACTCCGACAGAAAAAGTGACGCAAGTGCTTGGCCATAAGGTGTTGGAATATTGCCAATTTGCTTATAAAAATCTAATGAGTGTCCCATAGCGGTGCCATCGGATACTTCTTCCAAAATACCTTTTTCATTGATTCTGGTGACCACTGCATTTAGACACAAATTAATCATGTCTTGGTATTCTGTGATTTCTAGCAAGCCTTCACGACAGCCAGCCAGTAAACCATAACCAATGGCTGCGGTGGCCGATGCTTCAATAGGTGAACTAGGGTCATTGAGCAGAGTATGGAACATGCCATCTTTACGTTGGCATTTTTTTAGGGCTCTGACTTGTGTTAAATAGACATTTTTGAGCTGTCGAGCGGTGACGCTTTGAGGTTCAAGAATGCGAAACAGCTCCGGAATAGACAGTGTTAGCCAAGCATTGCCGCGTGCCCAAAGTGCGTTGGCGAAGTTGTGGCGACCATGGAAGGTCCAGCCGTGGTAAAACAAGCCGCTGTGGGTATCGCCAAGAAAGCGGATATGACACAAATATTGGTATTGTGCTTCTTGTGTCCATTCTGGACGTTGGCAAAGTTTGCCTGCTGCGCCCATAAATAACGCTGCCATAAACAAGGTGTCGTCCCAGAGTTCGCCATCGTTATCGCGTTCTTTGACGAGATGCTGGTATCCTTCTTCTTCGGTTTTTGGCATTTTTGTGTGAATCCAGTCGGCCCATTCTTCGACAATCTTTTTCCAGTCTTCACGCTGAAAGTGTTCGGCTAATAACGCTAGCGTTAGCATAGGGGCGGTCGAATTGACTTGTCGGCGCGGCAGGCCTCGTTTGATTTGCCTGTCGTACCAGCGGCCAATGCGCTCTAGTGCGGCTTGGTCGTTGCGTTCTTTTGCATCACGAAAATCACCGTATAAACCGACACCTACTTCCCAATCCCATTCATCAAACAGAATCTCGTCACTGAATTCTGCTTCGACATTGCCAATGCCTTTAAGCGAACGAAACCCCTTCGACAACGAGGTTAAGGCATCATTTAAATTGTGCGTGCTCATGTGTGTTTGCATGTTTGTTCTCCAAATACTTAGTCTGTCTAACGTGACAAATAGCGTCTTAATCAATAACCACCCGATACATTGCTAGGTGGTTCATGGATGTACGTTTTGCCAAGGAATAAGCTTTGTATCGCCAAACGTTATGTGTGGTATAGGTAGCAATGGTACAAACGGAATTGGTTCGCCTTTTAGGTGAATTCCTGTGTGGTAATGTAAAGCCAATGTACCATTGTCATAGGTTAGATTGATTTGGTTGTCTTCGGCATGAAAGTCAGGAGCATGCGCCACACAATATTCACGGAAACTGGCCAAACTTTTGTGCTCATCTACTTCGCCTGTAATCACTAACCATGCAGAATGCTTACTATAGGCGCGCCATTCGTAGCCTGCATATAAACCATGTTTTAGTGGTTGTAGGGCTTGCGAGGAGTAGATACCGACTAGTGCAGAGCCTGTCCGAGCAAATAACCAATGGGATTCTGCGATAAATTCGTCGCAGATCGGTGCTGGAACAAAGGCATGGGTAAAGTTAATGACATCAGCGAAGGCTCTTTGGTCAAAAATCATCAAACCAATGTTTTTGTATTGCGCGACTTTTGGATGAACACCGTTGCCCGCCCAATAGGAAGGTCGGCTTCCCCCCCAGACTTTTAGATCACCAGGATGGTTGATCCAGAAACGAGCCAAAGGATGAGCGTTGGTTTGCACATCTAAAAAGTGTTGCTGGTGGCCTTTTTGTCCAGTTTTATAATCGGATACCGTGGACAGCTGTAATGAAGCTGATTTCCATAAGGTGATTTTCGCGTTGTGATCTAATCCTTGTGTGTATCTTGAGTAGATGGATTCTCCAGCAGGCACACTTAGTAAACGCTGGCATAGTTGAGGAGGTTGATAATCGCTCACGGCTAATAATGCAGTAACACGGTCATAGCCTGGATACCATTGGCCGCCAAAGGCAATAGCCGCGATAGAACCAAGTTCGGTTGCAGGTCCTGCTAATAACTCTTTTTCATAAATTCGGCCTTGAGAGCCGGCGCATACGCTGCCAGTGGTGTGTAGCGCGACCATAATAAAAATTTGGTCAATCAGCTGCTTAGCTCTAGAAACCAAAATGTCGTCTTCGGCATTGGTCATTAGAGTAAATAAGCCAAGAAAATCTATGGGGTAATAAGCCGCTGAGTTCCACTCTGCTAAGCCGTGATCATCCATTGAGTCAAACCAACGAATTAAACGAGCATGGGCTTGCGCTTTATGTTGTTTGCCTGTTTTGCCACTGTTCGGGAATATCTCATCTTCGAATAAACTGCCGGCAAGGTACTGCGCAACGTGGAAGCATAAAACATGGTTTTCGCTCCAGAACCACATAACATCATTGCCCGGTTCATCTAACCAGTAACGGAAGTTTAGTACTTCGTGTTTGACTTGATCCCAAAGTGCCGGTTCAAGTTGAGAGTAAGCATAACTTTTGTACATCCAAAGAAGAGGCAATATCCAGAAATCCGCGCAATCATGGCGCTCTTTAATAGGCAGTAGAGCACGTTCAATAAGGCGGCTGGCTAATTCAGGCTGTTGCTTTAGAGCGAGAGTAGCTAACGCTCTGGCGGGTTCTTCTTTGCCTTGGCTGAGCATGGTTTCTAAGGCGAGTGCTTTGCGAGTAGCCAGGTCTGTCGCTGTTACATCGATCGCTGGCGGTAAAATAGTCGTGCCAAGACTACGGCTGAAAGTAAGTGGGCCAGTTTTGACGAGAAAACGTAGTGAAATACAGCCTGCGTTTAAGCCTTTGGTATTGAAAAGCGTTGTTGAGGAGAATTGCTGATCAACAACAAAGCTGACCTCTTCTTGCATCTTCATACCGTCAAGTAGCACATTCATTGTGACGGTTTCGCGCGGATGACTACCTGTATCCAGCAACACTTTAGTCGCCTGCAAAGGTTTGTAATCGGCTTCGATCAATAAATCTTCATCGCAGTAAAAAACTTGGTTGGTGCGCAAGCCTTCTAGGGTCTTTTCGATTTCTTTTACTTCGTCTTCATCGACTTCTAGTGATAATCCTGTTTTTATTTGATGACCTTTTTTTAGCGTCAAAATAAAATAGCAGCTGGCGTCACGCTCGTGTAATTCTTCTAAAAATACAGCCAGTTCGCAGCTGCCTTTTGGAAGATTTAAAGTGAAGAATTGGCTGGTCGGACTATTGCGTTGATAATGGTCTAACTGGACTACTTTTTGGCCATCTTGCCAAATATGAACGCCACCGCAAGTTTCTAAAGAGAAGGTAACTTCTTGAGCTTGTTCTGAGTATAAAGAGCAAGTCAGCCAGCGTTTGATTAGAGTTGGGCGAAAACGAAAAGTGGAAAAGTCTACGCGATTGTCTTCACCGCCAAAATAGATTTCAGGGAAAGAAAGGTCGTTAGGAAGGGATATGGTCCGCTGAGCAATGTGCTCCCTCAAGCTTTCTCTACAGGGTAGATCCCCTGTATCTACCCAGCCGTTAATAAAGCGATAGTCTACGGCGTCAGGCATGGTTCTGGCTTCGCCTGGAAAATAAGTTTCTTCTGCAGGAGACATAGCCCAGCGATTGATTGCGCTGTTAGTAGCAAGGTCCCAATAGATTTTATTTTTATTCATTATGGGTCTCTTATCTTAGTGAAATTTTTTTCATTATTATTATATTTAAAATGATGTTTTAAATATATTTGGCAATTTTTATCAGTATATGTCTATAATCTAACCGCTATCAATAGTGGATATCGAATAAATTTAATGAAAATATTTTCATAACCTTAATCAAATAAAAAGAAAATGAGGTGAAGTAAATGGCTCGTTTGAATCTTGTTCTAAGTACCCTTGCTGTCGCATCGCTATTTGCTGTACAGGCACAAGCGGCAACACAAAAACTCACTTTTTGGTTTACCGATGACGACCCTAACTATGTGAAAAGAATGGGAGAGTTGGTTGATCAGTTTGAAGAAACACATCCTGATATTTCAGTCGATTTTGTGACGACTAGCTATGCTCAATCCAAAGAGCAACTGCCTTTGCAATTGTCTGTGGGGGAAGGTCCTGATCTGGCGAAAATTGCCGATAACTCTCTAATTGCATTCACTTTGGACTTACGTCCTTATATGAAAGATCCGGAGGGTTTCACTAAGCTTCATGGTAATACGTTAAGCTTATTACGCGATGAAAAAAGTGCCCCAGATAAGATTGGTGGCTATGTTGCGTCGCAAACCCTTAACCAGCCTTTTGTGAACGTTACCTTGTTCGAGCAAGCCGGTGTTCCATTGCCGAAAAAAGGCGCGACACTTGCTGATGTGGTTGCCGCTTCGGTTAAAGTCGCGGATAAAACCGGTGTTGATATTCCTTTTACAATGGACCGCTCTGGTCATCGTTTCAGTGGCCCCGCGTACTCCTATGGCGCCAATTTTGTTAATGACGATGGCACCTTTAACTTTCCCGATGCACCAACCAAAGCCTATATAAAAGATCTTTATAACTGGACAAAAACCGGCGCTTTTCCTAAAGAAATGTGGGGTGCCGCAGGCGGAACTCGTTATAAAAACATGGGGGATGAATTTATTAATGCCAACGTAGTGATCTATTTTGCGGGCAATTGGATGGTTAATCCCTTTAAAGAAAAAATAGGTGATGCATTCGAATGGACCGCCTTGGACGCACCTTGTGGCGACGGTGGTTGTATTCCTATGCCTGGCGCTACTTATATGGCGGCATTTAAGCACACCAAACACCCTGAAGCGGTGGCCGAGTTAATTGAATACTTAGGATCCGAGCCTGTGCAAAGAGAGCTTGCGGAGGAATTTATTATTATCCCAGGTGCGAATGTTCAAAATCTGAATTATCAACTTGAGGATGAAAATGCTAAATCGGCCATGACAGTATTTGCTAATAACGCGAGTAATGTAACAGAAAGCATTCGTCGTCTTCAGAAGGCAAAAGGCGCCAATATAGTTTATGACTCTGCTGTACAGCGAATGAGTCAGCTCATCGTAGGCGAACTAACGTTAGAAGAGACATATGAGCGCATGGCGTCAGATATAGCAAAAGGTAATGCGGAGCTGCGTAAACAATAACTTTTGGTCTTCATTTTTTGTGTGGGAAGCGTCAAACTTTTGGCAGCGTGAAAGCGCTGCTTTTTTTTGCGCATTTTATAGGAATTAACTTAGGTTAATTCCTTCTCTTATCTGTTGCTGTAGTCTTGGCTGTATTCTATCTCTATTGATGATTAAAGGGAGCGCAGTATGTCGTTGTCATCCAGTCTACAAAATTATATATCTGATCTTGGCTTGGTTGCGCCAGAGCAGCCAAGTATTAAGTTTGTTAAAGCATTGCAATCGGCCCATGTGGCTCGTTACAGCTTTAATAGTTTGGCGGTGGTGTTGGGCGAAGAGATTTCTTTGGATCTTGCAGAGATCAGCCAAAAAATAGTCTCGCGTGGCTTGGGCGGTTATTGCTTCGAACACAACAAGCTGACCTTTGAGCTATTAAAAGCTTTGGGCTATGACGTACAACTTAAGTTAGCACGAGTGCTGAATAATAATTTTGAGCGAGAAGCGGGCAGAACCCATCGCGTGACCTTGTTAACGCTAGAAGGTGTGAGCTATTTAGTGGATACCGGTTTTGGTGGCAATGGGCCGATTGCGCCCTTGCGGTTAGATAGCAATACGCAGCAAGTGGCGGGTTTAGATGGCTATCGTTTGTTGGCAAAAGGCAAGGAGGAATACGATTTGCAGGTGATGAAGGGGGACGATTATTTTACCCTTTATCGTTTTGATCATGCAGATTACACGGATGCGGATTGTGCGCTGGGGCATTTTTATTCTCATAAAAACCCTAACGCGGTGTTTCTGAAGAACCTAATGGTGACTTTGAAGCAAAAAGATCAAACCATGGCGCTGGTGAATGCAGAGTTAATCATTCGAAATCGTCAAGGCGAGAAAAAGCGCATGATTGAAACCCCCGAGTTACTTAACGATATTTTGACTAAAGAATTTGATATTGTTCTTGATCCAGCGCTGGTCGAGCATTTGTTTATTCGCTTTTTGGCGCCAATCTTGGCTGTTGATAAAGTTGAGACGATGTCATGAGCTCGTTTTTTACCTTGTTATTGTGGGCTTGGCTGATGGCGTCTTCTTTTATCATCTCGAGTCATATGGTGGCATACGCCAGTCCGATTGCCACGTCAGCGTTGCGCTTTTTGTTGGCGATGTTGATGATGTTGCCTGCGCTATGGTTCAGTTGGCAGCGCGCTAAGTTAAATAAAACCGAGCAGTTTCGAGCCTTGTTCGCTTCGCGTCAGCGGCTTTTTCATTATGTGGTGATCAGCGGTGCGTTGGTGGGCTTTTTCATTGGTTTGTTTGTCGCGTTGCAGTCGACTACGCCGTTGAATACCTCTGTGTTATATACCTTGGTTCCCTTGATTGGTGTGATGATAACGAGGGTGTGGCTCAAAGAAATAGCGCCTTTATGGCGAGTGGTTGGTTTTGTTCTTGGCTCAATCGGCGCGATGACGGTGTTGTTTTCTACACAAGGCTCTTCTACACAAGACTTTCCTATTCAGGGAAACGACGGGTTTCAGTGGCATTCAGGCGATTATATTTTTGTTGGGGCGTGTTTTTTATTGGCTCTTCATGTGGTGTCCGTTCAAAAGTGGGGTCGTTCATTAGGCGCTTTGTCTGGTGCTTTTATGATTATGTTGTTCGGCTCCTTGTGGCTACTGCCTATCGCGTTGATTTGGGGAGAGCTTGATCAGGTGCAGTGGATGGCACAAGGTTTTTGGCTGAATATCTTGTATCTGACGGTGTTTACTACCTTGTTTACCTTTGTGTTGCAGCAGCGTTTGGTGGTGACGATGGGCGCAAGTCGGTTGTTGGCAATATCTTATACTATACCGGTTTGGGTGGCGTTATTTACGGCGTTGACACAATCGCGTCTACTGAGTTTGGTGGACTGGCCTTTTGTTGCTGGCATAGTATTGTTAGGTGTCGCGCTGTTTCTTATTGATGGTAACTTGCATAAGGTGAAAATCGCTGATGGATCGAATTCAACTGCAAAATAGTTTCGAAGCGTATTTTAACGAATGGGGCTACGAGATTGATTGGCAAAGATTGACGGTGCCAATGGATGTGCATGTGATTCGCAAAGGGGATTATCTCTTTAGACAAGGCGATGCCGCGAATCGTTTGTATTTTTTGCATTCTGGGTTAGTGCGTTATGTCAGTGTGTCTGATGAGGGTAAAGAGTTCACACAAACCTTTGCAAAGAGCCCGAGAATCATTGGTTCGACCAAGGCGATGGTAACAGGATCGACTGTTTTATTCGGTATCCAAGCGTTGGAAGATTGCATGGTGTCTTCTTACCCTTGGCAGGCTTTTTATGCCCAAATGCGTCATGATATTGGCTTTTTAGAGTGTTACGCTAAATTTTTAGAGCGCATTTTCATGACGAAAGAAGAGCGCGAGAATGCTTTTGTAAAGCATTCGGCAGAACTGCGTTATCTCGATTTTTGTATGACTTATCCTGAGCTGAAAAACACCATACCACAGCAGCAAATCGCCTCTTACATTGGTATTACGCCAGTGGCATTGAGTCGAATTCGACAAAAATTGAAGTTAGGTCATCGTTGAATGCGGGTTCTTGAAATAATCAATTTTTAGTCATTTGTTATTTCGTCATTTCATCATTTGGTAAAGTGAATACATGTGCTTGTGTATGACTTTATTCCCCTTTGTCTTTTTTAAAAATATAAAAATGATTTATAGATCAATGTCTTGAATGATTTTTAAGCCTTTATTTTCGTGCTTCTAATATTTGGGCATGCTCCATGCAATTCCCCTTATTGTGAGAAATAACCTATTTAGCTCACCTTACCTATCTGACTGGGCTCCCCTCTCTGTCAAATAGACGTGGTGTCTACTTAGTGACGGCTTACCGTTTCATAAAAAAAATAAGGAGAAACACTATGATGTTAGCGAATAAAACCCTTTTAATTACCGGCGTATCCTCTGGTATCGGTGCGGATGTTGCTAGGCTTGCTCGTTTTCACGGGGCACGAGTGATCGGCATTGATCGTAATCAGCCTAGCATGACATTGGATGATTTCATTCAAGTGGATTTAGGTAATCCTACGGCGATTGATGCCGCTCTGGCGGCTTTACCTGAAAAAATCGACGCCTTGTGTAACATTGCGGGTGTGCCTGGCACGGCAGATGTGGAGCTAGTAGGCCGAGTAAACTATTTAGGACTACGCCATTTAACCGAAGCACTAATACCGAGATTCAACAAGAATGCTAGCATCGTGAATGTGGCTTCTGTATTGGGTATTGAATGGCCTCAGCGTTTAGAAAAACACAAAGCACTGGCTGACACTTCGTATTTTGAAGAAGGTGTGGCTTGGTTAAAGAACAATCCCGTCCCTCAAGAAACCTGTTACCAATATTTCAAAGAAGCCTTGATTGTTTGGTCTACTCAGCAAGCCTTTACCTGGTTCCGTGATTATGGTGTACGTATGAATTGCGTGGCTCCGGGTCCTGTTTTTACGCCCATTTTAGGCGACTTTGTGTCCATGTTGGGTGAGGAAAGAGTTCAAAAAGACGCTGCAAGAATGGTTCGCCCCGCTTACTCCGATGAAGTGGCTGAGGTGATTGGTTTTCTTTGTTCTGATGCTTCCCGTTGGGTGTGTGGTGTCAATATTCCGGTCGATGGCGGTTTGGCTTCAACCTATCTGTAAGTACGTAATTTTATGCATGTCTTAAAAATATAAAACAACAATAAAAAGGTATTTGTCATGACAGTATTAAAACGCGCTTGTACTTGTGCGCTGTTAACCCTACCTGTTACAGCAATGGCGTATGATTTGCCCGGTGTTAACTTAGGTGGCACCAGTTTTTATGATGGGGCTCCAGGTCCGCAAGGGCCGGGTTGGTATCTTATCGAGTATTTGCAATACCTCTCATCCGATACGCTGAATGATGGTAATGGTGATCCGCTTTCTTTGCCGAAACAAGATGTGGATTTGTTTATTCCTTTGACCCAGATTGTTTACGAGCCAGAGGGACATTTTACTGAGAACACTCGATTGGGTTATACCCTGCTTCTACCTTGGATGGCGAAACAAGACGTGGATGATGGTTTAAATAATGCAGCAATAAGTGCGCAAAGTGGTATCGGCGATATCATTTTGGGGGCTTTTTTACAGTTTGATCCCGTTATAGGAGAAAATGGCCCACGTTATTCTCAGCGTATTGAGTTGGACGTCACTTTGCCGACTGGCGAGTATGATGCGGGCAATGCCATTAATCCGGGTAGCAATGCCTTTAATATTAACCCTTATTACTCTTTAACTTACTGGTTAACCCCACGTTGGACAGCGTCTACGCGTATTTCCTATTTATGGAATGGTAAAAATGATGACCCTTCAACGGCGCTTAACGCCAAAAACGACAGTCAAGCAGGTCAGGCCTTGCATGCTAACTTTGCCAGTGCGTATGTACTGACAGACAACTTAAGTGTTGGATTGAATGGTTACTGGTTGAATCAAATTACCGACACCAAAGTGGATGGTAAAGACGTAAAAGGACGCAGAGAGAAAGTGTGGGCCGTGGGGCCAGGTCTTGTTTATAAGCTAGATCAAGAGAACTCTGTTTTTGCCAATATGTACTTTGAGCAAGATGCCGAGAACCGTTCTGAAGGCAATCGCTTTGTGTTGAGGTTCAATCACCATTTTTAATGGATTTGAAAAGAACACTTAAGAATAGTTTTTATCACCTTTTCCCCGTGATGTGTGGTCCATCACGGGGCTTTTTAAGTGCTATTCCTCTGTATTGTTTTGTTTGCTTTTCTTAAGGCGATACGCCAATTGTGGTCTGCTTAGACCGACTCGTCTGGCGGCTTCAGATAAGTTGCCTTGCGCATTGTCTACCGCTTCTTGTAAAAGGTTGCGTTCTAGCATTTCAATATCGATAGAATCCTTTGTGCCCACGAATTGAGAAATGTGTTCTAGCAACGAGCTGGTAGGCTCTGTCTTTGTCTTTGAATGGCTCAAATTTCCTTGGTCATTGACCGAATAAATAATCTCGTCCGGAATAAATTCATTTCTGAAAAGATGATGAAGATCAATGGGTTCGCCTTCTTCTGACGAAATCACACCACGCTCCATTAGGTTTTGTAACTCACGAATATTGCCCGGAAACGCATAGTTAAAAAGAGCACGGCGTGCCGTTTGCGTCATACCCGAAGGGGATTTACAGTGTAATGCACAGAAGTGGTGGTAGAAGTGATTAATCAATAACGGAATATCTGCTTTACGCTCTCTTAATGGTGGTAAATGAATAGGGAATACGTTTAAACGGAAAAACAAGTCTTCACGAAATTCGCCTCTCTCGACGGCTTTACGTAGGTCCACATTCGTCGCAGCGATGACTCGTACATTGACTTTGATGGGGGCGATGCCACCGACTCTTTCTATTTCTCTTTCTTGTAAGGCTCGCAGTAATTTACTTTGTCCTGCTAAGTTCAGATTACCGATCTCATCAAGAAAAAGGGTGCCGCCATTGGCTCTTTCAAAACGTCCTGGACGGCTCATAGTGGCGCCAGTGAAGGCGCCTTTTTCGACACCAAATAACTCGGATTCCATGAGATTTTCGGGAATGGCCGCACAGTTAAAGGCCAAAAACGGGCCTGTTTGACGACTAAACTTATGCAGCATACTGGCAAAAAGTTCCTTGCCGACGCCGGATTCTCCGGTAAACAGTACGGTGGCATTGGTCGGGGCCACTTTTTTTAATGAATGTGTGGCAGCGGTAAAGGCGGCTGAAACACCGATCATCCGAAGTTGATCTTCTGGCGAACTGGGCTCCATTTCATTGAGCTTAGGATCTGCTTGTGTTGTATTTTCTATCTCGTTGGCAGTTACGTTCAGAAAGCGAATATCCTCTCGGATATCACCCCACAGTTCGGCGGATTTGCCAATCACACGACAGACTGAATGCCCCATGGATTGGCATTCCACTTCTCGGAAGATAACCAAAGAGCCCACGAGACCAGAGACATAACCAATGGCGTAGCCCAGTTCCATCCAGCATGCCGGTGAGCTGCCAATGCCGTAGGCGGCAATATGCTCTTCGTCTTCACTGCTGTGATGCCATAGAAATTCGCCGTCATACAGGCCTTTTTCGGTATCGAATTCAAAATGAATGGTTTCGACTTTTACCACCCCTTCTAGACCGTGGAGATGAGTGCCAGCGGTAAATATGGATGGGGGATCAGAGTCTGGCCAGCGGTTACGAATGAGATCGGCATCGCGCATGCCAGATAAGTAGCCAGTACGAGTCAAAATATCACGAGCTTTATCTAAACCGAGAGAATCAATGAGCTCTCTGCGCAGCAACCCAAAGGATGAACTATGGATAAGCAACATGCGTTGATCTTCTAACCAAATACGACCATCACCAGGAGAGAAAAATAGACATTCTGTCAGATCATCTACGGTGGGGGAGTTATGACCATCGAGTTCGCGCGAGCTGCCTTTGAGCAGTATTTTGGTATTTTCTTTTGCCATATCGGCCAATGAGATGCGGTGCAAGTTTGTCATTATTATTTTTCCTCTTTCACCTAATTGATGAAATGGTTAACTGCTTTTTCTTTAGTTTTGATTAGATTTAACGATATCGTCAAGTCTATTGATTGAATTTTATCCGTCACTCCCCGTTATGTTTTTGCTCTTTTGTAATTAATTATTTATATATCAATAGATTGGGTGTTGTTTTTATTTTGATAGGAACAGAAACAACATATCGGCATAGGTATTGCTCTGCTTTCTCCATCCGCTACGTTTCAATCTTGAATAGACAAGAAGAGTGACTGAGGTGGAAATCTAATAAAAATAAACAGGAGAACACAGATGACGATATCCGTACTTGAATCGAAAAAATGGTCAGGGAACTTTTTTACAGGCGACTGGATTCAGGCCTCGAATACACAAGAGGTCATTGAGCCAGCGACAGGCAATGTTTTGAGTCATGTGGCCATTGCTTCAGCCAATGATGTTTATCTGGCTTGTCAACAGGCGGCGAAGGCTCAAAAAGAGTGGCTAAAAGTCCCTCCTAGAGACAAAGCGACGTTATTTCACAAAGCTGCTACTTTTATGCAGGACAATTTTGATGAACTGGCCTTATACGTCGCCCGTGAAACGGGCGGTATTATTCCTAAAGGCCAGCATGAAATAAAAGAAGCCATCCTGATTTTGCAATTAGCGGCCAATATGACCTTGGAGCCAAACGGCTTGACCTTGCCTTCTGTGCCAGAAAGAATGTCTTACGCAACACGCAAACCTATTGGCGTAGTGGGCGTGATTTCTCCGTTTAACTTTCCAATGATTCTGTCTATTCGTTCCATTGCGCCCGCCTTGGCGACAGGCAATGCGGTGGTGACCAAACCCGACCCACAAACGCCTGTAACGGGCGGTTTTATTCTTGCTCTTGCCTTGGAAGCGGCAGGCTTTCCTAAGGGGATTTTTCAAGTATTGCCTGGCGCGGTAGAAGCGGGTGAAGCTTTGTGCGCAGCGCCAGAAATTGGCATGGTGGCCTTTACTGGCTCGACCGCAGCGGGCCGAAAAGTGGGTGAAGCGTGTGGCCGTAACTTGAAAAAAGTCTCTCTTGAATTAGGCGGTAAGAGCTCGTTGATTATTTTAGAGGACGCTGATTTAGATGTGGCGGCCAGTAATATTGCCTGGGGTGCGTATTTCCACCAAGGTCAAATTTGCATGGCGTCAGGGCGCATTCTCGTTCAAGCAAGCATTGCGGCAGCATTGACGGCAAAAGTCGTTGAAAAAGCCCAACACCTACCTGTAGGGGATCCTGTTTCTGGAACTGTGGCCTTGGGGCCCTTGATTAATCAGCGTCAACTTGAAAAAGTGCATGCCATCGTGCAAGACACTGTAGCGGCTGGCGCTACGTTAGAAGCGGGCGGAACATATGACGGGCCTTTCTATGCCCCAACGGTATTGAATAATGTCAAACCCGGTATGCGTTCGTTTGATGAAGAGATCTTTGGTCCAGTGGTGAATATTGTCACCTTTGAAAGCGATGCCGAAGCCGTTGAAATGGCGAACAACACCCAATATGGCCTAGCGGGCGCGGTGATCTCAAAAGATCTTTCTCGTGCGCAACGCATTGGTGCTCAGTTGCATGTTGGTTTACTGCACATCAATGATCAAACCGTGAACGATGAATGTATCAATCCATTTGGTGGCTGTGGCGCTTCGGGCAATGGCAGCGCGGTGTGTGGCCCTGCGGACTGGGATCTTTATACCCATTGGCAATGGGTAACGGTGAAACAATCTGCTACACCTTATCCTTTCTAATTAAACAGATAGTAAAGCCCTACATTCATCATGTGGGGCTATTTTCTTTACTTATTTGCTTGTTGCTAATCGCCAATGTCAGTTCTTCAATAAAGACCTTGATAAGAGTCGATTGCCGTTCTCTGTGCAGTGTGATGCCCAGTGTGCATTGCGGGTTGGGTAGGCGAATGGGGACTTGCTTTAAGCGGGGGTTGAGTTGCTTGATGTTCCAATCATCGTAGAAAAGCAGTGCAATGGCGTCGCTGTGAATGACCAGTTCCTCTGATGAGGCAAAGGTGAGCATTTCGAGGGCTTGAATCGGCGGCTTGTTGTCGATGCTATGAAATAAACTTTCGAAATAATCCCGAATGGGTGTGCCGTGGCGCGCGACAATCCAGCGTTCATTGGTTAAATCATTGAGGGTTTTAGCGTAACCATGAACTGGGTGATCGGCTCTGGCGATCAACGCATATTGCACGTCTAGCAAAGGTAATTCTATTAAGTCTGGGTGAATTGGGCCTTTGCGCATGAGTCCTAAAAAACAGTCTATTTCGCCTTGTCTTAACGCATTGGCAAGCATGTGATAAGGGCCTTGCATGGCTTGTAAACGAATGCCTGAGTGTTTCTTAAAGATAGAAGCAAACGCGATGGGAACGATGTCTTGGCAGGAAAAGGACAACATGCCGACAGACAATCTTCCTGTTAATTCGTTGGGTAGTGATTGTAGTGTGTGGGGAAGTGATTGAGCGATAGGCGCCATTCTCAGGAACAACGAAGCGAGTTGTTTGGCGGCTGTTTGTGGTATCAGACCATGGCGCGCTCGTGAGAAGAGCGGCTGCTGTATCATATTTTCGCTTTCTTTTAAGGTTTTGCTGACCGCGGGTTGAGTCATGTTAAGAGTTTGCGCGGCCAGCGAGGCACTGCCCATTCTGACCACGGCTTCTATCGTCATAAGGTGCCGCCATTCCACATAGGACTTTAGCTTCAATAGCGGTCTCACGTCGCATTGTAAATGGCGTTCGGTATCGGCAATGGCTTGCAATAGGCGGTTGCATGATGAAATGACCACTTCGCCTTCTGCCGTGGGTTCTGCGCCACTCCAGCCACGAGTAAAAAGACTGATTTGCAGTGCGTGTTCTGCTTGTGAAAGGGCGCGAGAAACACTGGATTGGCTTAGGTTTAGCGATAAGCTGGCGTCTTTTTCTGTGCCTTTTTTCATGATCTCGGTAATCACTCTGCATTGTTTGAGTGTGAGAGGAAAAGCAGCAGTGGGATTGATCATGGTGTTTTTCTCGTAATGCCGAAGATGAAATAGGCGTAATTTAAGATATAACCAAATTTTAAGTCATATTTTTAAATATGCATATGCCATTTTGGTTTTTCCCGTATACCTTATTCATTCAACCAGTGTCGTGTGGTGGTCACTCTGGCTTTTCGATTTAAGGTAAGAAGCACATGAATAATAACAATAAGCCTTACAGTAACATTCCTGGTACGACTGTATTCGACGGGGATATGGCACGAATAGGCTTCCATCTTAATCAATTTTGTATGTCGCTTATGCAGGCATCGAATCGTGATGCTTTTCGGCAAGATGAGCGCGGTTATGTAGACAAATGGCCAATGACAGAAGCGCAAAAAAAGGCCGTGTTGGCGCGTGATTTCACACAGTTAATTGCCTTGGGTGGCAATATTTATTATCTCGTTAAACTTAGTTCCAGCGACGGACTTAGTGTTGCTGCTGCGGTGTCTACTATGACGAAATTATCCCCTGAAGATTACATGGCAATGATGCGTAATGGCGGTCGTTCGCCAGACGGTAATCGTTATGTCGAGAATGACAAACCGAAGGAGAAGCCATAATGGCCAATATTACTAGTGGACTTGGCACTTCTCACATTCCCTTGCTTGGCCATATTATTGATAAGGGCGAGAGCCATACTGAAAAGTGGGCGCCGATTTTTGATGGTTTCCAGTTCACCAAACAATGGATTAAAAAGCAAAAACCAGACGTGGTGATCTTGGTGTACAACGACCATGCGACGGCGTTTGATATGAAGATTATTCCAACCTTTGCCATTGGTTGTGGCGAAGAATATCACCCAGCCGATGAAGGGTATGGCGCACGCCCCGTTCCGACGGTAAAAGGCGCGCCGAAACTGGCGTGGCACATTACCGAGTCTTTGATCAAGCAAGGTTTTGACATGACCATTGTGAATGAGATGGACGTGGATCACGGCCTTACCGTGCCGCTGTCTATGGTGTTTGGGGAAGTAGAAGAATGGCCTTGCCAAGTGATTCCTTTGGCGGTGAATACCGTGGTGTATCCCGCGCCAACGGGTGAGCGGTGTCTCGCTTTAGGTAAAGCCATTCGCGCTGCGGTTGAGCAATTTCCTGAAGATCTTAACGTACAAGTGTGGGGAACGGGTGGCATGAGTCATCAGCTGCTTGGCGAACGCGCAGGCCTAATCAACCGAGAATGGGATCTGGCTTTTATGGACGATTTGCAAAGCGACTACGACAAGCTGGCGGCGATATCCCAAGTGGAGTATATCCGCGAGTCGGGGACAGAAGGCAGTGAAATGGTGATGTGGTTGATCATGCGCGGTGCTCTGAACCATGAAGTGAGAGAAATCCATCGCCACTACCATGTGCCGGTATCTAACACGGCGTTGGGGCATTTGATCTACGAAAACACGGATTCAGCGGCCTGCGAGGGTGGAGAGTGACTATGTTGATGTCTAACCCCCAACTGGTGTGCTTAGCTGGTTTATTGTGTGATCAACGGATGTGGGCAAGCATTGCCGCTCAATTAGAAAAAGAGGCCGACGTTAAGATAGTAAGCTTCGCAGGCTTTGATGATTTGACAGCCATGGCGCAGCATGTATTGGCAAACGTGGAGGGCGACTTTGCCTTAGCAGGGCACTCTATGGGCGGGCGTGTGGCATTAGAAATTCATCGTCTTGCGCCGCAACGTATCACGCATTTGGCTCTATTGAATACGGGAGTGCACCCAAGGTCAGACAAGGAAATTCCAGGGCGCATGCGGTTGCTGGAAGCGGCAAAAAACCAAGGTATGTCAGCCTTGGCTGAGCAATGGTTGACGCCCATGATGTCCCCCAAAGGGCGGAACAATGGAGAGCTGATGGCGACCCTAAGACAAATGGTGGCATCTTATTCGCTTGAGGATTTCGAAAAGCAGATTCATGCCTTACTTAATCGACCGAATGCGGAAGAACAGCTTGCGCAGATATCCGTGCCTACTCTGTTGCTGTCTGGGACAGAAGACACGTGGAGCCCTGTTGAGCAGCATCAAAAAATGCAACAAAAGATCCTTGGTAGCGAACTGGTGGTGATTGACGGTGCTGGGCACATGGCCCCAGTGGAAGAGCCAGCAAAGGTGGCTCAGGCATTGAAAAGCTGGTTACAAACAAATCGCCGAGCGAAAAATGATCAAACAATAGAAAACATCCTGATTGAATGGCAGTGTCAGAAACGCATCACACATTCTATTAATTTATTGGATCAAGGGCGATGGCAGGAATTGGCAGACTGTTATACCGAGGATGGTGTTCTATTCCGTCCGAGTGCACCGACAGAGAAAATTGAAGGACGTGAGGCCATTTTAGCGTCTTTTACCGCGCGTCCGGCAAAAGAGACCTGTCATGTTTTGGCGAATCAAGAAACCCAAATTATCCATGCAGAGCACGCTATTGTGACATCGCGCGTGGTGTTGTTCGCCGCCAATAAAAAAGCAGAAAGTCTTGAAGGCATGGTGCAAGCCAATGCGGATGTGTTTATCGGTCGTTTCGTGGATGAATTGAAACGGGTGCAAGGTGAATGGCTTATTGCCAAAAGACAAGGTTCGATTGAACTACACTATAAAGGCGCTGAATAAAAAACATTGCACGGTTGGGTAATGGGCTAATGGCTCATGCTTGAGAATATTGAACACAGAATTTTCTATTAAATCAGGGCGTTCCGTTGAGTCGGTCTGTTCGTTACAAAAATAACAAAGCCTCTATAGGCACAAAAGTAGCATTGGGAGAAAAGATATGAAATTCAATACATTGGTGTTAGCGGCTTCTGCAACGATAGCATTATCCAGCCAAGTATCGGCACAAGAATTAAAGTTTGCCAGTTTTACCCCACCCTTTCATACCATCAATTCGTCGGTCATTGAAAAGCTCAATACCGATCTTTCTGCGGCTACCGATGGCAAATTAACCGTGCGCGGATACCACGGCGGTGAATTAGGTGCTGGCCCTGCCGAGCAATACGTGCGCGTGTTACAAGGCGCTGCGGATATGTCTTGGGGCTTACCCGGTTATACCTCGTCACAGTTTGGTAAAACCATGATCGCCGAGCTGCCCGGCGCGATACCTGAAGATATGCCTGGTTATGAAGCGTTATGGCGCGCCTACGATAAATACTTAAGCCAAGAGTTTCCGGGCACCAAACCATTGGCCTTGTGGACTTCTGAACCGAATATTTTCATCATGCGCAATAAGCTAATCCGAACACCTGCAGATCTTGCTGGGCTTAAAATTCGTGTTGCGGGAACAACCGCAGCCGAGGTCGCCAAGGCATTAGGCGCCACCCCCGTGCAAATGCCAGCGAGCCAAATTTATAACGCCATGCAAACAGGTTTAATCGATGGCGTTATCACTGGAGCTTCGACGTTAACGGATTTCAAACTGGATGAAGTGGCCGATGCCTTGACGATAGGCGCGCCATTAGGGCGTTTGACTTTTTATACGGTATTAAACCGTGGCGTCTATGATGGCCTCAGTAAGGAAGAAAAAGCGGCTGTTGATGCTGCCAGTGGCGCTGGACTTTCTAAGAGCGCCGAAGACGCCTGGATGAAAACGGCCACAGAAGCACTTGAGATTGCTCAAAATGACAAAGCGAATACCATTATTGAATTAACCGATGCCGAAAAAGCGGCCTTTGCGCAAGCCGTGTCTGGTGTGATTCAGTCCTATGTTAAAAGTGTCGATGGCGCGGCTACGCTTGACGCCATGCAAGGCAAGTAACTTATGCTGAATGCAACACGTAAACTGGCGGACGGGCTCATTGCCCTGTCCGCAGCGGTGGGCGCTCTGGGGCTGATATTAGAAGTTTTGATTTTATTGGCTGATGTGGTTGGTCGTGCCTTTGGCGCGCCAATTTACGGCTCGCAAGACATGATTACGATGACCATGGTGATGGTTGTGTTTGGGGCGATGGCGTTGTGTGATCGCCAAGGAGGGCACATCTCTGTGGACCTTTTTGAACGCAGTTATCCCGCATGGCTTAATCGTATTATTGATATTTTTTCAGCCCTACTAGGTGCGGTTATTTTTTTCGGTATTGCTTATGCCGTTAATGAAAGCGCTAAAATTTCCATTATGTTGAATCTATCAACCAATCTTTTGCGATTGCCTAAGGCTTGGTTTCAGAATGGCTTGTCTATTTTGGCTGTGCTCACGGCGGCGGGAATGGCGCTACGCGCGATAGAATTGACCTTGTCAGGTCGTGACATTCGTAAAGTAGGCGCGGATACAGGAGACGCAGCATGAGTCCCGCAATGATGGGTACTATTGGCATCTTGGTGATGTTTGTTTTGTTGGTGCTGCGGGTGCCGGTGGCATTTGCTATGTTTTCGGTGGGTTTTGTTGGCATCACCATACTGGATAGCAGTCGATCCGCGCTGAGTTTGCTAGCATCGGAAACGTTTACCTTGGCGTCGTCGCCTGAGCTGGTGGTTATTCCCTTGTTTATACTGATGGGAAATGTCGCTTCCGAGACGGGCATGAGTCGAAAACTGTACGATGCAGCCTACGCTATTATTGGCCAGTTCCGTGGCGGACTGGCCTCGGCGACGGTTATTGGTTGTGGTGGTTTTGCGGCCTTGTCTGGCTCGTCTGTGGCCTCTGCCCTCACCATGGGCAAGGTGGCGTTGGGACAGATGGACCGCTTTAAATACAACACCCGTTTGTCTACGGGAGTGGTCGCTGCAGGCGGTACCTTGGGCATTTTGATTCCACCGTCCACGGGGTTTGTTATTTATGCCATTCTTACGGAACAAAGTATCGGACGTTTGTTTTTAGCGGGTGTTTTGCCAGGCATCATGCTGCTGCTTTTGTTTATCTTTGTGATCATGCTAATTTGTTGGTTTCGTCCCGAATTTGGTCCAGCAGGGCCTGCGACAAGTTGGCGTAATAAAGGCAAAGCGCTCTTGGGGGCCGGACCGATCATTGCGGTGATTTTATTGTCCATAGGTGGGATTTACAGTGGGTTATTTTCGCCCGTTGAAGCCTCTGCTGTTGGGGCAGGTATCGTGATATTGGTGGGCTTAATCACACGTGTCTTGTCTTTAAATGCACTCTGGCGTGCCGCTCGTGATGCCGTGGTAACAACCGCTACCGTGATGTTGATATTGATTGCCGCTCATCTGATTAACCCATTTATGGCGCTCAGCCACATTCCTGCCGCTGTTGGCGAATTGTTGTCGGGACTGGGGTTGGGAGTGACGGGAACACTGATTCTTATTTTGGCGATTTACCTTGTTTTGGGCTGTTTTTTGGAAGGGTTTGCTATGTTGGTACTGACCTTGCCAATCTTCTTTCCTATTATTATGGCGCTTGGGATCGATCCAATTTGGTTTGGTGTACTGACCGTGTTGACGCTTGAAATGGGGTTAATCTCACCGCCTGTGGGCATCAATGTTTTCATTGTAAAATCGGTCGCACCGAACGTGGAATTAGGTGATATTTTTCGTGGTGTGCTGCCTTTTTGGTTGATGATGGTACTGGCTGTTGCCTTACTGATCCTTTTCCCACAAATTGTGTTGTTTCTTCCGAATACCATGTTTGGTTGAGCGTTTATCACTGCAGAATAAAAATGCTCATGTTATGGCAACATGAAGTGACCCCCAATAGTTGGACAACCAACATTGGGATCACTTCACATGGGCATTTTTTTGAGCAGAAAAAACAGTGCTAAGCCAGCGTTTGCGCTGTTTTTACTTTCTCTAGCACTTCTTCAATTGCGCTTTTAAATACTTCTGCGGGCTGTCCACCTGAGATGGCGTAGGCGTTATTGATAATAACGGTTGGGACAGACGTGATGCCGTTTTGTTGCCAGACTTTTTCTTGTTGGCGCACGTCGTCCGCAAAGTGATTATTTTCCAAAATACCCTTTGCCGCAGCGGGATCAAGGTTCACACTGGCCGCAAGGTTAGCGAGTATGGTGTGATTGCTGATGTCTTGATTGTGGGTAAAATGCGCCTTGAATAAAGCGGTTTTGAGTTCCGCTTGTTTGCCTTCCAAGTGCGCCCAATGCAATAAACGATGGGCATCAAAGGAATTGCGCATGCGACTTTCAGGCGTAAAGTTAAACTCGAATCCGACTTCTTTGCCACGAGCTTGAATCATGGCGCGGTTTTGTTCAGATTGAGCTTTGTTGATGCCATATTTTTCGGTGATATGTTCGTCTAAATTTTGACCTTCTAGCGGCATCTTAGGATTAAGTTCAAACGGTTGAAAAGTCACGGTCGCGTCGACTGTGTCACTTAGCTGTTCTAGTGCTTGGTTAAGGTTTCCCAAACCGACCACACACCAAGGGCACATAACGTCGGAGATGAATTGAATGTCTAAAGAGTCTTTCATGGTTAATAGTCTCGGTGTTTAATTATTAACCTATTGTTATGGGTAGTGTGGGAAATTAAAAGCACTAGATCGCAGAAAACCCAACAGATACTTTTTGTTTACAGAATCTAAGTGGTTTGTAAGGTAAATCTAAGTTAAGCGGTTCAAAGAATGGCTGAACCGCTCCGTTTGATAACGCTAGACAATCCCAGCATCTACGATAAAGTTTTGCCCAGCACAGGCGCGGCTGTCCTGAGAGGCAAGGAATAACGCCATGGCAACAATGTCGTCTGGCTGAATGCGGAATTTAAGGGATTGCACATCGATAAATTCTTGATCCAATTCTGGTGTTAGCCAGAGTGCTTTTTGGCGTTCTGTGACCACGGCACCAGGAACAATCGAGTTAACGCGAATGCCTCGTGGGCCAAGCTCGCGCGCCATGGTGCGTGTCATTGTGTGGATCGCACCTTTTGATGTAGTGTAGCCCACCATACCAGCACGGCCACGCATCCAACTGATCGAACCCATATTAATGATGCTCGCGCCTTCTTTCATCCATTTTGCGGCCGCTTGCATGCCAAAGAAATGCGGGCGCATGTTGATGTTTAGGCAGTTGTCCCAGTATTCCGGTGTGACGTCTTCGATTTTATGGCGGTCATCTTTGCCCGCGTTATTGATCAATACGTCTAAGTGGCCAAGCTCTTGTGCAGCATCGTCAATGGCGGATTGCAAAGCTGCAATGTCGCGCACGTCGACTTGTCGAAACCAAGGCGTCACTTTGAATTCGTCGGCCAATTTTTGGTTTAACGTCGTAGAGCTAGCGTCATCAATATCGATGTACGCCACACGTGCGCCTTGTTTCATAAAGTGATGAACAAGGAATTCGCCAATTCCTGAGCCACCGCCTGTAATAAAGACTACCTTGTCTTTTAAAGATGGGTATTGGTTGGTTAATGTCGGCATGTAGTATTCTCCGATCGACAAAAAATGGTATGTCCATGTGAGTATGAACATACCCTATAAGTTTTAATGTATCTGTTATTTGTCTGCTATTTATCTAAACCGGCAACACAAACGTATTTTGTGTTGATGTAGTCTTCAATACCGTATTTAGAGCCTTCACGCCCAAGGCCAGACTCTTTGTAGCCGCCAAATGGTGCGACTTCTGTCGCGATGACACCAGCGTTAACACCGACTAAGCCAGACTCTAGGGCTTCTGCTACGCGGAAAATACGACCAATATCACGAGAGTAGAAATAAGATGCTAAGCCGTATTCGGTGTCGTTTGCCATGGCAATGACATCGTCTTCGGTGTCAAATTTGAAAACAGGAGCCAAAGGGCCGAAGGTCTCTTCTTTGGCAAATAGCATGTCTTGAGTAGCATTGGCGATAACGGTTGGGTGATAGAAATTGTCGCCCAGTTCATGGCGTTTACCGCCGGTAATGACTGTGCCACCTTTGCTAATGGCATCTTGCACGTGTTCGTCTACTTTATCGACGGCGGCACGGTTAATCAGTGGGCCTTGTTCTACACCGCTTTCCGTACCGTGGCCGATTTTCATTGCGGCCACTTGCGCGGCAAATTTTTCAATAAAGGCATCGTATACGCCAGCTTGAACATAAATGCGGTTGGCGCAAACGCAAGTTTGTCCGGCATTGCGGTATTTGGACATCATGGCGCCTTTAACGGCTTCATCGATATCGGCATCATCAAACACCACAAAAGGCGCGTTGCCACCCAATTCAAGAGAGACTTTTTTCATGGTGTCGGCGCAGTCTTTCATCAGCAATTTACCGATGGGTGTCGAGCCTGTGAAAGTGAGTTTACGCACGACGGGAGAATCGGTTAGGGTTTTGGCGATGTGGCTTGCTTTACCCACGACAATGTTAATCACGCCTGCTGGAATGCCGGCTTCTATTGCTAGCACGCCCATGGCTAATGCGCTTAATGGTGTTTCGGAAGCAGGCTTGATGATCATGGTACAGCCTGCAGCAAGAGCTGGACCGGCTTTACGTGTGATCATGGCGGCAGGGAAGTTCCAAGGAGTGATCGCGGCACACACGCCAACCGGTTCTTTCATTACTAGAATACGACGATCTGGCGCATAAGTAGGAATCATATCGCCATAGATGCGTTTGCCTTCTTCCGCAAACCACTCAATGAAAGACGCTGCGTAGCCGATCTCGCCACGAGATTCGGCCAATGGCTTACCTTGCTCAGCGGTCATTAGCTTTGCAAGGTCTTCTTGGTTTTCCATGAGCAGGTCATGCCAACGACGCAATAAAGCGGAACGCTCTTTAGCGGTTTTTTTCTTCCATGTTTTTTGCGCGGCTTCAGCCGCCGCGATGGCTTGTTGTGTTTCAGCTGGCCCAACGCTCGCAATGGTTGCGACTAATTCACCTGTGGCTGGGTTGAATACATCGAGCGTGTTGCCTTCTGCGGATTCGACCCATTCTCCATTAATTAAACATTTTGTTTGTAGGAGTGCTTTGTTCTTTAGTTCAAGCATTGCGGTACCTCTAGTTGGTTTTTGTTGTTAGGTCGTTATTTCAAGAGACTATTTTTAATTGATAAGGGGATAGTTCTTGACTTCTCTTATGTCTTATATAAGAGTTATATCACAAGTTTTAAGAAGCCGTAAACAAGACGCAAGGGTTATTACGGCAAATGATAAAAATAAACAGTAAAAAGAACAGGACCGCACCATGGCAAAACGTATCGAAGACCTACGCAGTCAGCGTTGGTTTGCTCCTGATAACATGCGTGCGTTTGCACACCGTCAGCGTACGCAGCAGACAGGGTACAAGCGTAGCGATTTCATGAACCGCCCAGTGATTGGCATTATCAATACGTGGAGCGACATCAGTACGTGTCATACTCACCTTAGAGAGCGTGCCCAGTTTGTCAAAGAAGGCATTATTCGCGCGGGGGGGTATCCTCTAGAGATGCCCGCTATGTCGTTGGGAGAAGTCATGGTGAAACCTACCACCATGATGTACCGAAACTTTCTCGCTATGGAAACCGAAGAGCTGCTGCGTAGCCATCCCATTGATGGCGCGATTTTAATGGGTGGCTGTGACAAAACCACACCGGGCCTATTAATGGGCGCTATCAGTATGAACATTCCTGCTATTTATATTCCTGCAGGCGCGAGTCTAAACGGCAACTTCAAAGGTCAAAAAATTGGTACGGGCACTCATACTCGAAAATATTGGGATGAAAAGCGTGCGGGTAATTTAAGTGATGAAGACTGGCTTGAACTAGAAGCGAAAATGACCCGTTCTGTGGGCACCTGTAACACTATGGGGACGGCTTCTTCACTGACGTCTATGGCGGAAGTGTTGGGCTTTTGTTTGCCTGGTTCGGCCACCATCCCTGCGGCCGATTCGGCTCATCAACGTCTGTGCTCGCTTGCGGGAGAGCGCATTACCAAAATGGTGTTTGAAGACCTAACACCTAAATCCCTAGCCACCAAAGAAGCCTTTGAAAATGCCATTGTCACTTATGTGGCGCTGGGCGGATCTACCAACGGCATTATTCATTTGATTGCCATGGCAGGACGTGCAGGTATTGATTTACCTATGTCTTTGTTTGATGAATGGGCGCGTAAAGTGCCGGTCATCGCCAATCTCATGCCAGCGGGCGAATATCTAATGGAAGATCTGTTTTACGCGGGTGGCTTGCCGGCTTTATTAACGCGTCTAAAAGATTTTCTGCATCTGGATCAAGGTAACGTGAATGGTCGTACCTTGGGCGAGAACTTGGAAGGGGTGGAAATTTACAACGAGAATGTGATTCGTCCTCTGACTAATCCGGTGAATGATCGCGGCACCATTGGTGTGATCACCGGCAACCTTTGCCCTGATGGCGCAGTATGCAAGCCGTCTGCGGCGTCTCCGCATTTATTGAATCATCGTGGCAAAGCCTTGGTGTTTGAAAACCACGCGCAAATGAATGCTCAGATTGATGACCCGGATTTGGATGTCGATGAAAACACCGTTTTAGTGTTGAAAAATGCCGGTCCCATTGGTGGTCCGGGTATGCCTGAATGGGGTGGCTTGCCGATTCCGAAAAAGCTTCTACAAAAGGGCGTGCGCGACATGGTGCGTATTTCCGATGCTCGCATGAGCGGCACCCATTACGGCACCTGTATTTTACATGTTGCGCCAGAATCTTACGTTGGCGGCCCCTTGGCCTTTGTTCAAACCGGCGACTGGATCGCGTTAGACGTAGAAAAACGCACGCTGAATTTAGAAATTAGTGATGAAGAAATGGCGGCTCGTAAAGCGGCTTGGGCACCACCACCACCAAAGTTTGCCCGTGGTTATGGCGCTATGTTTTCAACTCATGTCACCCAAGCAAACGAAGGGTGCGACTTTGACTTTTTACAAGGTGACGCTGTCATCGATGAACCGGAGATATTCTAAATGAGCAAGACGATTAACCCATTTAAACAGCGTTTACTGGATGGTCAAAAGTTGGTTGGTGGCTGGACTTTGTCTGGTAGCCCGACGGTGGCAGAAGCCATGGCGTTTTTGAACTATGACTATTTGGTGGTGGATTTAGAGCACAGTCCAGCCAGCATTCATGACACTACCCCTATTTTGCGTGCGATTGAACAAACTCCGACGGCGGCGGTGGTGCGTATGCCAAGTCATGATCCGATAGCGATTAAGCAAGTATTGGATCAAGGTGGTATGACCTTGTATTTCCCCTTTGTGGAATCGGTAGAAGACGCGAAAGCCATTGTTCAGGCCAGTATGTACCCGCCATTAGGTAAGCGCGGCTTTGCAAAAATGCATCGAGCAGCGCGTTATACCACACGTGAAGATTACCCTGCGGTGGCCAATGAGCAGGTTTGTTTGATTCCTCAATTGGAAACGGTTGAAGCGTTAGAGCTTGCGGTTGAGATTGGTCAGCTTGATGGGGTGAGTGCGGTATTCATTGGTCCAGGCGACTTGTCTATGACCATGGGCTTACCGGGTCAGGTGAATCACCCTGATGTGCGTGCCAAAATCGTGGCTTGTGTGACTGCCTGTAATCAAGCGGGGATTCCTGTGGGAACCGTGATGCCAACGCCTGACGATGCAAAATGGGCATTAGAAGTCGGTTTTAGTTTTGTGTCTATCGCCAATGATCTAGCCAATATGCTGGGACAGTGTAAGGCGCATTTGGCGCAAATGAAAAACTCATAAAGGTGTCTCTATGCTTTTATTAACAAGAATAATAACGTTTTTGGGGCAGATAAATTCTGCCCTTGTGTTCGTTTTCAAATACCTGGCAATCATAGCGGTGGCGGTGATGACAACGACGATTTTGGTTCAAGTATTTTGCCGCTATGTATTAAATGATTCATTGCCTTGGTCAGAAGAGCTGGCGCGTTATTTGATGGTGTGGATGACCTTTCTGACCTTGCCAGTGGTGTCTCGTACCAAGCAACATGCTGCACTCGATATCATTTTAGGGTCTTTGCCAAGACGTTTGAGCTTGGTGCTAGAGCTTGTGCTGTATGTGTTGGTCGGAATTGTTTTGTATTACGCCTTTAATAAAAGCTTAGATTTTGCTCTGAAAGGGACGCGCATGTTGGCCACGGCGCTGCCGATTACCAAAGCTTGGTCTTACATGGCAATGCCGGTTGGTTTTGGCGTCATGATGCTGGTGTATATCGAGCTTTTCTTGATTTGTACTGCGCGTCTTTTTAATGAATCTAATGACGACAAGTTTGTCTTGTCTGATAGCGAAAGCGAGGGATAAGCCATGGGCATTTCATTTTTCTGGATTTTGCTTTCTGTGATGTTTTTGGGCATGCCTGTGGCATTTGCCTTGCTTTTTGCACCAGGGTTGAGCTTGTTTTTAGAAGGCAAAGAGATGTTTTATCTTTTGCTGACGCAGCGTTTGTATAATGGCATTGATAGCTTTCCACTGATGGCGATTCCGTTTTTTATGTTGGCGGGTGAGGTGATGAACCGCAGTGGTATTACTTTATCGCTAGTACAAGTAAGCCAAGCCTTTATTGGTCACTTGCGTGGCGGTCTGGCGCAAATCAATATTTTGTCTTCTATGTTATTTGCGGGGCTAAGTGGTTCGGCGGTGGCAGATTGCTCTGCGCTGGGGAAAATGTTGATTCCAGCGATGGAAAAGAACGGTTATTCGCGTCGCTTTGCGGCGGCTGTAACGGCGGCGTCTTCTGTGATTGGTCCGATTATTCCGCCAAGTGGCATCATGATCTTGTACGCCTTTGTGATGAACGTGTCGGTTGGTGGCTTGTTTGCTGCCGGTATTGTTCCGGGCATTTTGGTCGGTGTTAGCTTGATGGCAATGACGTGGTTTTTGGCGCGTCGTCGTGGTTACAAAGTGGCTTCTGAAAAGGCGACATGGAAAGAGCGTGGCACGGCGGTTAAACACGCGTTTTGGCCTTTGTTAACGCCGGTTATTTTGCTTGGGGGGATTTTGTCAGGGGTGTTTACGCCAACCGAAGCGGCAGCGGTTGCAGCAGCCTATGCCTTGGTTGTCAGTTTATTATCCAGAACCATGACGATGAGTAATCTACCCAGCTTGCTGTATGCAACAGCGAAATCGTCTGCGGTGATTTTGTTCCTTGTGGGCAGTGCGGTGGCCTTTTCTTCGGTGATCAGTTTGTCCGGTGCGCCACAAAAAGTCGCAGCGATCATGGTTTCTCTGACGGAAAATCCATTGTTACTTTTGCTGATTATTAATTTGCTGCTGTTGTTTGTCGGCATGTTCCTAGATGCGGGTCCTGCGATTCTTATTTTGGGGCCAATTCTTGGGCCGATTGTGACGCAATTTGGTATCGATCCTTTGCATTTTGCCATCGTGATGTGTGTGAATTTAACCATTGGCTTAACGACTCCGCCAATGGGCTTGGTGTTGTTTGTTGCTTCCAGTGTGAGTGGCGAACGAGTAGAGACGATTAGCCGAGAAATGTTGCCGTATTTGGCGGTACATATCTTTGTTATTTTGTTGATTACCTATATTCCCGCACTGACCATGACTTTGCCTCGTTTATTGGGTTTTGCTTCTTGATTGGGGAAAAACTAACGACTTTAAGTGTTATTAAGTGTGCGATAAACGAGGGAGGCTTTTATGTTGATGGATAGTTCGAGCCTACTTTTATTACTATTTTTTGCACTTGGTAGTTATATTCAGGCAACGACAGGGTTTGCCTTTGGTTTGATTGTTGTGAGTAGTGTTTCGGCGTTAGGTTTGGCACCGATTGAAGTAACGGCTTTTGCCGTGAGTGTGTTAAGTCTTATTAATGCTGGTATTGGACTTTATGGCGGACATTGGCGAAAGATAAATCGACGTGCGTTTTGGGGCTTTATTTTGCCTTGTCTGCCAGCTATTTTCCTTGGCGTATGGTTGCTTGGTTACCTAGGGGAAAACGCATTAGGCTGGCTAAAATTCAGCTTAGGTTTGTGTATCGTCGTAAGCAGTCTGGTGATGATGCTACAGGCTCATAGGGTGAGAAAAGAATCTTCTGCGGGGGCCTTTGCAGTCAGTGGTGTAATAGGTGGGGTCATGGGCGGCATGTTTGCCACTTTTGGTCCTCCGATCACTTTCATGATGTATCGCCAACCCGATGATCAGGCTCGGATTCGTGCTACTTTGCTTGGCATTTTCTGTTGCACGGCGGCACTGCGAGTGGGATCGGTCAGCATGACGCAAGGTGTTGATCTGGATACTTGGTTGTTGTGTGCGCTTGGTTTTCCGGTCGTCGTGGTGGCGACCATCGTTGCGAGAAAGTTTCCTTTGCCTATTTCCGGTCGAGCAATGCGGTTTGTGGCGTTTAGTTTGTTGCTGCTGTCAGGTGTTAGCTTGATGTGGCAGGGACTGTAAAAAGGACTGAAATAACCTGTATAAGAGTAAAAATAAAGAGCGCGTGACTTTGTTGTCAGGCGCTCTTTTTGTTTGCTCGTTAATTCAGTTCAACAAGGTAATGTAAGTTTTGGCTGTTCGCACGGCTGATTCGATACTCGACTGTGCGTCCGTCCAATGCGCGAGCAGTGCGGCTAACTTCTAGGAGAGGTTGCCCTGCTGCGATGTTTAAAACGCTTTGGTCTTGTTCATCGGCTAACACGGCTTTGAGTCTGTCCGTGGCTTTGTGTACGGTAATATTAAAATGCTGTTGGTAATAGTGATACAGCGAATGCGGCAGCTTTTCTTCTTTATCTAAATCGGCAAAGTAACGATGAGGTAAGTAGATCAACTCACGTATAGACGCTGTATTGTTAATGGAACGCACACGGTGGATTTCAATAACCTTCTCATCTGCTGCAATAGTAAAAAGGCTACGTAGATTGTCGTCCGGTGTGATTAATCGTGTTTCGAGCAGCTGTGCATACGGTAGTTCAGGAATGTCACCGCTGTCACTTTTGAAATGAAAAAAGTGAAACATCATTTTTTGTAAGGTGTGTTCAGACACAAAGGTTCCCACACCTTGGCGTCGAAACAGTACATTGTCTTCGGTGAGTGCATTGAGTGCTTTTCGAACGGTTCCTTGACTGACTCCCAGTAAATCAGCAAGTTGAAACTCACTGGGTAAAATCTCACCAGGCTTCCAAACACCTTCAATAATTCTCTCTGTGATTAGCTCTTGAACTTGTTTATACAGAGGTTTGAAGATAGGAGATGGCTGCGGTGCTTTGTCTGTCATGTTTGGTCCTGCCGTATTTCGAATCAATTTAGAATACCAGACGAGGTAAAAAAAAACGGTTATTTTCTTGTAATTCTTGTCTTATATAAGATATAAAACAAGTTATAACAATATAATCGTTCATTTGCTATCAATTATCGTCTGACGATACGTTAAAAGATGAACGGCTGGTTTGTTTGATTACTTGCGTGACTCAGAAGAAAAATACGTGATCCAAGAATAAAAAATACGGAGCCTTCGAAATGAAAAACACCGATTTACTAAAAAAGACCACAGCTGCTTTTGTTCCAACACTCATGGCCGCGAGTTTGTCTCTTGCTGCTGTGCCCGCTCTTGCGGCAGATTATGAATTCAATATTGTTCATCTTTCTAATACCAGCGATGAAGATTACGACGGTGCTGTTGTTCTAAAAGACTATGTTGAAGCACAATCGAATGGTCGTATTCAGGTTAATATTTATTCTGGTGGCCAGCTATGTGGCAACCCAACAGAATGTATCGAAGCGCTGCAAGCCAACCTCATTCAAGTCTTTAATACCACAACAGGTGGTTTGTCGAATGTTTTCCCAGAGATCCAAGCGCTGGATATCCCTTATATATTCCCAACCGATCGTGTTGCTGAATGTGCCTTGAATAATGAAATGTTGGTCGGACCAATTCGTAAAGAGTTGCTAGATCGAACAGGTACTATGCGCTTAATGACCATTGGTAACACCGGTGGCTGGCGCAACTTTGCAACCACGAATAAGCAAATTAAAACGCCTGCTGACGTGAAAGGTTTGAAGATCCGCACGATCAATTCCCCTATTCAAATGCAGCTGGTGAAAGCCATGGGTGGCAGCCCAACAGCCGTGCCTTGGCCAGAAGTGTATACCTCATTAGCAACTGGCTTGGTGGAAGGCACTAAAAACGGCATTACTGATATTATGGGCATGAAATTTAATGAGCACATTAAATACATGACACTAGATGGTCACGGTTATATGGCCTCTATGTGGTGGATGAATAACGATTCTTTGAAAGACATGCCAGAAGATCTTCAGCACATCATGATGGATGGTTTTGATGCGCTACGTGAAGTGACAACCGTGATGCCAAAACGTCGTCAAATTGATGCCTATAACGAGTTTAAAGCCTCTGGTGGTACGGTTTATGCGCCAACAGCGGACGAAAAAGCGCAATTCCAAGAAGCGGCGAAGCCAGTACGTGATTGGTTTGTTAACGAATATGGTGCGAAATGGGTTGAAACCACTGAGAGCGCGGTGAAGTCCTGTGAAGCCTCTATTAATGAAGCGTATATGGCGCAGAGTTAATGTCTAAGAAATCCTCCTGAACGATGATTTTCCGTTGGGCCAGTGCTTGCACTGGCTTTTTTTGTCTGGAATGTATTGAGCAGATTATTTCGGCACTTGTGTTTGCAGGTGGGTGATTAATCTTTCCATCAAGGGTGTTAGGCTGTTTTTACGCCATACAAAGTGGATGTCGAGTTCTGGTAAAACGCCATCAATGGGGCGATAAGTGAGTCCTTCACGCTGATCGAACTGGGTGGATTCTGGGACAAGTGCTACGCCAACGCCCGCAGCGACTAAAGTACGAGTGGTTTGGGTTAATCGAGCAATTTGGACAATGTTTGGTTCCACTCCTGCCGTATGGAGAGCATGCATAATCTGATCGTAAAGAGACGGGTGGGCTTGTCTAACAAAAGAGATAAAGGGTAGTTGGTGTAAATCGCTTAATGGGACGCGTTCTTTTTGCGCAAGGGCATGGTTTTCAGGTAGCGCGAGAAGGTGTTGCTGTGTTTCATAATTTTGGTGTTCTAGGTCTGTGATGTCCATTAAGGGATTGAGGAAGACCATCGCCAAGTCGATTTTTTCCGTTCTTAGGGCGTCCAAGGCGTGGGTCGTTGTCATTTCTTCTAGGTTGAGTGTGACGCTAGGATTATCCTGTTTAAACTGAGCAATCCCTTTAGAAAAGTGTGGTGTGCCTGCTGCCCAGACAAAGCCGAGTGACAGATTGCCAGCAGTACCATTGGCAACACTACGGACTTGTTCTTGTATCTTTTCCCAGGTCTGCAACAGTGCTCGTGCTTGAGGTAAAAAGGCTTCGCCAGCGGGTGTCAGTGACACTTTTTGGCTGCTGCGCTCAAACAGCACGGCGCCAAGCTCATCTTCAATCGCTTTGATTTGTTGGGACAAAGGTGGCTGGGCAATATGCAAGCGAGCCGCCGCACGTCCAAAATGTAGCTCTTCTGCGACGGTAATAAAATAATTCAGTTTTCTAAAACGCATGATATCTTTTTCATATTAAGCATGTGATTAACATATATTAGACATAACGATGCGCTTTTCCTATCTTAGCCTGACAAAATAATTCTAAATGAGTTTAGGTGAGGCATCATGAGCAGAGAAAAAATCGACGGACAACTATTCAGCTATACAGGTCCCGCGTTTCATTATATTAATGAAGAAGAGCGTCACTTCTTCGCCAAAGAGCCGGCGCAGTTTCGTGTGAACTTAATTGGTTGTGGCATGATTGGTATGGAGCACATGCGTGTGGCGACTCGTGTTGGTCGCTCAGCTATTCATGGGGTGTTCGATCTCAATGAGCGCAGTGTTAAGGTGGCCAAAGAAGAATTTGCCAAAATCACGGATGAAGATTTCAAAGTCTACGACAGCCTAGAAGCGGCGTGTAACGACCCAGAAGTAGACGGCATTTTAATTTGTACGCCTAACTTTACGCATCTTGATGTTCTCAAAGTCGCGATCAAATCGGGCAAGCATATTTTCATGGAAAAGCCGATGGCGACCAAATTAGAAGATGCCTATGAAATTACCAAAATGGCGAAAGAATACGGCGCGGTTTTGCAGATCGGTTTGCAGTATCGTTATAAATCCATCTATTCCGAAGCCATACACGAAGTGCTAGAGCGCAAAGCAGTTGGCGAAGTGAAGATGATCAACATCATGGAACACCGTATCCCGTTCCTTGATAAAGTGAATCAGTGGAACAAGTTCTCGAAATTCTCTGGCGGTACGCTGGTGGAAAAATGTTGTCATTATTTTGATTTGATGAACTTGTTTGCTCAGTCTCGCCCAGTACGTGTTTATGCCAACGGTTCACAGTCAACTAATTTCCGTGATTTCGAATTCAAGGGCGAAAAATCTGACATTCTGGACAGTGCTTTTGTCACGGTTGAATACGCTAATGGCGTTCGCGCAGGTTTCAATCTTTGCATGTTTGCGCCAATGTTCCATGAAGAATTGTTGGTGTGTGGTGATGAAGGCCGTGTGAAAGCCGCTGAGATTGAAGACTTCAGCGAAAACGCACGTTTGCGCACGGAAATGGAAGTGTTCTGTGGTCAGAATCGTCCGTCTAAAACGTCACAGCCAAGCTACCCTAAATTGATCGAAGCATCTGGGCATAATGGTGCCACTTGGTTCGAGCACATTGCTTTCGCGGATCAAATGGCAGGCAAAAAAACCAACAGCGCGACAGTCGAAGAAGGCTTCTGGTCTGTAGTGGTGGGCTGTGCTGCTGAGGAATCAGTAAAAACAGGCAAGATTATCGATGTGGCTGAATTGCTCAAATCAAAAGGGATTGAGCTGTAATAAATGAAATAAGGCCGAAACTAGAGCTCAAGTTTGTTTAGCAAGCTTGGGCTTTTTTATGCAAAACGAAACTAAAAACTTTGATTGTTAAGGAGGATAAAAAAATCCAATTCAGAGTTGAAATGTTAGTTGTATGATGTATGATGTTTTTTAGCTCCTTCATGGGGTCATAAAAATACGTCCTAACTACAAAAACAACGATAGGAATACGGTTATGAAAAAATTGTTTCAGAGCTCTAGTCTTGTATTGATGGCAGCTTGTGCCTTAGCTCCGGTAGCGGCTTACGCGGCTGATAATCCAATTCGAGGCAATATTCGTGTGGTGATTGGCTCTACATCTACGGGGGGGGATACTTATCAGGCAGCGGCTATTATTACTGAAGCGTTAGCCAAGAAAATCGATACAAATATTAAGGTCGATGCGGTTGGTTTCTCAGCCGGTTATCAGGCGCTTGAGCGAGTGCCAAGCGGTAATACCTTGATGATTTTTCATGACCAAGCTTATCTTGGTTATTTATATGGACAAAAAGGTTACGAAGATCCGTTTGCAAAATGGAATATTGGGCCGTCTTTTGCCATCAATCCAGGCAACGGTTATTTAGTGTCAAAAAATTCGCCATACAAGAACATGGATGAAATTCTTAATGCGGCAGGCAATGGCAAAACTGTGCGCGTTGCCATTCAGCCAGGTGGAGTATCTGAAATCGGTTATACCGCGATGAAGAACGCGGTGCGTTTAGCTTATCCAGGTCAAGAAGATAATTTGGTGGCGCTGAACACAGGTTCTCAGTCTGACAAAAACCAAGCGTTGTTCGATGGTCTAGCCGATGTCATTAATGGCAGTGTGCAGGCAAACGAGCAGTACACTCGTTTACCAGCAGATGATCAAAAAGCCATGGATTTTGTCTGGTTAACGGCAAAGGCGTCGACGATTGGTCAAGCTAATCCAAATGGCATGGGGGAAACTTCTCGTGATCAGTTGATGCAATATGCGTCTGGTCTTGGGGTGAATATTCCTATGGATGCCGATAATGATTTTACCTTCGATAAAGAGTTTTTCTTCTTATATAACAAACGTATGTCGCCTGAAGCTATCAAGTTTTTAGATAATGCCTTAGCTGAAGTGTTTGCCGATGGTGAAGTGCAAGAAACCCTCAAAAAGTCTTTTTTTATCCCAAACTTCCGAACCTCTGCTGAAGCTCAGCAGCACTTAAAAGCGAAAAGTGACAGCTACGCGAAGATTATTAATAGTCTGCACAAATAATCTTCTTAGATTGGCGTCGTAGGCATTGCGTGCCTGCGACGCCATGGTATCTCGCGTGTGAGGGTCAATATGTTTGATTGGTTTATATCGTTGAATTCCGTGACGATCGATTTTGATACGTCTCATCAGTTCTTTCCTCGAATTATCATTACGCTGTTGCTGGTGTTAGGGAGCTTGATTTTTCTTGCTAACATTCGTCCTGTCTGGCGAGCAATTCGTTCTGGTCGTTATCAGTTTTTTGTGCGTAATGCGGATTTCTTCCGCTTGCTGGTAACCCTAGTGCTGATTCCTGTGTATTTCTGGTCGATGGATGCGATAGGTGAAGTGCTGCCCAATATGGGATTGGGCTTTTTGTTGGCGTCGATTCCTTTTGTGTTTCTGATGTCGATGCTTTATTGCCATGAAAGAACTCGCCGGAATATCACCATCATTACTGCCAATGCTGTGATTGCGCCTACTGTCGTATGGGGCGTGCTTTACCATCTTTTCCTTGTGTCTATGCCTTAGCTATCAGGAGTAAATGTTATGGAGTTTTTAGAATTACTCTCGCCGGCTTTTTTCTTGTTAGCCGCCGCAGGGGCGATTATTGGTATTGTTTTTGGGGCCATCCCTGGAATGACTGCAACCATGGCGGTCGCGGTTTGCTTACCATTGACCTATACATTGGGGTTGCAAGAAGGCTTAGCTTTGTTGCTGGGTTTGTATGTCGGTGGTATTTCGGGAGGTTTGGTGCCTGCCATATTGCTCAATATCCCAGGAACCCCTTCGTCTATCACGACTACCTTTGATGGCTACCCGATGGCGCAGCGAGGAGAAGCTGAACGCGCCTTAAAAATATGCATTGTGGCGTCTTTGGTCGGCGGTATTTTTAGTGCCTTGGTGTTGTTTTTCTTTGCGCCTGTGTTGGCGGATTTTGCCATTAAGTTTTCCTATGTTGAAAAGTTCTTAATGATTTTCTTTGCTCTGACGGTGATTGCTTCTTTATCGAAGAATATTGTCATGGGGGTGTTTAGCGGTTTATTGGGGGTGTTGCTCAGTTTAATCGGTTCTTACGATGTGTCTGATGGTGGTAATGGTGAGTATCGATTGATGCTGCCGTTTATGGAGCCTTACCTTGCCTTCGGGTTTTCCCTGTTGCCTGTTCTGATCGGTTTGTTTGGAATATCGACCATCATAGAAGAAGCAGAAAAGGGGGCAAAAGAATCGTCCCAGGAAGATAGAGTGAATTTAACAAAAGGTAAGCCATTCCGCTTCTCTGTTTTCAACGGGCAAGTGGGCAATTTATTGCGTTCTTCATCGATTGGTACCTTTATTGGGATGTTGCCGGGCATAGGGGGCAGTGCGGCATCGATTTTGGCCTATACCCAACAAAAAAATCTCTCCAAACAGCCGCACAAAATGGGCACTGGTGAGCCTGAAGGATTGGTGGCGTCAGAGTCTGCCAATAACGGTTTGACGGGGGGCGCTTTAATACCGTTATTGTCTCTAGGGATTCCAGGTGACAGCACCACGGCCGTATTGATCGGTGCGTTTACCTTGCAAGGGTTGCAAGTCGGTCCTTTGTTCATCGGGGAAAACATCGACACATGGTATTCCATGATAACGGCCTTGATGTTCGCCAATGTGGTGATGTTTGTCGTGATGTTTTATGCCATTCGTTATATCGCTAAGGTGGTGTTGATCCCTAAGTTTATTCTTTATCCCATCATAGTAATGATGTGTACCGTCGGAGCGTACGCCATTAATTACGGCATTATGTTCGATGTCTGGACTTTGTTTATTTTTGGTGTGGCGGGTTGGATTTTTACCAAGATTGGCATTGAAGTGGCGCCGTTGGTGATTGGTTTTATTTTGGGTGGCAGTGCGGAAGTGTACTTTGTGAAGAGTTTAGAGTCCTACGGAGAATACACCGTATTGTTTACTAAAAGCCCGATTGCCATGGTGCTTTGGGGATTGATTGTCTTGTCTATTGTTGTCTCATTCATGATACATAAAAAAAGCAAGCAGCATTCAGGGGAGAGTAAATGAGTTCATCTTATGTGTTAATCAAAATTCATGACAATGACAATGTTGCGATCATCTTGAATCAAGGTGGTGCGTCAACTGGTGCCGAGTTAGACAATGGATTGGTGCTAAAAGAGGCGATACCACAAGGTCACAAAGTGTCTTTGCAGGCAATAAAAGCAGGTGAAAAGATCATTCGTTACAACGAAGTGATTGGCTATGCGGATAAAGATTTGGACGCTGGATGCTGGGTGTCTGAGCAAGTGGTGCGGATGCCGACGCCACCAAACCTTGACGAGTTGCCGTTGGCGACTCGAGAAAAGCCTAAATTTGAACCATTAGAGGGTTATACCTTTGACGGTTATAAAAATGCCGATGGTTCTGCTGGCACAAAAAACCTTTTGGGTATCAGTACCAGTGTGCAGTGTGTGGCCGGTATCACAGACTATGTGGTTAAGCTGATCAAGCAGACTTTGCTGCCAAAATACCCGAACGTGGATGGTGTGGTGGCTCTGAACCATTCCTACGGTTGTGGTGTGGCGATTAATGCTCCCGGCGCGATCGTGCCAATTCGGACTTTGCAAAATATGGCGAAGAACCCCAATTTTGGTGGCGAAATCATGGTGATTGGTTTGGGCTGTGAAAAACTACAGCCTCATCGTTTGCTTGAGATTGATGATTCGCAAGCGGTGAATATTCTGCCTAATTCTGCGGCGGCGAAACGACTTGAAGACAGCATCGTGAGTTTGCAAGACGAATCACATCACGGTTTTCAAGATATGGTCGACCATATTATGGATATGGCCGAAGAGCATCTTAAACGCTTAAATTTACGTCGTCGTGAGCCTTGTCCTATTTCTGAGCTGGTTGTTGGGATGCAGTGTGGTGGCAGTGATGCGTTTTCTGGTATTACCGCAAACCCTGCTGTGGGTTATGCCTCGGATCTGATTGTGCGTGCGGGTGGGTCGGTGATGTTTTCAGAAGTCACCGAAGTACGTGACGCGATTCATTTGTTAACACCAAGAGCTGAAACGGTAGAAGTGGGTAAAGCTTTGCTGCGCGAGATGCAGTGGTACGACGATTATCTCAATCAGGGTCAAGCGGACCGCAGTGCGAACACCACACCAGGCAATAAAAAAGGCGGTTTGAATAATATTGTAGAGAAGTCATTGGGATCGATTACCAAGTCTGGTAATAGCCCAATTGTGGATGTGTTAAGTCCTGGAGAGCGCATTCGCAAGCGAGGTTTGAACTTCGCCGCGACACCAGCCAGTGATTTTATATGCGGCACGCTTCAGTTTGCCTCTGGTATGAATGTGCAAGTTTTTACCACAGGGCGAGGAACACCTTACGGCTTAGAAGTGGCGCCTGTGATTAAAGTGTCGACCAATAGTTCGTTAGGGAATCGCTGGCATGATTTGATCGACATGGATGCTGGGCGCATGGCAACCAAGGAAATCACGTTAGAAGAAGCAGGCTGGGAGTTGTTTCACCTGATATTGGATGTGGCAAGTGGACGCAAACAGGTGGCGGCTGACCGTTTAGGGTTGCATAACGATCTTGTGCTGTTTAACCCAGCCCCTGTGACTTAAGCCGATACTATTATAAAAGCAAATTTGGCTTGTAATTCGTCTTTTTGGTTGTATGATGTATTACAAGTTGTGTCAGAAATCTTCCGAACTAAGGAAGGTGTTATTAATATAATAAAGAGGAAAAAAGCATGGCTTTTTCGGTTGAACAAATGAGATCTGCATTGAGCGACGGACTGTTGTCCTTTCCAGTAACGGATTTTGATGCGAATGGTAAATTTAACGCAGAGACATTCCGTCAACGCCTAGAGTCTTTTATCGAACATGGCGTGTCTTCTATTTTTGTGGCGGGAGGTACGGGGGAGTTCTTTTCTCTTGACGAAGACGATTACCGTCAAATCGTTGAGCTGTCTGTTGCGACCGTAAAAGGCCGTGTTCCAGTCATTGCATCGGCGGGCCGCAGCGTCTCTGATGCGAAAAAATTTGTCGCAATTGCCGATGAAGCTGGCTGTGACGGTATTTTGTTGATGCCGCCTTTTCTAACAGAATGCCCTGAAGACGGTATTGTTGAGTACGCTAGCCAAATCATGGCCTCTAGCAAAACACATTTTATTTATTACAACCGTGGTAATGGCATTTTGACTGCTGAAAGCGTGAAAGCCTTGGCAGCAGCGAACCCTAATATGGTGGCGTTAAAAGATGGCGTGGGTAACATCGCGGCATTGAACGATACGATTAAAACCGTCGGTGATCGTTTAGTGTACATAGGTGGTGTACCAACGGCGGAAATTTTCGCCGAAGCCTATTTGTCGATTGGCGTGAATACTTATTCTTCTGCGGTCTTTAACTTTATGCCAGAAATGGCCAACAAGTTCTATAAAGCGCTGCGTGCTGGTGATCAGCCCGTGGTGACGGCAATCATTAAAGATTTCTTTATCCCATTCTGCCGTTTGCGTGATCGCAAAAAAGGTTATGCCGTTAGCTTAATTAAAGCGGGTGCCACCTTGATGGGTCACACGGCTGGTAATGTGCGTGCACCACTCACTATGCCGACAGCAGGTGAAGTGGCGGAGTTAGAAGCAATTATTAAGAAAAACTCTTGATACCTTAGAGAAGGTTAGGCCGGATAGTCTAACCTTCTCATTTTTTTACAAGGCAGAGATTCGTATTATGTTTACAACAATAAAAAAGATGCAGGTAATTCCAGTTGCTGGCTACGATAGTTTTTTACTGAATCTAAGTGGCGGACATGCACCTTGGTTTATTCGTACAGTGGTGGTACTGGAAGATAACGACGGCAATATCGGCTTAGGTGAAGTGCCAGCGACGGATAAAATCATCGCCACACTTGAAGAGTGTCGGGCTTTAGTTGAAGGCAAAAGCGTTGGTAAGTGGAAAAGTATTATCAGTGATGTGCGCAGCGCGACATCCGGTAAAGCGGATGATGTTCGCGGTAATCAAACCTTCGATTTAAGAACCGCAGTGCATGTCATTACGGCGATTGAATCGGCACTACTCGATTTGGCAGGCCAGAATATGGGCTTACCTGTTGTTGATTTACTGGGTCAATATGGCAAGCAGCGTGACGAAGTCGAAGCATTAGGTTACTTGTTTTTCCTTGGCGACCGCACCAAAACAAATTTGCCTTACCCAACCTATGATAACCCAGTAGATGAGTGGGATCGGGTTCGTGGTCTAGAAGCCGTCACGCCAGAATCCATTGCGACATTGGCGAAAGCCGCTTATGCGCGATACGGTTTCAAAGATTTTAAATTAAAAGGCGGCGTCTTGGACGGTCATCGAGAAGCCGAATGTATTGCGGCTTTGTACGAGGCTTTTCCAGATGCGCGTTTAACGCTGGATCCAAATGGCGCGTGGACGCTGGATCAAGCTGTTGAATACTTGACGCCAGTGAAGCACATGTTGAGTTACGCAGAAGACCCTTGTGGTCAAGAAGGGGCGTGGTCTGGCCGCGAAACCATGTCGGAGTTCAAACGTAGAACAGGTCTGAAAACCGCGACAAATATGATTGCGACAGATTGGAAACAGCTGAAAAACGCGGTGCGTCTTGATTCGGTTGATATTCCACTTGCCGACTGTCATTTCTGGACCATGCAAGGTGCGGTTGCTGTGGGCGAACTCTGCAATGAGTGGGGCATGACATGGGGTTCTCACAGTAATAACCATTTTGATATTTCGCTCGCAATGATGACGCATGTTGCGGCCGCTTGCCCCGGTGAAGTGACCGCGATTGATACCCATTGGATTTGGCAAGATGGTCAACGCGTCACCAAAGCACCGTTAACAATCCGTGGCGGTAAAATTACTGTGCCAACGAAACCGGGTTTAGGCATTGAACTGGATCGTGAAAAGCTGATGGAAGCCCATGCGTTGTATAAAACGCTCACCTTAGGTCAACGTGATGACAGCTTGGCGATGCAGTTCTTGATTCCTGGCTGGACGTTTAATGCCAAAAAACCAGCGCTTGTTAGATAAGTAGCACTGGGGTAATGTTCTGGGTTTTAGAATAAACGGCGCAATCAGATATGGATAGGGTGAAAACAGTGGCTAAATCACTACAAATAGAACGAGTAGGCAAAGGCGATAGCTTGGCAAGCAATGTTGCAAAACAACTTGAAAAGCAGATTTCGGCTGGGCACATTTCTGTGGGAGATAAACTGCCGACAGAAAATGCGTTATGCGATCTATTTGGTGTGAGTCGAACTGTTATTCGAGAAGCCATCACTCAGCTTAAATCGTTAGGCTTAGTGGAAACAAAACGTGGCGTGGGCACGAGTGTGATTCGTGCTCAATCAAGCGAGACTCTGTTTGCTTATCGAATTGATCCTACGGCAATTGCCGATATTCTACATATCTTAGAAATGCGCTTGAGCGTGGAAACAACGGCTTGTGAATTGGCGGCGTTGCGTCGTTCAGACGAAGACGTTGCCATCCTTGAGAAGCATTTCAATGAGTTTGACGAGGCATTAAGCCGTGGCGAATTGGCAAGAAAAGAAGATTACGCTTTTCATCTGGCGATTTGTACTGCGACTCGTAACCCTTTCCTTAAACAGTTTTATGAGCAGTTTAATAAGAACGTTATCCCCAGAGCAAAATTAATAAACACAAACTTGAAGCAGGTGGCGACAGACGAATATTTGCGCCGCATTCGATCAGAGCATCTTGAAATACTCAATTGCATCAAAAACCAAGATGCAGAAGGTGCAAAGCAGGCCATGCATAATCATTTGTATCGCGCTTACCATCTGTACGAACGCTACCAGAGCGATAACAAGTTTGATCTAGAGTAACGCATTAAAAGTGAATTTGGCTCACTTTTATTCTTCGATAAAACTGAGGGGGAAACATGGATACGAAAGGGCTTCTTAAAGGCACTTTATTGGTAGCCGGTAACGATATTACGGGCACTCAACAAGCCATTCACGCAATCAATCCTGCTACTAACGAAACGCTAGAGCCTGCTTATCATGGCGGTACCAAAGCGGACGTTGAACAAGCGGTCAGTGCGGCATGGCTTGCATTTGATGCCTATCGATCCATTAGTACAGAAAAACGTGCGGCTTTTCTAGAATGCATCGCTGATGAAATTTTAGCGCTCGGTGATGTGCTGGTAGAGCGTGCCATGGCGGAATCGGGTTTGCCTAAAGCACGTATTGAAGGGGAGCGTGGCCGCACTATGGGACAGCTACGTTTGTTCGCAGGCGTGGTTCGTTTGGGCAAAGCGACCGACGCGCGTATTGATCCTGCTATGCCAGATCGCACACCATTGCCTCGCTCTGATTTGCGTTTCCAAAAAATTGCCTTAGGCCCAGTGGCGGTTTTTGGTGCAAGTAACTTCCCATTGGCTTTCTCTGTTGCTGGTGGCGATACCGCGTCGGCATTGGCGGCGGGCTGTCCGGTTGTTGTTAAGGCGCATTCTGCTCATCCTGGTACGTCTGAACTGGTGGGGCGTGCTGTTACGGCTGCGGTGAAAAAGTGCGGTCTGCCTGCTGGTGTGTTTTCTCTTTTGTATGGTTCTGGTCGTGAAATCGGCAGTGCTCTAGTGGCGCACCCTTCGATTAAAGCCGTGGGTTTTACAGGATCTCGTAGTGGTGGTGTCGCACTGATGAACATCGCCGCCAATCGTCCGGAGCCCATTCCTGTTTATGCCGAAATGAGCAGTATTAACCCTGTCTTTATCATGCCTGAAAAGTTGTCAGCTGAAGCGCAAAGTGTGGCGAAAGGTTTTGTTGCTTCACTTACTATGGGCGCAGGTCAATTCTGTACAAACCCAGGCATGGTTGTGCTGTTGAAAGGCGAAGCAGCGGATAGTTTTAAAGCGACGGTTGCCAGCGAAGTGCAAGCATTGGGTACACAAACCATGCTGACACCTGGTATTTACCAAGCTTACTGTGAAGGTGTTGAGAAACTGAATAGCAACTCAGCTGCGGCACTGTTGGCGAAAGGCAGTGACAGCGATCAACCAAACCAATGTTGCCCACATGTATTCGCTACCAGTGCGAAAGCTTTCTTGGCTGATGCATCAATGGAAGATGAGGTCTTTGGCTCAACGTCTTTGATCATCGAATGCGATACCTTGGATGAATACAAGGTGGTGGCTGAGCACCTAGAAGGTCAATTGACTGCAACGGTGCAAATGTCAGATGCGGATGTTGAGGCCGTACGAGCTTTATTGCCAACGTTAGAGCGTAAAGTGGGTCGCATTCTATGCAATGGCTACCCAACAGGTGTAGAAGTGTGTCATTCCATGGTTCATGGTGGTCCTTTCCCTGCAACATCGGATAGCCGTTCAACGTCTGTTGGTAGTGCAGCGATTGATCGCTTCCTACGACCAGTGTGTTACCAAGACTTCCCTAGCTTATTGATCCCAGACGCTATTCAAGATAAAAATCCCTTAAACATTCCTCAATTGGTGAATGGGAAATTGGTATAAATAAGTCCTTTTAATTGATAAAAAAACACTCTATTGGCAACCCTAGCCTGTAGAGTGTTTGTTTTAGGGAGTTCAACTTGTTAGAAACGCAAAGCGTGATTTTGGATGTGGCCGCGCCAGTTTTATTAATGATTGCGATGGGCGCTTTGCTGCGACGAATACAGCTGATCAATGATGGTTTTATTTTGGTGAGTTCGCGATTCGTTTTTCAAGTCTCGATGCCCGCTTTGTTCTTCTTCGGCATGATGAGCAACAATTTAAATGGCTTGATAAGCCTTAATTTGGCGGCCTATTTTTTGGCGGCGATAGGGCTTACTTTTTTACTGTCGTGGTGGTTAGCGGTCAAGCTTAATGTGCCAGAGCGGCAGCGTGGCGTGTTTGTTCAGATTGCTTTTCGAGGCAATTGTGGGATTTTCAGTGTTGCACTGGTCGTGAATATGTTTGGTCAAGAAGGTGTGGCGCTGGGTGGCGTGATGTCTGGCTTGAGTGTTTTGCTGTTTAATATTTTAGCCGAAGTGATATTAACACGTTATAGCCACGGTCAATTGCGTTTGGTTCCGGTACTGAAAAGCCTTCTTAAAAACCCGCTTATTGTCAGTATCGTGCTTGGCGTAGGGGCCAATATGATAGGACTGACATTGCCGGCTTTTGTGATGAAAACCGGCTCGTTAATTGGTGGTTTGTCTTTGCCCTTAGCATTGGTTTGTATTGGGGGATCATTAGCGACCAGTGGATTTATCTTGCCGAAACACTTTTCCATGGCGATGTTATGTAAAGTCTTGTTGAGCCCTATTTTATTCACTGCAATTGGGTATGGATTGGGCTTTAGTCAAAAAGAATTGCTGTTTTTGTTCATCTTTTTAGCCGCACCCACGGCGGCTTCTGCCTATGTAACGGCGGTAGCAAAAGGCGACGATGGTAAGTCGACAGCAAACGCGATAGCCAGTACGACGCTGGTGTCCTCGGTCGTGATTGTGGTGGGGATTCCGTTGATTATTTGGGTAACGGGCAGCTAATAAATGTAGATAATAAAAACCCCGCGCTTCGTATGGAGACGGTGAAGCGCGGTGGTTATGTATGAGATTTCTTTAGGCACGGTTTTGACCGTGCCTTTTGCCATTAGGCTGGCAGCACGCCTAATTCTACAAGACGTTCATGCAAATAACTTTTTGCCGTGTGACGCTCCGACAACACAACCTCTGGTTTTGGATGCAGGAACAAGGGCAGAGAAATGCGTGATTTGGTTTTATCGGCACCTTCTGGGTTAATCACGCGGTGAGAAGTGGAGGGAAAGTAACCGCCGGATGCTTCTTGTAGCATGTCGCCAATATTGATAATGAGCGTGCCGAAATCACAGGGTACGTCCACCCAAGTACCGTCTTTGGCTTTAACCTGCAAACCGGGCTCATTGGCGGAAGGCAATATGGTCAGCAAATTGATGTCTTCGTGGGCGCCTGCGCGGATCGCGCCTAATTCTTCATCGCCTTTCAATGGTGGGTAGTGTAATACGCGAAGCAAGGTTTGCTGGCTGTCTTCTACCATACTGGAAAGTGACTGTGAGTAATGTTTAGCGACGTCGGCAGGGGAGTGTTTCTCAACCCAAGCGAGCAGTTCTTTTGCCAAGGCAGAGGCTTCGCCATAGTATTGCGCTAAAAGCGGTTTTTGCTTTTCAGGGCATTGTCCCCAAGGGTAGTAGTGAAAATACTCTTTGATGTCACGTTTGGTATGGCCCTTGGCGGTTTCCGCTACTTTGGGCGAAAAATAACCATCTTGTGGACCGACGTTATAGCGGTAGTTGTATTTACTGTCATCGGCAAAAAAGTCCTGCCAATCTTGATAGATCGCACTCACTAGTTCTTTTTTGATGGGGTGGTTTTTAAGCACACCAAACCCTGTTTCGCGTAAGGATTTAACGAAGTCTTCTTGAGCGGTAGGGCTGTTGTAGTCAATGGCTTGTAGTTGCATATTATTTTCCTGCTTGCTGATAATCGGCGTTTTGTCGAAATGACACGGCAAAGAAGCGTTTAATGCTAGGTAATTAAATCGCTTCTTCATTTTTTAGGACAAAGGCCGAAAAGCTAAGAGGACCAACCACTGTGGAAAAAATAGCGTAGATCGATGGTTTCCGCTTGATAGTGTTGTACCCATTGCGCCAACGTCATCACATACACAAGGCTGAGTATCTCGGCCTGTGCCAATCGCTTAGCGGCGTTGTAGGATGAATTGCTGGGCATTATTGGTCTCTCAAATGTGAAAACATTGTTAGTTTACTGCGTGAAATGTGTGTTTTGAAGGGATTTAGTAATAATTTGTGTATTAGGGGTGGGTTAATTTTTATCTTCCTCTATACTGCATAGGTCGGTTGTGTACATTTACCGTCTTCAATTGCTCTTCTCTACATTGTTCTACTGTCTGTTTCGCCTTATTTGGCAAGTTGTTTTTTTAGATCCAAGTACTTCTTAAGTGTAAATAATCAACGCGCTTCTTGCGTTGTCATCAATTTAAAGAGGGCTCATGACTATGAATGCATATTTCGATTCTTTTAAAAATCACTTTCTGATTTCTATGCCACATCTAGACGACCCCCACTTTGAACACACGGTTATTTATCTCTGCGAACACACGAAAGCGGGTGCGATGGGGATTGTTATCAATCGTCCATCCAATGTTGACTTTACCGAGCTAGCCGACCATCTTGGCATTCACATTATCAGCCCGCATTTGGGCGCTGACCCCATTTATAATGGTGGGCCTGTGGAAGCTGAGCGCGGTTTTATCTTGCATACCACAGATAAATCTTGGGAACGAACCCTACAGGTAACCGACGATGTGTCTTTATCTGCCTCCTTAGAAGCGATTGAGGACATTGCCCAAGGTAACGGTCCTGAGGCATTCCGAATTACGCTGGGATGCGCTGGTTGGGATGCTGGACAGCTCGAAAACGAAATAGCCAATAATGATTGGCTGGTATGTGAAGCGGATTTAGACGTATTATTTCATACTCCAAGTGATATGCAGTTTACCGCCGCGACTCGTGTGCTGGGAATTGATATGACAAGACTTTCACCGGATATAGGACATGGTTAATGACGGTAACATCGTCTTTGAATACTAGCCAGAAGCCCAATACTGCACACGCAGTATTGGGCTTTGACTTTGGTACGACACGGATTGGCGTGGCGGTTGGCCAGAGTATTACGGGAACCGCGCAGCCGCTTGACCCTCTTAAGGCAAAAGAAGGCATTCCCAATTGGGATGAGATTACGCGTATTGTTGAAGAATGGAAGCCAGACGCTTTTGTTGTTGGTCTGCCGCTTGATATGGATGGTTCAGAAAATGAGATGTGTCAACGAGCGCGTAAATTTGCCAAACGACTGCATGGACGTTTCAACCTTCCTTACCATATGATGGACGAACGATTGTCTTCTTATGAAGCAAAAGGAAAAGTGATTGCCCGCGGAGGCAATCGTAACTTTAAAGAGAATTCTGTAGATGGTTTGGCGGCTCAAATGATACTGGAAACCTGGTTTGCAGAGTCTTTGTAAGTGCTTTTCCATTGAGAAAGACAGGGCGTTCATCCTGTTTTATGATGAATTTAACAATAAGGTATGAGGAAAGAATGAAGTTAGATTTAGAGCGCTCGCTGGCGTCAATGAGGGAACAATTAGCGTCTTACTGCGAAAAGAAAAAGATTGAAGATGCCATTGTCGTCGGCATTCATACTGGTGGGGTTTGGGTGGCTGAACATTTGATGTCAGCGGTGCCAACCACCGAACCACTCGCCACTTTAGACATTACATTTTACCGAGATGATTTTACCAAAGCGGGATTAAACCCTAAGGTAAACCAAACTCTGTTACCCGCGATTGAAGACAGGCACGTTATTTTAGTCGATGACGTATTGATGTCTGGCCGGACGATTCGAGCCGCCATGAATGAAATATTTGACTTTGGTCGACCTGCAAGCATTACCTTGGCCATTCTTTATGATCTTGGGCAGCATGAGTTGCCGATAGCGGCCGATATTGTTGGCGAGCAATTGACGCTTAATCCTGACCAAAGAGTTAAGCTAACAGGGCCACAACCGCTTGGTTTTTCAGTGATTAATACCGATTAATTATGCACAACAACGCTTTATTTTTTCGCGCACACATACGACAATTAACGCATGGATAAAATTGACGCTACAGTGGTTATAAAAATGATATCTTACCGTGATAATAAGGTGAGACAGCTGTTTATTGTCATGAATGCCCGGTTGCAGTATGCCTGCACCGGGCATTTTCCTATCTAGACGTTTTATTTTTTAAGCAAAAGAGAAAGACGATACCGTCTTTGCAGTTTGAGGAAAGCAAACCATGATGCGATCCGAACCTCGGGCATTACAGTTAAACGAACACGGGCAGCTTAAACACTTTCTAACGTTAGATGGCTTGGATAAAACCATTTTGACCGAGATCCTTGATCGGGCAGAATCCTTTCTTTCGATGGGAGAGCAATCGGTTAAAAAAGTTCCTTTGCTACGCGGCAAAACCGTGGTGAATTTATTTTTTGAAAATTCCACTCGAACTCGCACTACTTTTGAGTTGGCGGCGAAGCGCTTATCGGCTGACGTCATCAATCTCAATATCGAAACATCCGCCACCTCGAAAGGCGAATCCTTACTGGATACCTTAAAAAATCTAGAAGCCATGCAAAGTGATATGTTTATTGTGCGCCATTCAGACAGCGGTGCTGCACATTTTATTGCGGAACATTGCACGCCTAATGTGGCCATCATCAATGCTGGAGACGGGCGTCACGCTCATCCAACACAAGCCATGTTAGATATGTTGACCATTCGTCGTCACAAGGGTGGCTTCGAGGGGTTAAAAATCGCCATTGTAGGCGACATTCTGCATTCGCGTGTGGCGCGTTCTCAATTGCAGGCGCTGACGACATTGGGCGTCAGTGATGTACGTTTAGTCGGTCCTAAAACCCTTGTGCCCAGTTTCTTTGCGGAAATGGGCGCCACGATTTGCCATGATTTAGAAGCGGGCTTAAACGACGTGGATGTGGTGGTGATGTTACGTCTGCAAAAAGAACGCATGAAGGGCGGACTCTTGCCCAGTGAGAGTGAGTTTTATCGTTTATACGGCTTAACGGAAGAAACGCTCGCTTGGGCCAAGCCGGATGCCATTGTAATGCACCCAGGTCCAATCAACCGGGGTGTGGAAATTTCCTCGGAAGTCGCTGATGGTAAACATTCGGTTATCTTGAACCAAGTAACCAACGGCATTGCAGTGCGTATGGCGGTGATGTCTATGGCGATGAGTGGGCAGTTACAAAGCGCCGAATCGTCAGTAGCGGGGGATGATAAATAGCATGAAATTACGTATTCAAAATGGTCGTTTGATCGATCCGAGTCAAGGTATTGACGCTGTCATAGAATTGTTTGTTGATAACCAAAAAATCGTCGCGATTGGCGATGCACCAGAAGGTTTTGATGACGCTGAAGTGGTGGATGCATCGGGTCAGTGGGTATTGCCTGGGTTGGTGGATTTGGCGGTGTCTTTGCGTGAGCCTGGATTGACACAAAAGGGCAATATCGCAACGGAAGGTCGCGCGGCGGTTGCTGGTGGTGTGACCACCTTGGTATGCGCGCCGGATACTCGTCCTATCGTAGATACACCCGCGGTTGCTGCTTTGATTCAAGATAAGGCGGACGACGCTGGCATGGCGAACGTATTCCCTCTTGGTGCGTTAACACAGGGCCTAGAAGGCGCTCAGCTTAGCAACATGGTGGCGTTGACTGACGCGGGTTGCGTGGCGTTATCGAACCATCGTCACCCTATGGCAAGTACTAAGGTGTTGGTACGTGCGCTTGAGTATGCGGCAACCCATGATTTGTTGGTGGTGTTTCATCCTGATGAGACGAGCCTTTCTGAAGGGGGATGTGCTCATGAAGGTTTGATGTCAACCATGCATGGCTTGCCAGGTATTCCTGAAGAAGCTGAGACGATTGCGCTTATGCGTGATTTGCTGCTGGTGCAAAAAACCGGTGTGCGCGCGCACTTTGCTCGTTTGTCTTGCGCGAAATCGGTCGAGATGATTGCCGATGCGAAAGCATCTGGTCTTGATGTGACCGCAGATGTCGCCGTACATAATCTGTTGCTTAGTGATCAGATGTTGAATCGTTTTGACGGCCATTATCATGTTTTGCCACCACTGCGTAGCGATGAAGATCGCTTGACACTGATTGAAGGCATCAAAGCGGGTGTTATTACTGCTATTTGTTCTGATCACCAGCCACATGAAAAAATGGCTAAGATCGCGCCATTCGCTGCGACAGAGCCTGGAATGGCGAATATTGAAATATTGCTGCCATTGGCCATGCAATTGACGGATGAAGGCGACTTAGATTTTCTTACCCTATTAACTTGCCTCACTTCCGGTCCTGCGGCTTGTTTTGGTTTGGAAGCGGGTTCTCTCTCTGTGGGCAGTTTTGCAGATTTTATTTTGTTTGATAGTACGGCACGTTGGACATGGTCCTCTGAGAACCGCAAGACAAAAGGTCACAACTCTCCTTACCTCGGTGAAGAATTTGTCGGTCGCGTTATGGCGACTTACATATCAGGCCAACGGGTTTATCAGGTAGTTTGAGTTAATAAGTAAGGCTAAGTAGGGTTTTTCGCTTACTTAGCCTTACTATTCCTTTACTTTTAATATTAGGCCGTTAATCTAGTTTGAATCACGGATTATTTTGGCTTTAGTATTTTATGTCTATCGATTCTTCAAACTCATTGTTCAAGGAGCAGCAGACATTACAGTCGCGTGTGGCCTTTCTTGAAAAAGAGCGAGATTTTGTAAAAAAATTATACAGTGACATGCCACAAATGTTACAGCTACTTGCAAAAGGGGCGCTGTTAAATTCTCTATTGAATTGTTTTAAGCATAAACTGCAATCACAGTTGCCTAATGCGTATTGTCTTTTTATGGTTTGCGACAAGGACTGTTTGCAGTGGCGTTTACAATACAACGATTCGATCAGTGAGCGTTTGCTGAATTTGAACGGCCAATTGATGAGTATTCCTCAAGCCTTAATTACTTTTGCCGCTAGCCCTTCTTGCCCTAAACGTCATGATGTTGATATTCAAACCGTGTCTGGTTGGAAGCATTGGCAGTCTTTTTTGCATGAGCATGGCTTTACCGATGTGTCTATGGTGAGCGTATCGGACGAACAAGGTTCTATTTATCTCATGTTGGCGTTTCAGCGAGAGAAAAATCGTCTGGAACATGAGCTAATGGTACTGGCGCTAGACGCTTATGAAGCTTGGTTAAGTGCCGTGTTCGAACGAGAAAAAGCCGATCATCTGTTACTAGAGGACAGCCATAAAGATCCCTCTACTGGATTGTTGCGTCGTTATAGTTTCGAAAACAGCTTTGGTATTGTGCTTAAAGACTCTCGTCGCCATTTTCAGCGTGCGGCTTTGTTGTCTATTTTATTGCGCCCTTGCTCTAACGTGAATGAAGCTGAATTAAAAGTCTTAGCGGATGTTATGCGTGATACTGTGCGTGATAATGACCTTATTGCTCACTACGATGAGCATGAACTGGTGATGGGGATCCGTATTCAGCACCTAGAAGACGCAGAAGTGGTGGCGACGAAACTGTTAAAATCGTTAAGTGCTCCTGCCTTTTCAAAAAATCGCCTGATTCGAGGTGGCTTGTCTATCGGTATTGCTTTTTACCCTGAGCATTCGTCATTGGAGTCGCTCTATCAGGCGGCTTCGTTTGCCGCGCATTCATTGAAAAATGTCACCGGATATCGACTCGAGTTCCACGGAGAATGCTATGAGTCCAGCGCAGGTTTTTATACCTTGTAAGACGTCAATGACGTCGTCATGTCACTTTTATCTGTCTCTTAAAATAATGATATCATGCCTTCTCTAAGAAGGTTTTGACGGTTTTTCAGTGTATTTGGGCTGATGAGTGCAGGCAAAAACTGAGCCCATTAAAGGTGAGAGTAAGGAGCATAATCCGATATGTCGATGAAAGTCGAAAGCCCTGAAGTGGCAGACATCAAAGCAAATTTAGCGCAAGTGACAGAGCAAATTGATCAGCTCGTCCAGCAGTCCCGTAGGCCGCAAGGCAGCGTACGCTTATTGGCCGTCAGTAAGACAAAGCCTCTGTCGGCCTTATCGGCGGCTTATGAAGCAGGACAAAGAGCATTTGGTGAAAACTATGTGCAGGAAGCCGTGGAGAAATACCATGCTTTATCGCATTTAACGGATATAGAATGGCACTTTATTGGTCCGATTCAGTCCAATAAGTCACGTCTTATTGCTGAAACCATGCATTGGGTGCATTCCATTGACCGTGAGAAAATTGCTCGCCGTTTGAGTGAACAACGCATTGAAGGGTTACCGCCCTTGAATGTGTGTATTCAGGTCAATATTAGTGGCGAAGAAAGCAAAGCTGGCATCGCGTTGTCAGACGTAGATGGTATGGTTGCTTTGATAAAGACTTTGCCAAATTTACGCCTTCGAGGTCTGATGGCCATTCCAGCACCGCAAGAAAGCCATGCGGCGCAATGTGCCGTATACGCGCCATTGGTTGAAGCTTTTGTTGATTTATCAAAATCCGATAGCATGATAGACACCTTATCGATTGGCATGTCAGGCGACTTAGCCGCAGCGATTGAATCGGGTAGTACTATGGTGCGTGTAGGAACCGCTATTTTTGGTGAGCGCGATTATTCCGCGAAAGCGTAAATGGCACCCGTGTGTATTTTAAATAAACAGGCGATGGTCTGCTTAAATGATGAACAGAGTAGGTATAAAATGACACCAAATATCGCCTTTATCGGCGTGGGAAACATGGCAAGATCGATTTTTAGTGGCATGTTAGCAAGTGGCTATCCTGCCGAAAAAATTATCGGCACTTCTCGAACCGTAGAAAAACGTGATTACTATCACCAGCAGTATGGTATTGCCATGTTGGAAGATAATGATGCGGCTGTGAGTCAAGCGGATGTTGTGGTGTTGTGTGTGAAGCCTGCGCAAATGCAAGATGTGATTGAAGCCTTTTCCGCCTCTGTGCGTGATGATCAATTGTTTGTCTCTGTGGCTGCGGGCATTGAACTCGCGTCATTGGGGTATTGGCTAGGTAAGCCTGTTGCGGTTGTGCGCAGTATGCCAAACACACCGTCACAAATTGGTGCTGGTATGACCGGATTGATTGCGAATGCTCATACAAACGCTGACCAAAAAAATTGGGTGAGTGAATTGTTTTCCAGCATTGGTCACTCAGTTTGGGTCGAAAACGAAGCGCACATGCACACGGTGACCAGTTTATCGGGCAGTGCTCCAGCGTATTTTTTCCGCTTTATTGAAGCCATGATCAAAAATGCGCAGCAGCAAGGCATGGATGAAAAAACCAGCCGTGAGTTGGCCAGTCGAACCATGTTAGGTGCCGCGCGTATGGTGATAGAACTGGACGAGCCTATTGCTCAGTTACGTCAGAACATCACCTCGCCAAAAGGCACGACGGAGCAGGCCTTGTTATCTTTTGAGGCATCTGATATCGATAAAATTGTGGCCGATGCGATGACAGCTTGCGTTAATCGGTCTAAAGAAATGGCACAAAACTTTTCTGTGAAGAAACCCAATTAAGGACTATAGAAGATGTACTCGGATCCATTTGTTATGCTCGTGAAGGTTATCTGTAACCTTTACTTATTTATTGTATTGTTGCGTTTGGTGCTTCAGTTGACTCGTGCGGATTTTTACAATCCGATTAGCCAAGGCATCGTAAAAGCGACGAGCCCAATTGTCCTGCCTTTACGTAAGGTGGTTCCAGCTATTGGGCGTTTGGATACGGCCTCTTTGGTACTGGCATTAGGCGTGCAGTTGCTGACGGTCTTCTTGGTGGTACTGATTAATGGTGTGGCGATTTCACCGGTCAGTTATGCTATTTTTACCTTAGCGGGCACGTTATACCATTTGTTGGATTTGTATTTTTGGGCCATGCTTATTTCGGTGATTCTCAGTTGGGTGGCACCGACAGCGAGTCACCCAGGTGCGTTGCTTGTTGGGCAAATAACGGCGCCTTTATACCGTGCTTGTCAGCGTGTGATTCCGACCTTAGGTGGGTTAGATTTGTCGCCTATTTTTATCTTTCTGGCGATCTCGTTTTTGAAGCAAGTGCTAGCGCCATATAGTATTTAATCTGGCTGGTAGCATTGAGTTTGAGACAATAAAAATACTGGATATTATTCGGTGAATTGAGAACAGGGGCGTATTCCTATATGATGCGACCCCTAAACGGGAATTTGAGCGGACAAAAAAACGTCAGCTGCCCGCTTTCTTCTCCCTTATTAATTTTTTGGATGAAAGCTATGAGTACGATTGCGGTTTATCCGGGGACATTTGACCCTATTACAAACGGCCATACGGATTTGGTTGAACGCGCATCAAAGCTATTTGAAAAGGTTATCGTAGCCGTTGCTGCGAGCCCAAAAAAGCGCCCAGCACTGTCCCATGAATTGCGTATTTCATTGGCGAAAAAAGTATTGGGGCATTTGCCTAATGTGGAAGTGGTCGGTTTTGATAACCTATTGACCGAGTTTACGCGTTCCGTCAACGGCAAAGTGGTGATTCGTGGCCTACGTGCTGTGTCAGATTTTGAATATGAATTTCAATTAGCTAATATGAACCGTGCGATTGCCCCGGATGTGGAAAGTATCTTTTTGACACCTTCCGAAAAGCATTCTTATATTTCTTCGACCTTGGTTCGAGAAATTGCGTCTTTAAATGGCGATTTTGGTCAGTTTGTAAATCCAGAAGTAAAACGTGTTCTGCAAGAACACTACCAAACGATTTAATGTCTGTTTTATTTAGTTCTGCTGCTTAGCGCCTGTGCCATTATCGCAGCGGTTTTAGGAGAGAAGAATGTCTCTTATCATTACCGATGAATGCATCAACTGTGATGTGTGTGAACCTGAGTGCCCGAACGAAGCGATTTCTCAGGGAGATGAGATCTATGTGATTGACCCATCCAAATGCACAGAGTGCGTAGGCCATTTTGATGAGCCTCAATGTCAGCAAGTGTGTCCTGTTGACTGCATTCCTTTGGACCCTAATCACAAAGAAACGGAAGAGCAGCTAATGGAGAAATACCTAGTGCTCACAGGTCAGCTATAACCAATAGGGTGTTGCCGCTATCGACACAAATAGTTTTATATTTTTAGCCGGAATATTGTTGCTAGTCAGTATTCTGGCCAGCTCTTTTACGGTACGTGTTGGCTTACCTTTGTTGCTTGTTTTCCTTGGAATGGGGATGTTGGCAGGTGAAGAGGGAATTGGCCAACTGGACTTTGACAACCCAAGCCTCGCCTTTTTTGTGGGCAACCTTGCCCTCGCTGTCATTCTTCTGGATGGCGGTATGCAAACCAAGACCAGCACCTTTCGTGTGGCCCTATGGCCATCCTTATCCCTTGCCACATTGGGCGTGGTTTTTACTACCGCTACGGTAGGCGTCTTTGCGGCGTGGCTGCTGGACGTAAAACTGATTTACGGTTTATTGCTTGGGGCAACGGTCGGCTCGACCGATGCCGCCGCAGTGTTTAGCTTATTGCGCAACAGCGGTGTAAAGCTAAACGAGCGTGTGGGTGGCACATTGGAAATAGAATCCGGTGCCAACGATCCGATGGCGATTCTGCTGGTGGTGATGCTCACGGGGTTGCTGCAAAGTTCTGACCAATTAAGTGTGCTCTCTTTTCTTGGTCAAATGATCCAACAATTTGCCATTGGTGGTGTGTTAGGTCTACTGGGTGGCAAGCTGCTTTTAATGATATTACGCCGCGTGCCCTTGATAGAAGGTTTGTACGCGCTGTTGATTATATCCTTTGGTTTGGCAATTTTTTCCGGTGCAAACATGATCGGCGGCAGTGGTTTTCTTGCCGTTTATTTGGTGGGCTTAACGGTCGGTAACGGTCGCATTAAACAGCTAGATTCTATTTCTCAGGTCATGGATGGTTTGGCGTGGTTGGCACAAGCGGGCATGTTCTTATTGCTTGGTTTGTTGGTTACGCCGTCTAGTTTATTGAGCCATGGGTGGCAGGCGATCACGATTGCGGCATTTTTGATTTTTGTGGCACGTCCTTTGGCGGTGATGACGTGTTTATTGCCGTTTGATTTCCGTTGGTCAGAACGCTTCTATATCAGCTGGGTCGGATTGCGTGGTGCGGTGCCTATTGTATTGGCTCTTTATCCGATTATTGCAGGGCTGTCTAACTCAGAATTACTGTTTGAAATTACCTTCACTGTGGTGCTGATCTCCTTGTTACTGCAGGGATCGACCGTGCCATTGGTTGCTCGTTGGTTAAAAGTGGTGGTGCCGCCTGCGCCTGCGCCGACGACGCGCTTCTCTTTGATCAATGATGCCGATTCGCACCACTCATTAGAATTGTACGAGTTTTTAGTACAGACGGAAAAAGTGCGTATTCCGGCTTCGATTGTGCAAAACGTACCCAGTGCAACCGTGTCTACACCGCAGCTGGTATCGCTTGTTCGTGATCAAAAACCCATCGTAGTGAACGCGGATACCGTCTTGCAGCTAGGTGATAGAATTTGGATGCTGTTGCATCCAGAAGATGTGAACGATGTCGCGCAGATTTTTTCTCAGCAAGCGTCCGGCTCTTTCTTGTTGCAGAACTTCTTCGGTGAGTTTGCCATTCGTGGTGATGCGCCTCTGATCGACCTCGCAAAAGTCTACGGTGTGCCGCTAGAGGGCATTGCTCCAGAAGACACCGCAGCGGAACTTCTACAGCGCCAATTAGGTAAACATCTGGTGGTGGGGGATAGGGTGCGCTTTGGTAATATTCGCCTAACCATTCGCCAAATGGATGGCAACCAAATTGAGATCATTGGGCTTAAACTGCAAGATAAATCAGCCTAAGCCCAACCTTGATTTACGCCTTAAAGTACTGGCCGATCTCTTCTAGCGAAGGGATCACCTGATCGTCATTGATCAGAATAATCAAGCCTTCGGCTTCTATCGTAGCGAAGGTTTGTGGGTGCGTAACAATATCACCGTTTTTACGCACATAGCCCAATGCTGTACCAATGTCTTTTTGGATGAGCGTGGTGACCACCTCAGCCCAAGTGACACCGCTCAAATGCACATTAAGGCGAATTGTATGATCCCCTTGGTGTCGGAACAAATCTTCTAATACTTGCTCTGTGCCAGGCGCAATCAATGAACGTACCAACATTTCAGGGTAAGCGCGAACGGGGCGAATTACGGCTTTTGCGCCTGCTGCTTTGAAGCGAGGACGATTCGAGTCATTAATCGCTTCGGTCATGATAAAAGCTGGTGACTGTAAAGCCTTAATACGATGCAGCGCATCAAAGGTAAGACTGTCTGAATCGCTGTCTTGCGTATCTTTGCAAAGTACTATGATGTATTTCGCCTTGTGAGCGCCTGCGGACTCCAGCATGCCATCTTCCAGCGCATCGCCTGTATGGTGAACCACGCCGTGAGACCTAAGCTCGATTGGCAAGCCCTCTGGAAAGGCCGTAGTCAATATTTGTATTGGAATATCTTCAAGTTCTGGGGTGAGGCTTATTTGATTGATCAGAAGCCCCAGATAGCGTTCTGCATCGTATTTAGGGGTATTGATGATAAGTATATGGTTTTGCATGTCATCCCACTTTACACGGCCTTTAATACGCATCTCTTTGCGCATTAGCCGGATTTCAACATAGTCACTGGCGATTTGGGCGAGTAGGGTAATACCCATCCCGTAAATAAGCACAATGGTGGAGAACTGGCCCCAAAAGGTCGCGGCCGAGATATCACCGTAACCGGTTGTGCTGGCAGACGTCATGGTCAGCCAGAAAGCTTGCCACCAATTCAAATCTTCAAAAAAAATCATCGCGATACTGTGTAACGCAATAACCCCCGCCAAAAGCAAAAAGCGCTTTTTTAAATCGCCTGCTTCGTGCAAATGTACTTTTTTACGAAATTGGCGACGACTGTTCTTTTTCTTTAAAAGCAGCGCAAGAGAGTTCATTGTGCCTCTGTGGGTTATTCGCTGGCGGCTGGCATTGCATAATCCAGCTGACGCCAAGATTCATACACCATTACCGCGACAGTATTAGAAAGGTTCAAACTGCGAGAGTTCGCTTGCATCGGCAAACGCAAACGTTGGGCAGGTGGTAACGCTTCAATAAACTCAGCTGGCAAACCGCGTGTTTCAGGGCCAAAGACCAAAACATCGTTTTCAGAAAAGCAAGCTTCACTGTGTGTACGGCTGCCCTTCGTTGTTAACGCGTAGACAGTGCCTATCTCGTTTTGATCAACAAACGTCTGAAAGTCTGGGTAGCGTTTTAGGCGCGTGAACTCATGATAGTCTAACCCCGCCCGACGCAGCTTCTTGTCGTCTAGATCAAAACCAAGAGGTTCGATCAGATGCAAATGAAAGCCGGTGTTGGCACACAATCGAATCACATTGCCCGTATTGGGTGGAATCTCAGGTTGGTAAAGTACAATATGCAGCATAGGTTTATCTCCTTGATATAGGAAGATAATACCAGACCAACGCAAGAAACTAAGTTTTTAATTTTTTTTCAAAAAAACTATTGACCAGTAAAAAGGTTTCTCTATAATACGCCCCACTTGCCCAGATAGCTCAGTCGGTAGAGCAGAGGATTGAAAATCCTCGTGTCGGCGGTTCGATTCCGTCTCTGGGCACCATGATTAAGAGAAAGCCTGCTATTTTTAGCAGGCTTTTTTTTGGTTAAATCGGTTTATTATCCATAAAACCGGTCTCTTCTTGTTTGCCCAGATAGCTCAGTCGGTAGAGCAGAGGATTGAAAATCCTCGTGTCGGCGGTTCGATTCCGTCTCTGGGCACCATACATGCGTCATTTTATCCCTCTCCATGTTTGATTGAGTTAATGATTTATTACATATCGTAACCAATAATAAATCTTAAAGATTCCTGATTTTAGCTATGCTTAAACCATCTTTGATGGAGCAAGTAGATATGATGAAAGTGATGTCGATAATTGCCTTGATTGCACTAGGGTATCTTCTGCTAGGCATTGTTGGCTTGGCTGTCGCTATTTCCCCCGGTTTTTCGACGATTATTTGGCCTGCTTCTGGTTTGGCGGTGGTGGCCTCTGTCTTTTTTCCTAAACAAGCGCCGTTCGGTATTTTTATTGGGTCTTTGCTGCTAAACATAGGTGCAGCTTGGTTTAATAATCATTTCTTTGCTTGGTCTCTTCCTGCGTTTATTGCCTTTGGTTCAACCCTGCAGTCTATTGTTGGTGGTTATTTGGTACGTCGCTTTGTTGGCTTGCCTTTCCATTTTCACCGTACCAGTTTGGTTGTGCGGTTTATTCTTTTGGCAGGTGTTTTATCTACGTTAATTAGTGCGAGTGTTGGATCAACGGCTTTGCTTGTCTATGGCTTAATTGGTAAGGAAGATTTTGTGACTAACTGGTTAGTCTGGTGGGGCGGCGATATGATAGGCGTACTCGTCATGGTGCCGTGGCTAGCGATCTGTTTCCCCAAGTATTTTGGCAACAAATTTGATCACCCACTTCGTCTAATAGTTGGTTTTTTAACGGTATTAACTATTACGATTGTGCTGTCGTGGGGAAGTAGCTATTCCGAATGGAATAAGCAATCGAAAGAGTTTCGTTCTAACGCTGAGTTACTCGCTGTATTACTCAATAATCGCATTAAGAATAGTGTGGACATGTTGCACAGTTTCGTTGGTTTAGTAAATGGCAGTAAACAAATTGAAGCCGAGGAGTTCGAGCTTTTTGCGGATAGTGTCATGCGAAGGGATGATTCCATACTTGGCGTATCGTTAAATTTTGCTGTCGCAGGAAAAGACATTGCTCGCTTTCAGCAGAAAATCCAGAATAGCTACCCCAATATTTCTTTTCAAGTTAAGGAGAGAAACAACGAAGGTCAGCTTCAGCCTGTTACCCCCAGAGATAGACATATTGTTGTTACCTATATTTATCCGCTAGATATGAATAAAGCCGCATTAGGCTATGACGTTTATTCACAGGCAGAACGTCGTTTTGCTCTGGATAATGCAATTTCACTTGGTGAGTCTTACCCCACGGCACCCATTAAGTTGGTGCAGAATACCAACGGTATTTTACTGTTTTTACCTTTTTATGATCGACAAACCGATGACTTTTTAGGGGTGGCTACGGCGGTTATAAAGTTGGATGTTTTAACTGAAACCATTGTAAAGCAAGGGGTTTTGCCCAATACAGAGCTTTATCTGGTGGATTATTATACAGAGGATGCTAAGCCGCTTATTGTGACAAAAAGCGAATCTGCGAGTTTGACTGTAGAAGAATTGGCGGCCAAATACTTTAATGGTGAGTTTAATCATGCGGCAAATTTTGTCATTAGTGTTGGTGGTAAAACCTGGCAACTGTACCAAGTCAGTGATTATTATTTCTTTAAACAACCTTGGATTGTGAAATTCGTTTTGGCCTGTGGATTTTTATTCACCGGCTTATTTGGCTGGTTCTTATTGATTGTTAGCAGTCACACAGCGGAAGTTGAAAATAGAGTGAGATTAAGAACTCGCGATTTGCAGCTGGCAAATGAACATTTGAAAGCGTCTGAACTGGAGCAGAGCAAAGCTAAAGAGCAAGCGGAAAATGCGAATCGTGCTAAAAGCGAGTTTTTAGCCAATATGAGCCATGAGATTCGTACCCCTCTAAATGGTGTGATTGGTTGTTTAACCTTGTTGATGAATACGAGATTGCAATCAGATCAGGCCAATCTGGCTCGAGTTTCTCGCCAAAGTGCTGAGTCATTGTTGGAAATTATCAATGATATTTTGGATTTGTCGAAAATCGAGATGGGATCTTTAACCTTAGATAAGCAAGACTTTGAATTGCGAGCATTGGTTGAAGAAGTGACGAATATTTTTGTTTTGCGGGCGGAAGAAAAGGGCATAGTGCTCAATTCGCCTTCTATGCTTATTCCTAATCTTGTGTTGTTCGGGGATAGATTGCGTATAAAGCAGGTGTTAGTTAACTTGATGGGGAATGCGGTCAAATTTACCCAAGAAGGTGAGGTGGCATTAAGACTATCTATTGACCCTTTAGCGGACGACGACATTGTTTTGAATGTGGCAATTGATGATTCTGGCATTGGTATTCCTCAAGCGAGTCAGGCGCATTTATTCCAGCGTTTCAAACAGGCTGATGGCTCGACAACGCGTAAGTTTGGAGGAACTGGCTTAGGGTTGGCTATCAGTAAAGAAATCATCCAAGCCATGGATGGAGAAATAGGATTTAACTCCGTAGATGGGCAAGGTTCGTCCTTTTGGTTCCGAATTCCTCTTACAATGAAATCGGCTTTGGACTCGACTGAATCCGCTAAAAAGTCGGTTTTGCAGGAAGTTAGAGTGACATTGATTTATGCCAATAAAACGGGTCGAGAGTATGTTGCTGCATTGTTGGATTCCCAAGCGGTCAATTACAATGTTTATGACAGTGTTGCCAGTGCCCTTGCTGATAAAGAATGGCTAGGGAATACCTTATTACTGGATTCAGAAGTATTGGCAAACTCAAATGATGTCGCGAAGTTGAACGCCATTTGCCAAAAAAATGTGGTTAAACGAGTGTTGTTGACGGAGCATTCTAATATAGAGTTCGATAGATTAGAGTATGACGCAACGATAACAAAGCCAGTATTTTATAAGCCACTTTGGGATGCACTCAAAAAATTAGAATTTGAAAATAAAGGAGACACTGCAGTGGTTGCAAAAGAAGCAGAAAAAGCACTAGAAGATCGTCCAATGTTTAAAGCTAAAGTACTTTTAGCAGAAGATAATTTGACCAACCAGATCGTTGCACGTGGCCTATTGAGCTTGTATGGCGTAGAAGTTGTGGTAGCTGGGAATGGTCAAGAAGCGGTTGAGCTAGCTCAAGAAACTCAGTTCGATATGATTTTCATGGATTGTCAAATGCCTGTTATGGATGGTTATGATGCAACTCGAGCCATTCGTCAATTTACCTATTCCCAAACGCCTGCTAACGTGGCCATTGTTGCGTTAAGTGCCAATGCCATGAAAGGTGATGAAGATGAATGCTTCGCTGCAGGTATGAACGATCATATTGCTAAACCTATCTCACAAGAAAAATTGATCGCAATACTGACAAAATGGCTTCCTTAAGGAACAGGGTTTAAATGGATATTTTCAGTCATGATTGAGTGAAAAGTATTCGATAATTCCGATTACGAAAGTCATTTGGCCTACAACCAAGTACTAATGACAATGGGTGCAGAGGAGCTTATGAAAGAGTCTGGCGTTTTGTTGGAGGCGCTTGAGACTCACATAACGAATGCGTATATTGCTAATTTTGCGCTGGTGGCGCATCAATTAAAAGGTGCCAGTTTAGAAGTATCTGGTTATCAGTTTTGTCACCTTATTAATTAAATGGAAAGGCAAGCAATAAACGGCGAAAGCGATCAGTTGTCGTCTCGTTATGCTGCTTTAACAGAGGTGTTTGAGGCATTGGTTCTTGCGCTTAAACAGGAGATTTTAAGTTGACCTAGCTTGTCTCTTTTCTCCTAACTCACATTATCTAGCTTTTCATTTACGTTTTTTCTTATCTATTTTTCGTCCTTTTATGCACTTTCAGTTTCATTTGAATTGCAATTGTATTTCAAATGAAACCTAACTATCATCAAAGTGAAATATTTTCTTTCTATAGTGGTTCTTTCTTTTCTAATAAAAACTCATTGTGAGGAACACGGAAATGCATAATTTGAAGTTGGCGTCGTTAGTGATTGGGTTGTCTATGGCGAGTTCGGGCTTTGCGGCGACACAAATAGAGTGGTGGCACGCGATGGGTGGTGCGAATGGTGAGAAGGTTGATGAAATGGCGAAGGCCTTCAATGACTCTCAGAGCGACTACGAGGTTAAGCCGGTTTATAAGGGGAACTACACGGAAACCATGACGTCGGCGATTGCGGCGTTCCGCGCTAAGCAACAGCCTGCCATTGTGCAAGTATTTGAAGTGGGTACGGCCAGTATGATGGCGGCCCAAGGCGCGATCTATCCTGTGTATCAGTTGATGAAAGATTCTGGCCAAGCCTTTGACGAAAGTGCGTATCTAAGTGCTGTGACTGGCTATTACTCAAACAGCGAGGGTCGGATGCTTTCTATGCCTTTTAACAGCTCAACGCCTGTTTTGTATTACAACAAAGATCTGTTTAAAAAAGCGGGCATCGATCAAGCGCCTAAAACTTGGCAAGACGTTGAAAGCGTGTCTAAAAAACTGTTAGCGTCTGGGGTCACCTGTGGTTTTACTACGGCATGGCAATCGTGGGTGCAATTAGAAAACCTAAGTGCGCGTCATAATGTACCATTTGCCACCTTAGAAAACGGTTTTGGTGGGGTGAAAACCGAACTTAAATTCAATGGCCCATTGCAAGTGGCGCACATTTCCAAAATGGGTGAATGGCAAAAGAATGGCATTTTTAGCTACTCGGGTCGTACCAACGATGGCGCGGCGAAATTCTACAGCCAAGAATGTGCCATGTTCACTGAGTCCTCAGCGGGTTACGCTGGCATAAAACGTAATGCTAAATTTGATTTTGGTGTGGCTGAACTTCCTTACTGGGAAGGCAAGGTAGAACAACCTTCTAATACTATTATCGGTGGTGCCTCTTTATGGGTACTGCAAGGTCACTCTAAAGAAGAATACAAAGGCGTGGCGTCTTTCCTAAGCTATCTATCCAAAGCCTCTGTGCAAGCGGATTGGCACCAGTTTTCGGGTTACTTGCCTATTACTAAAGCGGCGTATGAGTTGACCAAAGAACAAGGCTTCTACGCGGCGAACCCTGGTACCGAAACGGGTGTCATACAAATGACAACGGGTACGCCCACGGAGAATACTAAAGGCTTGCGTTTGGGTAACTTTGTACAAATCCGTGGCATTATCGACGAAGCGTTAGAGTCTGTGTGGAGTGGTAATGTTGACGCGCAAACAGCACTAAATACGGCCGTTGAACGTGGTAATGCGCAACTTCGTAAATTTGAAAAAGCGAACGACTAATTATAACTAGCGCTCTTATGTTGAATAAGGGCGCTTTTTTATGTGTTAAATCGGTTCCTTTTTTATTTGTCGTTCTTTTTTTGGATTGTCTGATGACGGTTACTTTTCCCCAAAAAGGCCTGCCTTGGTTATTGCTGTTACCGCAATTATTGATTACAGCGATTTTTTTTCTGTGGCCTGCAGAACAAGCGTTAGAACAAGCATTTTTTCAGGAAGATGCTTTTGGTTTGAGCCGAGAATTTGTTGGCTTAGAAAACTTTATTGATCTTTTTACCGACCCTTTATATTACCAGTCTATTTTGACTACCTTGGTGTTCAGTTTTTCTGTTGCCATTGTCGGGATGTCGTTGGCTTTGTTATTGGCGGTGATGGCAGATCGCGTTATTCGCGCCAAGCTGGCCTATCAAACCTTATTAATTTGGCCCTATGCGGTCGCACCTGCCTTGGCGGGTGTTTTATGGTGGATTCTTTTTGACCCAAGCATGGGGCCGATTGCCCTGTGGCTAAAGTCTGCTGGTGTGGATTGGAACCATTATTTGAATGGCAACCAAGCCATGATATTGGTGGTGATTGCGTCTACTTGGAAGCAAATCAGCTATAATTTTTTATTTTTCTTAGCGGGTTTGCAAGCCGTGCCGCGTTCGTTGATTGAAGCAGCGGCGATTGACGGAGCGAGTCCGTTTAAGCGTTTTTGGACCATTGTCTTTCCTTTATTGTCGCCAACGACCTTTTTCTTGTTGGTTGTTAACCTTGTGTATGCCTTTTTTGAAACCTTCGGGGTGATTGATGCGACGACCAAAGGCGGTCCGGGGCAAAGTACAACTACCTTGGTTTATAAAGTGTTTGATGACGGATTTGTCGGCTTGGATCTGGGTGGATCGGCGGCACAATCGGTTGTGCTCATGGCGATTGTTGGGCTGATGACGGTGATTCAGTTTCGTTTTATTGAGCGTAAGGTGCAGTACTCATGATCGAGAATCGACCTTGGTTAACTTTTGCAAGCCACGCGACTTTATTGACAGGGATTGCCTTGGTGGCGTTGCCTGTTTGGATGGCGCTGGTGGCCTCGACTCATCCCGCTTCGGCCTTCGGTGTCGGGCATATTCCTTTGTGGTTCGGCGATGCTGGTGCGGAAACTTGGGGAACCGTGCTATTTGAAAAAGCCGGTAACGGCGTGGATACCCCAGTTTGGTTTATGATGCTGAACTCTTTGATCATGGCGTTGGGGATTACGTTCGGCAAAATCGCCATTTCTTTGTTGTCGGCTTATGCGATTGTATTCTTTCGCTTTCCGTTTCGTAACTTGTGTTTCTGGATCATTTTCATGACCTTGATGTTGCCTGTTGAGGTGCGGATTGTGCCGACTTACGAGGTGGTGGCGAATCTGGATTTGCTAAACAGCTATACGGGGCTAACTCTGCCATTGATCGCCAGTGCAACGGCAACTTTTTTGTTTCGTCAGTGCTTCTTAAGTATTCCGGGGGAGCTGGTAGAAGCAGCGCGAATGGACGGAGCTGGGCCGTGGCGGTTCTTTTTTGACATCTTGTTACCGCTGTCTAGAACCAATATTGCTGCGTTGTTTGTTATTTTGTTTATTTACGGTTGGAATCAATATCTATGGCCTTTGTTGATTACCACAGACGACGCTTATTACACCTTGGTAATGAGTATTAAGCGCATGTTGTCGGTGACCGATGGTGATATCGCGTGGAACCAAATTATGGCCACCACCTTGTTGGCGATGTTGCCACCGGTTGCGGTGGTGATTGGCATGCAGAAGCTGTTTGTTAAAGGCTTAGTCGATTCGGAGAAGTAGTAATGACGGACGTTATTTTAGAGAAAGTAGGCAAGACATACCCGAATGGTTATCACGCTATTCCAAGCGTGGATTTATCGATTGAAGAAGGCGAGTTTATTGTGTTGGTTGGCCCATCAGGCTGCGGTAAATCGACTTTGTTGCGCATGGTGGCAGGCTTGGAAAGCATTTCTACGGGCGAGCTGCGCATTCGTGGCGAGCGTATGAATGATAAGGAACCTGCTGAGCGAGACATCGCCATGGTGTTTCAGAATTACGCTTTATATCCGCATATGACCGTCTACGACAACATGGCTTACGGTTTAAAAAACCGTGGTATGCCAAAAGCGCAAATTGCCGAAAAAGTCAGTGATGTGGCGACCATGTTAGGGTTGACGGAGTTATTGCAACGCAAACCGCGTCAGTTATCTGGTGGTCAGCGCCAGCGTGTTGCCATGGGGCGCGCTATGGTTCGAGACCCGAAAGTGTTTTTGTTCGATGAGCCCTTGTCTAATCTAGACGCTAAATTGCGAGTGCAGATGCGTGTTGAGATTCGTCAGTTGCAACGCAAGTTAGGCACTACGACCTTGTATGTAACCCATGATCAAGTTGAAGCCATGACTTTGGCGGATCGTTTGGTAGTATTAAATAAAGGTAAGGCAGAGCAAATCGGTACGCCAATGGATTTATACAATAAACCTGCAACGCCTTTTGTGGCGGCGTTTATTGGTTCTCCATCGATGAACTTGATCAATGCCAACCTGACGGAGCAGGGCGTTAAGATCTCTGAGACACTGACTTTGCCTCACACTCATCAGCATCGAGGTGCTATTGTCTGGGGAATTCGTCCAGAGCATTTAGAGGTCAGTGACGAGCAAAATGCCGATTTCGCTTTGCGTATCCAAGCGGTAGAATCTTTGGGAGCCGAGACGTTAATTCACGGTAAATTGGAAACGGAGTCCGATCATAGCGAGCCCTTAGTAGTGCGTTTGTCTGGCCCGCATTTACCCGATATTAATAGTCTCATGTGGTTAAGGGCGCTAGTATCACATTGGCATTTATTTGACGCAAATACGCAACAACGATTGTGAGAGCAGCATGGAAAATGAAAAGCGCGATATTCTGAAAACAAAGGTAATGGGTCATCGTGGTGCGGCGTTATTGGCACCGGAAAATACCTTGGCGTCGATTCGAGCGGCCGCTGAAGCGGGCGCCACTTGGGTGGAAATTGATGTGTATCTGATCGCCGAAGGGGGATTGGTTATTTTCCATGATGACACGCTGGATCGTTGTACCAATGGGTCGGGGGTGACTCGTGAAGCTCGTCCGACGGATGTGGCGGCATTGGATGCGGGGGCTTGGTTTTCTGATGCGTTTGTGGGCGAAAAAGTGCCTACTCTGTTGGAGGCATTGGAATGCATTCAGTCGTTGGGTCTTGGCTTGAACCTTGAGATTAAGCATGACAGTGCGGATGTGGAAAATATTGTGCCTGCGGTGATGGCGATGTTGCGCGATTATTGGCAAGACAATGACAAGCTGATGATTTCCAGTTTCAACCTCGCGGCATTAGACATGTGTTATGAGATTGATGAGCAGCGTCATCTTGCGCCTTTGTATGAAGACATTCCAGAGGACTGGCAGGCGCAGCTTGAAAGTATTGAAGCGTACAGTTTGAATTGTGATTATTCACGATTGACAGAAGCCCAAGCGCGGGCGGTAAAAGCCGCGGGTTATAAATTGTTGTGTTATACCGCCAATGATCCAAAAAAAGTGACAGCCCATTGGGAGTGGGGTATGGACGCCATCATTACGGACGATCCGACGCAGTTCGCTGCTTTGCTGACGAAGTAATATAAGGGTGCCGTGTGGGGTTAAATGAGCGACAAAACCAGATCTTAAATTGGGTACAGCAAGAAGATACTTTGCTGGTAGAAGACATGGTGACACGCTTTAACGTGTCTTCCCAGACCATTCGCAAAGACATTAATCAGCTGGCGGAGCGTCATCTTGTGCGTCGTACTCATGGTGGGATTGCGCCTGTGTCTAGTACGGAAAATTTGCCGTTTGATCATCGTCAGTTTCTGAACAGCGATGCGAAAGAAGCGATTGCGACGAAGGTCGCTCAGATGATCCCAGACGGCGCTTCGGTGTTTCTAGGTATTGGCACCACGGTAGAATATGTGGCGAAGGCTTTGGTGTCTCATCATGATTTACAGGTTTTCACCAATAACTTAACTGTGGCGGGTATATTGGGACATTACCCTGATATTCGTGTGCGAGTTTTAGCGGGCAAATTACGCCATCGTCACCATGATTTGGTGGGCGAAGAGACACTGTCTGGGCTGCGCCAGTATTATTTTGATTATGGCGTCTTGGGCTGTGGTGGCATGGATGAAGAGCAAGGCATATTGGATTTTGACCCTGAAGAAGCCGCCGTGAGTCGTGTTTTGGTTGAGCAAAGTCGCCACTGTTTGTTGGTCGCGGATCAGCACAAATGGGGCCGTAAAGCCATGGCGCGCGTACAACCGTTTGCAGCGATAGATTGGTTGTTTAGTGATGCGCTCACCGACTCGCAAACCCAATTACTCACCTCTCATGGTGTTCAAATTCAACTCTGTTCTTAGGGTAATTATGTCGATATCTGCGCTTTCTCTTACTGATCTTGAGCCTAGTACCTGCCAAGATCTACGATTTATTTTAACGGATTTTGACGACACACTGACGTGGGAAGGTCAGTTGCCAGTGGCGACGCTACAAGCTTTGGCGCAATTAGAAGCCGAAGGGATTAAGGTGATTCCCGTTACGGGGGGGTGTGCTGGGTGGTCGGATATGATTGCTCGAGCGCTCCCTGTTGATGGCGTGATTACGGAAGGCGGTGCCTGTTTTATTGGCAGAACCGCAGACCGTCATTTGACCTATTCCTTCTGGCGTGATGAATCGAAAATGCGTGCCGAGCAAGCTCACATATTGACTCAGGTTGAGTCGGTGTTAAGGCAATTTCCCCGTTTACGTTTGGCGCGTGATCAGGCGTACCGTCTCACGGATGTGGCGATCGATTATGCGCAAGACGTTAAACCTCCTGCCGTTGCAGACAAAGATGCGTGTTTGGCAGCGCTCATTGCCATGGGGCTAAACGCAAAAGCCAGTTCAATACACATTAATGTGTGCTCGCAAGGTTACGATAAGTTTTCCATGGCGCAACGTGTACTGCGTGATGTGTATGGGCTGAGTGACGCGCAACAACAAGAGCAAGTCTTGTATGTGGGCGATGCCCCCAACGATGAAAGCATGTTTGCGCGCTTTCCATTAAGCGTGGGGGTAGCGAACATAGTTCAGCATTTACCTATAATGCGTCATCGACCTCGTTATCAGACGACGCAACCTGGCGGTTTGGGCTTTGCGGAGTTAGCGGATTTTGTATTATTGGCACGACAAGCGTGAGCCCTTGCTTGTTGTGTGTTTAGATGACTTTCTTGTTCACTTTTATCTTATTAAAGAGTGACATCACGCCAACGGCAATGCTTCCTAGAATCAAACCAACGAATAAGCTGATGCCTGTGTTGATCAAGCTGGTTAATACCGGAATTTGCGCCATTTCACCGGATACGACTATATCCGCAAGGTGATGCAAGGTTGGTAAACCATGAACGAAAATACCGCCGCCTACTAAAAACATCGCGATGGTGCCGACAATGGATAGCAGTCGGATCAACATGGGGGCGCCTTTTAATATCACCAGACCAAGTCGTTTAACCAAGGCCTTGTTTGATTGCGTTAAATACAAGCCAATGTCATCAAGGCGCACAATCAGCCCGACTAATAAATATACGCCGACGGTGACAACCAAAGCGATTAGGCTGACGACCATGGTTTGGGTCAACAAACTTTGTCCCGCAACGGAGCCAAGGGCGATGACAATGATTTCGGCGGATAATACAAAGTCGGTTCGAATCGCGCCTTTTACTTTACTTTTTTCTAGGGCTAGCAGTTCTGTGGCTGAGTTGGCTTGTTTGAGGTGGTTTCTCAGTGTCTCTTTTTCGTCGTGGTGGTTCTTGAAGAGATGAAGCACTTTTTCGACACCTTCAAAACACAGATACAAACCGCCTGCCATTAACAACGGTTGGATTAGCCAAGGGATAAAGGCGCTTACAGCGAGTGCCAACGGCACGAGAATCAGTTTGTTTATGAAAGAGCCTTTGGCGACGGCCCAAACCACGGGCAATTCACGGTCGGCTTTCACGCCCGACACTTGTTCAGCGTTTAATGCAAGGTCGTCCCCCAAGACGCCAGCGGTTTTTTTCGCCGCCACTTTGGAAAAAACCGCGACATCGTCCAGCAGTGTGGTGATGTCATCAAGCAATGCTAATAGACCAGTTGCCATGCTTTTCTCTCTTATCGTGAGGGGTTAATCACACGCGCCAAGGCGTTTTGATATGGTATTGGCGGCATCTTTTACTTGGTTTTTCATGGCCTCATAGACCTCATCGCTGGTTCGAAAAGCCGGAGCGGTGACACTGATCGCCGCGACGGCTTCATGGCGTGAGTTGAAAATAGGCGCTGCTGCGCATTTTATGCCCATCTCATGTTCTTCTAAGTCGAGGGAAATGCCCTGCTCTCTGATCTGGGCCAAGTTGGCTTTTAGGGCATCCGGAGTGGTTAGGGTATGTTCTGTATGGCGGAAAAAGGCTTGATGTTCGATGACGGCTTGCTGTTTGTCATCGGGTAAAAAAGCCAACATGGCTTTGCCAACACCCGTGCAGTAGACGGGGCCTTTTTTTCCGACTGCAGAATAAAGTCGTAAGCTCTTAGGGCTTTCCAGTTTATCGATATAAATAACCTCTGCGCCGTCTAAAACCGCAAGGTGAATGGTTTCCTGGGTGCTGGACCACAGTTCTCGCATGGGGGCGGCGGCTACGTCTCGAATGTCTAAGTTTGCCCAGGTGCGGTGGGCAAGGGCAAGCAATCCATAGCCAGGATAATAGGCTTGTTTGTGTTCATCAAAACGCACCAAGCCATGCTCAAGCAGAGTATTTAGTTGGCGATGAGCGGTGGCTTTAGGCAGTTCAGAAAGTTCGACCAATTCGGCAAATCGCAGTGGCACCGGAGAGGTGCAAACGTGGTTCAGCATGTTGAGTGCTTTGCTTAGAGATGACCCAGAATTTTTGGTTTCCATGGCGCTTCCTGAAAGTAATACGTGCTATTGTTTTAATGACGTTTTGCATGGCGAGCATTTTAGCATTGTGTATCATGGGAAGATAACATCAAGCCAATTTTAAACGTTTTCTAACGCTTGCTGGCGACTATTTTGATTTGTATGAGGTTTATATGACAAGCTCTTTACGTATTTGGCGTCGTATGGTGATGCCAGATCCTGTCCGTGTTCATCGTTATCAGAGCTTGCCAGAGCAAGGGCCAAAAGTGTTGTTTTTTAGTGGCGGCTCAGCATTAAACAAAATTAGTCGCGTATTTAAGGAGTACACACACCATTCCATTCATCTTGTGACGCCGTTTGATTCGGGTGGCAGCTCTGCGCGATTACGTGCTGAGTTTGATATTCCGGCCGTTGGGGATTTGCGTAGTCGTTTGATGGCATTGGCGGATGAAACCGTCATGGGGCAACCAGAAGTGTACAAATTGTTTACTCATCGGCTTCCTCAGCAAGCGGAGTTGTCCGTCTTAAGAGCTCAACTACAGCAATTGGTTGCGGGAGAGCATTCGTTAATCGAATGCATTCCTAATCCCATGAAGGCTCTAATTCAAATGCATTTGGCCGTGACTCAAGCACGTATTCATCATGATTTTGATTTACGTGGGGCCAGTATTGGCAATCTGATTATGGCGGGTGGGTATTTGAATAACCAGCAACAGTTAGACCCGATTGTCTTTTTATTCTCGCGCCTCGTAAAAGCGTTAGGTGAGGTGAAAACCACCCTTGATGCCAGCTTGCATTTGGGGGTTGAGCTTGAGAGTGGAGATATTGTTTTAGGTCAGCACAGAATTACTGGCAAAGAAACGCACTCATTACCGAGTCCGATAAAGCGAATTTGGTTAAATAAGGGGCTGCGTAATATCATGCCGACGAATCGTTATATTGCGGATGACCGTAAAGACGCCATTGAGGGGGCTGATTTGATTTGTTATCCCCCCGGCAGTTTTTACAGCAGCTTGCTGGCGAATCTTTTGCCAGAGGGCGTTGGCCGTGCGATTCGTCAGAATGCTAATCCAAAAGTATATTTACCTAATTTAGGTATGGACCCAGAGCAGCAAGGCTTGTCGTTAATGGAAAGAGTGAAGCGCTTGATAGAAACCGTGTGTGCGGATGATCAATCCGTCGAGTGTTTCTCTGCTTTAGATTATCTGTTACTTGACGATAAATATGATTATGGTGACGTTGATGTTGATGCTTTAATGGCGATGAATGTCACTGTGATTAAAACCCCATTAATAATGGACAAACTGCACAAGTACGATGAGCGTTTAGTGACGAAAGCCTTATTATCGTTTGTTTAGTTCGCACTATAATTCGATAAAAAGGTCTAGATTATAAAGCAAGGGGAATTAACTGCATTTATGTTGATTTTGGTTACGTGAAATAACATTTTTGTGGTTTTAGAAACGACACCTTAGGTGTCATAGTATGCACCTGTGACACTTATCAAAAAGAGAAGGGTAATGAGTACACGAGTACTGATTTGTGATGATTCAAAAATTGCGCGTAAGCAATTAACAAGAGTGTTACCAACGGATTGGGATATTGATGTTGACTATGCAGAACATGGGGAAGAAGCGTTAAATAAAATATCGGCTTCCACGTTTGATATTTTATTTCTGGATCTCAATATGCCAGTGAAAGATGGCTATGAGACGCTTGAAGCACTGCAATCTTTTGAGTCATCTCCGGCTGTGATTGTGGTGTCGGGAGACATTCAGCCGAAAGCGATACAGCGCGTAAAAGAGATGGGCGCTGTGGCCTTTCATAAAAAGCCTGCGTCAGCAGAAGAGTTGCGGACGTTGTTGATTTCATTGGGTCTGTTCTCTGATGAAGCGGCGGATCGTAATCTGGATCAATCAACTACGGTTATTGAGGAAAAGACGGCCGCAGAGCAATTTACTCTTAATGAGTGCTTGCAGGAAATTTCGAATATTGCCATGGGACGTGCTGCTAGTGTCTTGGCCGATATGCTGAATGTTTTTGTCAAATTGCCTGTTCCACGGGTAAACATCTTAGAGGTCAGTGAGCTGCAAATGGCGCTGGATTATAGCGTCAAAGACGACAGTTGTTCGGCTGTTTCTCAAGGGTTTGTGGGCTCTGGAATTGCGTTTGAAACCTTACTTATTTTTAGCGATTCGAGCTTTCCAGATATGGCAAAGCTGCTCAATATGACAGAAGTCATCGATTCAGTGGTCGAGGTTGAGCTGCTGATGGATGTATCGTCTGTATTGGTTGGTCCATTTATTGATGCATTTGGTAAGCAGTTGAATATCGATTTTAGCCATAGTCATCCAGCCTTGTTTGCGCAGCATGCAAAGGTGGCGGATTTAGTGAACATCAAAAAAGCCAAATGGAAACGCACGCTGGTGGTTGAGATTGTTTACGAAGTAGAAAATTATCAAATTAGTTGTGACTTGATGATGCTGTTTACTGAGGATTCTGTATCGGTATTGGAAAATTTGCTGTCCTATTTGGTTGAGGAAGATTAGACAAATGAGCAGTAACGCAGAAGATATTATGGAACTGCATTGGCTATTCGATATGCTTCAGCATATCGATGTGGGCTTGGTGGTTTTAAACGACAAATATGAAATCAAGCTCTGGAATAGTTTCATAGAAAATCACAGTGGGGTGAGTTCTTCTATTGCCAAAGGGCAGTCTCTATTTGATATTTTTCCGACGATTAATAGTAATTGGTTGCAGCAAAAATTAGACAATGTGATTGCATTAAGAACGTCCATTTTTATTTCGTGGGAACAACGTCCCCATCTTTTTCCTTTTAAAAGCTATCGTCCTATTACTGGGATAGCAGAAAAGATGTATCAGAATGTTGCTCTACGACCGATTACCAATGCGGATGGTACGGTAAAGTACGTTTGCATGGTGGTTTATGATGTAACGGACGTCGCGACGAATAAGGAATCACTCTCTAATGCCAATCGTAAGTTAGACTATTTAAGTAAAACAGATCCACTGACATCGCTGCATAATCGCGGCAGTCTGGATAAAGTGTTGAACAATGCTTTTGATGCCTTTAAACAGCGTGGTGGCTCTCATTCTTTGGTGATGGCCGACATAGATCACTTTAAACAGGTCAATGATCAATATGGTCATCCTGTTGGGGACCAAGTGTTGCAAGCGGTCGCTAAGGTACTTTCTTCTGGTGCCAGAAAAACAGATTTTGTTGGCCGTTATGGTGGTGAAGAATTCGTTATCGTGTTGCCTAATACAGACGCCGCTGGCGCGCTTTTTTTCTGTGAAACCGTGCGTAAGAAAATTGCTGAGATCAAAGTAAAAACCGCCGATACCATTGTCTCTGTAACGATAAGTTTCGGTATATCAGAAGCGTCTCGGTCAGATAAAGATGTGCATGATTGGTTAAGTCATTCCGATGAAGCGTTATACGAAGCAAAAGAGAGTGGCCGAAATCGATCTGTTGTAAGTGGCGTTTAGTGGTTTCTAATGAAATTAAGAAAAGGTTACTTAATGCGTAAAATACGTTCCCTATGTTATGTCATGCTCTTGTTGTCTAGTACGCTTCATGCGCAGTCTATACCAGAGATGGCGCCTGACGCTGAGCTGCCAGAAAATATGCTCGCGCTGTTGTCCCATAATAGGTTAATCAAATTTAACGTGGCGCACCCAGATACGATTATAAGTCGTGTGTCGTTACAGGGGATTAAAACCCCAGATGAGCGCATTATTGGTATCGATTATCGCATTGCCTATGGTGTCTTGTATGCCGTGTCCAATACTGGTCAGGTGTACACTGTTAATACAGACTCAGGTCAGATGACAGCGATAGGTGAGTCTGCGCAACAGCTTGTTTTGGATGGAACCTTGTATGGCGTAGATTTTAACCCAGCAGCAGACCGTATTCGTGTCGTCACTAATGCTGGCGTAAACAGTAGGATGCACCCTGAAACAGGTCTTTATGTGGACAATAATCTCGACTTAGCCGATGTGCAGCTTGACGCTTCGTTGCAGTATAGCCTTGGTGATGTGTCGTATGGTGTCGCACCGCATTTGGTTGCTGCAGCCTATACTTACAATACAAAAAACAGCAAGTTGACGACGAATTTTGCGATTGATGCGGTACAGGGTGCTTTGGTTACGCAAGGCACGCGAGAGACCGATGCGAATCAAGAGTCCCCTAATACAGGCCGACTTTACACGGTTGGTAAATTAGCGACAGGGCCTGTGGCAGATGCGCATTTTGATATTGCTGATGTGACCAATGCGGCGTATGTGGCATTGAGAGCTCAAGAGCATTCCTCCTATACCCTATATAAGATCAGCTTGGATGATGCGCAGCTGGTGAAAATCGGAGAGATCGCTTCAGGTCAATCTATAGTAGGCATTGCCATTGAACCTTAATCGTATCTTTTTATTCTGTCTGGCGGCTGTCGGTGGGGTATGGTTACCCTCTGCTTGGGCACATACTGTATCCGTCACCTTAACGTCGCCAGATGGTAAGCCGCTGGATCATAGTGCGGTGTTTTTTGAGCCTCTGTCGTTTAAAGCAAAAGCGGTCAGTAAAGATTTACCCGCGGTAGTGATTGCTCAAAAAAGACAAATGTTTTTGCCCGCTGTGACGGTGCTGCAAGCTGGGACTCGAGTTGAATTCCCTAATCTTGATACGGTTCGTCACCACGTTTACTCATTTTCCGAGGCAAAAACATTTGATATCAAACTCTATCTTGGGCGTGCGCCGTCCAGTGAATTGTTTGATCGGTCGGGTGTGGTGGCATTGGGATGTAATATCCATGACACCATGATCGCTTGGATAGTGGTGGTTGATACCCCTTATTTTGCATTAACCGATAAGGCTGGTAGCGTTACTCTGGAACTGCCTGCTGGGGATTATCATTTGAAGGTATGGGACAGAAGACAACTGGATGCCCCAAATGATGGGCAACGGATCACGGTAGCGAGTGATCAGACATTTGCTGTGTCCACTGACGTGCTGGATTTTGATCCCTATGCAGACGTCACAGGGCAATCTGTTGAGGATATGTAAGCCCCGTGGTCTCATAACGCAAGGTCGCCGATGTAGGGAAAGACATCGGCCTTTGACGTGAACAGCGATATAAGTTCACACCTTACTCTTTATTACTCATTATACCTTGGTTGTGGCATACAGTGACTGTAAGGTATTTTTTGCTTTTTCTCCGAGTAGGCACATGCCTTCTGGATCAATTAGGATTCGGCCATTCATCGCTTCTCGTCCGAGTAGCATTCTGTAGCCCATACTATCGCGATTGGTGAGTGTCACCTCTGCTTCCCATGTTTTACCGCCAAGAGAAAGAGGGACGCGAATGACTGGGCGTTTTTCTTTGTCTCCACTGGAGCTTTTTATGACGCGCTGGTCAATGAGAGGCGCCTCACAATGCACGGTGACTTTGCGGTTTTTTTGTAATGGATGCACATCAAATCTTACCCAGTGCTCATCTTCACGCGTAAAGCGGACAATGTTGATTGCGTGCATGGAGGAGGTTTTCGCACCCGAATCAACTCGTGCTTTGATCGCTGGAATATCAAGGGAAGGAAATGCGCACCACTCGTCGCAACCAATGATCATTTTTGGTTCGTTTTGTTGATTCATAAAGAAGATATTACCTTTTAAAATGAAAACAGAAGCTGGTTCGGAACGTGTTTGTCGTTGCTATGTTTTATAACGTAAAACTCAGACTAGGTTAAGTCTTTATTCGGTTATCTGCTTTGTTGAATTGTCGATATAAACTCAAGCTATTGTAATCATGCTATCTGCAGCTAATATGGGCGTACGAAATTATTTTGACGGAGTTGTAGATGAATGGCCGACTGATGAGAGAGCTTGAAGAGTTGGGAGGCGAAATACGCCCAGCGAGCTTAAAAAAATGCGATGAAATTGTCATTGAACAACCAGGCTTTAGTGCGACTATCGCATTATGGGGCGGGCATTTAGAAAGCTTTATTCCAGCGGGTCAAGAAGATCTGTTGTTCCAATCTGACAACCCAGGCGGTGAAGGGCGCTTTGGTCGTCGACATTTTGGTGTGCCTGTCTGTTGGCCTTGGTTTGGTGCTCATGAGACGCAAAATGATTATCCTGCTCATGGCTTGGCGCGCTATTTTCGTTGGGAATTTATTGAAGTGGGTCGTTTTAAGAATGGTGATGTCAAAATTGTGATACGTTTGGCTTCGGAAGAGCATCCTTTAATTGAAGAAATGTGGCCTTTGGCGTTTGAGTTGCGTCAGGTGTTTCGCTTTTCCAGCAAGGGCTTTCGGATCAACTTTTCGTCAGCCAATTTGTCAGATAAGCCGATGCCAATTAGTGAAGCTTTGCATACTTATTTCCATGTATCGGATAATCAAACGACAGAGATCCATGGTCTAGATCAAGTGAGCTATGTCGATAAGTTTGATAATGGCAGTCAGAAGCTACAGCAAGGTGTTATTACGCCATGTGATCATATGGACAGAGTTTACACATCGGCGCCAGAGGTGTGTGAAATACTGGATATGGGCCTACAACGAAAATTGGTGATTCACACAGAAGGCAGTCACAGTACCGTACTGTGGAACCCAGGTGCAGAACTCGCAAAGCAGCGTACGGATATGGAAGACGAGGACTATCGTCGCTTTGTATGTGTCGAAGCGGCGAATGCACTCAGTGATGCCTACGTGATTCCTCCTGGAGGCATTCATCAATTAAAGCTCAAAGTAAAACATAAAGCTTTAGTGACGGCATAAGCAGCGTTATTGAACTCGTTTTTGCCAAGACAACAAAAGGCCCACGAGAGTTACCTCTTGTGGGCCTTTAGTTTATCGACTTGTTTTCAAATCGAACTCTAGTCGATATTGTATTCCATGATCAGCGGTGCGTGATCAGAAAAACGCTGACCTTTATAAATGGTGCCGCCTTGGATCAAGTTTTTGATGCCAGGTGTGGTAATTTGATAATCCAAACGACCCCCTTCGTCTAGTTTCCATGCGCGTTCATAATCAGGCCACCAAGTATACTGCTTGTCTTGTTTATTCACTTGACGAAAGGCGTCAACGTATTCCATTTCATTGAATATTTCGTTTATCCACTTACGCTCTTCTGGCAAGAAACCAGAATTGCGTTGATTAACAAACCAACTGCTTACATCGATAGGAGAGCGCGCAACGTTAGCGGTTCCGCAGAAAATAAACTCTCGGCGTTTACGGCGGGTTTTAATCAGGTGATTTTTAAAACCTTCCATAAAGCGATATTTGTGCTCTTGTAATGACTCTTCGTGATTTGAGCCGTGAGGCGTCAAAAAAGCACCAATACTGACTTTATCGAAGTCAGCCTGAATGAAGCGTCCTTCGAAGTCGCATTCAGGAAAGCCCATGCCTGTCATGATGGCTTTGGGCATGGTCTTACAATAGATAGCAACGCCTGCTTGTTCAGGATTTTCCATCGAGTCAAAAAAATACGTATTGAACTCTGGCGGAAAGAAAACACTGTCATTTAGACTGCGTTCATCTGCTTGTATGTCTTGCAGACACACAACATCTGGGTTCTGACGAACCATCCATTCAAAAAAGCCGCGGTCTGCTGCTTGTCTTATACCATTTACATTAAGGCTGATGACCTTCATTTCTGGTCCCTACAATTCCTAGCCGTGTGTTATATTAGCGCCTATCCAATGTTGGCATGGCTTCGCTCGTTCTTGGCGGCGCTTTGTTGTGTACTATTTTATCTTTCTGGAGTTGGCATGAAACCTTACCAAAGAGACTTTATTGAATTCGCTATTGAACAAAACGTGTTGCGCTTTGGCGAATTTACGCTTAAATCAGGCCGCGTAAGCCCCTACTTTTTTAATGCAGGCTTATTTAGTTCTGGCCAAGCACTAGCTAAGTTAGGACGCTTTTACGCAACCTCATTAATGGAAGCAAATGTTCCATTTGATGTTCTGTTCGGTCCTGCCTATAAAGGCATTCCGTTGGCAACCACAACTGCGGTTGCCCTCTATGACCATCATAATGTAGACACACCATACGTTTTCAACCGTAAAGAAGCAAAAACTCACGGTGAAGGCGGCTCTCTTGTGGGGGCTCCGTTAGCGGGTAACGTCATGATCATTGATGACGTTATCACTGCAGGAACAGCCATTCGAGAAGTCATGGCAATCATCCAACAAGCTAATGCGCTTCCAGCGGGTGTTCTTATCGCCTTAGATCGTCAGGAACGAGGCCAAGGTGAGTTGTCTGCTATCCAAGAAGTCGAACGTGACTTTGGTATGCCTGTCATAAGTATCGTCTCGTTAAACGACATTATGACGTATTTGGCAGAACAGGATGCCCCAGAATTCGCTAAGCACCTTGATGCGGTAAAAGCGTATCGTTTGCAATACGGCATTTAATGCAAAAAATGATGCTATAAAAGCTAGGTATGAGGTTTTGCCTCAGACCCTAGCGGTTTAGCATCAAATTTTGTGCCAAAGCTGTCCATTGTTCTTGCCAAATTTCCATTGGCTTTACTTTAAACCCGCTACGTACGTAGTGGCGTATCTTGCCTTCGATAATAGCGATTAGAAAATTTGCACAGGGAGCAACGCCCATTGCTGGTCGCAATCCTTGTTTTAAATCGGCTTCACGCATTACCTGTTTCAGCTGAGTTTCAATGCGATCAAAAACTTGCGCAATACGGACGCGTAATCGTTCTGTTTCGCCCGCTAATGCATCGGCTGTGAGTAAACGGCACATGCCTGGGTTTTGCTCAGCAAATCCGAGTACCAGCGTCATGATCATTTCGATACGAGAGACCACATTGCTTTCTTCTTGGATAATACGAGTAATGCGCGTAAAAAGCGTTTCTTCAATAAACTCGATTAAGCCTTCAAACATTTTGGCTTTGCTTGGGAAATGGCGATATAAGGCCGCTTCCGATACGCCAACTTGCTTAGCTAACGCCGCCGTTGTGATACGCGCTCCAGGGCTACTTTCTAGCATCTGAGCGAGTGCCTGCAATATTTCAGTGCGACGATCGTGTTTCTTATTGCTCATTTGTCGTATCCAATTACTAACAATATTGTCAATTCATCACATTAACAACAGTGAAGACCTATTCACCCACTTTCGTGTTGGATATGAGTGTACCCACACCAGTATCGGTAAAAATTTCTAATAAAGTGGCATGCGGTACTCGTCCATCGATAATGTGAGCGCTTGTCACCCCTGAATTAACAGCCGATAGCGCGCAACTAATCTTAGGCAACATACCACCATAAATCGTGCCGTCAGCAATTAGGGCATCGACTTGAGCGGTGCTCAGCCCAGTTAGCACATTGCCTTGCTTGTCTTGTACACCTGAAATATTGGTCAGTAGCATGAGTTTTTCTGCGCCAACCGCTTCCGCCACTTTGCCTGCGACGAGATCCGCATTGATGTTGTAAGAATTACCTTCATCATCTACACCAATTGGTGCAATAACTGGGATCAAGTCGCTGTTTTCAAAAAACTTTAAGAAGCTGGTGTCAACACTGGCGACTTCGCCAACATGGCCGATGTCTACCTGTTCCGGTGTTGTCATGCCTTCCGCTTGGTGTTTTACGAACAGCTTTTTTGCTTTGATAAAACGACTGTCTTTACCTGTGATGCCGATGGCTTTACCACCCGCTTCACAAATTAAGTTAACGATTTCTTTGTTTACTTGGCCACCTAGTACCATTTCAACCACATCCATGGTTGCTGTGTCAGTGACACGCATACCGTTGATGAATTTGGATTCGATATTCAGTTTAGCCAGCATATCGCCAATTTGTGGGCCGCCACCGTGAACCACGATTGGATTAATGCCGATGGCTTTCATCAAAACGATGTCTCTTGCAAAACCAGCTTGTAGGGTTTCATCTGTCATGGCATTGCCGCCGTATTTAATAACCAGCGTTTTACCAGCAAAGCGTTGAATGTAAGGAAGCGATTCGCTTAAAACCTTAGCAACATCTAAAGCAGATTCACGAGAAAAAGCCACGTTTTACGTACTCCTGTAAACAAAAATGGGTCGCATAAAAAAACAGACTGTATCAATAAAAAACACTTCTATTCTTTACTATATTATTCGGTTGCTGTGGCAAAACGATGACAGTCAAGGCTGACAACGAGTGTAAGCAACCACTTATGGTTAAAATAATAACGTGATCTTGGCGGATTAACTATAGAAATTTGTATGAAACTTACGAAGTTTGGGCTTATGAAAGTAAATTTCAGTTGTACTGAAAAAAATGGGTGAATGAATGTGGTAACAGAGGCTAAAAAGATGAAATATTCTCACCTTTTTAGCCGCTTTTTTGCTTATTTTGTGCCTGTATGACCAAAGCCGCCTTCGCCACGTTCGGTGCTTTCGAATTCAGTTACGATATGAAATTCAGCTTGAACGACTGGCAGTAAAACGAGTTGAGCAACACGTTCACCAGGTTCAATAGTGAATGTTGTGTTGCCACGATTCCAGCAAGATATCATTAGCTCGCCTTGGTAATCTGAATCGATAAGGCCCACTAAATTACCTAAAACGATGCCGTGTTTATGACCCAGACCTGAACGAGGCAGAATGGTTGCTGCTAGATTTGGGTCTTGGATATAAATAGATAAGCCTGTTGGCAGAAGTGTTGTTTCGCCGGGTGCAAGATCGATTGCTTGATCTAGGCAGGCCCGTAAGTCTAAGCCAGCAGAGCCTTCGGTCGCATAGGTCGGCAGAGGAATCTCTTTACCGATTTTGTCGCTTAGGATTTTTAATTGAATTGCTTGTTTCATGGTTATTTTCTCTTCTTCTCTTAATTCATCAGGCGGATTACAGTGCTGGCTTAGTATGTTGTTGAATAAATTCAACCAGTACACTCGCTAGCTGGCTTTTTGTGGCTTTATCTGGCGACCAGGTCTTGTCTTTGGTGATCACAGTGACTTGGTTATCGTCTTGATTAAAGCCAATATCCGCACGAGATACGTCATTGGCGATAATCATGTCCAGACCTTTGCGTTCCAGCTTGCTTTTCGCGTATTCGATCACGTTTTGCGTTTCTGCCGCGAAGCCGACGATGGTTTTTGCGCGTTTTTGTTGGGCGAGGGTGGCGATGATGTCTGGGTTTTTAACGAGCGTCAGGGTGACTTCATCTGTGTCGGATTGTTTTTTCATTTTCTGATCACAGGCTGTTTTCATTTTAAAGTCGGCCACCGCTGCGGCACCAATGAAAACATCTGCTTGAGTATTCATGCTTTGTTGGCAAGCCGCTAGCATGTCATCGGCGCTTTTTACCGCAATAACATGAGCGCCACTAGGTATCGCAATTTGCACTGGGCCGCTGATTAGCGTGACCTTCGCGCCACGAGCCATGGCTGCTTTGGCGAGGGCATAACCCATCTTGCCTGAGCTGTGATTGCTGATAAAACGAACGGGGTCGATGGCTTCCATGGTGGGGCCAGCGGTGATCACCCAATGTTGGCCGGATAAATCTTGTGTTATTGAATCGTTTTCGAAGTGAGCGGTAACCGCATTGAAAATATCGCTCGGTTCGCTCATGCGCCCAGGGCCAATGTCACCGCAAGCTTGCGCACCATCAGCTGGGCCAATACTGAGTACGCTTCGCTCAGCGAGTAGTTTTGCATTGGCTTGCGTGGCAGGATGACGCCACATGGCTTGGTTCATGGCCGGCGCCAGTAATACGGGCGATTCGGTGGCTAGGCACAAGGTACTTAACAAGTCGTTTGCCATGCCTTGAGCGTAGCGCGCCATGAAGTCAGCAGAGGCGGGTGCAATGACAATTAAATCCGCCCATTTTGCCAGTTCTATGTGTCCCATTCCCGCTTCGGCATTCGGGTCTAATAAGGTGCTGCGTACTGGGTGACCAGAAATCGCTTGCAGCGTCATTTCGGTGACAAAGGCTTTTGCGCCATCGGTTAAAACGACTTGAACCTCGGCGCCCGCCTTGGTGAGCAAACGAATCAGTTCGATGCTTTTATAGGCGGCAATGCCACCGGTAATGCCTAATAAAATGCGTTTTTGAGCGAGATTTGACATAAAAAACTTCTCAATTCGTGCTGTGGTCGATAAAGTGAGTAAATAGGCAGGACGCCAGTCTCATTGACATTAAATGCAAGATTAACATGGATCAAGGAGTAGATCATGAGTATTAAACATTGGCCTGAACAAGAAAGACCTCGAGAAAAGCTTATTCATCAAGGGGCGAGCGCGCTGAGTGATTCCGAATTGCTGGCGATATTTCTTCGAACTGGGACGCAAGGCATCAGTGCGGTGGAGCTGGCCCGTCAGGTGTTGTCCCAATTCGGTGGTTTGCGTGCGCTCATGTCGGCCAGTCGTGAAGAGTTTTGTCAAGGCTTTGGTCTTGGTGATGCAAAATACACGCAATTACAAGCCGTGTTAGAAATGTCCAAACGACATTTACAAGAACAACTGATGCGCGAAACCGTGTTTACCAGCGCAGAACACGTCCGAACTTACCTTTCTTCTCAACTACGCCATTCCCAGCGAGAAATCTTCGCGGTGCTCTTCTTAGATACTCAGCACAGGTTGATCCGCTATCAAGAGCTCTTTATGGGCACCATAGATGCCGCGGCGGTTTACCCTCGTGAAGTAGTGAAAGCCGCGCTGCAATACAATGCTGCGGCGGTCATTCTGGCTCACAATCACCCAAGCGGCGTGGCAGAGCCCAGTCAGGCGGACATCAGCATTACCGAAAGAATTAAACGTGCGTTGGATCTTATTGATGTGCGACTACTCGATCACTTTGTGGTTGGCGATGGCTCGCCAGTGTCCTTGGCTGAGAGGGGGTTGGTGTAAGTTAGCTAAGTTGTTTTTCTTTGAAATTCTTATTTGAGTCTTTTAACTGATCATTTTTTTAACAAAAGAATTGCTCAATGGATTGGGTTATGGGAAAATGCGCGCCGCTATATCCTCGGTATGGGATTTTTTTGATTCATAAGGAATCATGCTCCGCCTGAGGAAGTGAAACACTTCCAATAATCTTTCTGGATAGCAAAAGGTATTTAATTATGTCTCGCGTATGTCAAGTTACTGGGAAGCGTCCTGTTACAGGTAACAACGTTTCTCACTCAAAGCGCCGCACTAAGCGTCGTTTTCTTCCAAACCTTCACTGGCACCGTTTTTGGGTCGAAGGTGAAAACCGCTATGTACGTTTGCGTGTATCTTCTAAAGGTATGCGTATTATCGATAAAAAAGGTATTGAATCAGTTCTTGCTGAAATTCGTGCCAACGGCGAAAAAGTATAAGGATCTGAATCATGGCTTCTAAAGGCGCTCGCGATCTAATTCGCATGGTATCTTCTGCTGGTACTGGTCACTTTTACACAACTGACAAGAACAAGCGTAATACTCCTGACAAACTTGAAATGAAAAAGTATGACCCAGTAGTACGTAAGCATGTTATGTACAAAGAAGCGAAAATTAAATAATTTTCTTTCTTTGTCAAAAGGAACCGACTCATTGAGTCGGTTTTTTTGTATCTAGCATATAGTAGTAGAAGCAAGTTGTTCATCTGGTCAGTTTTTTGCTGTATCTACTTGCTGCACTTTATTCGTTTACTCAGTATTGTCTGTGTCTCGCATTGAGGTCAACCATGCCGGAATTACCAGAAGTAGAAACCACATTACGTGGCATTGAGTCTAAGTTAATAGGACGCACTCTTGCGAGAGTGGATATTCGTCAGCCTAAATTACGCTGGTTGATCACGCCTGAGCTAAGCTCTGAGATGGTAGGAGACGAAATCACTCATCTATCTCGTCGTGGCAAATACATTGGTATTCATACTGCAAAAGGTACCTTGATTGTTCATCTTGGTATGTCTGGAAGCTTGTATTTTGTGCCAGCCGAGACTCCGCCGATGTTTCATGATCATGTGGATTTTTGCTTTGCCGACGATGATGTATGGTTGCGGTACACGGACCCTCGTCGCTTTGGTGCCATTTTGTGGACAACAGCGGATTGGAACGAGCATGAATTGATCAAGCACCTTGGGCCAGAGCCTCTGTCTGATCTGTTTAATGTTGATATGCTGTTTGCCCGTGCAAAGGGCCGTAAAGTCCCCATTAAAACCTTTATCATGGACAGTAAGGTCGTGGTGGGGGTGGGAAATATTTATGCCAATGAAGCCTTGTTTAAAGCGGGTATTCGTCCTGATCGTTTGGCGGGTAAGATCAGTAAAGCGCGTTTGGCGCGTTTGGTTGAATGCATTAAAGTGGTGCTGGCGGCTGCCATTAAACAGGGCGGCACTACCTTAAAAGACTTTGTTGGTGGGGATGGTAAGCCGGGTTATTTTAAACAGGAGTTGGCGGTTTACGGCCGAGCGGATAAGCCTTGTTTAGTCTGTAGCGCTACCCTCAAAGAGATTCGTCAGGCCCAGCGTAGTACGGTATTTTGCGCTAATTGCCAATCTTGACCATTTGTTTAAATTGGGCATGAGAATTGCTAATGGCTATTGTTGAATACATCGTCCTTCAATAAATGGCTTTGTGATGGGCTGTATAAGTAAAAATGTTGCTTAAATTGTGCAGATTACATTGCGGTATTCTGCTAATGGGTTTATTTTTGACCAGTTAGGCAAGGTTAAAAATTGCCTAGATTAGATTACATACATAAGAGGAATTGGAATGAAAGCTGTCTTTCTTGCGTCAGCAACGGCGCTGGCTATCTCATCAAGCTTGGCTCACGCGGCAACAGAACCTGCAGTGGTTTACGATCAAGCAGGTAAATACGATAAATCTTTTAACGAAGGCGTTTACAACGGCGTTAAAAAATACACGGAAGATACGGGCATTCAAGTTCGTGAATTTGAACCGAAAAACGAAGCTCAAGTAGAGCAAGGTTTACGCCGTCTTGCTAAGCGTGGTTATTCTCCAATCGTAACGGTTGGTTTTAACATGACGTCTGCGGTTGAGAAAGTAGCGAAAGACTTTCCAGAAATCAATTTCACCATCATTGATGGTGTGATTGATCTACCAAACGTGCAATCAGTTGTTTTTAAAGAGCATGAAGGCTCGTTCTTGGTTGGTGCTCTTGCTTCTATGGCGTCAAAAACAGATACCGTAGGTTTTGTTGGTGGTATGGACATTCCTCTTATCCGTAAGTTTGGCTGTGGTTATGAGCAAGGCGTGAAATACGCGTCTCCTAGTGCAACCGTTTTGCAGAATATGACGGGTTCCACTGGTGCAGCGTTTAATGATCCAACAAAAGGCTCGGAGCTCGCTAAGAGCCAGTTCTCTCAAGGTGCTGATGTTGTGTTTGCTGCAGCGGGCGGAACCGGTATTGGTGTATATCAAGCGGCGAAAGACGAGGGTAAATTGGCGATTGGTGTTGATTCAAATCAAAACCATATTCAACCAGGCACTATGTTAACCTCCATGGTAAAACGAGTGGACGAAGCCGCTTATAAAACTTACAAAGATGCCGCAGCGGGTACTTGGAAACCAGGTATGGTTGTTCTTGGTTTGGCTGAGGGCGGTGTGGACTGGGCTCAAGACGAGAATAATGCCAGCTTGATTACCGCTGACATGAAAGCAAAAGTCAGTGACATTCGCGCTAAGATTATCAGTGGTGACATTAAAGTTCACGATTACATGTCTGATAATACTTGTAACTACTAAGTTGCATGAAAAAACAGTTGCCTGCTTTGAGTGGGCAACTGTTTTTTTTACCTTAGCATTTTTACTCATAAGCAGATGAATTCCTTTTAGATATGACGAATAAAACCATGCCATACGCAATTGAATTGCGAGACATTAGTAAACGTTTTGGTGCCGTTCAGGCCAATAAAGACATTTGCTTACAAGTTCCAGCAGGTACGATTCACGGTATTATTGGTGAAAACGGTGCTGGTAAATCCACTTTGATGAGTATTATCTATGGCTTTTATGAAGCCGATACGGGTTATATTGAAGTCGATGGTAAGCGTGTGGATATTCGCAGTTCTCAAGATGCTATTAATGTAGGCATAGGTATGGTGCATCAACATTTTATGTTGGTTGAGAACTTTAGTGTTCTTGAGAACGTGATGTTAGGCGCCGAAGGTGGCGCGCTATTAAAAGGCGGTGTGGCGGCCGCAAGAGTCGAGCTACAGCGTCTCGCGAAAGAATACAGTCTCGACATTGATGTCGATGCCATTGTTGAAGAATTGCCGGTTGGTTTGCAGCAGCGTGTTGAAATTTTGAAAGCCCTTTACCGTGGCGCACGCATTCTGATTTTAGACGAGCCAACGGGCGTATTAACACCACAAGAAGCGGATCACTTGTTCCGTATTTTGAAAGCCCTAAAAGATCAGGGCGTTACGGTTTTGCTGATCACTCATAAGCTGCGTGAAATCATGGCTTCCACTGACAATGTGTCGGTGATGCGTCAAGGTGAAATGGTGGCTCATCGTGAAACTATCCATACCAGTAAGGAAGAGCTTGCTGAGCTTATGGTGGGTAAAAAAGTGCGTTTAACGGTCGATAAGGAAGACGCTCAGCCAAGTGAAGTCTTGCTGTCTGCGCACAATTTATCTCAGTTCGATAGCCAAGGTGTAAAACGCCTTAAAAATGTTAATTTAGCGTTACGCGCAGGGGAAATATTAGGGATTGCCGGCGTGTCAGGGAATGGACAAAGTGAGCTGCTGAGCGTGTTGTCTGGCATTACGCCGATGGACGAGGGTGAAATTCATTTCGCGGGGCAGGTAATCAATGCGAAAGCTCCGAAAAATGCGGCACAGATGCGCGATCTCAAAATGGCCCATGTGCCCGAAGATCGCCACAAAATGGGCTTGGTAACGGGCTTTGAAGCTTATGAGGCCGCCATACTAGGCTATCATAATTCGCCAGTTTATAACGGCAAAGTGTTGATGAATCGCAAAGCCATGTTGGATGAATGCAATGCCCGTATGGCGGCTTGGGATGTTCGTCCACCGAATCCTTATCTGAAAACAGCGAATTTTTCTGGTGGTAATCAGCAAAAAATCGTTATCGCCCGTGAAGTAGAACAAAACCCAGATGTGTTGTTGATTGGTCAGCCGACACGAGGTGTTGACATCGGGGCAATCGAAAATATTCACGAACAAATTGTTAAACTACGTGATGCAGGCAAAGCCATTTTGTTAGTGTCCGTTGAATTGGATGAAATTATGGCACTGAGTGATCGCATCATTGTGATGTTTGATGGCGCGGTTGTGGGTGAACTTGATGCAAAAGACGCCGACGAACGCACCCTTGGTTTAATGATGGCAAATGCCCATTACAAAGAACAAGAAGGCGAACAGCAAGAAGGGGTATCGGCATGAGTCAGGCAAAAGTTCCGACTTGGGTAAATATTGCCCTTATTCCTATCTTAAATATTTTGCTGGCGTTTTTGGTTTCAGGTTTGGTCATTCTCGCCATTGGTGAGAACCCAATTGAAGCTGCAGGTTACTTAATTTACGGTGCATTGGGGTATAACGAAGGTATTGGTTATACCTTGTATTACGCTACGAATCTCATTTTTACTGGCCTAGCAGTGTCGGTTGCGTTTAAGGGCGGCTTGTTCAATATCGGTGGTGAGGGTCAAGCCTATATTGGTGGTTTAGGGGTGGGTTTGATCTGTTTGTCTCTTGATCATACTATGCCGTTTTATGTGATTGCGCCGTTAGCGGTGATTGGTGCCGCGGTGTTTGGGGCCGCTTGGGCCTATATTCCTGCGTATTTACAGGCACGTCGCGGCAGTCACATCGTTATTACTACGATCATGTTTAACTTTATTGCGTCTTCGCTGATGGTTTATCTTATCGTCAACTGGTTAAAAGAAGACGGTCGTATGGCGCCAAACAGCCGGACGTTTGAAGAAAGTGCTTGGTTGCCTTATTTGCATGAAATACTTTCGCCATTGGGAATAAATATTGGTGATTCACCATTGAACCTTGCTTTCATATGGGCCTTATTGTGCTGTGTGTTTGTTTGGGGATTGATCTGGCACACACGCTGGGGTTATCAGCTACGTACCTTAGGAACCAACCCTACTGCGGCTCGCTATGCGGGCATTGATACGGCCAAAGTCACCATTTGGGCGATGTTGATATCGGGTGGTTTAGCGGGTTTTGTTGGTCTTAATGAAATCATGGGGGTCAACCACAATCTATTGCTGAACTTCACAGCGGGCTATGGTTTTGCTGGTATTGCGGTGGCCCTAATGGGACGTAATCATCCGATCGGCATTATCTTGGCGGCGATTCTATTTGGTGCCTTGTACCAAGGTGGCGCTGAGTTGGCGTTTGAAATTCCCACCATTACACCTGAGATCGTTGTGGTGATTCAAGGTTTGGTTATTCTGTTCTCTGGTGCGCTTGAACACATGTTTAAGGATCGTATCGAAGGCTTTTTTATTCGCAGAGCGGTCGCGTAGGGGAAAACTATGTTTGAAACATTGATACTTATGTTAGACGCAACGATGCGCGTTTCTACACCGCTGATTTTTGCCGCGCTGGCAGGATTGTATTCAGAGCGAGCGGGCATTGTTGATATCGGTCTAGAAGGTAAAATTCTTGGTAGTGCGTTTGCCGCGGCAGCCGCAGCGGCGGTTTTTGGTTCAGCTTGGATCGGTTTGTGTTTTGGCATATTGGCCTCTGTTAGCTTGGCGATGATTCATGGCTTTGCTTGTATTACTCATCGTGGCGACCATATTGTGTCGGGTGTGGCGATTAATACCATCGTAGCGGGTTTGACGGTGACCTTGTCTATGCACTGGTTTGGGATGGGAGGGCAAACCCCCGCATTATCTGGAGACGCACGTTTCCTAGACATCACTTTTCCTTTTGCCGACGCTTTACAAGATGTACCTGTGATTGGCGCGATTTATTCAAATCTGCTCAGTGGTCATAACATCTTGGTTTACTTAGCGTTTGCTATGGTACCTGTTACTTATTGGGTGGTTTATAAGACGCGTTTCGGTCTGCGTTTGCGTGCCGTAGGGGAGAATCCTCATGCGGTGGATACGGCGGGGATTTCGGTGTCTTTTATTCGTTATCGTGCTTTGATTATTTGTGGCATTTTGTGTGGCCTTGCCGGTGCGTATTTGTCGACTGCCCACAATGCAGGTTTCTTAAAGGACATGAGTGCGGGTAAAGGTTATATGGCTTTAGCCGCGCTGATCTTCGGTAAATGGCGTCCAGTTCCTGTGCTGTTGGCGTGTTTGTTATTTGGTTTCTTAGACGCGGTTGCTGTGCGTATGCAAGGTGTTGAAATCCCAGGTATTGGACAAGTGCCAGTCCAGGCGATAGAGGTATTGCCTTACGTGTTAACTGTCTTGTTACTTGCGGGTTTCATTGGTAAAGCCATAGGACCAAAAGCAATAGGTCGACCCTATGTCAAAGAGCGGGCTTGATATGTCTAATATGAAATACCGCGACGCTCTGTTTGATCTGGCAAACAATGCCATGAGTAAGGCCTATGTGCCTTACTCTCGTTTTCCCGTTGGTGCGGCAATTTTGACTAAGACCGGTAAATTATATGCTGGCTGTAATGTTGAAAATGCGGCTTACCCAGAGGGTACTTGCGCAGAAGCGGGTGCGATTGCGGCGATGGTGCTTGATGGTGAAACGCAGATTCAAGACATTTATGTGATTGGCAAAGGGGAAGAATTGGTGACGCCATGTGGCGGTTGTCGTCAGAAAATTCGTGAGTTCTCTTCTGTGGATACTAAAATCCATATTTGTGGTGCAGAAGGCGTGAGGAAATCCCTCACTGTGAATGAATTATTGCCTTTTTCATTTGGCCCAGAAAATCTGGAGCAGGCCAGCTAGTACGTTATTGTCATTTTAAAAACCACCTTCGGGTGGTTTTTTCGTTTTAGGCAGTTTTATGGCTGGAAAGCCAGCGGGCGAGCATAGGGCCAGCAATGAGTACCAATAAAAAGCGCGCTACCTGCATGGCCATTACAAAAGACACGTCAGCATGGGTGGACGCTGCAATAATGGCAACGGAATCGGCACCGCCTGGACTGGTGGCGAGGAAAGCCGTGAGAGGATCGATATCCGCAAAAATAATCAAAAGCATGGCCAGGCAAGCATTGATCGCAATGAGCGCAATGATGGCACCTAGTACGTGTGGAAACACATGCCATGCGTGTTGCAAGGCTTGACGAGTGAAGCGAAAGCCAATTGACCAACCCAATACCGCAAAACTGATGGCTAAGCACCAGTTAGGTAACACAATGGGCAGAATGCCAGTAAACTTAATGATTAAGCCAACCGTTAACGCAATCAACATGGGACCACTGGGTAAGCGTAATATCACACCAGCCACGCAGGCTGCTAAAATAATAGTTAAGGTGATGCCAAAGGTCGACCATGATGACACGCCTAGCCAATCTACGGGCTCGATAGCCAAATTATCCACATGAAACACGCTGGCGACGACGGTGGCTGCAATGGCGCAACAGGCCACGCGCAAATACTGCATAAAGGCGACCAGTCGCATATCTGCGCCATAGGATTCCGACATGATGGTCATTGCCGATGCCGCACCGGGAGACGAGCCCCAAATGGCTGTGGTACCAGGCAATAAGCCAGTGCGGCTTAGCAACCAACCTAAAAAACTAGACGCAACAATAGTCGAAACCGTGCCAATTAAAAACAAGGGCCACTCTAGAGCAATTTTTGCAAACACGGTTAATGGTAAGCTGTTCGCTATCATCATGCCTAAAACGCCTTGTGCCATTAAAAACATGGGTTTTGGTAGCTTCATGCCTGCACCGCTGGTGGCTAAAATAATGGCGGTAATCATTGGGCCAAGCAATAACGCAGCTGGTAGTCGAAAGAGTTCGAATATCACTACCAACACAAACGAGGCAAGGAGCAATACCGTGAGTCGCCATGGCGCTGTCCAACGAGAAGGGGTGGTGATAAGCGATAAAATAGGTGAAGGCATATTAGTCATCAAAAGAGCGTGGTTTTTAATGGCGCAAAGCATACCTTAAATGAGAGGGTATTATTGGTGTCTCTGGTTATGTTAACCATACTCTCAGTTTATGTTGGTCAGTTTGGCCTAGAAAAAGCAACATACCGCTACAATCTGACAAGATGCTGACCAAGGTTTTATTGCGTTTGAGTTTGTTGAGGGGCGCTATCTGTTATCATGGTGTTTAAAGTACGTGTTTGTTTGATAGTGAAAGCAAAGGTAAAGCAACTTAAAGGGAACGAAAAAACGATGCGAATCATCAGTATCTTGTGTTGGGCAATCTTGTCTCTTGTGTTGACTGCGTGCGCAAGTGGCCCAATCAGTCGCTCCGATTCAGTAGGATTTGAAGAAAGCGGTAAAGCCAGTTACTACGCTATGAAGTACCAAGGGCGTAAAACCGCCAGTGGCGAGTTATTTGATCAAAAAGCCATGACCGCCGCCCATAAGCGATTGCCATTTGGCTCTAAAGTCAAAGTCACTAATGTTGATAATGGCAAAAGCGTCGTCGTGCGAGTCAATGACCGTGGGCCCTTTGTTCGAGGTCGCATTATTGATTTGAGCAAATCGGCTTTTCAGCGCATCGGTAATACTCGGGATGGTGTGATTGAAGTTGAGATTGAGGTGTTGCCCTAAGACGACGCCTGACATTTTTCTAGCAGGGCGGGCGTCAGTTTAATACTGGCGATGACCTGGCCAATATCCTCTGGATCGCGTTGGATTGTGAACCCTAAATGGCGACAGAATTCTATCATGCGTTTGTTTTCCGCCAAGACAATGCCTTTCATCACGCGAATGCCTTTGTCGGCGGCGACTTGCATAAGTCGTCGCATCAGATAAGACGCTAAGCCTAAACCTTGGAATGCATCTCCTAACACCACGGCAAACTCGCAGCTTTGATCATCAAAGTTGTCGATATAGCGCGCAGTACCGATGAGTAAATCCTGTCCATCCCGTTGAATGACTGCGAGTAAGGCCATTTCACGATCGTAATCAATGTGGGAAAGGCTGGCGAGCATGCGAGGGGTTAATTCTTCGATGTTGGAGATAAAACGAAAATAGCGTGTTTCATGGGACATGCTGCGGACAAAATCGGCCAAAATACCAGAATCTCTGGGTAAAACGGGCCTAACGGTAGCGATCTCATCGTTTTTTAATACTCGTTCCGATACCCATTGCCTTGGGTAGGGGTGAATTGCAAGATGCTCGTACCGACGCCAATTTTTGCAAATACGAAGGTTAGCCGTGACGTCAGCGTAAACGCTGCCACTGTCGTGTAGTCGTACATCAGCGAGCTCTAAGCTTTCGATTTCGGGTAATTCACACACCATGGTGGATAAGTTGCGCAATAAACTCTCCAGTTCGAAGGATTCTTCGCCGGGAAAGGCCCGTTGGATTAAATCTTTTGCCAAAATAGTGTTCAGCGGTGGCAAGGCGACCGCTTCGGCTTGTTTGTGCTGTTGTGCGCCTTCTAGTGATAAACCAATGGCGGGGCCAAATACGGTATCTTGAAAAACACGTAAATGAATAGGAGCAGATAACTGATTTGACGCTTGGCGACGAGTAATTAAGCGAATATGAAACAGTTCAAAAATGTCTCGTAATGCATCCGCATGGGGTGTTTTCTCTCCTTGTTTAAACAACTGATTGAGGGTCTTTGTTGCCTCGGATACATCGATTTTAAAACGAAATGCATGGCTATCGGGGGACTGTTTCGCGAGCAATTGGTTGCGCTGGAACTGTACCAAAAATTGGAAGCCTTCAATGGCGGTTTCAGGCGTTCTAAAGGTGGGAATACCTGCTTCGTTAATGCGTGTGCGCATGTTGGTCATGCCGCCACCGCCAAGCAAACAGACCATGACAAGTTTTTTCTGTGTTCGATGTAGCTTAATGATGAGATCGTAGAGGGAATCAATGTCGATCAGTGCGGTGGGGCTGAGTGTCAGTAAAACCGCGCCACACTCATTACTTTGTAAGGCATTCGCTGCAAGATCAATAAACAGGTCTGTTGCGCAGCTTGCCCAAACGGTAGTGACCGAGCCAATACCACCGCGGCCAGCCATGATGGATTCCAATTTATCGTGTAGTTCGCCTTGTGGCGTAAGCAGATCAATGCCCAGTTCCATCGCTCGTTGTGCGGCCAGTTCTCCAGGACCTGCACCGTTCCCGATAATCAATAACGAGCCTTCTTTGACTCGACGGGCATTCGTCATAACGGATGCGGCGGCGATTAAATCATTCAAACGCCGACCTCGCACTGCACCGGTTCGACTGAGTGCGGCGTCGAGCACTCGCTCATCGGCACCGACGGAATGTTCGGTGACAACGGCAACGGGTTTGCTTCGTCCTGTGGCGCGTAGGCTGCTGAGGAAACGTGTCGGGCTGCCAATTTTTTGCAGATACATCAAGATCGCCTGACTGTCGAAATCATTGGATAAATAATCCAAGACTTGTGATGGCATTACATCAACTGGTGTGCCCATGGAAACCACTTGGGAAAATCCAATGCCTTGCCACGTCGCCCAGTCCACCAGTGCGCTGGCAACGGTGCCAGATTGCGACATTAAGGCCAAACGCCCCGATAGCGGCTGTGTTAAACCGAGCCAAGCAAACACGCCTTGCTTTGGACGACAAATGCCAAAGCTGTTCGGGCCAAGCAAACGTACATTGTGTTTGCGTAACGCAGCGACCAGTGATGCTTGGCTGTCTCCTGTCCAAGACAGCATTAATAAAGAGCCAATCCCCGCTGCACCACAGGCGGCAATAATGTCTTCCATAGAGGGTGAGGTTTCGTTGGCAGCATAAGCACCTACTAATACCGCAAGATCTGGGCTTTTTGGTAACTCGCTGAGGGTTGCGAAAAGTGGAAAAGCGAATTTGGCTGCTGGCTGCACACCAACCAAGCTGACAGGGCAAGATTTTGTTGCGTGAGAGAGGGAGGTCAAAAGAGCCAGCATCAGCGGATCGCTCGCATCGTCGCCAGTGAGCACCACCATAGACTTGGGGGCAAGTAGTGATTGTAATACGTGTTGGCTCACCTGATCGTCTCCAGAAACTCAATGTACATCTTATGACAGTAGCACAGTCTTTATCCATCGCAATGATAGACCATGGTAGGATAGATTGTTTTGGTGTTTTTATGGTTTGATGCAAGACATAATCATGGCAAATAAAGAAAAATAATAATGTAGAGACACTCAATGACAACGGCGTACATCACACATTCTTATTGCGATAGGCACAATATGGGAGCCGACCATCCGGAATCTCCTTTGCGTCTTGGTGCCATTCAAAATCGTTTAATCATGGGGCAGTTGATGGATTTTTTACGTCGCATGGAATCGGATCCCGCAACCCGAGAACACCTGCTTCTTGCCCACGATGAAGCTTATGTGGATTCCATTTTTGCCCGAGCACCAGAAGAAGGTCATGTGGAATTAGAACCAGAAACCTTGATGATGCCGCACACTTTGGATGCCGCTTTGTACGCCGCAGGCTCGGTCATTAAAGCGGTGGATCTTGTGATGAACGGTGAGATGGACAATGCTTTTTGCGCGATTCGTCCACCGGGTCATCATGCGGAACATGACAAAGCCATGGGCTTCTGCCTGTTTAATAATATCGCCGTGGGTACTCGTTATGCCATCGAACAATACGGTTTAGAGCGCGTGGCGATTGTGGACTTTGATGTGCATCACGGCAACGGCACCGAAGATATTTTCAAAGCCGATCCCAAAGTACTTTATGCCTCCAGCTATCAACATCCGTTTTATCCTTACAGCGATCCTGGCGCTTCACACGATAATATTTTGCACATGCCATTGGCTGCGGGTTCTGGAAGCGATGCTTTCAAAGCCATTATCACTGAACAGCTGTCGCCAGCGCTTGATGCCTTCAAACCACAACTTATTATGATTTCCGCAGGCTTTGATGCTCATAAAGAAGACCCTATGGGGCAACTTAGACTAAGCGAGTCTGATTTTACTTGGATTACCGACCTTTTGATGGATGCAGCGGATCGCCATTGTGGCGGAAGAATTGTCTCGGTACTAGAAGGCGGCTACAACATAGATGCACTAGGACGCGCCGCGTTTTGTCATATCAAAAGCTTAATGAGGCTTTAGGGCTGACTCAAAAGCGCGTTGCCAATCTGATAACGGAATTCGGATAGATTTCGAAGCTTATACGGTGCTAAATCAAACTTTTCATGCTCAAACTCGTTGGCATGGGGTACGGCAATTGCTTTAATGCCGGCCGCTAGTGCCGCTTTTATACCGCCGAGTGAATCTTCAAAAGCAATACACTGATGCGCTTCAATACCAAGTTTTTCCAGTGTTAGCTGGTAAACATCAGGAGCGGGTTTGCCTTTGGATACTTCCTCTGCTGAGCTGTAAGCCATAAAATACTCCGCAATATTAAGGCGCTGTAACACGCTAGGAATGATGCCTTTTGGTGAGTTAGTAGCAAGGCCAATTTTTACTTTGGCTTGCTGTAGTGAGTCGAGTAAATCATGAACGCCTTGCATGGCTTGCCCTTGCGTCTCGATCAAATATTTGACTCGCTCAACGACACGGTTTTCGACTTCCTCAAGAGAGGCATCTTGCCAAGGTTGTTTTGCATACCAAAACTCAGTCACTTCTCGCGTTGTCATTGCTGCGGTAAGAGCGGTTAGATCTTCCGTCAATTCTACACCGACAGACGAAAAGACCTCGTGTTCCGCTTGTTTCCAAAATGGCTCGGAATCAATCAGTAATCCATCCATGTCAAAAATAACGGCTTGCATAATCGTCTGCGGCTCTTGTGGTTAGGGCGAATTAAGCCCTGTTGGCTTCCCAATTCAATAACACAGGTTGTTGTGCATCATGGGCGAAGAAGTATCCTGCTTTGGGGGTGACGTATAAGGTTTGGCCTTTCTCGAAGCAGTTTTTATCGAAGGCTTTGTGAGGCAGGTCGATTTCCCAGACGTCGTTGCTTTGCCAGTTGATCGGAGTGAGTTCTAGGCGAACTTCGGCGCCAATTGGGTTGATGGCAATCAAGCGTAATGGCAAGTTGGCTTGCGTGGTTGGTTCTTTTGAGACAAAGAACTCGTGAGAGCGAATATAGAGCTGGCCGTCTTTCTGTTCTGTGCTTTCTTGTTCAATAACAGAGTGTGGCAGGACAATATTAGCCTGCTGATTATGCCATCTGCCGTTGTTCACTTTGCCGTCAAAGACATTGGCGTTGCCAAGGAAATCGAACACAAATCGGCTGTTGGGTGACGCGTAAAGCGCACCGGGTTGGTCGATTTGTTCAATGTGGCCGTTACTCATGACGACAACACGATCAGACAGTTCCAAGGCTTCTTCTTGGTCATGGGTCACAAATACGCTGGTGAATCCAAGCTCATCATGTAAGCCGCGCAACCAACGACGCAGCTCTTTACGAACCTTGGCATCCAAGGCGCCAAAAGGCTCATCTAGTAGTAAGACCTCTGGTTGCGTTGCCAAAGCGCGCGCTAAAGCAATACGTTGTTTCTGCCCCCCAGAGAGCTGCGATGGAAAACGATTAGCAAGGTGTTCAAGCTGTACCATTTCCAATAAATGCATGACGCGGGTTTTGATTTCAGTCGGGCTTGGGCGTTCTTTTCGCGGCAAGACTTCTAGTCCAAACGCCACATTGTCAGCCACTGTCATGTGGCGGAATAGGGCGTAGTTTTGGAACACAAAGCCCACGCGACGATCACGGACGTGCAAGTTGGTTACGTCTCTATCACCAAATTGAATGCGGCCCGTATCCGCGCCTTCAAGCCCTGCGATAATGCGTAATAGGGTGGTTTTTCCTGAACCAGACGGACCAAGCAAACCAATCATTTCACCTTCGTTAATATCCAATGACAAAGGGGACAAGGCTTGAAAGTGGCCAAATTTTTTGGAGATATTTTCAATAAGGATGCTCATGCTGTTGTCTTTTTCTCTTTATCGGATTCAAGTTTTATACTGCGTTCCAGACGCCATTCAATGAAGGCTTTCAGCAGCAAGGTAAGTAAAGCAAGCATGGCCAGTAACGATGCACTGGCAAAGGCCGCCGCGGCTTGATAGTCCTCGTATTGTGCTTGCACTAATAAGGGCAAGGTGTTGGTTTCGCCACGAATATTGCCAGAGACAACCGACACAGCGCCAAATTCACCGACCGCACGAGCATTGGTCAAAATGACCCCATAAATTAACGCCCATTTAATGTTAGGGAGCGTGACTCGGCGAAATAATTGCCAGCCTGAAGCGCCTAAAATGACAGCGGCTTCTTCGTCTTCCCGACCTTGTTGTTGCATCAAAGGGATTAATTCACGGGCGACAAAAGGACAGGTGACAAAAATAGTCACCATGACAATACCTGGCCACGCAAACATCAGCTGAATATCATGATCGTAAAGCCAAGATCCAATCCAACCGTTGTTGCCATATAGCAAAAGGTAAAGCAGGCCAGCGACAACAGGCGACACAGCAAAGGGGATATCCATCAGCGTCATTAACAATTTACGGCCGGGAAATTCAAAACGGGTGACCGCCCACGCCAGCATGACACCGAATACTAGGTTAATAGGTACGGTAAGTGCGGCAACCAGCAGTGTTAAACCTATGGCGTGTAAGGTATCGGCTGCAAGCAAGCTGCTAAAATAATGCGCGATCCCTTCCACGAAAGCTTGTTGAAAAATACTGATTAATGGCACGACCAATAAAATCGCGGTCAAAAACAGCGTTAGGCCGATGAGCAACCATTTTACCCAAGGCTTGTCGCCCACTCTAAGTTGGCTAGATGTGTTTTTTGAAGATGACATAATATTGTTCCTAACTGCGTCCATGAAGTCGGCGCAAATAGCGTGCTTGCCACACATTAATGGCAAACAACAGAATCAGCGATGCCATTAAGACAACGGACGCAATGGCACTGGCCGCTGGGAAGTCGAATTCTTGTAAACTGACGAAAATCATCAGCGAGGTGATTTCGCTCACATAAGGCATGTTGCCCGCGATAAAAATGACCGCGCCAAACTCCCCCAGACTGCGTGTAAATGATAGGGCAATGCCTGTCATTAGGGCGGGCCATAAAGCCGGGAAGATGACTCGACGAAACACCGACCAATCGGACGCACCTAAGGTCATTCCTGCTTCTTCCTCTTCGGGAGATAACTCCTCTAAAACTGGCTGAACAGTTCGAACTACGAAAGGAATACTGGTAAAGGCCATGGCAAGCACAATGCCCCAAGGCGTGTAGGCGATCTTAATCCCGACACTTTCCAGTATGTCACCGTACCAGCCATTTTGAGAGTATAACGTGGCGAGTGTGATACCCGCCACGGCGGTTGGTAATGCAAAGGGTAAATCGACCAAGGCATCTAAAATTCGGCGTCCTGGGAAGTCATAACGGACTAAAACCCAAGCGAGTAACAGACCAAAAAAACCATTAAAAATAGACGCCAAAGCCGCTGCCCATAGGGTGACTTTATAGCTGGCTACCACGCGCTCATCCGTGATTACCTGCCAATATCTGTCCCAGCCCATATCAACAGACTGCATCACGAGTCCCGCCATGGGTAACAGAAGAATCAAACTAATGAACAGCAGAGAAGTGCCTAAACTTAGACTCAGTCCCGGTAAGACGCGTTTATGACGAGGTCGCGTGTCGGCCGCGCTTAAATGTGTTGCCATGTCTTATGGTCTCAATAACAGTGTTTCAATGAAGGCGCTAGTCACACTAGAGACAGAAAAGCCGGATACGCAAGCGTATCCGGCTAGTTTGTTATCTATTCTGATATTAGCGACGCTGAAGTTGGTCTAGTTTACCACCATTTGCAAAGATGTCTTTAGTTGCTTGTGACCAGCCACCTGCAATATTTTCAACGGTTAACAAATCCACTTCAGGGAAGGTAGCAGAGAATTCTTTTTTCACGACATCATTGTGTACGCGATAGTTAAAACCCGCCAGCAAGCGTTGTGATTCTTCGCTGTACAAGTAGCTTAGGTATTCACGAGAAACGTCTTCTGTACCATTCTTTTTCACGTTTTTCTCAACCACGGCGACGGGAAACTCAGCTAAGATCGACGTTTTTGGTACAACCACTTCGTAGTTATCGGCACCATATTGATTACGGATATTGTTTACTTCTGATTCGAAAGTAATCAATACATCACCGATACCACGCTCAACGAAAGTGGTTGTCGCACCACGACCACCAGTGTCAAACACGGAGACGTTTTTCAGGAAAGTACTTAGAAAATCATCCACTTTCGCTTCGTTGTCTTTGCCGAAAGTTTTTTGTGCGTAACCCTGAGCCGCTAGAAAAGTATAGCGACCGTTGCCAGAGGTTTTAGGATTGGGGAATACCAATGCCACATCTTTTGCCGCTAAATCGCCCCAGTTTTGGATGTTTTTAGGGTTGCCCTTACGAACAAGGAAGGCAATGGTTGAATAGTAAGGTGAACTTGCGTTAGGGAACTGTTCTTTCCAATCCGCTGGAATCAAATTGCCTTTATCATGCAAAACCTGAACGTCGGTGACTTGGTTGAAGGTTACGACATCGGCAGACAAACCATTCATGATGGCATTGGCTTGTTTTGAAGAACCCGCGTGAGACTGCTTGATCTCAATGGTTTTTCCGGTTTTTTCTAACCAATGTTGCTCGAACGTTGGATTGTAAGCGGCGAACAATTCACGGGCAATATCATAAGACGTATTCAGAATGGTTTGATCTGCTGCCGACGCTTGTACGGCGCCGCTCAGCAGTAAGGTACCAATAATAGATTTTAAAAAGCGTGGCTTAGATTTCATAGTGACCTCATCTGGGAAGCTTAAAATTTCATTAAGTAAGAGGTTACTTAAAAGATTTGGTTATTACAATGTCTATAAATAAACTTTTTTGGAATATAGATAAGGCATTTTTTGTTACACACTGCCTTCTTTCTCAATCACCAGAATACGGGCTTCACCAATCGGGTGCGCCACGTGTTCTGTGCCGATGGCCGCATAGAAAATATCACCTACTGTCATTAGTTGAATATGTTCTTTTCCATCGACTCGATAATGCATATTCACCTCGCCATCTAACACTACAAATACTTCTTCACCATCGTTGACGTGCCATTTGTACGGCTGATCTGTCCAATGCAACCGAGTTGTCACACCGTTCATATTGGCAAGCTCCAACGCGCCCCAGGCGCGGTCGGCAGTGAAGTCTTTGGCTCTGATGAATGTCATTGTTTTATTCCGAAAATGATTGAGACAACGCAAAGCTAGAATGCCATGGCGGTGAAGACAAGGTGTCGATATTACTTAGGTTAAAATGGCGGCAATAAAAGTCAAAATACGGGGTGGATATGGCAAAGTGTTGGAATGGTTAGAGGATTGATCATAATGTTGATTGGAGATCGTTTTTAAAACGAACTATTTGTTATTGTATGAAGTGGAATACTTTTTTAAGATTTCTTCTTTTTTGGCTTTTCTTTCTGATGCGCTAAGAGAAAGTAAGGACTTATCGACTGAATAACCCTCTAAACGCATGCTTTCAACGAAGTTGTCGCCTTTTTTGCTTGTGTAGGCTTGCTGTTTAGAAGTCAATGATAGCGTTGGTTTGTGTCTCATTTTCATTTTCTTAGCGAGTATGCTTGTTCAGAATTACTGGCTTATATTCCTAATCTTGGCTAAAAATAGCATCTACCGTTAGAGTTAGTGAGCCGACAGCTCTTGATAAAAATTTGGATTGTCTTGAATGGTTGCCAGCACTTTGGCCGCTAAACCTGTTGGGTTACGACGTCGGCTTTCCCAGCTTTTAATCGTATCTATGCTGGTACCAAGGGCTTTGGCAAATTCCGCTTGAGATACTTGCAGGCTATCGCGAATAGACTTTACATCAGCGATCTCAAAGCGAGTAATACGAGAGGCTGCTTTACGGCCTTGGTGGATTTCTACCGCTTCTTCTAGAGAAGATTTTAATTCATCAAAAATACTCATGTTAAACCTCGCTCTTCAACAGTTTTGTTAGTTTTTTCAATTCAGCTTTTTCTGCATTGGTAAGGCTATCTTTCGTACTTTTAGGATAAGCCATGATTAAGTAGATAATTTCTTTCGTAGCCAAGAAGTATATAACTCTTGTGCTGCTGCTTTTGCCTTGATTTCCTATGGCCATTCTGACTTTGTGGAGACCGCCTGTGTCTTGAATCAAATCGCCCTTTTTAGGCTGCGCGATTAACTCATATTGTAGCTGTCTTAATTCATCGTCAGTGGCGATGGTTTTTATTTGCTTAGTGAATAAATGAGTTTCGATAAACTCAATCGCATGATCCATAAACAACAAATCCTTTTGTTACGGATTGGTGTACAATGTACACTATTTTGTTTTTCCATCAAGTACGAAATTTAAGCAATTTAAGATAGGATAAATTTGAAGTTAAGGTAGTCAGAATGTTACATAATTGAAACTCTGATGCTGATTATAAATTTTTCGGAAAGGTTACATATTTTATGGATAATTTGAGCCGCATAAAATCATTTGATGATTTTGTAAAAGAAGTTAAATCTGAGAATCGGTTTTTCCGTTCAGAGAAAACGATTGCTTTCTTAGAGTGGCTTCATAATGCCATTGATTTGTATGATAAAGTTTCGATTGTGCCAGCAAATCACCCATTCTACCGAGCAAGGAAAGGGGGGGAAGAATCCTACTATATTGCTGAGTATGAGAAAGAAGATGGAAATGTTATTGAGTATGAAAATTTTGGGGGAGTTTATCCTAGGTGTATGGCAAAAGACTACTTCCCTAAATCTGGGATGATTGGCTCAGGAGGGAGAGCTAATCCAGAAGGGGTCCCATTCTTGTATGTTGCTACGACACCTTATGTTGCAGTTTCCGAAGTTCGTGCATTTTTAGATGAGCATGTGTCAGTAGCACAATTGCATTCAGCAGAGGAGCTTAGAATAGTTGATTTGTCAGAGTTAAAGAGGTTCACTTTTGGTCGATACTTGAAAGAAAGTGCGGATGCGATGTCCGATGAAGAAGTCGCTCAATCTGTTTTTGGGGATGTAAGTGACGCATTTTCTAAACCCATTCCTGAAAATCGAAAGACTCTGGATTATCTTGAGACACAAATTATTGCTGAGTTCCTTCATTCCAAAGGCTTTGATGGAATTGGTTATCGCTCTCAATTTGAATCAGTTGTTTATGACAAGAAACGTGATGAAGGAAATAGCGAGTTTACCGCCTCGCGAACAGGTGGTTATAACATAGTATTCTTTGATAAAAATAAGTTTTCAGCCAAAAGTTCTGAGCTTTATACAATTAAGAAAAAAGTAAACTTTATAGAACGCTCTCCTGAATCCCGAATAAATTTGAGTGTTAGAAGCTCTGTTGATGTAGTGGCTATACGGCAACAGTTTGAGATGGCAGAGGATATTTTCGCTCATTATCTTGGAGTAGATCTTGGTGAATTGAAAGATTGGGAAAAAGGTGTAAGCCAACCAAGGGGAGCTCATTATCAAATTTTGAAAATGCTTTCAGCGCATCCCGATTTGATCATGCCAATTCTTAAAGGATAGATAAATCACAAAAAATAGCACCGTCAGTCGGTGCTTTTTTGTGTGTGTTCCTCTTGCTTCCCCTCCTCTAAAACTATATTGTACTAGTACATGAATACAAACCTTCTTGTGAGAGTTGAATCCTATGAAGGACTTGATCCAGTTTTTAACCGAAGTAGACGATGAATCTGTGTTGGAGAAGCGTTTAAAAGTGCTGCTGACACCGAATGAAATCAGTGAAATGGTCAGTCGTTTGAAGATCATTGCCTTGTTAGACGAAGGCGTGCCACAGCGAGACATTGCGAAACAATTAGGTGTGGGTATTGCCACTGTGACCCGTGGTTCCCGAGCATTGAAGGAATTAAAAGAGATATGAGTTCATACAATAAAAAGCCGCAGCGCATCACGCTGCCGCGTAAACCTAAGTACATCACTATCAGTTCAGCCTGCGATTTTTTTGACTTGTTTAAAAAGGTTGAGAAGCGTTTTGATCACTGTTTTATGTTGGAATCCCTTGGTGAAGAGAGCTTCATTTCCCGCCATTCGATCATTGGCTTTGACCCCGAAAAATTGATCTGGGCCGAAGGCAAGCAGCTTTTTATCCAAGAACGCGACGGCACTACGGAATCGTTTGAATCCGACAATCCGTATTATTTGCTGCGTGATATCGTGCCGCAGAATATTTTGTCGCGTGGTTTTGCGGGTGGTTTAACGGGTTATATCGGTTACGACAGCATGAACTATTTTGAGCCAACCTTGGATTTGCAATCGAGCGAGATGTTCGATGCGTTTCGTTTTGGTTTGTACAAAGACGGTCTGATTTTGGACAAGATGACAGGCGAAGTTTTTTACTTCTACTATGAAGACGAGTCTGGTGACGCAAACCGTGTGGGCTTGGTGAACGCCATGATGGCAGAACCAACGCCTGCAAATGGTCCCTTTGTGGTCACGCCAGCCGGTGAGTCCATGAGCAAAGCAGATCATGCGAATGCCGTTGCTAAGGTGAAGCAAGACATCATTGAAGGTAAGATCTTCCAGTGCGAAGTGGGCTTCAAAAAATGGTTCGATATGGAAGGCGACACCATTAATTTGTACGAGCAACTTCGTGAAGTGAACCCATCGCCGCAAATGTATTACATCAAGTTTGGTGAGCAAAAAGTCATTGGCGCCAGTCCTGAGTTGTTGTTCCGTGTGCGCCAAGGGGAAATGGAAACCTTCCCATTAGCAGGCACGGCGAAGCGTGGTAAAGACGCGGCAGAAGACACCGCCTTTGCGCGAGCTTTATTGAACGATCCAAAAGAAATCGCCGAACACAATATGATTGTCGATTTGCATCGTAACGACATTGGCCGAGTGGCGCGTTTTGGTACAGTAAAAGTGCGTAGTTTGATGGACATTAAACGCTTTAGTCATGTTCAGCACATTTCCAGCGAGATTGTCGGCATTATGGCGGAAGATCACGACATGTTCTCAGCATTAGCTAGCAACTTCCCCGCAGGAACCTTGACAGGCGCGCCAAAAATCGAAGCCATGAAGATTATCGATGATTTGGAAAACGACGGTCGTGGCCCATACGGTGGTGCGGTTGGTCAGTTCTCTTTTAATGGAGATTGTATGTTTGCGATTCCGATTCGTACTGTGTTTGCCAAGGGCAATAAAGCCTATGTGCAAACCTGTGGCGGTAACGTATACGACTCAAACGCCGAAGACGAATACGAAGAAATCCAACGTAAATTTGCTGGTACCAAACGTGTGTTAGACAGCTTTGCACCAAAAGCGAATCAGGAGTAAGGGAAGCATGAAAGTTTATATTATCGACAATTACGATTCCTTCACTTACAACCTGTATCAGTTTATTGGTGAAGTATTAGAAACCGAGAAAAGCCGTGGTGAAATCGACGCCTTTGAGGTGATTGTTAAGCGTAACGATGAAGTAACATTAGACGATATTCGTGCCGCTGCGCCAGATCGTATTATTATTTCTCCAGGACCAGGTTCGCCAGACGACAAGGCTTACTTTGGTGTGTGTGCTGACGTGATTTTAGAGTTCGGCAAAAGTATTCCATTGCTGGGTGTTTGCTTGGGAATGCAGGGGATTTGTCATGTATTTGGCGGCAAAGTAGTGAAAGCACCCTTGCCCATGCATGGTAAAACCAGCCCGATTACCCACAACGGCGAAGGTATTTTCCATGATATCCCAGACCAATTAGAAGTCATGCGTTATCACTCGCTTATTGCCGAAGCTGAAAGCTTCCCAGATGTGCTGGAAGTTACTGCTTCTGTTGGCGATTTAAAAGCAGCCGACTTCAAGGACATCGCCACGATTCATAAAGGCGGCAAGTTTGAGCTGATGGGCGTTCGTCATAAAGAATACCCGATCCAAGGCATCCAGTTTCACCCAGAATCCTTCGCAACTGAAGGTGGCAAAGACCTGATCAAAAACTTCTTGTTTCAGGTTTGATGAGTTCGAAAAGACTCGACTCTTGAAGTAATCGAAAAGCAGTGCTCAGTAATGGGCGCTGTTTTTTTGTTTACAAAATATATTTGTCTCTTTTGGGAGACTGGTCTATGGTTTGTGCAAATGTGGTGTAAAGCTGTGAAAGGTGAGAATCCGGGGAAGTTGGAGGATGTATGTTAAAAATTATTGATGTCGACTGGGTTAAAGATCACACCTTAGCATTAACCTTTAGTGACGGATTTGAAGGTGAGGTAGACTTATCGGATTACTTTTCCAACCCACCATTTGTTAACGTGAAAGACTTTAAGCGGTTTGCTTTAACCTCTGACGGCGCTTTGAACTGGAATGGTAATGAACTGACAGCAAGCACATTACGAAGCATCACAAAAGGCGCTTATCAGGCTGCTGCTATGCGGTTTGATGTAGAGCAAATGGAAGAGGTGATTAAACAGGCATCATGGGACTCCATGACAGAAGGCCGCCCAGATATTTTGCAAGCGGCGATTCGATCTTATGTTGAGTTATTTGGCCATCGCGTTGTGATCGCAAGAGCGGGTATTAAAAGCCGAACCAGTGCTTATCGCTCTCTTAAACCTGAAACCAAACCCAACTTTGCGACCTTGGTACAGCTTGCCCATGCGGTAATTGAAATTGCCAAAGAGCGAGTTGGGGAATCGTTGCCGAAATCGGTTACTGTTTAACTATAAATTCTTATTTCTAGCACGAAATTTTGCTTTAAAATCTTCCATCTGAGCATTGGCTTCTTCGTTCGACACAAATACAGCAAGGCCGTTTTCCATATTCTCGAAAGCGGTGTTTATTTGCTGTGTTAACCAAGTATCGTGAGATATTGAGTCATCTCTCTTATCTGCTTCAAATGTCATTTTAGATGTCATTGTTTACTCCTCAATTTTTAATCCATTGCCAGCCACGACCAAGCCATTCGTAGAAGGCGCGTTGGCTTTTGTAGGCGGCGTTAGCGTCGATTTGCCAGTCGCTCTTTTCGGAACCCAGATACATGGCGGGAGCTGGAATGATCTTGATGCCGGCTTGTTCGAAGAAGATAGACGCACGTTTTAGATGTGAGGCTTCAGTAACCAAGGCGGCATTTTTCCCTTCTAAATAAGGTTTCATGCTGTTGGCTTCCTCTTCAGTGTCTTTGGCAAGAGGGAAGGCTCTAATTCTATCGGGTTGTACGCCTAGTTCTATGGCGGCTCGGCGCATGACTTCTGCGTGGGGTTCGGTCATTTCACCCGAATAGCCAGATACAAATAATTGTGCGTTTGGGTTGGCTTTTAAAATGCGTAACCCTTCTTCGAGGCGAAATAGGGCACTGTTGCCTAGCTGCATAATTTCAGGTGTGTTGCTGAGGTCTTTATGCCCACTGCCGAGGACGATAACGACATCAACAGGTTGCTTAGTATCAAACACAGGAAAGTCATGTTCTACCGTAGCGATGAGTTTATCCGCCACCGGGCTCCAGCTGGTCAAGCCTAATAAAAGTATGGCGCAGAATAGAAGTAGCTTGGCGAACTTAGGGCATTTCTTCATCAAGAAAAACGCTAGTAACATCGCCAGTAAAGTGAGGGGAATAGGCATCAGCATCATGCCGATGATTTTCTTTAGGTAAAAAAGAGCGATGCCCACGGTGTTATGTCCCTTAAGTTATGTTGTTGTGAAATGCTGAGATCATAAAGGAGTATGCTGCTCGCTTAAAGGAATGTATTAAGCTTTGTTTTCTACTGTGTTTTGTCGGTATTATTTTAGCAATCCAAGTTTAATGTAAGGACACAAGATGTTTTCCATTCGCCCTGCCGATTTTCCACAAGACAATGACAATGTATTGGCTATCTTTCGTGAGTATATTGCGTCGGCGCCAGTTAGCTTGGACTATCAGCAAAATGAACAAGAGTTTGCAGATCTGGCAAGCAAGTATTCGCCTCCTAATGGCGTGGTGTTGCTTATCTGGAAAGACAACGAAGTCGTCGGCTGTGGCGCCTTTCGTCGAGTGGATGAGAAGGTGTGTGAAATGAAGCGAGTCTATATTCGTCCAACTGAACGTGGTCATCGTTTGGGCGAGAAATTAGTCACTGAGCTTATGTTTTGTGCCAAGGAAAATGGCTATCAGCGCATGTGCCTTGATGTGTTAGCTGACTTTGAGGTTGCTAGACGTTTGTACGTCCGTCTGGGTTTTGAGCCTTGTGATCCGGTAAGTTATAACCCGATTCCAGGAACGCATTTTTTAGGGTGTGATTTGTGATGAAAACAGCAAAACCATTATCAACAGAACCTTTATCCATTAAGGCAATGCCACAAGACACCCTATGGTGGTTGCCTCGTCATGAAGATAAATTAGCTGAAAAGAGTGCCATGGAGCGAGTGGATTTGGTGTTTCTTGGGGATTCCATCACGCAAGCTTGGGAGAAAGAAGGTGCGGATGTTTGGCAGGCTTATTATGAAGCTAGGCATGCATTGAATTTGGGATTCAATGGCGATAAAACAGAGAATGTTTTGTGGCGTTTGGCTCATGGGGAAGTTGATAACATTGCGCCTAAGTTATTGGTTTTATTGATTGGAACAAATAATTCTGGACATCGCATGGACAAGGCCGAAGATACGGCGTTAGGGGTTAAGCAAATATTGTCTGTGTTGGCCGAAAAATTGCCGAAGACCAAGGTGTTGCTACTGGCCATTTTCCCTCGTAGCGCGAAACCAACGCAAAAGCTTCGTAAGTTAAATGACGAAGTGAATCAGATCATTTGCACTTATGCGGATGATAAAAGAGTGTTTTTTCGTGATATAAATTCTGTTTTCTTAGACAAAGATGGCTGCTTAACCAGTGATGTGATGAATGACTTTTTGCATCCCAATGCCAGTCAGTATCAGGTTTTTGCTGAGGCGATAGAGCCTTATATCCTTCAATGGATGGCGACTGACTAATTGAATGTTTTTTGTGAATCGTTAAGCTTACTAAGTAGTAATACTGAGTGTTCTGCGTAGTTTCCGCTTTTTTATTCGGTATTCTTACGAATTGTTTACACTTTTCATTCACGTGATTATCTGTCCTGCTCGATCTTAAAAAAACAATAAGACCACAGGACGATAAAACCGATGAAATCTTTAAAACTTACCACGTTGGTTGCGGCGACGGCCGTTACACTTAGCGCTTTTTCTTTGCCTGCGGTGGCTGCGGAAAAAGTGTACAAACTTACCATGGCTGAAACTTGGGCCTCTAACTTCCCTATCTTTGGTGATGCACCAAGAAACATGGCGCGCATCGCTGATGAGATGTCAGGCGGCCGTTTAAAGATCACTATAGATTCCGCCAACAAACACAAAGCCCCTTTGGGTGTGTTTGATATGGTGCGTTCTGGTCAGTATGACATGGGCCATTCTGCGTCTTACTACTGGAAAGGTAAGGTGCCAAATACTCTTTACTTTACCACTATGCCATTTGGCATGATTACCCCTGAGCAGTACGGTTGGTTCTATTATGGTGGCGGTATGGATCTGATGCAGAAGGTGTATCAACCGTTTGGCTTGCTGTCCTTCCCAGGTGGTAATACGGGTAACCAAATGGGCGGCTGGTTCCAAAAAGAGATCAACAGCGTTGACGACCTTAAAGGTTTAAAAATGCGTATCCCAGGCTTCGCGGGTGAAGTCATGGCGAAGTTGGGTGCTAGTCCGACCAATATTGCGGTTGGAGAGCTTTATACTGCTTTAGAGCGTCGCACCATCGATGCCCTAGAGTGGGTAGGACCGTCATTGGACATGGATCTTGGTTTCCATAAAATCGCGCCTTATTACTACACGGGTTGGCATGAGCCAGCAACAGAACTGCAATTTTTGGTTAACGAACGTTCTTGGAAAAAATTACCCGACGATCTTCGTGAAATCTTACGCACTTCTATGAAGCTCGCTTCTTACGATATGTACATTCAGTCTTATCATGAAAGTGCTGAGAACTGGTCTAAGATGTCAACGGAATATCCAGACGTGCAAATCAAAACCTTTCCAAAAGAAGTACTCCAAGCGATGAAGAATGCCAACCAAGAGTTGCTTGAAGAAGCGGCTGCAAAAGACCCGTTGGCTAAGGAAATTTTGGACTCTCAAGCGGCTTACCTGAAAAAAGCTCGCGTTTGGACCAATATCTCTGATCGTGCCTACCTAGACAGTATTGACAGTTTAGCGGACTAAAACCTCCCAGCATGGCGAATATGAACCCTTCGCCATGCTTTTTTCTTGAAGCAACTTTTGCAACATGCCACAAGCATACCGATTCTGCAGAACTTGCTAGGAGTTTGTTATGTTTTTGATCAGTCTAGAACGAGGTATTACTCGTTTTTCTAACTTCCTTGGCGTGCTATCAACTCTGTTGTTTATCGCCTTGCTGTTTAATGTTTTTTATGACGTGTTGATGCGCTATGCCTTCAATAATGTGTCGATTGGGATGCAAGAGTTGGAGTGGCACCTGTATGCAGCCATTTTCTTATTGGGGATTCCCTACGGTATTCAACACGGCGGTCATGTGCGTGTGGATTTGATCTATGAAAACTTGTCGATCCGTGGCAAAGCATGGATTGACCTATTTGGTTGCGTATTTTTTCTTATTCCTTTTGCCTTGTTGGTTGGTTATTACGGCGTGGGTTTTGCTCATGAGGCTTATGCGCTTGGTGAGACCAGTGGTGATCCCGGTGGGTTGCCTTATCGTTGGATTATTAAAGCAGTTATTCCGTTTGCCTTTTTTTCTATGGCAATCAGTGGTTTGGGTATGATTATTCGCTGCATTAATGTGTTGCGTGGTGTCAGTGAAGAAGGCTTCTCACATCCGCCGATTCAACATTGATTCTTGTCACCATTTTAAGCTTGTAGGTTATTTATGATTGGAATAATCATGTTTTTTGTTGCCCTAGTAATGTTGTTACTAGGCTTCCCTGTCGCCTTTACTTTTGGCGGTATCGCTTTAATTTTTGGTGTTTTTGCCGAAGGCTTTGACATGTTTGCCTTTATGCCGTTTCGCATTCAGAGCTACATGGAAAACACTGTAATGATGGCGGTGCCTTTGTTTGTTTTCATGGGCATTGTGTTACAGAAAACCCAATTGGCAGAACAACTGTTAGAAGCCATGGGCAAACTGTTTGGCGGCGTGCGTGGTGGTTTGGCGATATCCACCGTGTTGGTAGGCGCTTTACTCGCGGCGTCTACGGGTGTAGTTGGGGCCAGTGTGGTGGCCATGGGATTGATTTCTTTGCCCGTGATGCTGAAGTACAACTACAGTAAATCCTTGGCATGTGGGACGATTTGCGCATCAGGGACGCTAGGACAAATTATCCCTCCTTCGATTATTTTGATTATTTTAGGCGATGTAATTCGCATTCCGGTTGGGGATTTATTCCAAGCGGCATTGTTACCCGGTATGGTGCTGATTGGCTGTTATATTGTGTATATATTGGTTCTTACTTTTTTAAAGCCTGAACTAGCGCCCGCCATGCCACAAGAATTGGATGGTGAGACCCGTGCTCAGCAGATTCGCAGTGCGTTGAAAGCCATTATTCCGCCATTGGCTTTAGTCTTAATCGTCTTGGGATCTATTTTTACGGGCATTGCAACACCCACTGAGTCATCTGCTTTGGGTGGTGTGGGTGCCATTATTTTGGCGCTATTTTACCGTCAATTTAGTTGGAAAATGCTCTACGACAGTGGTTTAGAAACGGTCAAAGTGACCGCCATGGTATTTGCCATTTTGATGGGGGCGACGGCTTTTTCGATGGCCTTCAGCTATACCGGCGGTGATGCGATTGTAGAAGAAGTGTTGCTTAATCTACCTGGCGAAAAATGGGGCTTTATTATCTTAGCGATGATTGCCATTTTGGTGTTGGGTTTCTTTATCGACTTTGTTGAGATTGCTTTTATTATTGTACCGATCTTGGTGCCTGTTGCGGAAGCATTGGGAATCAACATGGTGTGGTTCGCGATCTTGATTGCGATGAATTTGCAGACCTCATTTTTAACGCCTCCTTTCGGGTTTAGCTTATTTTATTTAAAAGGCGTCGCCCCTAAGTCGGTGCGTACAATGCATATTTACAAAGGTGTCACCCCGTTTATTTTGATCCAGATCTTAGTTTTAATCAGTATTATGATCTTTCCTGAATGGTATGGGATGCACTAATTCTGTTTTTATTATGTAATAGAGAAAAGTGGGTGATGGTCCACTTTTCTCTATGTTCGCCGTTTAGGTCGGTGGCTATACAATAATAAAAAAAGGTCATTCTTCATGAGATTAAAAAGTAAGATTATCTTGCTTGCAGTCGCGCCATTAATCGTTGCTACAACCATTATTACCTATTTAGGTTTTCAATCCGCCCGTGATTTGGCCGAGCAAGAGCTGGCCATTTATGAGTTCAACTTGGTAGACGCTAAAAAACAAGCGTTAAAAAACCATGTCAATATTGCGATGTCGGCAATTCTTCCTATATTAAAAGACGATCAGTTAGACGACGCTGAAGCGCAATATCAGGTGAAAAAAATTCTAGCCGGATTAAGTTATGAAGACGATGGCTATTTTTTCGCTTACGAAATGTCTGGTGTGAATCTAGTCCATCCAACGCAGCCAGATTTTGTGGGTAAAAATCTGTGGAATTTTCAGGATCGCACGGGAAATTATCTGATTCAGGGCTTAATCCGCGCCGCTCAAGCCGGCGGCGGATACCATAGGTATATTTGGGAAAAACCTCCGCTGATGAAGCAAGAAGACAAATTAGGTTATGTGGTCGCCATTGATCGTTGGGATTGGATAATGGGTACAGGCCTGTATTTGGATGATATTTACGCTGAGCTTGCTAAAACAAAAAGTATCATGAATGACAATATTCAGCGCAGCTTTTTTACCGTGATTGAAGTGGTTGTGGTAACGGTTGTGCTGGTCATATTGCTGGGTCTTGCGATTAATCTTCATGAACATAAATTAGCCGATTCTCGATTAAAAGAGTTAGCGCAGCGCTTTATGCGTTTGCAAGTCAATGAAAGGCGAGGTTTTTCTCGTGAGCTGCATGATGGTATTAATCAGTTATTAGTAAGTTGTAAGTTTCGTATTGAGTTGGCAGAAAATAAATTAAAACGGGATCATGAAAAAGAAGTGATTCATCAGGAGTTATCTAAAGCAGGGGACTTGATTAATCAAACCATCAGTGAAGTGCGACAAATTTCACATAATTTACGACCAACGCTGTTGGATGATCTAGGCTTAGATACCGCCTTAAGAGCCTTGGTTGATCAATTCATGGAGCGTACCAGAATAAAAGTAGCGTATCGTTTTGAGGTGGTATCAAATATACCCGATGAAATTGAGATTACCATTTATCGTTTGACTCAAGAAGCGTTAACCAATATTGAAAAACATGCTCAAGCAAAAAATATCACCTTACATGTCTGGCAGTCTTATCGACATCTTGGCTTTGAATGTCTGGATGATGGCTGCGGTTTTTCGCAGAAAAGCGTTTTATCTTCTGGTATCGGCTTGATCAATATGCGAGAAAGACTGGAGCTGATTGGCGGCGATTTTACATTAGAGTCCCAGCGCGGCAAAGGCACAAAAGTGCAGGCACTATTGCCCTTGGAACAAGAATTTTAATCGCTTAGAGAAGAGTGACCATAATGATAAAAAATATTCGTGTACTGTTGGTTGATGATCATATGTTGGTGCTGGATGGTCTTCAAGCGCGTTTGGAGTTAGAAGGCAACATTGACATTATAGGGACGGCGTCAAATGGTTTGGAAGCGCTTGAAAAAGCCAAAGAAACACAGCCAGATTTGGTGTTAATGGACGTATCTATGCCGGTTTTAAATGGCTTAGAAGCCACCAAGCGTTTTAAAGTGGAACAACCCCATGTCAAAATACTGATGCTCAGTATGCACAATGATAAAGAGTATATTTTGTCTTTGATTCAATCTGGTGCGAATGGTTATGTACTAAAGGATGTGTCTTCGGAAGAGCTAGTACAGGCGATTAATACTGTGTATCAAGGGGGAACTTACTTTAGCTCTGGGGCGTCTGATTCGCTGTTTTCACAAGCTGTCCCCAGTCCATTTTGCGAAGAATTGAGTAAGCGGGAAATGGCGGTCTTAAAGGCCCTTGCGATCGGTTTGTCTAATAAAGAAATTGCTCTGTCGCTGAATATCAGTGTGAGAACCGTCGAAACGCATAGGCAAAATATTAAAAATAAACTGAATATACACACATCCGCTGGTCTTGTTAAATACGCGCTTGCTCATCAGTTAATTGATTAGGTGTGTTTGCCAAGAATAGCCGATAGGGAATGATTTCCTAGAGTGTAAGCCTTTCTTGGTATAACAGGGTACAGTGGTAGAACGGCAACCGTGTCGTGGGCTTTTTTATAAGCTTTTTCTGACAAATGGAGTCCTGTATGCGCACTGTATTCTTCCCCTTCACCGCTTTTTGTCTGCTTTCGTCGCTCTTTTCCCCTCTTTATGCCGCAAACGATTGGTATCGACCGCCTGTTGGTGCCACTTGGCATTGGCAACTGGATGGTGAGGTGAACGAATCCTATGATGTGGCGATATACGACATTGATTTATTTGATTCGTCAGTTGAGTTGATTCAACGCCTACAAGCGTCTGATAAAAAGGTGATTTGTTATTTTTCTGCTGGATCTTATGAAGATTGGCGACCAGACGCTGCGGATTTTGCCGAACAAGACTTAGGTAAAACGTTGAAAGGTTGGGACGATGAGCGCTGGTTGGACATTCGATCTAGTCAAGTGCGTAATGTGATGGTTCGTCGCCTTAATTTGGCCGCTGAAAAGGGATGTGATGGTGTGGAACCTGACAATGTGGACAGCTATCGTACTAATACAGGCTTTTCTTTTCGTGCCAATGATCAACTAGACTATAATCGATTTTTGGCGACGCAAGCTCATCAATTAGGCTTAGGGATTGGTTTGAAGAATAATCCAGATCAGGTTCGTACCTTGAGCAGTGACTTTGATTTTTCGGTGACAGAACAATGCTTTGAATATTCCGAGTGCCGTGCTTATTCAGGCTTTATTCAAGCTGGGAAGCCCGTTCTAAACGCTGAATACCGTAGGATTTATGTGGACGATGAGTCAGAACGTAGCAAGATGTGTAAGCAATCTAATCGCTTAGCATTCAGCACTCTGGTTTTACCCAAAACGTTAGATGACCAATTCCGCCTAAGTTGTGAGCCGTAATTGTATATTGATAGGAAGACGAAATGACACCTTCTACTCATCCTCTTTTTTGGCGAGATCAGGCTTTACCTTTTGTGGAGCTTCGCCAAGTATTGGACGGAAGAAAAGTCAGCTATGCGCCACATTCTCATCAAGAATGGTCCATTGGTGCCATTCTCGATGGACGGAGTGAATTTCTTTGTGCCGACCGTTTGCACGCGGTTGAGCAGGGGGCTTTGGTCATGATGAACCCAGATGTGGTGCATGCCTGTAACCCTCGTCAAGATTCCCCTTGGGCTTATTACATGATGCATTTAGATAAGGATTGGTTGGCGGCCTTACTGTTTTTTCATGGCATAAGACAGACACAGGATTGGCAAAATACCGTTGGCGATACCTTGTTATCCGCTCAGACATATCAAGCGTTTGTGGACGTATGTAATGATTTAATAGCAACGGATCTTGCTTCTGTTGAGAAGAGGCAAAGGTTGGAAGCCGTGCTGGTGGATGTGTTTATTCAGTTAAAATCTGATAATAGCGAATCGATTACCGCTTTGCCGACCAATAACTTGTATCAAGTCGCACATTATTTGCATCAATACTGTTTACAAGATACCTCGATTGAGCAAATCAGTACTGAATTTGGCTTCAGTACTGGCTATTTAGTGCGTGCGTTTAAGCGTCATTTTAACATGACACCCCATGCTTATCGTTTGAATCGTCGTATCCAACTGGGTCAGCAGGCCCTAAAGCAAGGTCAATCCATCGCAGACGTGGCTCAGACCATTGGCTTTAGCGATCAAGCGCATTTTCAGCGAGTATTTAAACAACGCGTCGCGGCAACGCCAGACCAGTATCGGCGCTCGGTTTCTTCTTAAATTTAAACCCCCTAGTTATGGATGGTAACTACAAATGATGTTTCTGGTTGAATTTGGACCTAGGATCATAGGTTATGGAACGATATTGTTGGCTTTGGTTGTTAGCTATCGGATGCGAGCGTGGAATCACTTTTTTCTCAGAGTCTTTGCCGTCGCAGCCTGTGTGTATATTGTCTCGGTTTTTCTCGTGTTTTCATACGACGGAATGTTGGATTTTTTTGCATCTACCTATGACCTTAATGCAAATGGTATGTTCGAGAAAAATGAATATACGCATGAATTAAATGTGATCATCCAGAAAATTGTTCAAGATACGGGCAGAACGTTTTACCCAATTACTGGAATATTTTACTCTCTTTTTTTCAGTGCTCTTTTTTTAACTTTTTTTTCAGTATTCCGATATATAAAATCGCTTATAGTGAAGGCTGGAAAGCTATAACTGATTCGCTCAGGTGGTTAGTTTTGTTTATCAGAGAAGGATTAGCACACAACTACCTGCCAGTAATATCGCCAAGGTTTTGTTCATTAAGCGCATTTTGCTGGGGCTTTGAAAATATTGTCCGAGTATTTTCCCAATCCACACCCAAATTCCCAAAGACAGCCAGCAAATTGGCAAATACAGGCTTGCAAAGATGATCACCTCTGTCGCTTCCGCATTGGGAGTATAGGCCGCGATGCCGGACAGTGAAGCCAGCCATGCTTTTGGATTAAGCCATTGCATAATGGCCCCTGTCATAAAACTGGGGGCTTTGTGGCATTTTTCGGAGTGGAGTTCCCCATTATCGGTGAAGAGCTGATAACTCAAGTAGAGTAGGAACGCGATACCTGACCATTGTAGCACTTGCGTGATCCAGCTTAATTGGACAATGACGTAATGCAGACCAAAGCCAATCAGTAAAAATAAAACAATAAAGCCGAGCGTCGCCCCTGTAACAAAAATAAGCCCCGTTTTGGCCCCATACCGAGCGCTGCTACTCAGCGAAAGTAAATTTACCGGTCCTGGGGATAAAGAGGCTGCCAAGGCAAACAAAGACATAGAAGCAATTAACGAGAGCGTCATAAAGGTTTCCTAAAAAGAAAATAAACAGACGCTCACTGTCGTTTTTTAGGCCTTGTGTGTATTGAACAAAATTGATCTTTTAAGAATTGTTTGGCAATGGCATGTTGTTAGTAGCAAAGGCAGAGTATGATTTTGCCAAATTACTTTATTTCATCAGGGGTCATCATGATTCGACATGTATTGTTTATAAAATTTCAGGCTGATGCGAGCGCAGAAGCCATCTCAACCTGCTTCAATAATTTTGAGTCGATTAAAGACAAAATTAGCGGTATTGAGTCGGTTGAATGGGGGAAGAATGTAAGCAAAGAAGGGCGCAATAAAGATTTTACCCATTGCGTGTTTATGAGCTTTGTAGATGACGCCGCTCTAGAACATTACATTCCGCATCCAGAGCACGAGGCGCTAAAAGCGCAGTTAGGACCGATTTTAGAAGACATTATCGTTTTCGATTACGCCATATAGTTGCGTTTTAATAGCGCGGAATCAGAATGATAAAACCCGCCTAAGCTTCCTTGAGGCGGGTTTTATCTTAGTTATCTGCTTAACTCTGGACTTCAAGCCAGTAAATAAAAACCTTTGAAACTTGCTTATGTGGTTCGCCAGAGTATTTTCGCCGACGAGGCAAACCCACTCAACCAGAAGAACTGTATGATCATGATTGGGTGATCTACACTCCAGCAGCGAATACAGTGCACCTTAGTCAGGGTTCCAAGTCGTTTAGCTTATCCGTGCGTGGCGCGGTGAGCACCAACAATGCAGCCGCTAGAACCATTTTTTAGAAGGCGGCAATGGCATTGGACGAATTCCCATACGACGCATTACTTCGTATCGCTAACGGCAGTCTGGAGCGAATTTTACCAGATTATAAGTGTACAGGAATTGACGTGTATGCCGTTTTTCCACCGGGCACCGCAGAGTCTAAAAAGCTTCGCTTGCTGTTAGATTTTATGAAAGCTTCGTTTGCTCGGTTTTAATGTGAAAATGGGTTTTGTAACAAGTTTTGTATGGCAATGTTAAAAGCTGTGATGTTTTTTAGGGATTTGTGTGGGTACAGGATCTTCTGGCCCTTTTTGATTATCATATTATGACTAAGGATTGAGTTTTATATGAGAAGGAAAATTTTTTGAATGATAGGAACCTCTTGTGCTTATAAAACACAAATTAATGCTGAATACGACTTTGCTTGTTGTGGCGCTGGTTGCCATGTTGGGACTTTTTTACAACACCCAGAGCAGTCTTGAAAAACTAACGTATGCCAAGAGCCTAGTCTCGCAACAGGAAGTGGACATGCTGACGTTGCGTCGTAACGAAAAAGACTTCCTTGCCCGTCTTGATCTGTCTTATGAGACAAAATTTAACGAGACCATGACGTCTCTTCTTGACGATCAAGTTTTGCTTGAAAATGTGATGAACGAGTTCGACATCGAGACAAATATTCTGCGGGAACTCATGGTGTATTTTAAAGAATACCAAACGAGCTTTACGTCGGTCGTGTCGGCTTCTGAAACGCTTGGGTTAACACCAGAGACAGGGCTACAAGGACAATTACGCAGAGCGGTACACAATATAGAAAGTGAATTGTCTGCGTTAAATCAGGATGCATTATTAGTTACTATGTTGCAACTTCGTCGCCATGAAAAGGACTTTATGTTGCGCCAAGATCCTAAGTACATCACCACGTTTAATCAAACCTTAGACCGATTAGAAAGTGACTTGCAAACAGCTTCACTGCCTGAGGACAAAGTCTCGTTACTGGTATCGCTTGCTGAACAATATCGTCAGGGTTTTAACCAATACGCAGACGGGAAAAAAGCATTAGGTTTGAACAGTCAAGAAGGTAAGTTGTTGGCGATGCGTGAATCCATTCATAGAACGGAGACTGCACTCAATACTTTAGCGTCACAATTAACCGTTGTTATTCAGGCAAAAGCCTCTTTTGCGATGATGATTACGACTATTTTGTGTGGCGTTATTATTGTGCTCGGCGTGCTTGTTGCTTGGGTCATTAACCGGACGATTAATTCAGCATTGGGCACCATCCAAGTGACGATGCGAGAGATTCAAACGACACACAATTTAAGCTTGCGTGTGGATTTACCGGCGAAAGACGAAATTGGCTTGGTTGCCGCCAGCATCAATGACATGTTGGCTGATTTTAGTCATGTTATTGCCAATGCCAATCACACGGTGAAGGAGATGAATGCAACCACCATTCAGTTGTCTCAAAACGCGGCAAGAACATCGGACGATGCGCAGAAGCAACGAGCGGAAACAGATCTCGTAGCGGTATCGGTCACCGAAATGGTGGGCACTGTAGAAGACATCTCACGTAATATGGAAATGGCGGCATCGAAGGCTCTATTGACTCAAGAAGGTGCGATTGAAGGGCAGTCAAAAGTGAACTCTGCGATTGATCGTATACGTCAGCTTTCAGACAGATTGGAAGGCTCTGTCGAAACGGTTGGTGCGTTAGCGAAAGAAAGTGAGAGTATTGGCACGGTATTAAATGTGATTCAAGGTATTGCTGAGCAGACGAATTTGCTGGCACTGAATGCGGCAATTGAGGCAGCACGAGCGGGTGAGCAAGGACGTGGTTTTGCGGTTGTGGCCGATGAAGTCAGGGCGTTAGCCAGTAGAACCCATTCTGCGACAGAAGAAATTTCTGAGATTATTGTGACCTTGCAAGGCCGTACAAAAGGCATTGTTACTTTAATGGAAGATTGTCGCCAAGATGGTATTTTAAGCCGTGACGAAGCAGCGACCACGGGAGTTGTTCTAAAACAGATCATTCTTGATGTACAAGAAATATCGTCTATGGCGAGTGCTGTTTCAACAGCCATTGAACAGCAGACGATTGCGGCTAATGAGATCAGTAAAAACGTCGATACAATTCGAGAAATTACGGAAGATACGACAGCGTCCGTGGCGTTAAATTCGAAAGCCAGTCAGTCAATTGCTGCTCAAGCAGAATCTCTAAATCGCAGCATTTCCACTTTTAAGGTATAGCGTTCTCTATACTTGGTGTAGTTCCTTGTGAGTAGGGGGATTTAGGTCCTCTAGCCAACCTAACAGGATCAACTATTAGGTTGGCTGGAGGGCATCGATTAAATCGAAAATCGCTGTACGCTTACTATTAAACTTTGAGCGATCTCTTTTAAGTGGTGAGCGGCGTTGGAAACTTCATGTACGGCTTCGCTATTCGATCTGTTGAGTTGAGCGCTTTCCTCGACGCTTTGTGCGACATCATTACTCGCCTTACTTTGCTCGGCTAGAATCAATGTAATCTGATCCAGTGAGGTTAGAACTTGTCTGGTGCTGTCTTCTATTTCACGCATGGCAACACCGGTTGCATCAACACCATCTATGATAGGCTGCATTTGACTGGCACTGCTCTCCATTACGGCTATTGCGAGTTTAGTGTCACTTTGAATGGTGTTGATTGTGTTGGATATTTCAGCGGTTGATTGCCCCGTTTTTTCTGCCAAGGTGCGTACTTCATCGGCCACCACAGCGAACCCTCTTCCAGTCTCTCCGGCTCTGGCGGCTTCTATTGCGGCATTGAGTGCCAATAAATTGGTTTGGTCTGCAATTTCTTGGATGACGCCAATTACGCTGTATATTTTATCCGATTGAGACCCTAGTTTATGAATGGATTGGGTCGCTTCTTGAATCGATTGGGCTATTTTTTTGATATCGATAATGTTTTGTTGCAGCTGTTTTGAGCCATTAGAGGAGGCATCACGAGCATTACTGGAAAGCTGATGAGCTTCATTGGCACTGCCTGATACCTGACTAATACCATAGGTTAGCTCCTCTACAGAAGCGGAAATGGTGGTTGAGGTATCGCTTTGTTGCGTACTACTGACTGCGACTTGGTGCGATGAGGCGGCTAATTGTTGAGAAGACGTCACTAGGGAGTGGCTGGCATCTCGGATTTGTTCTATCACTTCTCTAAGTGCGAACTGCATTTTATGCATTTGGGCGAGCAAGCTGGTCTGATCGTCGGATTTTAACTGTATGCTTGTGGTTAAGTTGCCTTCTGAAATGCTTTTGACAATATTTGCTGCATAAGCAGGATCACCGCCAAGCTGGCTCATGACGTGACGATTAATCCAAAGGGCTAAGACAATAATCAGTAATACAATGACTGCGCAGATGATGATAGACCGGTTTAATGCCGTATGACTGGTCTCATCCAGAAAGCTTAATTGTTCTGTTATCAAGGCGCTGTATTGCTTTTCAGAGGTGTCGACGAGTGTGTCCATGGCGGCCAAGGCTGGACGGTCTATGCCTTTAACCATGCGGTCTATTTTTTGTCCTGCCGCACTGTCTTTGGGGTCAAAGGCATCTAATGCGATTTGGTATTGGTCGCTGAGTTGTGTGTGCAATGCTGCCAATGCGTCTAAGTTATTCGTATTAACATTCAGTGTCTGCATGAGTGCTTTAGCAACGTCAAAATCATGGCTGACGTCAGCCCGATGTTGTTTAAATTCCGCTTTGTATTTTTCATAACTCAGCGGATCGTTGCCTCGAATTAAGGTGTCTTTAAAGGCTTTAACTTGTAAAAGCAGATTCATTTTTGCGTTTTCAATGGCCAAAAGGCTGCTGCTCTGTAATTGGATAGTTTCAAGGTTATTGTGGGTGGTTTGACCACTGGAAGAAATGGTGAGGACACCGCTTACTCCAATTAAAGCGGAACCTAGTATGGCGATAGTGGCAAATAGCCAAAGTCTGGCTGCGGTTGTGATATTGAGTATCATGGCAAATATCCTTATATCTTGTGGCTAGGTTTTATTATTAAGCTAAGGTAAAAGTGTAGCTCAAGGATTTATTTTGTTTTGTCATTTGCTTGTTTGAAAATAAATATTTTATTTATGGCAGTGGGCAGTATTAGACTAAAAAAGCAGATAAAGTGTGCTTACGAAATAATTGATTTACCATTGATATTTTATGGGTGTGATACCAAGGGGATGTTATGTTGTATCGATTAGTGTTTTGTGTCTTGTTTGGCTGTTTTGTCTCGTTTGCGATGGCAGAGCAAAGCGTTGGAGTGGATGAAAAGACGCTCGCGAAAACCGTCGTTGAATTAGAGCGTAGCGTGGCCATTCTACAGTTATCTACGGCCTCATTGGGGGATTATCAGTCTCTTGCTACTAAGATGGCTCACGTGAATGCATTGGAATACCGAGTGAATTTCCTTGGTAACCTGACGTTCTTATTGTTCATGAGTTTAGTCGTTTTCTTTTTCAAATTGCGCCATCAGCAAAAGCGATTATTAGCGCTTGAGCAACGAGAGAGTGAAAAGAACCATCAACAAGAAAGCAAAGACGTGAATTAAGCGTATATCCACAAGGAGTGAGTCATGCCTAACCCTATTGTGTTGATCATTATAGATATGCAACAAGGCATGTCTTGGCCGCAAGCGGGAGTGCGTAACAACCCTAATGCAGAGCATCACATCGCGGAATTGCTTGCCCACTGGCGAGCGAATCATGCGCCCATTGTTCATGTTCGCCATTTATCGACTGAGCCTGGTTCGTTATTTTGGCCTGAGCAAGATGGGGTACTGTTTCAAGATGCGTTTCAACCGCTGCTCGATGAGAAGGTCATTGAGAAGTCGGTGCCCGATGCTTTTACTCATACGAACCTCGAAGCTTGGCTGCAAGAACAAGATGTTCAGGCTTTAGTTGTGGTTGGTGTCAGTACCAATAATTCAGTCGAGTCGACAGTGAGAAGCGCAGGAAACTTGGGCTTTAAAACTTATGTCGTGGGCAGTGCCTGTTTTGCCTTTGAAAAAGACGATTTTTTTGGTCAGTCACGAAGTGCCGATGAAGTGCATGCTATGTCATTGGCAAATCTACATGGTGAATACGCCACCGTAATCAGCCAAGACGAAGCCTTTGCATTACTGCTTTAAATAGCAGCCTAAAGGATGCATATCAGTGAAATATTATTTTTTTATTCCACTACACACATGGGCGTTTTGGCGATTGGATCTAAGTGGATTTGCGCGTTCAACGAAAAAACATTTTTCAGTAGAGACTTTGTGAGTACGGACTCAGGTGAGCCTTGAGTGACGATTTTTCCTTGCTTCATAACGATGAGATGGTCGCAATAGCGCGCCGCTTGGTTGATATCGTGAAGCACTGTGATGATGGTTTTGCCCTGTAAATTCAATTTACGTAATAAGTGCATGAGTTCCACTTGATGACTCAAATCCATGTAGGTTGTTGGTTCGTCAAGTAATAAATACGGTGTATCCTGCGCCAAGGTCATTGCCAACCAGACGCGTTGGCGTTGCCCACCAGACAGTTCACTGACCAGTTGCTCGGCAAGCTCAGTAACGCCGGTTTGCTGCATCATTTTATCTATGATGTGCTGATCTGCATGGGATATACGTCCCCAAAATCCCGTGTATGGGCTGCGTCCATAAGCGACTAAGTCTTTTACCTTGATGCCTTCTGGAATGGGTTGCGTTTGTGGCAGTAAAGCCAACTGCTGCGCCAATTTTTTTGACGCCATCTGGTGGATGTTTTTTCCTTGCCAATGAATTTGGCCTTCTATAGGGGAAAGAATACGTGCCATGGCTTTGAGTAAAGTGGATTTCCCGCAGCCGTTTGGACCCAATAAAGCAATGATCTTACCTTCAGGAATACTCAAATCAACCTGTTTGAGGATGGCTTTTCCATGGTAGCCAACGGATACGTTATGTGTGCTAAGAGACATGGATTATTTCGTCCTAAAGAGTAACCAAAGAAAATACGGGGCACCGATAATGGCCGTCATAATACCAGCGGGCAATTCAATCGGTGGGTCGATTGTTCGAGCCACGAGATCGGCGAGCAGCAGCAAAATGGCGCCCACTAACATAGTGGAGGGCAAAAGCAATTGATGGCGTCCACCCACTAACTTTCTCGTCAAATGAGGAGCGACTAAGCCTAAAAAACCGATAGGGCCACAAATTGCAACGCATGAGGCGGTGAGTCCAACGGCAATGGCGAGTGAGAGCAAACGCAATGTGCTCGCTTTGACACCAAGACTAATGGCACTGTCATCACCAAGATGAATAAGATTGAGCGGTTTTGTCAACCAAAGTGCACAGGGAATGAGCAGTAGCCAAGGCAATAACATGGCAAGTTGATTCCAACCGCGTCCCCATAAACTCCCCGTTAGCCACAGTAATGCGTTGTTTATTTCTAAGGGTTTAACCAGCATGAGGAAATCGACACAGCTGGCATATAATGCGGCTAATGCGACCCCTGTAATAGCCAATTTTATCGTGCTGCTATGTTGACCACATAACCACCAAAGCATCAGTGCAGCGATTAAGCTGCCACACAACGCCACGGTCGGCAGCCAGCTAATGTCAGCATTGGGGAAAAAGGTCATATAAAAGACAGCCGCCAATCCCGCACCATGACTGACACCCAGTACATCAGGTGAGGCCAATGGGTTGCGAATTACACCTTGTACTAAGGCTCCTGCCAGCGCCATCATTGCGCCTACTAACATCGCAAGAATGGTACGAGGAAAACGGTATTCATGAACCGTGAAGTAGTTGGCGTTACCGACCTGAAACCCTTCTATGATATGTTTAAAGGGAAGCGACACCGCGCCAAACATGAGGTTTGCGATCAGCAATGCTACTAAGGTAAGTAATAAAATTGGCAGTGAGCGCGTAGCCATCACAAGGTCCTCTTGCGGACGAGATAGATGAAAAACGGCGCACCGATGAGCGCCAAAATTGCGCCTGCTGGCGTTTCTGCGGGATAAATAATGGCTCGACTGACGGTATCGGATAAAACCACTAGGCAAGCGCCGAGTATCATGGCAATAGGCAAAAATTTGCGATGATCTTGCCCTGTCAGCATTCTTGCCATATGCGGGACCAGTAAGCCGACAAAGCCAATCGCACCGACGCTGCTGATGGCGCTGCCAACTAACAATAAGACCAAAAAGCTGCCGCCTAATTTGACCCACATGAGAGACACACCAAGATTTTTCGCATTGTCGTCGCCCAGCTGCAAAAGGTTAAGTGTCGGTGAAATCAGCATAGCCCCAACTAGGCCTATTAGACAAACAGGCCATAACGCGTCGAAGGTTTGCCATCTGGCATCAGTCAAACTGCCCGCTAGCCAGGTAAGTACGCCTGCGGCTTGATCTTCCGCGATGATGATAACCGCCTTGGTTAAAGCAGCACACAAAGCTGAAATAGCGACACCGGCTAGTACCAATCGGCCGTGTTCATTACCACTGCGCCATGCGCTGCCTAATAGCATAACAAAAGCCCAGGCAACGCCACCGCCAATCATAGCCGCAACCGATGTGCCGAGCAGGCCAAACCAAGGGGCTAGGCTGGACACTGTCGCCATGCCCAGCGCAGCGCCTGCATTGATACCTAATACAGAGGGAGAGGCGAGGGGATTTTGCGTTAAACCTTGCATGATAACGCCCGCTGCTGCGAGGTTGGCGCCCACCATGATACCGATTAATACTCTGGGAAAGCGTAAATCGTGAACAATATGTTGAGCAATGCTGTCTTCATTCATGTTATACAAAGCGTGAAGTGCGTCTAACGGCGTCACGGTAATGACCGACCAGCTGAACAAGCTGATCCATCCGCAGACCAGCAAAAACAGCAGCAATATTACGCATTGTCCAATAAAAGGCAGACGTGAAAAAATCATTGATTTGCGCTAAAGACACGGATGAGATCTTGCCCCATGGTTTCAGCAGAAATAATGCCACGGCATCGAGACCAAGTATTGGGATTGACGGAATAAATATGATGATTTTTGGCTGCTTTTAACACAGACCAAAGCGGCTCGTTTTTCCACTTATCGATAATACTTGGTGTAACGTAATTGCCAACAATAAAGTAGTCAGGGTTCACCGCAAGGAACTGCTCCAAGCTGGTTTGACGGTAAGCGTCATCGCTTCTGCCTGTGTTGGCATTTTTTAAGCCTAAGGCTCGAATGACGCCGCCAGCATAAGAATCGGCAGTATGCAAAAACAGTGCGTCATCCCGCGCTACGCCAAATTGTACTTCTTTCCCCGCTGGTAGCTGCTGGGCAAAGTCTGACATGACTTGGGCGTGTTTCTTTAAGCGTGCTTGCATTTCTTGGTCTTTGCCAATGGCTTTGCCAATAATAGCGGTGGCTTGAAGGTTTTCTTCATAGGTGGCACGACGTGAAGGCAGAATTAAAGTGGGTGCGATTTTTTGTAAGTCAGCATACACCCCTTCATGACGTGAAATATCGGCAATGATGAGATCCGGTTTTAGGGCTGAAATGGTTTCAAGGCTGGGCTGAGAGCGGGTACCAACGGATGTCCAAGTGCCTATTTCATCACGAATTTCTTTTAAGATACGGTCAGGGTCTTTGTCATCGGCAATGCCCACGGGGCTGACACCAACAGCGGCCAGTGCATCGACAAAGGAAAGCTCTAATACGACGATGCGTTGTGGTATGTAATCCAGACTAAAAGTACCTTTACTGTCTTCTACACTATTGTTAACCGCGTTTTCAGCGGCAGCCAAAGCGCTTGTAGAGAAAGAAAAACACAGAATGAGAACAGAGAGGGTAATAGATAAAACGCGCTTCATAATACAGCCTAATAGGAGAATAAAAAACGCGATAATGATAACACTTATCAATTATATTTGAAGTGTTTTATCCTAAACCCTGATCATGATGGCGAATGTTCACTTTTGTTTGAGCGGCTGACACGAACGAGGTCTTTGCTTTTTATTGATTTGACCGCAGGCTAAATTAAATACTTTCTCCGGCTTCGAGCTGGAAGGGCAAATTAATGACTCGCTGAGAGACCGGATTGCCTTGTAAACGTGATAATAAATGTTCGGCGGCGAGGCGTCCCATTTCTTCTCTAGGGGTGACCACCGTGGCCAGTAAGGGCACCATGGCACGCGAAATATCATGGCCGTGAAATCCTGCAATGCCTATGTCTTGTGGCACCTTAATCCCCGCTTTTTGGCAGGCATAGAGTGCACCGATGGCCAAATCGTCGTTGGTACAAAAAATACCGTCCGTGTCAGGTTGTTGCTGTAAGGCGTCTTTTAAAAACTTCGCCCCTAGTGTGAAAGAGGAGGCGCTGTTGGTTTTTAAGCACAAAGGCGTTAAACCGTTATCGAGCATGGCGCTCTCGTAACCTTTAATTTTGAAGAGGGTACGTTGGTCCATACGGGCAGCAAAATAGACGATCTTTTGTCGGCCTCGCTGGATCATGAATTCGGTCATGGCGTACGCTGCCGCTTGGTTGTCTATACCGATGGCTTGTTCAATGGGCGGAGACACCGAGTCCATGATTTCGATGACAGGTATGCCTGCAACCGAGAGCATTTTTCTGACGCGCTCGGTATGGTAACTTTCAGAAATGATTAGACCATCCACACCGTAAGATAATAGGGTGGCGATACGCGTTTCCTCTGCTTCTTTGCTGTACCCATAGTGGGCCAGCATGGTTTGATAACCTGCGGGCTCCAGTATTGATTCAATGCCGCGGATGACTTCAGCGAACACCTGGTTTGTCAATGAGGGCAGCAGCACGCCAATCGCATGACTTTTTGATTTGGATAGAATATCGGGGGCTCGATTCGGTATGTAGCCTAGGTTTTCTAATGCGTCAGCGATTTTTGTTTGTAATGGCACAGAGACTTGATCGGGATTTCTAAGAAAACGACTCACCGTCATTTTGGTGACACCAACCAAATCTGCCACGTCTTGTAAGGTGGGGCGCTTATTTTTCGTATTAGAGCTTTTCATACCGGTGACGTATCCATGTTTTGTTACACGTAACATTATCATAAGCCATTCATGGCTAGAAACAAAAAGTAGCGGTTAGCGAGGCATTATATTAATGACAACAATATTCATACCGAGAGTGAGTGTTTACTTTTATGTCGAAAGAAGCACAATACTGGATTGTGCTTCTTATTTTGGTTTAATTTTTCGTTAAAAGTGTTAAGGCTTCTTTTAGCACGGCATCCGCTTCTTGAGATATATCGATCACAAAAGCTTCGTCTTCGGTTGGCTCAATCAAGGTGGCAAACTGACTTTCGAGCATGCCTCGACCATTGAAATAATGGCCATTGCGTTTTTGATGACGCTGCCAAATGGTATCAATGTCGCCTTTTAGATAAATCATGGTGACATCGTCTAAGCCATTTCGCAGCATGGCTCTGTATTCTGGTTTTAAACCTGAGCAGGCCACCACAGCGGCTGGCGTATTGATTAGCAAGGTGTTTAAGGTTGCTAACCAGTCTTTACGATCGTCGTCGGTAAGCGGTGTTCCTTGACGCATCTTGTCCACATTGGCTTGGCTATGGAAATCATCGCCATCAAAAAATGGATAACCAAGTTGGTCGGCGATATTTTTGCCTATCAAAGATTTACCTGAGCCTGATACGCCTAATACTACAATTCTTTTTGTCATCGTCTGGTTTCCTCATCGCCTTGCTGTTACCAGCAAGGCTGTGTCGTTCAAAAAGCCGTATTGAACGGCATGGTCACAATGGGTTATTTCCACCAAAGGGCCAGCTCAGGGAAGAATATGACCAAGGCAAGTACCGCGATCTGCATTCCGATGAAGGGCAATAAAGAGCTGAAAATTTCACCGAGACTGATGTCTTTGGGTGCAACAGATTTAAGATAAAAGGCCGCTGGACCAAAAGGTGGCGATAGGAAAGAAACCTGCATATTGAGACAGAAAACCACACCAAACCAGATCGGGTCTAAGCCAAGACCAGTAATAATGGGTACGAAGATCGGCATGGTTAATAACGCAACACCGACCCAGTCTAAGAACATGCCCAATACCAACAAAATAACCATCATGATCATAATGGTGCCCATGACGCTGCCACCACTTAATGACAAGATGATTTCTTCAACGAAATCGATGCCGCCCATTAAGTTATAAACACCCACCAAGGCGGTTGCGCCTATACCAATCCAGATGATCATGCCACAGGTGCTCATGGTGGCTTTAGCGCTGTCTTTCAGCATCGCGAAATTCAATTCGCCACGAATCGCTGCGCTAATAAGGATGCCAACGACACCTAATGCAGAGGCTTCGGTCACCGAAGCGACGCCTGTGTAAATGCTGCCCAATACCATCATGACGGTGAGTAAGGGGAATAGCAGCGCTTTGAAATAATTGATGTCTTCGTCTGCCGCGAGCTCTTCAGCTGTAGGCAATGGGGCGTATTCTGGATGGATACGACACAAAATCAACACGTATGCCATGTAAGCAAAGGCTAGAATGAAAGCAGGTAAAAAAGCGGCTTTAAACAAGTCGCCAATCGAAACACTGGCGGTTAAACCATAAATAATTAAGACAATACTGGGCGGTAACATGGTACCCAAGGCACCACCCGCGCAGGTTGTACCAATAGCCAGTTTGCGGTTATAGCCAAGGCGTAGCATTTGCGGTAAAGCTAAAATACCCAATAAAACGGTTTCGCCACCAATCACACCCGACATAGACGCTAAAACCACAGCAACCAATAACGTTTGTATTGCCACGCCACCGCGGAGTTTACGACCAAAAACCTTCATGGCGTCGAACAAATCGCGAGCAATGCCGGACCGATCTAATAACGCCGCCATTAAGACGAACATGGGGACGGCCAGGAAAACATAGTCGCCAACAAAACTGTATAAACGGCTGGTAATCAGAGGCAGGGCACCCACACCGAACCAACCAATCGCAAAAACCAGTGCAACCAAAGCGGTAACAAAGGCCAGTTGCATGCCTGTCAGCAGCAATAAAATCATAGAGCCAAGCATGAGTAGGCTGCCGTAGCCTATCCCTATTGCAGACAAATCAAACATCTTTACGTTTCCTTAAGCCGTTTAATTCTTGTATGAGGTGCAAGGAAAACTGCACAAACATGATGCACAAGGTGGCGAAAACCATGCCTTTTACCAAAGCCGGGAACATAGGGTCCCAAGCGGATCCAGAGGTTTCCAAACGCAGATCACCTAATGGTGTAAACCAAGAGTCTTGTACCATTTGATAAGCGGCCCAACTCAGTAGTCCAGAAAACAATAATCCCATGATGTGATGAAAAACATTCAACCAACGACGTGTGGTGTCAGAAACAAGGTCGTAAATCAGTACGACTCGAACGTGCTTGTTGATTGATAGGGCATAAATGCCGCCATAAATAAACAATACACCACCGAGAAAAGAGGCTGTTTCATGTACCCACATAGTGGGAGCATTGAACACATAGCGCATCAATACTTCATAGAAAGAGATGGCTACGGTAAAAAGAAACAATAGACTTATGCTGTTACCAAAAGTGAAAATCACCTTATCTAGCGCATTTCTAGGGCGTTCTGAGCTATCAGGCGTCTCTGGATGAATTTCGTTTTTCATGATCATAATCCAATGAAAATCAGGCGCCGAAGCAATCTACAATTGCTGGACGCCTGTTTGCTGGTTTAAAAGGTTTGTCTCAGATTAGAGGAGATCATTCTCTTCTAGGTATTTTGTAATAGAGTCATACACTTTTTGTGCGTTAGCAGAACCTTTGGCAAATTCAGCCCACTGAGTACGAGCAATCTCACGGAATTTTTTACGCTCTTCTGCAGACCAATCATGAATCGTAATGTTTGGATCCGCTTTCGCCGCTTTAACTGCCGCTTGGTCAGCAATACGCAACTGTGTTGTCATGTCTTCAGAGAAGTCACGAACTGAAACGGTTAAAATTGCTTGGATATCAGCTGGCAATGCGTCCCATTTTTTCTTATTCATCGAAATGTCGATCAAGGGTAAAGAATGGAAACCTGGTTGAACGGGGTGTGTCGCGATGTCATTCATACCGGCTTTTTGGTTGGTAGAAAAAACCGTGTAGTCGGCCGCGTCGATAACACCTTTGCTTAGGCCGGTGAATACTTCAGAGCCTGGTAGGTTAACTGGCGCTGCACCGGCGGCTGCGAATACGCGCTGAACTAAACCTTCAGGAGCACGAAGCTTAAGACCTTTTAAATCCGCTACGCTGTCTAGTGGAACACGAGATACCAAAGACTCAACACCCGTTGTAGAGCCACCGATGAATTTCACGCCGTAAGGTGCGTAAAGCTCATTCATTAGCTCGTAACCGCCGCCGTAGTTAACGTATTGCAGAAGCTGTTGAGTATTAGACCAAGCGCCGACTGTGTTACCAATTAGGCCAAAGGCTGGATCTTTACCAGAGAAGAATTCCGTTGCCGTAATCTGGCCATCTAAGATGCCCATTTTAATGCCGTCTAATGTTTCGGTGTGTTTGAAAATACTACCAACGGGTAACAAATCAATTTGCACACGACCGCCAGTCATTGTCTCAACGCGTTGAGTCCATTCTTTTTGAACTTGGAAGTTTTTATCACCCGCTGGATCAGAGGATTGAAACTTAAATTTATAATCCGCAGCAATAGCAGAGGTAGAAAGGACGCCAGCCATAGCGGCAGTCAGTAAGGTGGTGCTGAATTTATTCATGGTATTGCTTCCTATTGTTTTTTTTCTAAGAACCGTTTGTAGGAAAGTGCTTTGATTTTCGGTATATGTTACCGGTAACTAAGTGTCGATGTTACCGATAACATTTCGACTTCGTCAAGTCTTTGTCTGGGGAATTTTGCGCTTAATTTTCAGATTGTTGATTTTGAAAGATATTTTTTTATGGGAACTTGTGTGCGATAAACTAAGACTTTTGTCCCGTGAGTTGGGCAAATAGGGTATTAGGTTACAAAATGTTACTCCTTTCTTTTCTATATCAAGTTAATGTTTAGAGTATTTTTTATTTAATAAGTGAAGGAAATTTTGGCATGGCCCGTTGGGGATTGCGTGGTAAGTCGTTGTTTGCTTTGGCGAGCACTTGCCTTTTTGCATTGTTAATTATTGCGGTTATTGGTTGGTCTTTTGTACAAAAAGGGCAGGAATTGTCTGCCACAAATTATGCGAACAGTTTTACGCAGTTAAACTATCAGCGCATATTAACACCGGTATCAAGAGAAGTGGCTTTGGCCGAACGTTTTGCCAATTCAACGGTTGTAAAGGCTTGGTTGAAGCACTCTGATGATCCTTTGTTGGGCAACGCTTGGCTTGAAGAGACGCAGGGGTATCTCGATGCGTTCCAAAATCATGCTATGTTCATTGTGAATGATGCGACGGGACAATACTATTTTGCGGATCAAGACAACCGCTTATCTCTTACACCAAAATACGCGTTAAGCGCCCAAAATAGCGCGGACAGTTGGTATTTTTCAACGCGTCAGACGACAGTTCCTTTTGATATTAACGTCAACTATGATGAAGTATTAAATGTCATGAAGGTCTGGATTAATGTACCTGTGCGTGACCAAGGACAATTTATAGGCTTGGCGGGAACGGGCTTTTCGTTAGATGTCTTTGTGGCGCAATTTCTTGAAAACCAAGTACAAGGGGTAACCCCGTTTATTATTAATGCCGATGGTGTGATCGAAATTCACCCCAATGAAATGCTGGTCGCTAACAATGTGCAGACGAATCGTTCTGTAAAAAGCTCTATCTATGCGTTGCTAGATAACGAGGCATCTAAAAAAAGCGTAAAAGCCGCTTTAGCCAATGCCCGAAGCAGCGGTGCAAATGTCGTGACAGTGAGTGTTCAGCAAGGTGGACATAAGCAACTCATGTCTTTTGTGTATTTTCCTTTATTGGACTGGTTTGTGGTCACTAATGTCGATTTAGCTAATGTGAGCATTTTTGATTCCAGCCTCGTGTTACCCGCGGTGAGTGTGTTTGTGTTGTTGTTAATACTGCTGCTGATCGTTTTTGGTTTTGCGGTAGAGCGCCTATTGATTGCGCCCATTCGTCAGTTGCAACAGTCAGCGAAAACCATTGCCAGTGGCTCCTACGAGGTGTCATTTAACGTGGGGGGAAACGATGAAATTGGCGACTTGAGTCAAACCTTTAATAAAATGGCTCAGCAAGTTCGTAATCACACTCAGGAATTAGAGGAAAGGGTACAGGAAAGAACCGCAGAGCTGGAAGAAAGCCATGAGAAAATAATGGCAGCCCAGCGCAAAATAGGCGCCTCGATTGATTATGCGAGTTTGATTCAGAAATCCATTTTGCCTGATCGCCAGATGCGCCATTTTTTAGGTGATGATCACAGTATCATTTGGCGGCCCAGAGATGTGGTGGGTGGGGATTTTTATGTCTTTCATTCCACTGATGAAGGCTTCTTATTGGGGATAGTCGATTGTGCAGGACATGGTGTCCCAGGTGCCTTAATGACTATGTTAGTCAGAGCCGCGATTGATTATTCTATTGTTCGCGTCGGCATTGCAGATCCAGCCGCGTTATTAAAGCTGATTGATGAAACATTGCGCTCCATGTTAAATGAAGAGATCAGTGCCAACAAGGTCGCTACTAATGCCGATGTTGGTCTAGTCTTTGTCCCGAAAAACAGTGATTTTATACGTTTCTCAGGCGCTAAAATTGCTCTATATGGCAGTAATGGTATGGACTTTGTGAAGTATAATGCGGGCCGTCGTGCTTTGGGTGACCGTCGTCAAGGTGAGTATGAAAATGCCGATTTGCCTATGTCTGGTTGGACATACTACATGGCAACCGATGGCTTTTTAGATCAATCGGGTGGGGAGAAAAATTTTGGGTTTGGTAATCAACGTTTTGAAACCTTGATCAAAGACAATGCGGCTTTGTCATTAAAAGAGCAAGCTGAATCTTTTGAATCTGCTTTAGATCAATACATGGGAGAGCAGCCACAAAGAGACGATATTACATTGCTGCTCTTTCGATTTGACGTCAACAACACACATTGATAAGGGGAGGTGAGATGAGTTCGCCGGATTTATATGGGTTAAGAGAGCGCTTTGAAAAGGACAATATTTTATTGTGTTTTAATGGTCCTATTTCTCGCAGTTTGATTGAAGAAATTGGTAACGCGCTAAAAAATTATTTGAAGTCAGAACAGTTATCACCCGCATCCGCCTTAGATGTGTTTGCAGCCTACATTGAGTTGACGCAAAATATTCGTCATTACGCCACTTCATCGCAATTACCTGGGGCTGACACGGCAACCGTTATTGTTAGTCATTACGATGGTTGCTACCGTGTTGCCGCTGGGAATATTGTCCGCGTAACCGATGGAGAAGCCTTGGTAGAACGAGTAGCAGCTCTTGCGAAAATGGATAAAGTGGCGTTGAAAGCGGCGTATAAAGCGCAACTTCGTCAACCTCGTGAAGAGGGCGCTGTGACTGGCGCAGGATTGGGTTTGATTGATATGGCGCGAAAATCATCAAAACCTATGGAGGCATCATTGAAGGATATTGGCGAAGAAACGGCTTATTTTAGTCTAAGTATACAAATTTGAGAAAATGATAATGCATGATTTAGTGATAGAAGGGACGGTTTCTTCTCCTAGCATAAAAGGCGATTGGCAAAAGGGAACGCTCTATATGGAAGGCGACTCTTATCCGGAGAATTCTTATGAGCTTTATAGCTCAATGGTGGCTTGGGTAATGGACTACTTGAAAGAAACCGCGTCACCACTGACGCTGGAATTGACCTTGTTGTATCTCAACACCAGCAGTATTAAGGTGATGATGGACATCTTTGATGAAATGGAAGACGCCTTTCAAAAAGGTCGTCAAGTCGCAGTCAACTGGTACTTTGATGCAGAAAACGAACGCGTCGCTGAGTTGGCTGAAGAGTTCAAAGAAGACTGTACGTTTCCCTTTAATATCATAGGCAAATAAATGAAGACTGATTTCACCGAGCTTGAAAAAACCATTCATGACATTTTAGCTGTGCCTGAATATCGGGATCATCCTGCCAGTAAGGCGTTAAAGCAGCTATGGGAAATTAATCAAGATCAGTGGGATCGTATGGATCGTTTAACTCGCTTGTCTGATTCGTATCAAGACATGATGATTCAACGAGAAAGAAGCCTCAGTGAACGTTTTGATAAACATCTGCGCCAATTAGAAAAAATGACCCGAATATCGGATCGTTATCAGCGTAGTTTAAGACAGCTTAATATTGAATTAGAGAAAACGTCACTGATTGATCCTCTGACCGAACTGCCTAATCGACGCATGATGATGAAGCGTTTATCTCAAGCCTTTGATGAGCAGCAGGAGGACGAATCGTCAAAAGGTGTTCGCATTGAGGATCTCGCTGTCGCGATGATTGATATTGACTACTTTAAAAAAGTAAACGACGAGTTTGGCCATCAAGTAGGCGATGATGTGCTGATTGCACTGGGAAAATTAATGCAAAGAGTCATGGATGGTTTTGGTGTGATTGGGCGTTGGGGAGGCGAAGAATTTTTGGTGATTTTGCCCTGCCACAATGTAAAAGACGCTTCCATTTTGATGGAATCGCTGCGCTCTAAAGTGAATGCGTATTCCATCAATGTTGAGGGCAACATTGTTTCGACCAGTGTCAGTATTGGAGTGTCAAGCTACCAGGAACACGACACCATGGACTCTTTGCTGTCGAGAGCAGACAATGCCTTATATTTGGCGAAATCACAGGGTCGAAATAGCGTGATACTCGGTTAGCTAATTTTCTTATCCCAAGCTACGGCTTGTTCAAGGCCCGCTATTGTTCGTCTTTTTAGACATTGGTCTAAGAAGGGTTTTGTTGTCTATGATAAAAGCGCACACTCTTTTACAGTCAATAAAACGAGAATAATAAAATGGCCGCCATAGATATCCCTGAAGTACATAAATTCATTGAATCCATTCCGCCTTTTTCTAGCCTAAGTTTGCTTGAACGTAAGCACCTACTGACTGGGGTGGCAATGTTATACGTACGTCAGGGACAGACGCTTACGCTAAAAGGTGAAGCGGCAACCGTGCATTTGATTCGTCGAGGTGCCTGTGAAATCCGCACCCCAAAAGGGGGGTTGGTGGATCAAATTGCCGATGGTGAGTGTTTTGGTGTGTCCAGTGTGTTGGCGCAAAATCCTGACGGTTTGCAGGTGGTCGCTATGGAGGATAGCCTAGTTTATCGTTTTGAAAAAACACACTTCATGGAAACGCTGGAAAAAAGCGAAGCCTTTGGACTGTTTTTTGAACACACAAGGCATAACCGATTGCGCAAATTATCTCGTCGTCAACGTAACGAACTTGCCTCGCCTGCTCTGCAATTATCCATGCCTGTGACTCATATTATGACCCGTCAACTTATTTTGGCTTCTCCTGAGGAAAGCGTGCAAACCATTGCCATGCGCATGACCGAAGCACGAGTTAGCTCTATTTTGGTGGTCGAAGAGGGGCGGTTATTGGGGATTGTGACCGATCGGGATTTGCGTTCTCGTATTTTGGCTTTAGGTGGCTCGGCCGACACCTTAGTAAAAGATGTGATGACAAGGCAGCCTGTTAGCTTAACGCCTGACGCGTTAGTGATGCAGGCGCAAACGCTTATGAGTGAAAGTAATATTCACCATTTGCCTATCGTGGATGACGAGCAACGGGCTGTAGGTATGTTGACGGCAGCAGATTTATTGCGCCATCAAGAACTAAGCCCCCTTTTACTGATCAATCAAATTCATCGTCAACAATCCATCGACAGCCTTGCCAATGTATGTAAACAATGGCCAACTTTGATTATTAACTTAATTGTCACCGACATGAAGCCTGCCGATGTGGGGAAAGTATTAGCGACGGTGAGTGATAATTTGACGCGGCGAGTGATTGAGCTAGCATTGGAGACAGTTGGTCCAGCGCCCATGGCCTTCCAGTTTTTAGTATTTGGTTCACAGGCCCGCCGAGATCAATCGTTGGGCAGTGACCAAGATAATGGTTTGATGCTAGAGCGTGAGCCAACGTCAGAAGAAAGTCAGTATTTTGCTGAATTATCCGAGTGTATTTGCCAAGGGCTCGCTCTTTGCGGTATTCGTCTTTGCCCCGGTAACATCATGGCGAGCAATCCTGAATGGCGCAAAACAGAAGCTGGATGGCGGCAGGTATTTTCGGCCTGGATCAAAAGCGGCGCGCCGAGCGCCTTACTTCACGCCAGCATCTTTTTTGATATCCGTTGTGTCTATGGAAGGGAAGCTCCCGTTGATGATTTAATTGCCGCGATGCAACGAGACGTGAGCAAAAACAGCGCCTTTCTAGCAACTTTGACGCGCACCGCGTTGGTGACTAAACCGCCATTGGGCTTTTTTCGTCACTTTTTATTAGAATCCTCCGGTGAGCATAAACACCAGCTTGATCTTAAGCATCAGGGATTAGCGCTCATTAACGACTTAGCCCGTTTGTACGGTTTGTCTTGTCAGACCTATCGAGTAGCGACATTGGATCGCATCGAACAGGCCATTAGAGAGAAACTCATCAGTGTGGACACAGCACGAAATCTCATCGACGCATGGGATAAATTAAACGGTTTACGATTAGAGGCGCAAAGTCGACATTGGCAAGCGACAGGAAAAGCCAGCGCCTATTTAGACCCTAAGGACTTAAGCCCCTTGGAACGCAAACACCTCAAAACGACGTTCAGTATCATTAGCGATGTGCAAGATGTAGCACAACAGCGTTTTTTAAGAGGGTACAGCTAGATGTCATTAAGCTGCCTACAAAAAATAAAAGCGTGGCATATATCACGTCAAGCGATGCAACGCGCTTGGACTGAGTGGAATTACTTGGTATTGGATATTGAAACTTCTGGCTTGGACCCAAAACAAGATCACATCGTTAGCTTTGGTTGGGTGTGCATTCACAAGGGGGTAATTGAATTAGATACAGCACGGCATATTGTATTGGATAGTGCGCCAATTGGTGACAATGTCGGCATTCACATGATTACGGACTCCGATGTTCAGCAACAGGGTAAAAAACAAGAAAGCGTGTTGCGTTACTTACGGCATCTACTCCGCGAACGTGTTTTAGTCATGCACCACGCGCCAATAGAACTGGGCTTTTTAAAACACGCCTGGCAAAGCGAGGCTTTAGCGGCATTTTCTGTCAGCTGGCTCGATACACTTGCGATAGAACGCACCAAAGCCAATCGATCCCAACAGCCTATACAGGATGGTGGCTTTCGTCTTGGTGCTTGTCGAGAACGCTACGGCTTACCAGAATACCATGGCCATGACGCCTTAACCGACGCCTTAGCCACCGCAGAATTATTACTTGCACAAATCGCCTATCAAGGCAAAGACTGCCGACTGCATGACTTAAACCAAATGGGTGGTGGGCGCGTGAGGTTCTTGTAACCCCCAGTCTTCCTTGGGCTCGGTAGCAAGAACTTTTGGGTTTTCCGACCAATGTATCAGGCTCATTTCCCCTGCAGTGGATTCGGTAAGTGCTGTACAATGCTCGACCCAATCCCCGTCGTTACAATACAGAATATCGTTTTTGATTCGGAACGCGGCAAAGTGAATATGGCCGCAGATGTAGCCATCGACTTTGTGGTTTTTGGCAGATTTTAGGGCAGCGGTTTCAAAGCGATCAATGAATTCTTTGGCCTTGCTAATATGACTTTTTAAATAACCTGCCAATGACCAATAAGGTAAGCCGATAAGTCGTCTCACGCCGTTTATCCATTGATTCAGCGACAACATGAGACCATGCGCTTTATCGCCTATGGCGAGCATGAGAGGGCTGATTTTTACCATTTGATCGAATTCGTCACCGTGACTGACATGGAAGATACGACCGTTAGCGGTTTTGTGGCGTGCGTTGAGTTTTATCTCGACTCCTGAAAGCGTCTGACCAGCAAATTGGCGGAAAAATGCATCGTGGTTGCCCGGAATATAAATGACTCTGGTGCCGGACTTTGCCATGGCAAGAATACGTTCGACCACCTGATGATGCGTATCGACAAAGTAGGCTTTAGAACGCATTTCTTGTAGGTCGATAATGTCCCCAACCAAATACAAGATATCGGTTTTGATGCTTTGCAAAAAATCCAATAAATGCGCAGCTTGGCAGGCTTTGGTGCCCAAATGCACGTCAGATATGAACACGGATCGAAATGTGGTCTGCATAAAAACGCCTCCTTTATGGTTCATTTTAAGGGTAAAGCGTTTTTGTGACAGAGTTATGAGGGCTTTGTGACAGTTAGGTCACATTATCCTACTGCGGTTATTTGTGTGAGATAAGGTTGCAGATAAATACAGTTGCCCCCTTGTTGTTTGGCCGATTTTTTGGCTTGAGCCGCCAGCTCTGCGACTTGATGATGGTTGCCGCATTGCTGTGGATTGGGGTGAACGACACCGATTGCTAAGCTCAAAATAGGGTGAAAAAGTACTTCTCCATGGCGATTTTTTGTCCAAACACCGCCTTCTTGAAGTGTGTCAGTGGTATAAAATTCTCGTACTTTTTGTTCAAACGCAAGGAGAATCGACTCACATTGAAGGCGCCAATCTTCATCGCCAAAAATCACCACAAAATCGTCACCACCAATATGGCCGATGAAATTATTGTCAGGGGTAACCCACTCTTTAATCAAAGAACCAACCAGTTGAATAACCGCGTCGCCTTTTGAGTAGCCAAAGAAGTCATTAAACGGTTTGAAATCATTCAGGTCAAAATACGCCACATAGAAATTGTCATTTGCGGCTAAACGCCGACTGACTTCTCTATGAATGGGGACATTACCGGGCAACAGTGTGAGTGGATTGGAATAGGTTGCGTTTTGTATTTTTAGTTCGGTAATCCGTTTTAGTAGATCTCTAAGATGCCCTGTACCAATAAATTTGCCTTCTTTTACGACAATAATTTCGTTGTTGAGTCGATCGGCCTCTTGATCAGTGATTAAGGTCGACACACTGGAAAGACTCACATCACTTTCTACGATCAGTGCGTCTTTGCTGAGCAAATTAGTGACGGATTTATGCTCGTACAGTGCTCGACCATAGGGTGTTGAAAACAGTTCATGCAATTGGTTGCGATGTACGACCCCAAGTGGCTCTTGCTGATCGTTTAAGATAGGGATAGCAACGAGGTCTGGTTGTTTTTTGAAACATTGTGATGCGTCTTCTAAAAGACAATCCTCATGCAGTGTTGGTGTTGGTCGACATAAGGTTTGTACGGTCTCGGTATGATCAATGTGAAACTGAGAACGTCTTTGAGCCTGTTTGACCAGATAGGGGTGTGTTGAAAAAGCAGGGTTTTCCGTAGGCCGTCCCAGAAAATAACCTTGTCCTAAGGTAACGCCAATTTCAATCAGTTGATCGAGTTCTTGTTGGGTTTCTATGCCTTCAGCGATAAGTATGCAGTTTAGTCGTTGCGCGATGGTCAGGATGGACCGAACAAATTCACGTTTGATCTCGTCTTTGTCGATGCCTTTAATGAAGTGTTTATCGACTTTGACTATGTCCGGCTGTAATTCAGACCAGAGTTGCAAGCCGGAGTAGCCAACGCCTAAATCATCAATGGCGACTTGGAACCCCATTTTACGATAGTGGTCAACGCTGCTGCGTGGTAAACCATTATGATCATATGGATGCTGTTCGGACAGCTCAATCACGATGTCTTTTTGATCCAATCCTAAGTCTTTTAAAATAGCCAGCGTCATACCTGACTGATGATTAGGTGAGGCCAAGAGAGAGGCACTGACATTTAAAAAGAGACGGCCTTTTAGTGCTAACTTGGCAAATTTTGAGAGCGCTTTTTCTCGACAAAGTAGCTCTAATTTATGGAGCTTTCCTTGCTGCTGAGCCACTGTGAATAATGGATCAGGAGAGAACAGTGTGGAATTCATTGGTCCACGAGACAGGGCTTCGTGCCCGTATATTTCACCATTTGCTAAATCGTAAATAGGCTGGAAATAGGGTGTGATTAATCCATTTGAAAGGATTTTCTCAAGTAGAGCATGGTCGTCAATTTGGCTCATTTCGTCTCAAAACTGTCTTGGTTAAAGAAGTACCTAAGAGCGAATTTTATGTCATATTTATGACGTTTTGATGACTAAAAAAGATGGGGATGGGGGGGAAGAAGGCGTTTTGCAGTGATAACCCTGTTACCGGATCGATTTGTTATTCTTGCCGTTCGATCATCGGAAACATGGGGTACGGTCTGCTATTCCGTTATTTGTTTCGACAGCGGCTGTTGATTTTGTCTTTTTCAGACAAGTCACAACGGCAGCGAAAAGGGCAAATAATGTAGAAGTATAGACTTAGTGCTGTGGTTGCGCTGATGTTTTTACTGTGCGATTCGCGGTTAGTTTTACAAACAAAGTTTTTACGCTTGCGCTGGCTTTTTTGATTGCTGCAGCATAATAAGCACGGCGTAATTCGTAAGCTTTTTCTACATAGTAATCTGTATCAAGGTTACCGAATGTGTCGTATTTCATATCGTTTTTCATGGTTATGCTCCTAAAAAGTTCAGTCATATTTGACAGTTGTTATTTTAGGTTTTGACCAATCATTCAGCAAACGATCAATTTTCAGCTAATAGGTTAGAAAAATTCATCATATTGTTGGTTGGTTACTTAATGCTCTGAATTTTCCTGGAGGAAGGCCGGTTGAGCGTTTAAAAAAACGTGAAAAGTAACCTGGATCCTTGAAGCCTAAATCGTAGCTTATTTCTTCCACTGAACGTACGGTATAAATAAGGCTACGCTTAGCTTCCAGCAAAATACGATCATGAATCAGGTCGAGCACACTTTGATTGAAATTCGTCTTGCAGAGCCTGTTTAAGCGGCTGGTGGAAGTGCCTAAAGCATGTGCATACTGATCACTGGTCCAATGTTCGCGATAGTGCTTTTCGATCAGCTCTTTTAGCAACTGTGCATGACTGCCTTCGGTTTTGCTTGTGTTTCCAGTCGTACCGTTTGCGTATTGACGGTAGAGCAACAGTAAAATGGCCTTAATGAGATATTCACTCATTAAGGCGCGCCCTTCACGAATGAATGCCGACTCATTCTCGAGTTGCTGAATCAGTGGCCAAAGTTCAGAAAACACATTGCGATGATCATTAAAGTCAATGTAACACGCTTGGCTGAGCAGCGGTTGAATAAAGTTGGCCGCTTTTTCTTGGTAGGCATCTTCAAGCAAGGGTTCGGCGATGCTAATGACTCGGCCATCGGTATCGGGTGCGAAGCGAAAACCATGAACGACTCCAGCCGGAACAATAATGACCCAAGCGCCTTGCAGTTTGTATTGCTGCTCGTCTAGCTGAACCTTTGCTTCCCCAGATTTTAAAATAAGAATTTGAAACAGTTGCGCATGTCGATGAGGGTTTATTTTCCAGCCAAGGTTGCCGCTGCGCGATTCAATGTCCTCAATATGGAAAAACTCTGGGTCATTAATCCAACTGGACTCACCATAAAGTCCAAAGTGTGGAATATTGGATACTCGTGACATGAAGGGATAATCTCTTGTTAATACGGTAAAAAAGACAAAATAATCGGATATATAGCGACTTTTATAAGCCAAAAACGCGAAGAAGTCATTTTTTATTGGGATATAAGTTTCGTCTCTTAAAATTTAAAATGATCAAAAAGTACAATTTTTTGATCATAAATCACCTAACGAAATCGCGCTGAATCTTTCATTATTGATAGCACTAGACGAGGAAACTTACCCCTTGTCGAAAAATAACAATAAATTGGAGAGCATTATGAAAACACAAGTGGCGATTATTGGTGCAGGCCCATCTGGCTTGTTGCTAGGTCAATTGTTAGCAAAACAAGGCATTGATAACGTTATTATTGAGCGCGCTTCAGGCGAGTACATTCTGGGACGTATCCGTGCAGGTGTGCTTGAACAAGGTATGACGGATTTGTTGCGTGAAGCCGGTGTTGGTGAGCGCATGGATCGAGAAGGCCAAATCCATACCGGTGTTGAGTTAGCTTTCAACAATAAGCGCGTGCAGATCGAGTTAGAAAAACTCACGGGTGGCAGTACGGTGATGGTGTACGGTCAAACAGAGGTGACTCGCGATTTGATGGAGGCTCGTCAGAAAGCGGGTTTAACCACGTATTATGAATCCAGCAATGTGGTTTTGCACGACGTAAAAACGGATACCCCTTATGTGACGTTTGAGCAGAATGGTGAACAACATAGACTCGACTGTGATTACATAGCGGGGTGTGATGGTTTTCACGGTGTTTCACGTCAGACTATTCCAGAATCGTCTCGTAAAGAGTTTGAACGTGTTTATCCATTTGGTTGGTTGGGGGTGCTTTCTGATACGCCTCCGGTTAATCATGAACTCATTTATTGCAAAACAGATCGTGGTTTTGCCATGACCAGCATGCGCTCGGCAACGCGTTCTCGTTATTACCTTCAGGTTCCGCTTACAGACAAAGTGGAAGATTGGAGCGATGATGACTTCTGGACAGAGTTAAAACGTCGTCTTCCTGATGACGTGGCTGCAAAGCTAATCACAGGTCCTAGTATCGAGAAAAGTATTGCCCCATTGCGTTCTTTTGTTTGCGAACCAATGCAATACGGAAATTTGTTTTTGGTCGGTGACGCGGCCCACATCGTGCCACCAACCGGCGCTAAAGGGCTGAACTTAGCGGCATCCGACGTAGCGACATTGAATAAAGTGATGAAGCGAGTGTACAAAGACGGTGACAAAGATTGTATCTCTCAATACTCAGACATATGTTTGCGTCGTGTTTGGCACGGAGAACGTTTCTCTTGGTGGATGACGAGCATGTTGCATGATTTTGGTCAGGGTGATGTGCATGACACGGATGCGGCTACCTATGAGAAGTTTATGAGTTCTGAGTTGAACTTTTACACGGACACAGAAGCGGGCCGTCGTATTATTGCGATGCAATACGTCGGTTTGCCTTATGAAGATCTAGCTTGATACATTAAAGTAGGCGAGTAACAAACGGTAGCGGCCTTGTAAGATCGATCATGGTCGCTACTGTTCGTCTTTTTAAAGACTCTGACTTGGCGTACTTAGCCGCAGCATTTCTTGTATTTCTTGTTACTCCCACATGAACACGGGTCATTACGCTGTGGGGGTTTCTCAACCATCTGAGGTGTTGGTTTGTTGAGCACGACGTTTAAAGCTGAAATGTCTTCTGCCGCTTCACTGTCAATGTGAATCTCAGCAAATAAATGATGGGCGACTAATATGGCGTGAATTTCACGCTCGCGCTCAGTACTTTGCACTTGTAAAACCAGCGGGTTTTCTTCACTACCGGATTTCACTTTAGGCTTGGGTTGATAATTGCCTAAATTATGCTTTTCCATAATGTCGGGTCTACCGCGATAAAAGAATTTTGACACTGGTGTTCCTAATGATGTGTAAAGCCACTCAGAGTAAGCAACTAAAGTCCGCGCAGTCTAACAGAATTTAGCGTGCTTAGCGCGCATTCGATATCGCATTGTATAGGGAGATGTACCCGTCATAAATCAGAATGAAAATGTCATTCATTGTGGCGATCAGCAAGGGAAGTGAAGGTGGGCATTGTACTGCGACGCAAAGGTCGGTGAGAAGCGTTTTACGCAGGCGGTTCAATGTGTTGGTTTATCTATAGTGCGTAACTTATACACATGAAGTGCCGACCTTCTATGCCAAAAAATAAAAAGGTCTACTTTTTCATTTACCATGCATTCTTTTGAGTATTTCTATTCAATATCAATATATTAAGCGCATTTTATGGTTTTATTTCAATAAATGAAAACGAATCGTTTCCTAAAAAAGACAATGCTGCTATCTAATTTTTCAATGTCTTGCATTTATAATCAATTACCTTTTTGTTGAGCAGGTTGATAGTCTTCTAGAAGGTAAATGGATTTCAAAAAAATGGGTGAATAAAAAAACAATAAGACTAGTTTGGAGTCGAATATGATAAAAATAATAAAGCACGCTGCTGTAACGGCCGTTGCTGCTTCTGTCATTGTCTGCGCTCAGGCAAATGCCTCCGCTGAATACACATTACGTTTCAGTCACTTCTTTCCCGAAGTGTCCGATCCAAGCAAAAATCTGTTTAACAAATGGGCTGAGGCTGTAGAGGCTGAATCAAACGGCCGTATTGATGTGCAGATGTATCCGTCTAGTACGTTAGCAAAGCCACCTGCGCAATATGATGCGGTAAAAAACAGTATTGCAGATGTGTCAGTTTCTGTTCAAGGTTACTCAGCAAATCGTTTTCCACTAACACAGATTGTGGAATTGCCAGGTGTTTCTCAAAATGCTGCACAGGGCTCTTGTGTTGTGCAGTCGCTGTATGAAGAAGGCCTTATTGCCGATGAATACAGTCAAACGAAGCCGCTTTTCTTATTTACCCATGGACCAGGTGGTTTGCATACGACCAATAAAGAAATCAAGGTACCTCAAGATCTAGAAGGCTTACGTATTCGTCGTCCTACGGCAGTGGTTGCGAAATTATTAGAAGGTCTAGGAGCACAGCCTGTTGGTATGCCTGCACCAGATGCATACCAGTCGGCTCAACGTGGTGTGATTGATGGTGTTTCTTTGCCTTGGGAAGGGCAATATACCTTCCGTCTCAACGAGCTAACGCCTTATCACACCGAAGTAGGTGGTCTTTATACCTTGGCGTTTATCATGACGATTAACCAGTCCTTTTATAACCGCCTTCCTGATGATCTTAAAAAGGTTATCGATCATAACTCTGGAATGGAGTGGTCTAAAAAAGCCGCGACAGTATTTGATGATCTAGATGCGAAAGGTCGCGCCCAAGCGATTGAAATGGGTCATCGCATCACGGTCATCGAAGACGGTGCAGAGAATCCTTTGTGGAAACCTGTTCTTTACCAAGCAACCGAAGAATATTTGGATGAGCTTCAAAAGAAAGGATTACCTTCTTACAAGGTATATGCACGTGCAGTCGAATTGTCTAAAACAGTTTGTCAATAAACACTGTTTGGGTATTTGAATAAAGTGGTGGCAGTTGGAGAGAGTAATGAAGGCTATAGCTCGGATAGTAGAGCGTATCACGCATGGAATGCATTTATTGGGCGGATTTTTTTTAATCGCTATGATGGTAATTACCTTGTTTGATGTGTTCACACGAGGTCTTTTTACCATGACGAATGGTGCTGTTGATTGGACTATTCTTGGTGGTATTGAGATGGTGAAATACAGTCTGTTGTTTACTGTGCTCTTCATTCTGCCGCATTCTGTGAGTCGCTCTCAGGTCATTGTTGATTTGTTTACAGAGCGATTATCAAGCAAAGCAAAAAACGCTTTAGAAGCCGTTTATATTTTTTGTTTTGGCTTGATGGGGGTTGGAATGAGCTATGGGTTTTATCATTTGGTCGAAGAGGCCGAGATGAGCTATGAAACGACTCAAGATCTATTGATTCCTTTGTCATATTTTTATGCCGTGGCGTGTTTTGCGACGGCGATGTTGGCGGTCTCTGCGGTGGTGTACACGTCTCGACTATTATTGTGTGGGAAGGTTGAGTCATGAGTACTTCGATGATTGGTATGGTTTGTATTGCCGCCATGTTGTTACTGATTGCGTTACGAGCACCTGTTGCCCTGACGATGGCACTGGCTGGCTTTGTTGGCTTTGGTTGGATCGTTGCTTTTGATCCAGCGGTTTCTATTTTGGCAAGTGGTCCTTTTGAGACATTATCAAATTACAGTTTCAGCCCCATACCTATGTTTATTTTGATGGGGGTTTTTGCGTCAAAAGCCAGAATGTCCCAAGAGCTTTTTGAGGGCTCAAGGGCGATGTTTGGAAGCTGGCGTGGGGGCATGGGATTAGCCGCGGTCATGTCTTGTGGTATTTTCTCCGCAATTTCAGGCTCTTCTATGGCGACAGCGGCCAGTATGTCTCGTGTTGCATTGCCTGAAATGGAAAAAAATGGCTATGCCCCAACACTAGCAACAGGTGTACTCGCAGCAGGCGGGACCTTGGGCATTATGATTCCGCCTTCTATTGCTTTGCTGTTGTACGCGTTGATTACGGAACAGTCCGTCGGTGATATGTTTATTGCGGGTATTGTTCCCGGTTTGCTTGGGTTGGTAATGTACGGGTTAACGGTGGCAGTAATGGTCACTCTATATCCAAATATTGCGCAGCCAGGTAAGGCAACGACGTTGAAAGAGAAGTTGCTAGGGTTAAAAGGTTTGGTGCCTTTTACGGGAGTGTTCTTGTTTATCATTGGCGGGATTTATACTGGCTGGTTTACGCCAACTGAAGCATCAGCAGTGGGCGCAGGCGCAACCTTGTTAATCGCTGTGATTCGTGGCATGCGTTTTGAGCAGTTTAAAGAAGCCATTGGGGAAACCTTGGTCATGTCAGCGATGATCTTTTTTATGATCATTGGTGCCGAAATCTTTGGTTACTTTCTGTCTGTGTCGCGAATTTCTTTTTCACTGGTTGAATATGTGGACAGTCTTCAGCTTAGCCCTTACATGGTTTTGTTGTGTGTGTTGATCATATTTATGTTACTTGGTTGTGTAATGGACAGTATTGCTATGCTGTTATTAACTGTACCGGTCGTTTACCCATTAATTGAGGCCGCTGGCTTTGATCCAATATGGTTTGGCATTGTGGCGGTTATTACGGTAGAGCTTGGTCTGATTACACCGCCCGTAGGGATGAACGTCTTCGTCATTAAATCGGTGGCGCCTCATATTTCTATTGGCGAAATGTACAAAGGTGTGATGCCTTTTGTGATTTCTGATTTATTGCGCTTAGCTTTGATTGTTACTTTCCCATTTTTAGCAATAGGACTGCTATAAAAATATAACGTTTTTGCTAAACGGCAAATTTCGTATTGTTTTTGATAAATAAAAACCAGAGTCAATAGGCTCTGGTTTTTTCGTTTATAAGACTTTGACTGAAGTATGGCCGTGTTATTTTTTACCTACCGAATACGTCATGCTGACTTTTCTGCTGGCCTGAAACTGTGCCATCGTTTCTCCTCGCATACTGGCATAGATTTCAGGATTGGATTTACCTAAGACAGCGCTGAGTTTCTCCAACCCGAAGAAAATAGCGCCATAGCGAATCATGTCTATCCATTTTAATTCGCGAATCATCTCTTTTTCTTCTTCTGTTAGTTGATAATTTGTCATCAGCGTTTCTTGATCAGTTAAAAGGTGCTCACGATGCGACGGTGTTGACAGGTCCCGTAGAAATTGATTCAAGCGATAGGCTTTATGGCTACGTTCTAACGTAAAAGGATACGTTCCTTCCAGTTTTTCTAGACCGTCAAGTTGGTGTGTTAGATCATTATCAATAATCACGGCGTCAACATGGTCTGTGTCTTCGTAAATGACCGTCGCAATATTAGTCATAGAGGGAAGATACGTACTGCGATGGACGTTATTAATTTTATCTGACAGGGCGCCTCGCATGATAAGCCACATGATGACTTCTGCGCCTTCAAACCCTCCTTTAGCGGCATAATCAGCGTGCGTTAGTGTGGTGAGTGCTTCTGGATTGGAGGCTAAGGTATCTAAAAATTCGTTGTCCCAGGCCTCGTTGTTGAAACCGCAGCGCTCCCCATGAACTTGGTGTGATAATCCTCCTGTTGCCACAATTGCCACACGCATATCATCGTCGGGAAAGCTTTGAATGGCTTTGCGTAAGGCTTTACCAAATTGGTAACAGCGTTTCGCGGTTGGCGCGGGGAATTGAAGAACACCCACTTGTAAAGGAACAACTTTACCTTCCCAGTGAGTGCCATTTATTTCTGGTACGATCATGGAATAGGGTGAGAAGAAACCATGGTCAAGTGGCTTTTTTTGGAAGGTGGCTAGGTCAAATTCTGCGTTCATCATTGACAAGGCAATATGTTGAGACAATGCCACGTGTCCCAGTGCAGCCGGATAATCTCGAGCACCGCCGCCTTCGTCAGCAGTCTCATAGGAATCGTCTACGCCTAAAGTAAAAGGAGAGTAGTGGTCAAAAAAGAACGAGGTGATGTGATCGTTAAAAATCAGAAACAGTGTATTGATCTTTTGATCATGTACCCATTGTTGTAAGGCTGAAAAGTCATCAAAAATAGGTTTCCAAGCCGCATCGTTACCCTTATTTGTGTCTTTTGCGTAGGCGATAGTTGGGGAGTGGGAGGCACCTATGCCTCCTATGATCTTAGCCATATTTTTTCCTTTAGTGGTGAGTTATTAGTAGATATGGCGGCAGAATACTCATAAACTAAAAAAACAACAATCGGCCAAATTAGAACCAATCGTTTCCATATGAAAACAATATATTCGAATTTACAGCGTAATCTGAGTGACATACCTGCTTTTGTTCAAGTAGTGGAGAGCAAAAGTATGTCGCATGCAGCAAAACAGTTGGGCGTGTCTAAATCGACAATCAGTAAATCCATTACTCGCTTAGAGGAGACATTAAACCTTCGCCTGCTGGAGCGTAATTCTAGAAATATTTGGGTGACTGCTGAAGGCCAGACCCTCTATCAACATGCGTGTCAAATTTTGCAGTTGGTGAATGAAACGGATTCGGTGATTAGTGGTTTGCAGTCAGAACCTACAGGCAGGGTCAAACTGGCGATGCCGATGGCATTTTGTCGTGAGTTTATCGCACCTAATTTACAAGCATTTCAACGTAGGTATCCAAAAATACAACTTGAAATTATGATGAATGGTCACTCACTGGATTTATTTCATTATGAGATAGATGTGGCCGTTATTGTGGGAGAGCTGGAGAACTCAGAATTGATTGCCATGCCATTGTATGCTGGACAATTGAAATGGGTGGCATCGAAAACCTATCTTGATAGACACAAAGGCCAGATTACGATCCAGTCGTTGACAGACCATGTTTTCATTTGCGAGACGCGTTATGGCGTTGAGCGTTTTCCTATCTATTGTCACACGAGCAAGTCTTATTTAGATCTATATACTAATATTACCCATTGTAATGACCCTTTAACCGTTCGTGAGGCATTATTGTCAGGCTGTGGTATTTCGTTATTGCCTGAGCAATATTGTCTAAAGCAGCTTGAGGTGGGGGACTTGGTTGAAGTTGCTGAGCACATAAAGCCTGAATCAGGTGCCGCAAAATTGACCGCTTTATACCCTAGCCGTAAAAATCGCTCGCAACGCGTCGATGTCGTATTGTCGTTTTTAAAAGAAATCTGTGATGGCATTAAATAATCAAATCGTTCAATAGGCGATGTGACTACCTGATAGGAACTGATTTCTATTCGTCAATCAATTCAAACGCGTTAACCAAGTAAACATGGCTTCTATCGCTTGATTTGACCAAGCTGAGGTGGCTTGTTCTTGCGCTTTGTCTAGGGTTTTAGCAATACCTCTAGCACTGACTGTCCAGGAAGCAAGTCGTGCGCCAGCGGGATCAATCAGTTCTAATGTGCCATCCTCAAAGACATAAAAGCGCCCATTTTGCTCTTCATGATGTTGTGCTGTTCGGCTATTGAGTGTGAATAAGGAGCCACTTTTAGGTGTGAGCCCAAATTGGGAAAGTGCGCTGGCAAGAGAGTCCGCTTGCTTTGTGGCTGAAACATCAAAGCCATATTGTGTGAGTGCCTGGTTGAGTCGTTGTTCTATGTCTTGTATTTCTGTATCGGCTTTCCCTGCAAAGCGACGTTCCGTTGAATAAAGGCCGAGCTCGCTTTCATAGGACTTTCGTTGAGCAAAATAAGGAATAAGCTGCATGTAAGTTTGCCAGTCTTGAGGTGCAGGATTGTGGTCTTCTGTTTGTGTTAATGACGTCGCCAGTTTACGAATCATGTCGTCTGTATCGTTTAGAGCGATTTTTAACTTGGCAACAATGCGGCTACGATCAATCGACTGCAATGCGTATACATAATTTTTGTCGGCAAAGCGTTGCTCGTTGACGGTTTGTTCTAGTTCAATTGGAGTGGTTGTTATCTGTGTATAGGCGGTTTGCGTTTTTAAAACCTGCTCAGCACCTTGTCCTGATCTGACTTGTGTGTCTTGCGTATTCACTTGACTGACTTGGGTTCGAAGTTGCTGAGCAATCTGCAGATTGCCGTTTTGCTCAGCTTGAGTGAAGGCTAAGGCAATATTTTCAATACGTGCTGCGCTGCCTACGCCATACAAATGTGTGTTGCTTTGAGGAGGCGACATAACCCAGTCAGGTAGGCGTTCCTCGCTCTGCGACACGTTTGTATTGACGCTCGAACAGCCCGTTAAGCTGAGCAATAGCGCAGCGAAGATAAGGCAGTGTCGTCTGGCAGGAAGCGCAAAACATTGCATGATTAGAAAAAGCCTTTATCTGCCAATTTTTTGATCTTCTTCTGACCGTTCCATACTTCACGGTTGGTGGTCATATCAATCAATTTCAAATCGACTTGATAGAAGCTGACACGCTGATCGCCATTGGAATCAACAATGGAGTTGATGGTACCCGATAAGGCAAAACCAGCGCCTTGCTCAAGGCCAAATTTCGCGACAGTATCCGGTGCCGCATTAAGCTCTTGCTCTTCTCGCTCAGCACGAACGTCGTCACGCTCTGCGCCAGACACGACAAAATCAACTTTGCCAGCACGCAATAGACTGCGTTTGATGTCGTTAATAAAGGTCTCGACAGGAATATGCTCAGAGGTTTTATTACGAATACTCTGCACTATTACCGTCGGATTGCCTTTGTTGCTAAAATTGTAATCACGGAACCACGGGAAAGTGAGCATGTCCCCCATCATTTCTTCTGCTACAAGGCGGGAATCTGTGTCATTCCAGCGGTCAGAGAGCATAACGTCTTCGTTGGTATCCAAGCGCTTCACACTGCCAGAGCAGGCGCTTAACAACATTGCCATAAAGAGCGTAAATAGACCCTTCAATGACAGGATTGCCCATTTGGAATGTTTTGGTGTCGCGATGAACATGAGTATTTTCCTTACGTGTGTTTTAGCGGATGGTTAAGGAGTCTAACCAATTACCTTTGAGTGTAACGAATTTAGTTAGGATTGCGTAGATTCCAAACTTTAATTTTGTTTGCTTCCAGATGTATTTTACCAAGAGAAAATGTCTTCTGATTGATTTGATAATCTGGCGTGTATTCGCCCGGAGGCAATGGTGCTCGTGTTAATCTAACCTGGGCTGGTAACGTCAGCCAATTTCGGGTGTCCGCAGCAGAAGAAGCAAAGACAGCCACTTGACCAATCAGATTTAAAATTAATGCCGCGTTTTGGTCCTGTACATTGGAGGATACTTGATATGCTAACCAGCTGCGTAATAGTTCTCTTACTAAGCCTTCATAAATGTCTCGTTGTGCTTGTGCTAGTTGCTCTTGAAAGGCGATATCCGCGAGAGAGGTCATGCGAATACTGTTATTAAAAGGCGCTAAACTTGGCGTGTTCACTTGCAACGTTGGCTGGTGATGGTCCAATGTGAAACGGGTGTAATATGGCACCGTCACTCGTATAGTTTGCTCGGTCAGCAATTTATCGACATTGGTGGCGCTGAGTTGCTGCCAAACAGGACGGCCAAGAATCACGCGCTTGGTAAAAATGCCTGAAAAGGTTCCCCACGCGCCGCCGGCCTTGTAGTTCGCAATCAGGTTCAGTGGATTGATATCCGCATAGACCATGGTAAACCAACGGAATGAATCATTCGCCTGAGTGGTTCCACCAGCGTGCAGCGGTTCTAAAACCAAAGAGTAAGCGCGTGGATCGGCATACAATAATAAAGTCATTTCGCTTTTGTCTGGGACAAACCCTTGATGTTCTAAAATGACCAGTTCAGACTCACCGTCATGGTATTGTTTGAGCGTATCTTGCATGGATGGAGAGAGCTTGGTGTTAATGAGTTGTTGAATCTCATCTTGGTTGTAACCACTTTTTTGCATCATGCGAATCGTGTCGAGCCAAGCGCGTTCCGCTGTTATAGCAGGTAAATCGTATTGTGTTGCGTAGCCATCTTGATAGAGATTGGCCGCTTTTTGATAACTAATTCGAGCGTCATCGTATTCACCGCTTATTTCATACTGTAAACCTTCCATATAGCGGGCCCAGGCGTCATCACGGTAGATAAATTGATCGGTATCGCGTCCGCCTGTGTAAAAGTTTCCTAACCAGCTAAGCGCTTTCATGTAAAAGGCTTGGTTTTCTTTTGCTTTGAGATCTTGATAGCTTGGATTTTGTGCTCGAATTTCATTCAGTTTAATGTCGATACGACGTACTTCAACCAAGGCTGCATCGTGGAGCTGACGTTTTTGGCGTATGTCTTCTTCTTGTTCTGCTAGCGCAAGGTAGTTGAGTGATTTAAGGTAGCTGATGTACACGCCTTCTATGCCACTACCACGATAATCACTTTGTCTAGGATTGGTGAGTAGTGCCCAAGAGCGGTTAGAAAATTTTTCTGGAAAAAAGGTGTCACTTAACTTTTCAGCCTGTTCTAACAGCGTGTTACTGCGCTCAAAATCGCCTTGATTTTGGGCAAGAGCGCCAGCTTCCATATAGTACAGTAGCTTGTCTTGAGGGTTGTTGAGTACGCCTTCCAGTTTATTCTCTGCGGCTTTCCATTCGCCTTCTTTGGCTAAGCTTAGACCCGCATCGATATCTTGTTTGTAAGTGGCACAGCCGGCTAAAAAGCAAACGCTTGCCCAAAGGAATAGCCACTTCACGCTACATTCCTTTTTCTAAGAACTGATTGGCAAAAAGAAGGGTGAGCAAGGCAAAACACCCTAAATACAGTATAAGCCAGCGGGCTCTTAGGCAATTCGGACATGGTTTTTTTTTCTTTTTCATCACAGCTTCCGTTGTGTTGGATGATCTCAAGATGCTTATTATGCAACAAAAAAAAGAGGCTGTAGCCTCTTTTTCTTAACGTCTATTTGCTTTCGCCATTCGATTGTATTATTGCTTGGTTTCCGCTTGTTGCTTTTGTAGGCTTTCAATATAGAGCGCATCAAAATTGATAGGCGCAAGCATAATCGCAGGGAAACTGCCTTTTACCACAACAGCATCAATATTTTCACGAGCATAAGGGAATAGTGTCGCAGGACAGAATGCTCCCAATGCGTGATGAAGTTGTTGGTCGTTAAGGCCAGCAATAACGAATAGACCGCCTTGTTGGACTTGTACTAAATAGCCAGTATTGCCATTATTTTTTACCGTTACGGTAATTTCCAGAACGATTTCGTAGACGCTTTCACCTACTTGGCGGCTTTTTGTATTTAATTCTAAGCCAACTTCTGGTTTCCATTCTTCTTGGAAAATCATAGGTGAACGAGGAGATTCAAAAGAAATGTCTTTTAAAAACACGCGCTGCATGGAAAGTTGTGGTGTTTGCGCTTCTTGTGCTTCTGGTGTTTCAGCTGTATCGGACATCTTGGTTCCTTTTTGTTAATGGTTTCATTTTATTATTGGGTGAATCAGAACGTTTTCTATGGTCACTATTGTGCGAGTAACGCATCCAGTTTTTGTTCACGTTCAAGGGCATAAAGATCATCACAGCCGCCGACGTGTTGTTCACCGATCCAAATTTGGGGGACAGTATGGCGACCGCTTTTTTCCATCATTTCTTGTCGTAATTCACGTTCCCCGTCTACACGGATCTCATTAAAGGCAACATTTTTGGCCGTTAATAATTGTTTTGCTCTGACGCAAAACGGACAGTAATCGCTCGAGTAGATAGTGACAGTGGCCATAATATTCTCTCTTATCCTTTCACTAGTGGTAGGTTAGATGATTGCCATTCTACAATACCACCTTGAAGTTTGTATATTTTACTAAAACCTGCTTTTTTGAGGTCTTTTGCACTGGCACCAGAGGTGATACCCGATTTACAGACGATAATGATTGGCGTCTCTTTATGTTTCTCAAGACGCTTTAGATTGTCTTGCATCTTAGTCGCAGGGATATTCATCGCACCAGTAATGTGGCCGGTGTTGAACTCTTTTTCTGGACGAATATCAACAACAACGGCATCTTCGTTATTCATAAGATTGGTTGCTGCTGAAGGGGTAAGACCCTGAGCACCGCCTTTGCTTTCAACAAACAGTAGCGTGGCAAGAATCGCTAAAAAGACAGCGACCATTTCCCAGTGGTTGATAGAAAATTCAATAAGTTGGTTCATCATAATCGTAAGGCCCATATTTAAACTGCGAGCATTATACACGGACGGTTGAATCGGTACATACTCTCAGAAACCTTTGTGTGATTAGTATGCTTGCATTGACCGTCTTAATTCAAGATTCGCGAATGGGTTCTATCATAGGTATGTGACAAAGAGATATGGCACTAGGCTAAAACAAAAAAACGAGCCATGTAGAGGCTCGTTATCATCTTTTTGTTGTTAGGGGTACTTACTTTGCGCTGGTGGAGTCAAAGATTTTATCGGCGTTGCCTTCAATAAAGCTGTCGAACAATTTGCCATTCGGCATGACATGACGACGAGCGAATTCATAAAAGCAGCTCGGAATGGTTTTTTGTTTGCCATCGGCAAAGGTGAACTCTATCTTGTCGGCCATGGTAGATGACTGCTCTAGGAAGAGTTCAGATGAGCCTTTGACCAAACCACCGACTTGATTTAATGCGTAGCCTGCGTTTTGCACGAGAGTATTGACGTCGTCAATGGTTGGGAATGCCTTCAGGTGATTAATGCTGACCGTGAAATGGTTGGCTTGTAACCCCATAGTAGACAACCAAGCTGCGTATTCACTGTGTTCAGCAAGTGTGAGGTATTCGGCCTCCGTTGGTGTCTGCCACAATTTACCTGCCCAAAAAATAGCGGGCGTCTGTACCGCATCGGCTGGGATTTGTGCGATGAACTTACCGATAATCTCTTGGCAGTTTTCCGGTAGCTCTTCTACTAACAGCTCAGATAAAAAAATCTTTGGCGAATCCACATCCGTTTGGTGTTTGTAACAACGGGCTTTTAGATGTTTGTTTTCAAAACGAAATGCCCCATAGGCCTTGTAGCCAATGGCTTCTAGTTGGGGTTCCAATTTTTCCAATGAGATCGGTGAGTTATTAAACGTGCGAAAGGCCACGTGATCGTTCAGTACGTTTTCGCCATGACTCTTAAACAGTGTTTGGATGCGTTGAGCTTGTGGAGTAACGTTTGTGTAATGATCCCATAAGGATGCAAAAAAATCATTCGGTGTCATTAAAATGCCCTGCCATCAGTGTTAGATCGTTTTCTCTACTGTAGTGCAGGAGTCAGTCGAAAGGCAAAGGGTAAAAACGCACCTTGTTATGCATAAAAGTTATGCGAGGCGCAATTCTGTTGGATTTTTGTGGAGAAATAATTGCTGCTTGGCCGTCAGAATCGTATTGATTAGATGCGCCGGAAAACTGCGTTCTTTTTTATGTGCCAGACCCACTACACGCTTTAGTTTGACATCGTTTAATGGTCGTAAGCACAAATCGTTGCGGCCTCGGGAAGAATGCTCGGGAATGAGTGAAATGCCTAACCCTGCCGCGACTAAGTCCAATGCGTATTCTTCTGTTTTGACCTGAGCACGAACATCTGTGGTGAGTTCTTGTTTTTGCATCAAGTAGTTCCAAGATTCTAAAATGTCGCACGGTGTACGGGAAATAAAAGGTTGTTTGTCTATTTGTTTAATGGATAACGAAGGAAAGTCGGCAAGCCAGTGATCCAATGGCATGGCGATGACATAATCGTCTTCCCAGAGTGGATAAAACACATCCTCTTCAGTGGTATAGCGCTGACAGGTAAAGCGTAGATCGGCGCTTTCCGATTCATCCACAAGCTTTAAGGTCAATCCTTGTACTTCGTCCAACATGGTTTTGATCACTTGACTGATCAACGCACCTGATAAAAAAGGCGTCAAGGAGATAGACAGCGCCAGCGGTGTGGGGGTCTCGGTAAATAGGCTGCGCATGGCGCTGAGGTCGCTGACCATTTTGCAGGCGTGGGGATAAAGTTGCGAGCCGCTGTCGGTTGGAGACACGCCTTTGGAATGGCGAACAAAGAGTTTTGTGCCTAGGTCATCTTCTAATTGTGCAACCGTTGTTGATATAGAAGGCTGCGCCACAAAGCAACGTTTGGCGGCTGCACTTAGGCTTCGCTCTTCGTAAACGGCAATAAAGTAGCGTAATGATCGAATATCCATCGGTAGGCTCTTTTAATAGGCGGCTCTATTTAGGGTGGTTTCTGTGTTCCTTTCTAATATACCTATAGAAGTATTATCTAGCCATAGAAAAAAACTAGACCACTAGCAGGAAAACGGTATTTCTCATTCTAGGCTAGGCTGGTTAAGGTGAAGGAAGTTTCGTTCTATTTATACATAAATCTTAGAGGTTCCTATGTCACTTACTTGTTTAGAAACATTGGGCGTAAACTCCCTAAAACAAGGCGATACTTTTTACAGTGTATTAACGGGTAATTCGGTTGCTTTGGGTGAAGGTAGTACTTTTTCCGCTCACAGCCCCATTGATGGCAAAGCATTGTCTACTTTTAATAATGCAACGCCAGCTCAGCTAGACAAGGTAAATACCGAGCTAAAAGACGCCTTTAAAGTATTGCGCACCGTTCCAGCGCCACGTCGTGGTGAATTGGTTCGTCGTATTGGCGAAGAAGCACGCAAATACAAAAACGAATTGGCACAAGTGATCTCCTTGGAAGCAGGCAAAATTGTTCCTGAAGCCCTTGGTGAGGTGCAAGAGTGGATCGATGTGTGTGATTTCGCGGTTGGTCAATCACGTATGCTGCATGGTTTGTCTATCGTGTCTGAGCGTCCAGGCCATCGTATGATGGAGCAATGGCATCCACTTGGTCCAGTTGCGGTGATTACCGCGTTTAACTTCCCGATGGCCGTTTGGGCATGGAATGCCATGCTGGGTCTGGTCTGTGGTGATCCGATCCTACTAAAGCCTTCTGAAAAAGCGCCGTTGTGTGCTTTGGCTATGTACCAAATTGCGCAAAATGTGATTGCTGATATGCCCGATATCCCAAAAGCATCCGTATCTGTCATGATTGGTGATCGCGAATTAGGGGAAGCCATTTCAGCAAGCGAGACGTTTCCATTGGTTTCTGCGACAGGTTCTACGGCCATGGGCCGTGCGGTGGCGAAAACCGTGGCAGGTCGTTTAGGCCGTTCTTTGTTAGAGCTTGGTGGTAACAATGCGATGATCGTTTCCGATACAGCGGATTTGGATCTTGCGCTTCGTGCCATTGTTTTCTCTGCGGCTGGTACAGCCGGTCAGCGTTGTACCACGTTGCGTCGTTTGATTACTCATGAATCTATTGTGGAGGGTTTGGTTGAGCGTTTGGCGAAATCTTACGGATCGCTTCGCGTCGGTAGCCCAATCGTTGAAGGCAATTTGGTTGGGCCACTCATCGACGAAGGCAGCTTTAATCGTATGCAAGCGGCCCTAGAAACCGCGAAACAACAAGGCGGCGACATTGTCTGCGGTGGCGAACGTGTCACTGAAGGCGTTCCGGCGGGTGGTTTCTACGTGCGTCCAGCGATTGTGCGTATTGCTCACGATGCGCCCATCGTTCATGAAGAAACCTTTGCGCCTATCCTGTATGTTTTGACTTATTCAACCTTTGAAGAAGCGATTGAAATTCAAAACGAAGTACCGCAAGGTTTGTCTTCTGCAGTTTTCACAGAAAGCATGCGTGAAGCTGAGTTGTTTATGTCTCCAGCGGGGTCTGACTGTGGTATCGCCAATGTCAACATTGGTACCTCTGGTGCCGAGATTGGTGGTGCGTTTGGTGGTGAGAAAGAAACGGGTGGTGGTCGTGAGTCTGGTTCGGACGCGTGGAGAAACTACATGCGCCGTACAACGAATACCGTCAACTACGGCGGTGATTTGCCGTTAGCTCAGGGAATCATTTTTGAGTAATACACAGTATTAAGTAACTTAATAGGCGAGAGTTTTCTCGCCTATTTGCGTTCTGGCCAATGTCCTGATGAGGTCATTTTATGTCTGATAAAATCTGCAATTCTTTATGGCGCGCTAGCTCTCCAGCGGCGCCTGTGTTGGCGCCTCTTGAAGGGCGCGTTGATGTCGAAGTGGTGATTGTTGGCGCGGGTTTTACGGGGCTTTCAGCGGCATTACATTTAGCTAAATTCGGCATTTCTGTTGCTGTGATTGAAGCTCAAGAAGTGGGCTTTGGAGGATCCGGACGTAATGTTGGCTTGGCGAACGCTGGTGTTTGGTTAGAACCCGACCAGTTGGATAATGCCATTGGAACAGAAGCGGGAAGCATTATGTACAAGGCTCTCGCAGCGGCGCCCGAGTTTGTCTATGGCCTCATAAAAGAATATGACATTCAATGTGAGCCCGTTCGCAATGGCACCCTACATGCAGGCGTGGGGAAATCAGGTTTGGCACAATTACAGCGTCGTTGTGAACAAATGCAGAAGCGTGGTGCGCCTGTTCAGTTGTTGGACGCCGCCGAAGCGCAAGTTCGTATCGGTTCGAGTAAATTTAATTCCGCCTTGTTTGATCCACGCGCCGGCACGATTCAACCTTTGGCCTACGCTCGTGGGTTGGCTCACGCCGCGTTAAAAGAGGGAGCTAAGCTATTTGACCAATCTCCTGTGAGTAAAATCGAACCTGCAGACAAGGGTTGGGTTTTGCACACGGAAAAGGGGCAGGTACACGCTGAAAAAGTGATTCTTGCGACGAACGCTTACAGTGAATTTGGCGTGAAAGAGCAAGCGCGCAAATTTGTGCCGATTTTTTATTCTCAATTGGCAACCAAGCCTTTAAGTGAAGCGCAGTTGGCCAGTATTCTTCCAAATAAAGAAGGCGTCTGGGATACCTGTACCGTGATGAGTTCTTTCCGTTTAGATCAACAAGGTCGCTTAGTCTTTGGTGGCATGGGCGGCGAGGGTAGCGTGTTGTCTAACTGGGCTACGCAACGGGTTACCGAACTCTTTCCTATTTTAAGTAAAGTGCAATGGGATTACTGTTGGACGGGAAAAATTGCTTACAGTGAAGATCATTTACCTCATTGCCAACAATTAGAAAAGGGCTTGTTTAGTGTGGCCGGTTACAGCGGTCGGGGAATTGGGCCTGGCACAGTAGTTGGTGCGGAGTTGGCTGAGTGGCTTTCGGGTCGAAGAGAAAGTTTGTCGATACCGACCACAGTACTGAGAGACATTTCGTTTCGTGAGTTGAAACGTTTGTTTTACGAAGTGGGAGCGCATACGTATCATATTGGGCAGCAGTCACATGCCTTAAGTTAAGGTTTTTGGTTGGTTTGGTACTCGCATACGTTTACGGCGAATAATCAGCATATTAGAGCGCATCTTTATGGTGCGTTTTTTATTTTACTGGTTGGGTATAAAAGTGATATAGGATACAGTTATTGTCTTCCTGTTTTTATTTTCTTTTTTGTCTTTTTATTTATGTGAATGAGTAACGCCAACATGCGCCGTTATATCCCATCGTCTACTGCACTAAAATGTTTTGAGGCTTCGGTCAGGCATTTGAGTTTCACCAAAGCCGCGGAAGAGTTGCATCTCACTCAAAGTGCTGTTAGCCGTCAAATTCGTAACCTTGAAGAGTTCTTGTCACGAGATTTGTTTATTCGTCTTAATAAACGCTTGGTGTTAACCGGAACAGGAGCGGCTTACTACAAAGAAGTGGTGCCTTTGCTCGATGGTATGGAAAACGCGTGTCTGCGCATGTTGCATCGAGAAGATGAAAAAACCACTCTGACTATTTCAGCTTTGCCTACCTTGGCATCTTATTGGCTGATGCCACTTCTTGCAGAATTTCAAACCGCTCACCCACAATTTCAAATTAAGGTTCGTTCCTTAGACGATGCCGCTAAGATCGATCCAGAAAGTATTGATATTATTTTGCATTATGGTGGTGATCATTGGCCTCGTGCGATTTCTCATCAATTGATGAAGGAAAAAGTGGTCGCGGTGGTCTCACCTGCGTTATTGAAAAGAATTGCTAATAAATCTACTGAGTCATGGCGAGTCGAAGATGTCACTTTATTCCCTTTTCTGCATTTATCATCCCGAATCAATGCATGGCCTGACTGGATGGTAGCGCAAGGCTTAGAAAGTGGTTCCTTTGCAGGGGCTTCATTTGCGCATTTTCATATGTTGCTTGAAGCCGCGAAAAACAGCATGGGTATTGCGATTATGCCCACTATATTGGCGGAACGTAGTCTACAGAATGGCGAACTGGTAGCGCCTTTTGGTAGCGCTGTCTCGACCCCCCATGAGTACCTTTTGTCGTACCCAGTTGATAAAGCAGATCTTGAGCAAGTAGTGATTTTTCGTGACTGGTTACTGACAAAAGGAAATGAGGCTTAGTGCGTGATTAGTGAAATTAATAGTCTGAATAGCCACGCTACTCTGTAACTAAATTACAAGCCTGTGATAGTATCGAATCATAATCATGATCAATTTATGGGATAGATTAACATGAACAAGAAAACCACAGCCCTCTTCATCCTTGATGGGTGGGGATACAGCGAAACCTCTACTTCTAATGCTATTGCGGCAGCAAATACTCCTAATTGGGATGCTCTGTGGAACAGCCATCCGCATACGCTTATTAAAACGTCTGGTTTGGCGGTGGGTTTACCCGAAGGCCAAATGGGGAACTCCGAAGTAGGCCACATGAATTTAGGCGCCGGACGCGTTGTTTATCAAAACTTTACTCGTATTGGCAAAGCCATTGAAGATGGGGCGTTTTTTGAAAACGAGGCGCTTGTCAACGCCGTAGACAAAGCGGTTAATGCGGGCAAAGCGGTACATATTTTAGGTTTATTGTCTGATGGTGGTGTTCACAGTCATCATGAACAAATCATGGCGATGTGTGAATTGGCTGCAAAACGTGGCGCCAAAGCAATATATGTACATGGTTTTACCGATGGTCGTGACACGCCGCCGCGCTCTGCCAAAACACCGACAGCCGAGTTAGAAGCCAAATTAGCGGAATTGGGCGTGGGGAAAATTGCGACTCTAACTGGCCGCTATTACGCAATGGATCGTGATAATCGCTGGGATCGAGTGCAAACCGCATATGATGCTATTGTGCTAGGCAAGGGTGAGTTTCAAGCGGACACGGCGGAAGGTGCGATTCAAGCGGCTTACGATCGTGACGAAAATGATGAATTTGTTAAAGCGACTATCGTTGGTACGTCTGCGCCAGTACAAGATGGTGATGCGATAATTTTTGCTAACTTCCGTCCTGATCGCGCACGTCAATTGACGCGTGCTTTTACGGAGGCTGATTTTGACGGTTTCACGCGTGCTGTTTATCCAAAACTAGCGGCGTTTGTTACCTTTACTGAGTTTTCATCGGATATCAAAGCCGATGTAGCGTTTCCTCCTGTTGCATTGACAAATACTTTAGGTGAAGTGCTAGCCAAGCATGGCAAAAAACAATTACGTATTGCGGAAACGGAAAAATACGCACACGTGACGTTCTTCTTTAATGGTGGGGAAGAGGCCTTGTTTGATGGCGAAGAGCGCGAGTTGATTCCTTCGCCTAATGTGGCGACTTACGATCTGAAGCCTGAAATGAGCGCACCAGAAGTGACGGATAAGCTTGTTGAAGTCATCAAAGCAGGCAAATATGACACGATTATCTGTAACTTTGCTAACGGTGACATGGTAGGACACAGTGGTATTTTTGATGCCGCCGTTAAAGCGGTTGAGGCGGTGGATGCTTGTCTAGGTCGAATCATCGAAGCATTGAAAGTGAATGGCGGTCAATGTTTGATTACCGCTGACCATGGTAACGTAGAACAAATGCTAAGTGATGATGGATCGCAACCATTGACGTCTCATACGATTGGCCCTGTTCCTCTTGTGTTGTTTTCTCCGACTCAAGGTTTGGGAATCAAAGAAGGGGCTTTGTGTGATCTTGCTCCAACATTGCTCGATATGATGGGAATGGATAAACCAGCAGAAATGACAGGTGTGAGCTTGCTCACACGGGCATGAGGCGGTAATGGTCTTACTATTTCGTAGTTTTCTTTTGTGTTTGTGTTTGCTGCCTGGCTTAAGTTGGGCAGCAGGGGAGCCGCAAACGCCTGAAGAGGCCAAGCAACAAATTCAAGCGTTGCAAAAGGATTTGCAAAAGCTGAATAGCTGGCTGAAGGATCTAAAATCTGAGCGATCGGGCGTGGAAAAGCAGCTTGAAAGTAAAGAAAAAGAAATTCAGGCATTGCTTAAAAAAATCCAGAACATCCAAGAAAGCTTAAAAAAAGGCGATGAGCAGCTGGGCGAGTTAAGAGTCCAGCAGCGCTCCCTACAGCTTAGTATTCAACAACAAAATGAACAAATAGCCGCCCAATTAAGGGCGGTTTATCGTTCCGGCAATGAAGAAAGCATTAAGCTGTTATTGAATGGTAATACCTCTGAAGAAGCGCAGCGTTTGGTGCAGTACAATCGCTATTTTTCCACCGCGAGGCAGTCTTTGATCAATGGTTTTGCGAATGAGGTGAACGACCTCAACTTAGTTGAGAAAAGCATTCGTAGCCATCGAGCTCAGCAAGCCAAAGAAGAGAGTCAGCTTAAAGAAGAACGCAATCGACTGCTCAGTCAGCAAACCGAACGTCAAAATTTGCTGGTGAAATTGGATCAAGATTTGGCGCAAGGTGATAAACGTTCCAAGCAGTTATTACAAGATCAGCAAAATTTACAGGATATGTTGCAACGTCTAGAAGAAGCTTTGGCCGACGTAAAAATTCCGGATCAAGATGTGCCTTTTTCTTCTCAACGTGGCAAGCTTGTAAAACCATTGAAGACGCTGGCTACATTACCTACAACGGGCAGTATAAATTTAGGTGGCGTCACGCTTCGAGCCAAAGAAGGTGAGCCTGTCCATGCGATATTTTCGGGACGAGTCGTATTTTCTGACTGGATGCGTGGTTTTGGTTTTTTACTCATTTTAGATCACGGTGATGGTTATATGTCACTGTACGGTTACAACCAAAGTTTATTAAAAGAAGTAGGAGAATGGGTTGGGGCCAATGATACCGTCGCGATGGCCGGTAGCACGGGCGGTCGTCCTGATGCTGCTTTGTTTTTTGCAATTCGCCATAATGGAACGCCGTTAAAACCACTTTCTTGGATAGATGCTGGATAACCTGCATAACAGGCCCAGTTCCGCCGTTAGTAAAGAAGTCATAGGAAGAAACATGATCAATATTTTGCGTCAACGAATACCCTTTTTATTTATGGTGTTATTGGTTCAGCCGGCTTTTTCTGCGGATACTAAACAAGCATCTAAACTGCCTACCGCCGAGATTCAATCTTTCGTTGAAACGTTCGAAACCATTCGAGAAGGGTATGTCGAGACGCTTTCTGATGAGGACATCCTTCACAAAGCATTAAAAGGCATGGTCTCAGGGCTTGATCCGCATTCTGAGTATTTTACTAAAACAGAGTTAGCCGATTTTAATGAGCTAACGTCTGGTAACTATGCTGGTATTGGTGTTGAAGTCGAAATGAAAGACAAACGTTTGACTATAGTGACGCCAATTGATGGTTCAGCGGCTGCCGAAGCGGGTATCTTGCCAGGTGATGTAATCATTAAAATTGATAACACCTTGATTACCGATCTTGGTATGCAAGACATTGTGACATTAATGCGTGGTGAAGTCGGTTCTACTGTGTCGTTAGATATTGAGCGAGAGGGAGAGATCAAACACTATGAGTTAACACGTCGTTTGGTTGAAGATGTCAGTGTTACCGCGAAATGGTTAGATACTGGAATCGCTTATTTCCGAATCAGTCAATTTCAGGGAGACAGTGACCTAGAGTTTTATCAAGCGATCGATAAACTGGCTGCGGAAAGTAAAATTCAAGGAGTTGTCTTAGATTTACGTAACAATCCTGGTGGCGTTTTGCAAAGTGCTGTCGGAGTGGTAGACGCTTTTGTTGACAAGGGTATGATTGTTTATACCACTGGTCGTCATGAGATGTCGAAGAGTCAGTTTAAGGCAACTGAGAAAAACACTAAATTCAAGCAAATTCCAGTGGTGGTTCTTGTGAATGATGGCTCTGCGTCGGCGTCAGAGATTGTGGCTGGGGCTTTACAAGACCATAAACGCGCTGTGGTGTTGGGAACGGAAACTTTTGGAAAAGGTTCTGTTCAAACCGTGGTTCCTTTATCGAACGGTGATGCGGTAAAATTAACAACCGCCTTATATTACACGCCAAATGGTCGTTCTATCCAAGCTCAGGGTATTACGCCCGATCTGATTGTGCCACAAGCCACATTAACCTTCGATAAAGATCCGTTTTTGGTGAAAGAGTCAGAGCTAAAAGGGCATTTGGGAAATGGTACGGGTGGTAAAGAACGAACCAGTGCGGATGTCTTGTCTGATATTGGCGAATTGGCAAGAACCGATTTTCAATTGTTTCAAGCAGTGACAATTTTGAAAACCTTGCCTAAATTAGTGCAGAAATAGCGATCTGTTTTTCACAAATGTTTTGTTGGGGTAACGACTCCTTTGTTTGATATTAAAAAAGTATGTGTGCTTGTCTTGTTTTTGCTCACCCTACCTAGGGAAGCAAATGCATTAGATAGTGATAGTGACCCCTTAGATGATTCTTTGCTCAATGAGCGAATTGGTGTTGAACTGCCAAATAACGAGAATGTGCCAGAAGAGAGTGTTGTAGAATTAGAAGAAGGGGGCATGGCGGAGTCAAGCAAGGCACCCTCTGTAAATGAATCGATCATTTTGCCCGAACATCTTGGGCCGGTTTTGGTCGAATCTGAAGACTCGATAGAGAGCCAAGTTAAATTTGACTCTTATCCTTCTGTTTTACAAAGTCAGCAGCCATGGAAGCCTTCCATTGCGCCTTTATTAGATGTTCCTGTTCTCCAACAAGTCACACCTGTGGAGGATTTGCTCTCAGTACCTAAGCCCAATACAACAGATGCTCCGAAAAAGGTCCCTACGCCCGCAAAAATGTTAGCGGTTGACGTGCATCCTAAAATGCCGCAAATCGCGATTTTGATTGATGATCTTGGGTACAGTCGAGACGGTATGGAATCGTCCTTATTGCTACCGACCGAAGTGGCATTAGCCATTTTGCCAAGCACTCCCTTTGCTTTGCAAACCGCGTTAACGTCTCAAAAACAACATCGTATAACGCTTTTGCATGCGCCGATGGAAAATCAGCGTGAGCTAAAGCTTGGTCCTGGTGGTCTATATGCGAGTATGACGGAGCAGGAATTAAAAGCCACTCTAAGCAAGGACTTAGATAGTTTGCCTGGTATTCAAGGGGTAAATAATCACATGGGGAGTTTGCTAACGACCAAGGCCGATTCAATGAAATGGGTCATGGAAACGCTGAAAGGCCGTTCATTGTTTTTTATTGACAGCTTGACCAGTGCTCAAAGCGTAGCGAAAAAAACCGCACAAGAAGAGGGGTTAAAAACGGTTGGCCGAGACGTGTTCTTGGATAATATCCGAACAGAAGAGGCTATTGATAAGCAATTTTCTCGTCTCATAAAGCTGGCTAAACGTCATGGCAGTGCTTTAGCGATAGGGCACCCTTACCCAGAGACAATGGCATACCTTAAAAAACGCCTGAAGAATTTGGAGCAAGATGGCGTTCGTTTAGTAAAAGTGTCTGACTTGTTGATCGCCTATCCTCTGTCTAAACCGCTGTTGACGGAAACAAAATAACCATAAAACTCCGGTTTTTAATAAAACCGGAGTTTTATGATAAAAAAACCGATTTTTTATCAATTTTTGATTGGGTTTTTGTACTAAATTTATAGTGAGTGTCATTTTTCATAATAGGCTTAGTTAAGTCATTTTTTGCCCTTTCTTTTAGCTTACTCATTTCTTGCTCCTGCTTGGTGCGTATCTCCTTATTAAAAAGTGTAAAAAACCATAAAAATAAATAATTTTAGTGATTTATTTTGCATTTTTTTTGCCCCACAGAATTTTATCTAGGTTATTTGTACTATTTATCTGCACTACTATTGACCAAACTTTAGACTAATATTAATGTGTAGCTTCATTCCAGTGCACATTCCTTGGATAGTTGCTGTGAAAGTTCCATATTTTCTGCTTTTTCTTTGAGCTTAAATTATTGGAACGCTTCTTGCTTTTGAATAATAACGATAAAACACAAAACGAATAGAGGCTTTTCTTATGTCAAACGCGGTTGTTAGAAAAACATTAATTTCTCTTGCGGTAGCTGGTGCAGCGACACTGGCTCAAGCTGATGTCGTCATCGGTGTTGCAGGTCCTCATACTGGCGCTTATGCCGCCTTTGGTGAGCAGTTGTGGAAAGGGGCTGAAAAAGCCGCTCAAGATATCAATGCCGCGGGTGGCATTAATGGTGAGATGATCACGTTGGTAAAAGCAGATGATGCTTGTGAGCCAAAACAAGCGGTTTCTGTTGCCAACCGTCTGGTCGACTCAGATGGTGCTTTAGCGGTAGTAGGGCATTTCTGTTCTTCTTCTTCTATTCCAGCATCTAAAATTTACGAAGAAGCGGGCGTTATCATGGTAACCCCAGCCTCTACGAACCCAACGCTAACAGATCAAGGTTTACCAAACGTTTTCCGTGTGTGTGGTCGTGATGATCAGCAAGGTGACGTGGCTGCCAGTTATATTGTTGACAAGCTAGGCGCTAAACGTATTGCGGTTATTCATGATAAAGACACTTATGGTAAAGGTCTTGCTGATGCCATGAAATCGACGCTGAACGCTTATGGCGTAAAAGAAGTCATGTATGAAGGTTTGACTCGTGGTGAAAAAGACTTTAACGCTTTGATCACCAAAATTCGTTCAGTTGACGCCGATGTTGTGTACTTTGGTGGTCTACATTCTGAAGCGGGTCCATTGGTTCGTCAGTTGCGCGAACAGGGCTCTAAAGCCATCTTTATCTCAGGTGATGGTATTGTATCGGATGAGTTTGTGTCCGTTGCGGGTTCCCCTGAATATGTTGATGGTGTACTGATGACATTTGGTGCGCCGCCAACGTCTTACCCTTCTGGTGCTAAAGTAATCAAAGAATTCCGTGACGCAGGTTATGAGCCAGAGGGTTATACCCTTTACTCTTACACCGCTATGCAAGTTGCTGTTGCCGCGCTTGCAAACAATAACTTAGATCCAATAAAAGGCGCTGAGTGGTTGAAGACTCATTCCGTGGATACCGTCATGGGCAAGAAAGACTTTGATGAAAAAGGTGACTTAACCGTTTCTGACTACGTTATGTACGAGTGGGATGCTCAAGGTAAATACAACGTAGTAAATTGATTTTTACGTTAGTTGTTATTTTTTAGTCGTAACTAATACATGTTTACTGGCCAAGGATTGTGTTGGTAAACATGTTCTTTCTGTTCAAAAATCCCCACGAGGTCTTACGATGGATATCGTTCTCCAGCAGTTGGTAAACGGTCTTACCCTTGGCTCTGTTTATGGGCTCATTGCGATCGGTTACACCATGGTGTATGGCATTATCGGCATGATTAACTTCGCCCATGGCGATGTCTATATGGTGTCTTCTTATATTACTGCGATCGCTATTGCACTGATTAGTGCCTTGTTAACCTTTTTAGGTTTTGAATCTTTTCTTATTGTAATAATCGGCACGCTCTTTTTAACAATTGTTGTAACGGGGGCTTATGGATGGGTTATTGAACGTGTGGCTTATCGTCCATTACGTAACTCCAGTCGCCTAGCGGTATTGATCTCAGCGATCGGTATGTCTTTGATATTGCAGAATTATGTGCAATTAAGCCAAGGTGCAAATCAACAGGGTGTCCCAACCATGTTGACTGGCGCATTGCGTTTTCACGTGGGTGATGGGTTTGTACAAATTACCTATATGAAAGTCTTTATTCTTATCGCCGCTTTCGCTGGTATGGGGATTCTGACTTACGTCATTCAAAAAACAAAATTAGGTCGTATGTGTCGTGCGACTCAGCAAGATCGAAAAATGGCGTCTATCTTAGGCATAGACACCGATAAAATCATTTCAACCGTGTTTGTTATTGGCGCCACAATGGCGGCGTTGGCTGGTGTTTTAATTACCCTGGACTATGGCGCATTCGATTTTTATATTGGTTTCATTATCGGTATCAAGGCCTTTACCGCGGCGGTTTTGGGTGGCATAGGTTCTTTACCCGGAGCCATGTTAGGCGGCCTGATTTTAGGCTTATCTGAAGCCTTGTTTGCTGGATTAATTAGTTCTGATTACAAAGATGTGTTCTCATTCTCTTTGTTGGTTCTCATTTTGATTATTCGCCCAAGTGGCCTTCTCGGCAAACCTGAAGTGGAGAAAGTATAAATGAGCCAATCTGTCGGAATTAATTTTAAAAAAAGCAGTATCGATGCCTTGATCGCTGGCTTTATGGCCTTGATTTTATTTGGTCCGATTGTCGGTGTGGTGTTGGATGGCTATAGCTTCAATGCCGAGTTCGATAAAGTGGCTTGGATGGTGTTGGTGGTTATTGTTGGGCGCTTTGCTATGTCTAGCTTTTTTCAAACAGAAAAAGGCATTGCCATGGCGTTTCGTTACGCCAACAATAATGACGGTGTGACTGTGTTGCCGCCAGGGCATAAGTCTAAGATGGTGTGGATTATTCCTCTGGTGATCGCGATTGGTTTACTTGTGCCATTCATTGCTTCAAAATATGTGTTAACGGTCGTGATTCTAGGTTTGATCTATGTTTTGCTTGGCTTGGGGCTCAACATAGTGGTTGGACTTGCTGGCTTATTAGACTTAGGTTTTGTGGGCTTTTATGCCATTGGAGCGTATGGCTTAGCACTGGGCTATGAAAATCTAGGATTGGGTTTTTGGTCTATGTTGCCAATCGCCGCCCTCATGGCGGCTGTTGCAGGTGCGATATTGGGTTTCCCTGTGTTGCGTATGCACGGTGATTATTTGGCGATTGTGACTCTGGGTTTTGGGGAAATTATTCGCTTAGTGTTAACAAACTGGGCCGCTTTCACCCACGGTCCGAATGGTGTGTCAGCACCGATGCCAACTTTTTTTGGGCTAGAGTTTACACGTCGGTCAAGAGACGGTAGCACGTTTCACGAATTCTTTAATATCCCCTACGATTCTGCGTACCGATATATGTTTATCTATATCGTTTTGTTTGCCGTCGTATGGGCTGTGCTCTTCATTAAACACCGCTTGGTGAAAATGCCAATAGGCCGTGCATGGGAAGCGCTTCGCGAAGACGAAATAGCCTGTCGTTCACTTGGGTTGAACCACGTATTAGTGAAGCTTTCTGCTTTTATGTTAGGGGCTTCCACTGGTGGTTTGGCGGGGGTGTTCTTTGCAACTTATCAAGGATTCGTTAACCCTTCTTCTTTTACTTTTTTCGAATCGGCTCTTATTTTGGCGATTGTCGTGTTAGGTGGAATGGGCTCGACATTAGGGGTGGTCATTGCTGCCTTCTGTTTGACGGTATTGCCTGAAATGTTGCGGGAATTTGCAGAATACCGTGTCTTAATGTTTGGTATTTTGATGGTTGTCATGATGATTTGGAAACCTCGAGGTATTGTTCGTGTCACGCGAACAGGTTTTGCAGCGAGAAAAGGGGTAGTTAAATGAGCCAAGAAAATATTTTAGCCGTTGAAAACTTGGTGATGCATTTTGGTGGTATTAAGGCACTAAATGATGTGACTTTTGACATTAAGCGTGGATCGGTTTCTGCGCTTATCGGTCCAAATGGTGCGGGTAAAACCACAGTGTTTAACTGCCTGACAGGCTTCTATAAAGCCACTGGTGGAAAAATTATTTTGTCTGCTGGTGGCAAAGAGACCAGTATTATTAAAGTGCTGGGTGAGCCTTTTCAACTGACCGATTTCTTTTCTCCGGTTGCCTTTTTTTCTCGTCTTAAATACAAGATGTTTGGCGGCTCGCATTTGGTAAACCGTGCGGGTCTGTCGCGGACATTTCAAAACATTCGCTTGTTTAAAGAAATGTCTGTGGTAGAAAATTTGTTAGTGGCTCAGCATATGCGCGTCAATCGCAGTCTGATTGCCGGGATTTTGAATACGAAAGGCTACCGAAAATCTGAAGAGGAAGCGCTAGAGCGTGCTTTTTATTGGTTGGGAGTAGTTGATTTAGTGGGGTCTGCCAATCGTTTGGCAGGAGAGCTTTCTTATGGTCAACAGCGTCGCTTAGAGATCGCTCGAGCCATGTGTACGAACCCTGAAATTGTATGTCTAGATGAGCCCGCAGCAGGTTTGAATCCTTCTGAAACCGAAGCGTTGACAAAAATGATTCGTGTGTTGCGTGATCAACACAACACGACGGTACTGCTAATAGAACATGACATGGGAATGGTGATGGATATTTCTGATTATATAGTTGTATTGGACCATGGTGAGGTGATTGCCAAAGGGGGTCCTGACGATATCAGAAATAATCCGAAAGTGATTGCGGCGTATTTAGGTGCGGAAGAAGGTGAAGAGGTGACACTATGACTACTTTAATGCAGTTTAAGGACGTCGATGTGCATTATGGTCCAATTCAAGCACTGAAGAAGGTATCTTTGACGATCGATGAAGGTGAAATAGTTACCTTGATTGGGGCAAACGGTGCCGGTAAGTCGACGCTTTTGATGTCTATTTTTGGTCAGCCTCGGATTTCTTCTGGTGAAATTATTTATCGCGGAGAAGATATCTCACAAAAATCGGCTCACTATGTGGCATCGAACGGTTTGGCTCAGTCTCCTGAAGGTCGTCGTATTTTTCCCAGTATGTCGGTAGAAGAGAATTTGTTAATGGGAACAATTCCAATTGGCATGGAGCACGCTGAAAAGGACATGCAGCGTATGTTTGAGATGTTTCCGCGTTTGTTGGAGCGTCGTAATCAGCGAGCCTCAACCATGTCCGGAGGCGAGCAACAAATGTTGGCGATCGCTCGTGCGTTAATGAGCCGACCTAAATTGTTGTTATTGGATGAGCCTAGCTTAGGACTTGCTCCGATTATTGTGAAGCAGATTTTTCAGATCCTAAAAGACGTTGCTAGTACTGGTATGACGATCTTTTTGGTGGAACAAAATGCGAATCATGCTCTAAAACTGGCCAATCGTGGCTACGTTATGGTGAATGGTGAAATTAAGCTAACAGGGACAGGAGCTGAGCTTTTGGTGAACCCAGAGGTGCGAGAAGCATATCTTGGTGGTCACTAAAGGTTAATCTAGTCATTGTGTTAGAGCAAATGCAAAGCCATGCCACATCTTATACAGGATGTCGCATGGTTTTTCTGCACTAGAGAATCTGAACTGTGGATAAAAAAGGCGCTTTTACACAGAGACTGTACTGCTACACTCGAAACAGTTTGTCCGTCAAAATATCTCTTACTTGAGAGGGTTTTGAGGCCTTCCCTAAAGGCGCATGATAAATAGCGTCTATTTGATCTCCAAAATACGCGTGTACTTCCTCAGCGCTCAGAGCAGGATCGAGACCCGCTGGGTTTGCTGAAGTAGACACAATCACTCCCTGAAAGGCAGCACAGAGACGTTTTACTGGATCGTGTTGAGATAGGCGAATAGCGACACTTTGGTGTTCGCCCCTTACCCAGCTTGGCGTGATTTTGGTATCAGGCACAACCCAAGAAGTGGGGATGTCATTGATACTAATAAGACGCTGTGCAGCGTGCACGTCTAAAGTCTCCAGCCAAGGGGTAAGTTCTTCTTGTGCGCCAGCGATTAAAATTAACCCTTTTTCTTCAGGACGTGATTTCAAGGTTAAAATACGTCTTACTGCGTTTTCGTTAAAAGGATCGCAACCTAACCCCCAAACAGCTTCTGTTGGGTAAGCGATGACGCCACCTTTTCGGATTATGTCGGCCAGTTCTGTGGTAGAAGTAACAAGATGCATAGATGTAGACTCAAACAACGTATATAAAAGATGTTTAGACGCACTAAAATACGAGAAGTACCAAGCGATGATTTTTTATCGAGAAGAGGATTGTAGCGGGATTTTTAGGACTGAGCTAGCAAGCATTCCCTTCTTATGCTGGATTGGATAAGCAATCCAGTTAAAAAGACAATGCTCGCTGTTTGCCATTCGGAGCGTTATTCCATGGCTTGAATTTTTGTCTTTAGTTCTTCTATTTTGCTGTTAACCACTTTTTCTAGATGTTCGAGTTCTTTGATCAAGTCTTCTTTGGTGGCTTTGGTCTCATGTTGTTTACCCACAATCTTTTCTAGCTCTTCCATTGCGCGTAGCACAATCAGAGAAGGTTCCTGTACTTGTCGGTAAGTTTGTTGACCGCCATCGGCTAATACGGTTTTGGTTGAGCGACCAAATTTAAATTTTTTGCTTTTTGGTAGCAAAGACCCTTTTTCACGACGGTAATAAATTTTTAATACATCGTGGCCGCCTTCGTAACGCAAAGTAAATTTTTCAATGTCCTGTATACTGGTGATACCCATGGACTGAAGTGTTGGATACATAACCATTTTCCCATTTATTAGTGATCATTTAATAGTCTTTAATTAGTAGGGGATTGTGTTAGTAAAAGCAAGTCCAAAATAGCAGAAAACAGAGATAATGCAGACAAACAAACGATAGATTGACCTGCATTATCTTTTTTATCAGCTGAATTTAATCTTCATCATGTTCAGCATGATCGATGTTTAGCTCTTTTATTTTACGAGTCAAGGTGTTGCGTCCCCAGCCAAGTAACAATGAAGCATCTCGTCTACGTCCACCAGTATGGGCAAGGGCGGTTTCGATCATAATGCGTTCAAATTTGGGTACGGCTTGATCCAAAATACCTTTTTGCCCTGTGGCTAAGGTGTTGTCTACCCAATTTTTAAGCGCTTCTTCCCACGAGGCAAAAGGTTGCTCATGAGGAACCGCAGCAAGCAGCTCAGGTGGTAGATCTTCCACCAAGACTTCACGACCAGACGCCATGACAATCAACCAGCGACAGGTGTTTTCTAATTGTCGAACGTTACCAGGCCAATCTAGCTGAGTGAGGTAATTTTCGGTTTCTTTGGTCAATTGTTTAGGTTCTACTGCCAACTCTTCAGCTGCGCGACTTAAGAAATGACGGGCTAATTTTGGAATGTCTTCGCGTCTTTCTGCGAGTTTAGGCAAATGAATTCGAATGACGTTTAAGCGGTGGAATAAATCTTCGCGGAATGATCCTTTCTGTACCAGATTTTCCAGGTTTTGATGGGTGGCAGCGATAATGCGAACATCTACTTTAACCGGTGTGTGGCCACCTACTCGGTAAAATTCACCATCCGCTAGTACGCGCAGCAGGCGGGTTTGCGTTTCTGCTGGCATGTCGCCAATTTCATCTAAAAAGAGTGTGCCACCGTTGGCTTGTTCAAAACGGCCACGGCGTTGTGTATTGGCCCCTGTAAAAGCCCCTTTTTCATGACCAAACAATTCCGATTCAATTAAATCGTGTGGAATGGCGGCCATATTAAGAGCAATGAAAGGATTGGCAGAGCGAGGGCTGTGTGTGTGCAGTGCTTGTGCGACGAGCTCTTTGCCTGTGCCTGATTCGCCGTTAATCAATACGGTGATGTTAGACTTTGCAAGTCGACCGATGGCGCGAAAGACTTCCTGCATGGCTGGGGCTTCACCGATAATTTCTTTGTCAACTTGTGGCTCGGCTTCAACTTCCATATTGTCCGTGCTAGGTCTGGCATTGCGGTGGTGCAGCATAGCGCGTTTAACAAGACTGACGGCTTCTTCAACATCAAATGGCTTAGGTAAGTATTCAAATGCCCCACCTTGATAAGAAGCCACAGCACTTTCAAGATCAGAGTGTGCTGTCATGATGATGACAGGCAAATAGGGGTGGTCTTTTTGCAGTTTTTCTAACAGCTTTAAGCCATCCATACCCGGCATGCGAATATCACTGATAATGGCGCTTGGCTGTTCTTTATCAATCATATTGACAAGATTTTCAGCTGAATCAAATAGGCGACATTGAATCCCTTCTTGTTCTAACGTTTTCTCTAGTACCCAGCGAATAGAGCGATCGTCGTCAACAATCCATACGGTTTCTTCTGGTGTCATGAGTGTTTCTCCTGGTCTTGGACTGTCGTCTCAATGGGAATTAATATATTAAATTCGGTTTTTTTCGGGTAACTATTGCATTCAATAATGCCATGATGTTGATGAATCACGGATTGAGCGATGGACAGCCCTAAGCCCGTACCATCAGCTCGGCCACTCACCATGGGATAAAATAGTGTTTTGAGAATTGCCTCAGGAATGCCTGGTCCATTATCAATAATGCTGATTTTGCAGACCAAGCGATGACGTTTGGAGCCGATGGTGAATTGGCGCAATGCACGCGTCACCATATGGATGGTTTTATGAGGATTATTATCGTCTTCCATTAAGGCTTGCATGGCATTTCGTGTAACGTTGAGCAAAGCTTGTATAAGTTGAGACTCATCACCTATTAAGTCTGGGATGCTGGGGTCATAATCTCGAATTAATTCAATTTGGTTGTCTGTTTCAACAGAGATGAGCTGTCTAACCCGTTCAATCACTTTGTGAATATTGAGGGGTTTATTTTTAGGCAGTTGTCTTGGTCCTAATAAACGGTCAACGAGGTCTCGTAGGCGATCCGACTCTTCGATAATGACTTGCGTGTAATCATTAAGCGCTTCATCTGTGAAGGCTCGGCTGATTAACTGGGCTGCCCCGCGTATACCGCCCAGTGGGTTTTTGATCTCGTGAGCAAGTCCACGCACCAGTTCTTTACTGGTTTCATGGTTAGCAATAATCTCATCTTCTTGCGAAATCCGTTTCATTCTGTCCCTAGGATAGAGTTCTATGATAATACTTTCCGTATCATTAGAGGTTCCCATGATCGGTGTGACGGTATAGTCACAAAAAAGCTTTTTACTGTTATTGCATTCTATTTCTGCTTCACGCTTAGTAAATGGATGACCTGATTTAATCGCAGCATACAGTGCTTGAATGCTGTCTTCGTCTTCGCGAAAAGCCGCTCCTAAATCATTGCCATAAATTCGACGACGGCTGACAGCAAGTAACATTTCAGCAGCAGGATTTAAATATTCGATCTCTAGTTTGTCGCTCACTTGAATGACGGCGGTAGATAAATGGTCGATTAATAAGCTATACACAGTATGTGCCTCATCTGTTGACTCCTGCTTTTTTGTTGCTATTTATGCTCAATTCTTTTTATACGTTAAATGAATTGCAAAAAACGAACCAACATTGGGCATAGTAAAACGGCTTGTTTGTTAAGGTTTTTATGTAAAGAAATTAATTTTTAGCACCATTATAGTGCAAACTGATGACCGTGTTTATTTTGGGGCAAAAAAAATCCAAAATGTGCTCAAAAAAAAGCCTCGAACGAGGTCGAGGCTTTATTATATATAGATGCCTTTTGAGCTTATGCGCTGTAGTACAATTCAAACTCAAGTGGGTGAGTTGTCATAGAAACACGGCGAGCTTCTGCTGTTTTCATGGCAATGTAAGCATCAATCATGTCGTCAGAGAATACACCGCCTTGTGTTAGGAACGCACGGTCTTCATCTAGACATTTAAGCGCTTCTTCCAAGCTGCTAGCCACTGTAGGAATCGCCAATGCTTCTTCTGCTGGTAGGTCATACAAGTCTTTGTCTGCTGCATCGCCAGGGTGAATCTTGTTTTTGATACCATCAATACCAGCCATCAACATAGCAGCGAATGCTAGGTATGGGTTAGCGGTTGGATCAGGGAAACGCGCTTCAATACGTTTGCCTTTAGGGCTCGCAACGTATGGGATACGGATAGACGCTGAACGGTTACGAGCTGAGTAAGCTAGCATAACTGGTGCTTCGAAGTGAGGCACAAGACGCTTGTAAGAGTTCGTTGAAGCGTTAGTGAACGCGTTCAACGCTTTAGCGTGCTTGATAATACCGCCGATGTAATAAAGCGCCATTTCAGATAGGCCAGCGTATTGATCACCAGCAAATTGGTTTTGGCCATCTTTCCAGAAAGATTGGTGAACGTGCATACCAGAACCGTTATCGCCAACGATTGGTTTTGGCATGAAAGTCGCTGTTTTTCCGTAAGCGTGAGCTACGTTGTGTACGCAATACTTAAGGATTTGAACTTCGTCGGCTTTTTTAACGAGAGTGTTAAATTTAACACCGATTTCGTTTTGTCCAGCCGTTGCCACTTCGTGGTGGTGTACTTCAATAACAAGACCCATACTTTCCATAGCGTTACACATAGCGCCACGAAGATCGTGATGAGAATCAACTGGTGGTACTGGGAAATAGCCGCCTTTTACGAAAGGACGGTGGCCCATGTTGCCGCCTTCAAATTTCTTGTTAGAAGACCAAGCTGCTTCTTCAGAGTTGATCTCTACAGAACAACCTGACATGTCAGTTTTCCATTTAACATCATCAAAAATGAAGAATTCTGGCTCTGGACCGAAGAATGCTGTGTCGCCAAGACCTGTTGACTTAAGGAACTCTTCTGCGCGAAGAGCAACAGAACGAGGGTCGCGGTCATAACCTTGCATGGTAGAAGGTTCAATGATGTTACAACGAACGATAACCGTCGCTTCTTCAGTGAAAGGATCGATAACAGCGGTATCATCTTGAGGAGACATGATCATGTCAGATTCGTTGATACCTTTCCAGCCAGTAATGGATGAACCATCAAACATCTGACCGTTTTCGAAAAACTCTTCATCTACCGTAATAGCTGGAATAGTTACGTGTTGTTCTTTACCTTTAAAATCGGTAAAACGAAGGTCAACCCACTTCGCGTCATGCTCAGCAATCAAGGCAAGGGTCTTGTTTGACATAGTTGTTCTCCAGTCGTAGTGAAAGCGAAATTACTTTTCGTTTATAGAGTGCTTCAATATAAAGCGCCATTTGCCGAATATAAAGCATAACTTGTGCCAGAATTTTGTGCGATCTAATAAGTCCTTATATTACAATAAGATAAGGATTTTAAATTTTTCTGTGCACTTATTGGTTGCTAAAAAAAGTCGTAAAAAAAGTCGTTACGCATTGTTTTGGTGCATATGGATTTGCTTTTGATCAATATTGGTGCGCATTCTATGTTTTCGTATCTTCATACTTTTCTTTATACTATGCGTCTTTGTTTATAAACTCTGGTACAAATTGCAACCCCTATGAAATTTATTGTTAAGTTTTTTGCCGAAATCACGATCAAAAGTCGCCCTGTACGAAAAGCCTTTATTAAACAGCTTAAGCATAATATTAAATTGGTCCTTAAGAAGTATGACGCTGATGTGAAAGTCTCAGGTAATTGGGATTTCATTGAAGTTTATTCGGATCAGGAAGTGTTACGAGAAGAGTTTATAGCGGCTCTGTCTAATATTGCTGGCATTGCGCACTTTCAATACGTTCGCGAGTTTCCTTTTATTCATCTCGATGACATTGTCGAACAAGCTATTGTTTCTTATGGTGATGTCATCAAGGATGCTGTATTTGCCGTTCGAGTGAAACGTGTTGGTAATCATGATTTTACATCGGTAAAAGCAGAGCAATACATAGGCGGCTGTTTAAAAGTGCGCTGTGGTGCTTTGGCAGTTCGTTTGAAAGATCCAGAAGTGTTGGTTCCTATCGATATTCGAGACAATCGCGTGTGGATGATTGAGCAGCGTGTTAAAGGTCTTGGTGGTTACCCGCTGGGGTCCCAAGACCCTGTGTTGTCATTGATGTCAGGCGGGTACGACTCCACAGTAAGCTCTTATTTGACCATGAGTCGTGGTTTGAAAACGCATTTTTGCTTTTTTAATCTTGGTGGCGACGCGCACGAGATTGGTGTAAAGCAAGTTTCTCACTTTATTTGGGAAAAATACGGCTCGGCATTGAATGTAAAATTCATCACCGTACCGTTTGAAGCGGTTGTAGGTGAGATTTTAACGAAAGTTGACCATTCTGAAATGGGGGTGATTCTAAAGCGTATGATGTTGCGTGCTGCTTCTCATTTGATGAAAGAGGTGGGGGCGAAAGCCTTGGTCACGGGGGAGAGTGTGGCTCAGGTGTCGAGTCAAACCTTGATGAATTTAAAAGTCATAGATCAAGTGACAGAAGAGTTGGTACTACGCCCTTTAATCACCACCAACAAGCAGGAAATAATCGATAAAGCAATTGAAATCGGTACGGCCCCTTTTGCGGCCAGTATGCCTGAGTTTTGTGGCGTTATTTCTGTTAGGCCAACAACCCGAGCCAAAATGCATCGCGTAGAAAAGCAGGAGTCAAATTTTGACTTTGCTGTTTTGCAGCAAGCAATTGATAGCGCTCAAATTCTGTCTATTCAAAATGTCATGGACGACGTGGCAAAGCAGTATCAGGGAGAGGTGCCAGTCGTTCGCATGCCTGTGGATGACGAGGTTATCATTGATATTCGCCACCCAGACGAAGCAAGCAATCGTCCCTTAAAAGTCAGTGGTCGGCCTGTCAAAGTCATTCCTTTCTTTTCTTTAGAATCCAGTTGGAGTGATTTAGATAGTGATGTCACGCATTTACTTTACTGCGGTAAGGGTGTCATGAGCCGAATGCAGGCTTCTTACCTACTGGGCAAAGGATACGAGAATGTAGGAGTCTATTTGCCCTGAATGTAAGACCCCGACAAACGGTAGCATTTGTGTAGTAAAAAAATGTTATGGTTAATATATGGATGCGCTTTATCGCTTATTGAATTATTTAAAGGACTTTTTTTGTCACTTTAATGGGATATTGATCAATATAAGAGTATAATTGCGCGAATTTTACCCCGCACCAAGATTCGAGACGCTTGAAGAGCATATCTGTTCGTATCAAGCGGCGTTACATCTTTTTGCTCACGCTAAACGCAGAGAACTATAAATGTCTAATGATATCAATAAGTTACGTAACGTAGCTATTATTGCCCACGTTGACCATGGTAAAACAACCTTGGTTGATCAGCTATTAAGCCAATCTGGCACATTGGATCGTAAAGATCAAGGTTCTGAACGAATCATGGATTCTAACGACCAAGAAAAAGAACGTGGTATCACTATTTTGGCGAAAAACACGTCAATCATGTGGAACGACTACCGTATTAATATCGTAGACACACCTGGACACGCCGATTTTGGTGGTGAGGTTGAGCGTGTATTGTCTATGGTTGACTCTGTGCTTTTGTTGGTTGATGCGGTAGACGGCCCGATGCCACAAACGCGTTTCGTAACGTCAAAAGCGTTTGAGCGTGGCCTTCGCCCAATCGTCGTTATCAACAAGATTGACCGTCCAGGTGCTCGTCCTGATTGGGTTATGGATCAAGTGTTTGATTTGTTCGACAGCCTTGGTGCAACAGAAGATCAGTTAGATTTCCCTGTGATTTACGCATCTGCTATCAATGGTATTTCTGGTAATGACCCAGAGAACATGGCAGAAGACATGACACCGCTGTACCAAATGATTGTAGACAGTGTGCCTGTGCCAAATGTTGACCCAGAGGGTATGTTCCAAATGCAGATTTCTGCCTTGGATTACGATGCTTATGTTGGGGTTATCGGTATCGGCCGTATCACACGTGGTAGTTTGTCTCCAAACCAGCAGGTTGTTGTTAAGTCTGCCGATGGTAAAGAGCGTAAAGGTAAAGTATTGAACGTGAAGGGCTATCATGGTCTAGCACGTGTTGATACTGATAAAGCAGGTGCAGGTGATATCGTTTGTATTACGGGTATCGATGGCCTAAGTATCTCTGATACGCTTTGTAACCCTGATTGTATCGAAGCATTGCCAGCGTTGTCAGTAGATGAGCCGACGGTCAGTATGACCTTTATGGTTAACGATTCTCCTTTTGCAGGTAAAGAAGGTAAGTTTATTACGACTCGTAATATCTCAGATCGTCTTGATCGAGAGCTTATCCACAACGTAGCATTGCGTGTTCGCCAAGGCGAAACACCGGATAAATTTATTGTATCTGGTCGCGGTGAGCTGCATCTTTCTGTATTGATTGAAAACATGCGTCGTGAAGGCTTCGAAATGGGTGTTTCCCGTCCTGAAGTGGTTCAAAAAGAAGTGGATGGCAAAATCCATGAACCTTTTGAGCGTGTTGTTATCGACGTTGAAGAGCAGCATCAAGGTTCTATCATGGAAGAGCTTGGTTTGCGCAAAGCAGAATTGACCAACATGGAACCAGATGGTAAAGGTCGTGTACGTCTTGAATTCATGGCACCTTCTCGTGGTTTGATCGGTTTCCGTGGTTTGTTCCTAACGCTAACCTCTGGCTCTGGTATCATGACCAGTGTATTTGATCATTACGGTCCTGTAAAAGACGGTGATGTAGGTGGTCGTCAGAACGGTGTGTTGGTCAGTATGGTGACGGGTAAAACAGCGGCGTTTGCTTTGTTTAACCTACAAAGCCGCGGTCGTTTGTTCTTAGGTCACGCAGTTGAAGTATACGAAGGTCAGGTTATCGGTCTTCATTCACGTGATAATGACTTAACCGTTAACCCAGTTAAAGGTAAGCAGTTAACGAACATGCGTGCTTCTGGTACAGACGAAGCCCTAACTTTGACTCCACCGATTCGTCACACACTTGAGCAAGCGCTTGAGTTTATCGAAGACGATGAGTTGGTTGAAGTGACACCAGTCAGTATTCGTATTCGTAAAAAACTATTGACTGAAAACGAGCGTAAACGCGCTGGTCGTAAGTAATAGCGATTTTTGAAAAGGTATGAAAGTATCTTTTACAAAGAGCAGCAGCAAATGAATTCATGCAAATGAATTCGTGAGCGACAGAAGCGCCTTCGGGCGCTTTTGTTTTTTCTGGCATTTGATTTAAAGTAACCGCCTGCAAATCTAAGGTTATAGGTAAGGAGTGATGATGAAAGTGTTGGTTCAGCGCGCCCTAAACGCCAGTGTGGTGGTCGAGGGGGAAACCATAGGTGCCATTGACCACGGTCAGTTGGTGTTGGTTGGTATTGAAAAAGGTGACACGGAAACGGATACACAAAGGCTGGCTGATAAGCTTTTAAAATACCGCATGTTTGGTGATGAAGAAGGCAAAATGAACCTCAATGTTCAGCAAGTGGGCGGTGGCGTTTTACTGGTATCGCAATTTACCTTGGCCGCAGAAACCAAAAAAGGTCTACGTCCTGGTTTTTCTACTGCTGCGATTCCAGAAGAGGGGGAGCGCTTGTTCAATGACTTTGTGGATAAAGTACGTGCTCAATACGCTAACGTTGCAACAGGGCGTTTTGGGGCTGATATGAAGGTATCTTTTATCAACGATGGCCCTGTTACATTCATGCTGGAATAGGCGTTACTGCTCTGTTGGCTTATGCCTGACTGTTAAGTAATTGGTAAACAAGATAGGCACCGGCTACGTCAGCAAGTGCCGTGCCGACTGATTTAAATAAAGTGGTTTCGCTGTTATTTAAGCGGCCTTTGATCGTTGAAGAGCATAGCTCTGCGAGCTCTCCCTGAATGTGGCTCTCTTCAATACAGTTTTCTGCTAGTGGAATTAAAATCTCACCCGCTTCGTTTAAGACGTTCAAACGACTGTCCACTATAACTCGTGACATTTTGATCGTTGCTGAATCGCATTCACGACAGGTTCTGTGGTGATTGCCCACCAAATCTAGATGTGTACCAGCGGCGAGTAAGGCGCTGTTGAATAAGGGCGTGGGACTACCGGTAGCGCAGCTGACAATATCGATACCCGTTATTACGCTTTCATATTGATCACATACCTGCACATTAAGACCGGGTCTGATGGCCTTGATTTTTTGTTGAACGCTGCGCATTTTTTCATCCGAACGGCCATGCACGTATACGGTGTGAATCGGTCGAACGCTGGCGTGCGCAAGCGCCATAAAAGGCGCTAATTCCCCTGTACCAAATAAGAGCAAAGTGCTGGCATCTTCTCTTGCCATATAGCTAGCCGCCAAAGCAGATACAGCAGCCGTTCGCCAATAAGTTAGACTCGTACCATCGACAAGAGCGAGTGGTGCGCCTGTTGATCGGGAGAAAAGCAATACCTGAGCGGCAACGGTAAGCAGGCCTTTTTGTGGGTTCTCTGGGTAGTGAGTGAAAGATTTTGCGCCCAGCACGTCTTCTGTCCATGCTGGAAGCACGGCAAAGGTATCGTGCTTTTCCGTGGTGCCTCCGGGTAAGGGGTACATTTGTCTTTGCGGCATGCCAAAGGCTTGTTGGAAGGTTTTGTTTATAGCGGGGATGAGTGCTTCAAAGGTTAGTACTTGGTTTACGGCATGGGCGTCAATTATCTGCATAGGGAGAAAGCCTCTCATGTGTGCTTTGGTTTTCTAGCACAATACCACTTTGTTGCGAGTCGATGAAGGTTCGTTTTATTAGATGGGTGACAGATAATAAAGAGCCCCCTAAACTAAGTTTAGGGGGCTCTAAAAAGGTTAAATTTTAGATATTACTGAGTCGCCTGAGTTTTTTCATTTTCTTCTTCGCTACCATCGACCACGACTTTGACCGTGCGTCCAGCCAAAAGACCCAGTTCAAATAGCATCCACATAGGAATAGCGAGTAAGGTTTGAGAGAAAATATCAGGCGGTGTGATCAACATGCCGACCACAAAACAGCCGAGAAAAATATAAGGACGCTTTTTTGATAAAGCCGCAACGGTTGTCACACCGGCTTTGATCAGCAAATAGGTAGCGACAGGAATTTCAAAGGTAACGCCAAACGCAAAGAAGAGTTTGAGTACAAAGTTTAAATAATTATTAATGTCAGTCATGACCGTTACTTCGCCTGGTCCTACTGTCGTGAAGAATCCAAAAATCAATGGCAGAACAATGTAATAGGCAAACAATACGCCAGCATAAAAAAGGAAAATACTGGACACCAATAAGGGAATCGCAATTTGTTTTTCATTTTTGTACAGGGCTGGGGCAATGAAGGACCATGCTTGATACAGGGTATAGGGAACAGAGATTAAAACAGACACAAAAAATGTCAGCTTTAGAGGGGCCAAAAAAGGTGAGGCAACTTCTGTTGCAATCAATGAGCTGCCAGCGGGCAATAAAAGCCGTAATGGTTCAGACACAATAAGATATAAATCATTGGCAAAAGCGTACAAGCCAACAAAGAGAATCAGTATCGCTAGAACTGACTTTAGCAAACGATTTCTAAGCTCGAGAAGATGAGCAACCAGTGGGGCTTGATTTGAAGAATCTGTACTCATAGTGCGTCACATGTCCGCGTATAGGTTGTCAAAGTGAGTGTCATTAAGGGCGAGATGGGGCTTCAGGCACTTTGTCTGTTTCATGGGCCAGTTGATCGATCTCTTTTACCTTCTCTGGGTCTACTTGTTGTGTGTCTGCTTGCTGTTTGTCTGCTAAGGGGACTGTTTCTAACTCAATGTCTGGTTGAGTATTTTTGTGCGCCGCAATAGGGTCTTGAGTCACCATGGGCAAAATAGTGTTTTGAATAGCACGCTCTTCTTTTAAGAGGCGTTGATTCGTCTCACTGATTTTTTGTTGCAGTTCCTCTTGGTCTAGCTGAGCATTAATTTCCCTTTGTACGGAATTAATGCTGCGCTTGATTTTACGCACCCACAGTCCTGCCATTTTTGCGGCATGAGGCAAACGTTCGGGGCCTAGTACTAATAGGCCTACGACGAAAACAACAAGAAGTTCAGAAAAGCCAATGTCGAACACGGCTTAGGCGCTCTTATCGTCTTTTTTGACATCAGCATCAATGACTTTGTGCTGAGTAACTTTTTCATCTTCTGCTTTGTCGTCTTTATCAACCGCTTCTTTAAACCCTTTTACCGCTCCACCAAGGTCAGCCCCAAGGTTTTTAAGCTTTTTGGTACCAAAGATAAGGATTAAGATAGCCAACACGATTAAGAGTTGCCAAATACTGATTCCACCGAACATATTGCTCTCCTATTTTTATTTACTACGGTTGGCTTTTTCGTCTAAGCCAGACAAATTAAATCGACGTGCTAGCTCATCCAATATGGCTTCTGGGCCAATATCCAAGTGAGATAACATGACTAGTGTGTGAAACCAGAGATCTGCTGTTTCATAAATCAAATCGGACTTATCGCCAGAGATGACGGCATCTTTCGCTGCAATGATGGTTTCAATGCTTTCTTCGCCTACTTTTTCAAGGATCTTATTCAATCCCTTTGCATGTAGACTTGCAACATAAGAAGAATCTGCGGCGGCGGTTTTACGTTGTTCTAGCGTGGCTGCTAACTCAGCCAATACATCGGATCTCATTATAATCTCTCGAATGTTACGGTTTTAAGACAAGTAGGTAAAGGCCCACGAGAAATAAGCCTAAACTGGCTATATCAGCGGTTTGTAAGTGCTCTAGTGCTGTGGGATCTGTCACCATCCATGCGCTCGCTAAACTCAATACGCCCAGCAAACGAAAAGGCGTGTTTTTGCGACCTTTTTGTAACTCTTTACCGAGCTGCTCAATCGCTTCTGTTTGTGCTTTCATGCGCTCTTCTTGATGCGAAATTTGCGACAGAGCGGTAAAAATCAAGTTGGGGATCTGAGGCAATTGGCCTGCCCACTGTGGTGCTTGTTTACGCACTTCTTCCATGACACGTTTGGGTCCAACTTGTTCACTCATCCATTTTTCTAAGAAGGGTTTTGCCGTCACCCATAGATCTAAGTCTGGGTAGAGTTGACGCCCTAAGCCTTCTATATTCAATAGGGTTTTTTCCAGCAACACCAATTGTGGCTGTACTTCCATATTGAAGCGTCGCGCGGTCTGGAATAAGCCAATTAATACTTGTCCAAAAGAGATGTCTTTCAAAGGTTTAGCGAACATAGGTTCACACACACTGCGAATAGCCGATTCAAAGGCGTGCACTGGTGTTCCCTTTGGTACCCAGCCACTTTCCACATGCAACTCAGCGACTAAGCGGTAATCTCGTTGAAAAAAAGCCAGAAGATTGCGTGCTAAATAACTCTTATCGGCGTCATCTAAGCTGCCCATAATTGCACAGTCTATCGCAATGTATTTGGGTTTTTTAGGGTTGCTGACATCAACAAAAATATTGCCCGGATGCATGTCTGCATGAAAAAAACTGTGTGAAAAAACCTGCGTGAAAAATATTTCTACGCCACGTTCAGCCAAACATTTCATGTCTACATTAGCTTTGTTCAGGGCGGCAATATCGGCAACAGGAATGCCTGAAATACGCTCCATTACCATGACATTGCGGTGACTAAAGTCCCAATACACTTGTGGTACGTAAAGTAGCTCAGAGTGGGTAAAGTTGCGCTGTAATAAACCGGTATTGCCGGCTTCTTTGGCGAGGTCCAATTCGTCTAGGATGGTGTATTCGTAATCGGTTACCACCTCCACAGGGCGCAAACGACGGCCATCAGCGCTCATATTTGCGACAAGGTGGGCTAAAGTGTAAAGCAAACTAATGTCTTTGCTGATGGTTTTTTCTATATGAGGGCGGATGACTTTCACCACTACTTCTTCGCCAGAATGAAGCGTTGCCGTGTGAACTTGCGCAATAGACGCAGACGCTAAAGGTGTGGCTGAAAATGTGGCAAACAGCTCAGAAACGGGGGCTTTTAAATCTCTTTCAATAATGGCTTGAGCCACATGGCCCGGAAACGCGGGCACCTTATCCTGTAATTTAGCGAGTTCTTCGGCAATGTCGTCATCGAGTAAATCGCGTCGAGTCGATAATATTTGTCCAAATTTGACAAAAATAGGGCCTAATGACTCTAACGCGAGTCGCAGTCGCTCGCCTCTATTTTGTTGAGCCCGTTTACGGCCTATGGCGCAAAGTGGACCGAGCGTGTAACGAATGTACCAAGGCAATAGACCAAAAGGAATAAAGACATCAAGGCGAAAGCGAATAACGGTAAATACAATGCGCAATAAGCGAAAAACACTGGTTAACATAACTAGAATTTAAACCCTTTATGAAGCGCAACAATGCCGCCGGTTAAGTTTTGATAACTGGTGCGTTCAAATCCCACTGCGTCCATCATGCTTTTTAACGTTTCTTGATCTGGGTGCATGCGGATGGATTCAGCAAGATAACGATAGCTGTCGGCGTCATTAGCAATCAATTTGCCCATGGCAGGGAGTAAGCGGAATGAGTACTGATCATAGACTTGTGATAATAGTTCGGATTCTGGCTTAGAAAATTCTAGCACTAACAAGCGTCCACCTGGCTTCAACACGCGGTACATTGACGCGAGTGCTTTGGATTTGTCGGTGACATTGCGCAGACCAAATGCGATTGTAATGCAATCAAAGGTGTCGTCAGGAAAGGGCAATGCTTCTGCATTAGCTTGTACAAATTTGACGTTGCCAACGACGCCTTGATTCGCAAGTTTATCACGACCGACCTTTAGCATAGAGTCGTTGATGTCGGCCAAAATAACTTGACCCTGTGTGCCAACAAGACGAGAAAATTTCAGGGTTAAATCGCCTGTACCGCCTGCAATATCAAGAACGCAATGGCCAGCACGCACACCAGATTGACTAATAGTATGGCGTTTCCATAGGCGATGAATACCACCAGACATCAAGTCATTCATAATGTCGTATTTTGCGGCTACGGAGTGAAAAACTTGTGCGACAGCTTTTACTTTTTCATCAGTCGGAATTTCTTTAAAGCCAAAGTCAGTGGTTTTTTTCTGATCGTCTTGCATAAACTACTTCATCCTACTGGCGATATTATGCGCCATATTCTTTATTTAAGCGGTTATTGTAACCGCGTCGGCAAGGCACGGGTACTGCTTTATGTTATCTGTACTATTTATGTGCCATGACTTTATTACGCCCTGCTTCTTTCGCCAAATAGAGCTGTTTGTCGGCACGAGAAAATAATGACTCTGGTTCTTCTTGTACACCCAATTCCGCCACCCCGATCGACACAGAGATGGAAACCGGTTCACCCTGCATGTTAAAGGGGGTCTTGATAACCGCAAGGCGAATTGCCTCGGCGCGCTCTATGGCCTGTGAGAGTGTCGTGTTGGGGAAAATAATCACGAATTCCTCACCGCCATAACGAAATATCAGATCCGTTTTATCGAGAATGCTGCGTATTTGTTTGGGGACCAGTCTGAGCACCTTGTCACCCGCCAAGTGCCCCCAAGTGTCATTCACTTTTTTAAAGTGGTCAATGTCACAAACCGCTAAACAAAGCGATTTTTGTGTTTTTTGTGTGACTCTGCACATAGGCAGGATGGTGTCTTGATAGGCGGTACGGTTAGGGAGATCTGTTAAGGTATCTGTCATCGCTTGGGCCAGTTTCTCTTGTAATAACGAGCGTAGAGAGACAGTGTCTTTTTCCATTCGAGTCACCTTGTTTTTTAGCAAGGTAATGGATTGTGTGGCATGCTTTTCCTGTTCAACCATTTGGGTTTTGTATTCCGCCATGGTGCTGGAAATAGTGGATAACCTGTCATTGATAATGTTTTTAAGGCTGTCTAGGTCATCGGCACTGTTAACGGCCTTTGAAGTATCGGTTACTTGTTTTTGTAGCGTTGAGCTAAATCCTTCGCGGCTTGCGGATAACGACTTTTGTGAAAGATAGCTGCTAGAGATCGATTCATTGATGCTGGCAAGTTGCTTATTTAACTGATTGAGGTAATTGGTAAGGCTTTCTTGATTTTTGCCAATCGCAATCATAACCATGCTAATAACTTCGTCCAGTAAACTGGGCAGTTGCTGCAAATTATTATTGCCGAGTAGTGCTTTCTTTAAGTCGACAATGTCTTCGTCGTAATGGCTAGGTAAAGATAAATTATTCATGAGGCCAGCCAAGGTGTGGCTAATTTGCATCATGATTTCTTGATCATTTTTTTGGGAGTCGCTGGTACTACGGTTTCGATTGAACAAGCGTTTGAAAAATGAACTTCTTGACGGGTCTGCCTCGGCTTGATTAAGCGTGTTTTCAGCTAGAGTAAGAAAGCCTTTTAACAGTTGAGGCCACTGTGAAGAGGATTGCCAGTGTAAGCGTATTTGTGCTTCAAGTTGTTTTTTTTCGTTTTGAGGGACGCGTTTATTTTCTTGCTTTTCAAGTAGGTTAATAAGCTCTTCTAAAACGGTTCGAATTTGTCTGGCTCGGCTTGCGAGTGCTTCGTCGCTTTGGATTAACAAGGGTTCTGCGTTGTTGAGAACCTCTTGTATCTCTTCAGCATTCGCACCTTTGGTGATAGCTTGCCTTATTTGGCGAACGACGGAATCAAGTTTTGGATCGTTTCCTTCGGCCAGCATGCTGGTTCTAGAAACGGCTTTACGTAACACTTCAATCAGTTTGTCACTGGATGATTCCGCCATATTCGCCTTATGTCCTACTTATTTTTGACGTTCTTTCTCAATTAAGAAGTCAACGACTTTAAAAATGTTTTCGTTGCCATTAGCACTTTCAGCACTGACTAGGTACTTGCCATTGACAATAATACCGGGAACCCCACGTGCACCATAAGCGCGTATTTTTGCATCGGCTTGGCTTAAACGACTGTTTACTGCAAATGAATCATACTGTTTACGGAAGTCATCTTCATTGACACCGTAGTCAGCAAAAAACCGTGCTAACGCGTCTTCAGAGTTTAGATTACGGCGCTCAACATGGATAGCATTAAACATATCTGCGCGAATTTTATCTTCTATACCCAGTAGATCGGCGACATAAAAGGCTTTTGCATGCGCTAACCAGCCACGGCCAAACACAGCAGGCATGAATTTAAAGTCAACATCGCTTGGTAGATCTTTTTTCCATGTTTGAACCAGCGGTTCTAGGCTATAACAATGTGGGCAGCCATACCAAAAAATTTCGGTGACTTCGATTTTATTCGGGTCACTGGTTCTTACTGGGGTTTTAATGGTTGTATAGCCATTACCATCACTGTATTCCGCCGCCGATGCAGAAAGAGGAATCAGTAAAGAAAATATCAGTGCTGACAAAAACTTTATCATGGAGTACTCCTAGTCGTATTGATTTATAAGGTATTCATACATGATGCACAGAATTTCAGCAGAATACGATTCTATCAAGGCATTAGCGCGCTGATTTTCCAGTAAGTTTACATGAAACTTACATACTGTGTCTTTTGCTCTGAACAACATGGCATATCATTGAGTTTGCTGGCATTATATACAGCAAATGAAATAAACCTAAATGCCAATTCGAATTTACTGATGAATATCAACTTATGACCCCTTTTGACTCTACTTTCCAGTCCGCACATTTTATTAAAAGTGCAGAAAAACTTTCTCAATGTCCTTTAGACCAAGGTGTCGAAGTTGCGTTCGCAGGTCGCTCGAATGCGGGGAAATCTACCGCCTTAAATACCTTAACGAATCAACGTAAGTTAGCGCGTACTTCTAAAACACCCGGTCGAACACAGTTGATTAACTGTTTTGGACTTAATGTTGATGATCGTCGTCTTATCGACTTACCGGGATACGGTTTTGCGAAGGTGCCTATTGCCATGAAAAAAGTATGGCAAGCACACATGCAAGACTACTTGATGAATCGTCGCTCTCTAGCGGGTGTGGTGCTTGTTATGGACATTCGTCATCCTTTAAAAGAATTTGATGAAATGATGCTCGACTGGGCGAAATCCAACCGCATGAAAGTGCATGTGTTACTGACCAAGTCGGACAAGCTCAAACGTGGACCGGCGAAATCCACCATGCTGGCTGTACAGCGAGTGATTAAAACACTGGGTGTTGATGGTTCAGTGCAAACTTTTTCTTCTTTAAACGGAGACGGTGTGGACGATTTACGCATCAAGCTGGCGGAATGGTTGGTGCTGGATAATCTTGAAGACATTCCTGTATCGCCAAATGCTTAATAAAACACTAAAGGCCGACCTACACAAAACTATGTAGGTCGGCCTTTAGGCCGTCAAAAACGGATAACACCAAACCAAATTCTTCGACGCGTTAAAGCCACGACCTACAATAAACTCACTGCGGTGTTAAATACGCGGTTAGGAAGGTATCAAAATCCACTTCATCGGCGGCTTCTATGGCTTCCTGATCCTGTAAAGAACGTTCTGCCTTGTCCATGAATTCACGAGTGAGCTCGTCAGTGAGTGGGCAAGCCATCCATTGTGCTTGCTGCTCTTTTGATAAGGCGAGCATGGCGTTTTGATAACCTTGTTGAGCTTTGCAACGCTCTAATAATTGCGCAGAAGGCAAAAGAGATTCGTTGTGAAGCTTTTCTTTCTGGATCGCCACCGCCTGTAAATAAGCAGGGTTGCCTGTTTTGGTCGACAAGAAATCCGCCACCTGTGTTAACTCGGCCAACATGCTATCCGCTTTTGTACGCAGCTTGGTTGGCCCTTGACCAAAATCAAAATCCATATCCAAGTCACGACCATGGGAGGCAATTTCTTGTTGCATCTTACGTAGCTGACTGCATTCTTCGCTGCCAAGGTGCTCGTCACCACGCAACATGCAGTAAAGTAAAAACACATCAATAAAATACAAAGTAGAGGATTGCATACCAATAGACGAGCTTGGATCTAAATCCATAATACGCACTTCAATGTATTCAACGCCTCTAGCATGTAACGCGGCGCTTGGATGTTCGCCTGGCTGAGTGACGCGCTTTGGACGAATATCACTGTAATATTCGTTTTCAATTTGCAACAGATTGCTGTTGAGTTGACGGTAGTGTCCATCCACCTTTACGCCGATGTCTTGGTAGCGTTGATAAGGTGTTCGTAATGCTTTCTTGATGGTGCTGATGTAGGTTTCAACTTCGTTGTAACACACATATAAATCGGCTTGAGCCTTGTTTTGATAGCCAAGGTCGCTCATGCGTAGCGAGGTCGCCTTTGGTCCGAACCAAGTGCGCTTTTCCAGCTCTGTTAGGCTTGCGGGTTTTTGGGGTAAAAAACTTTCATCGATGGCAGAAGACGCGCCAAACAACAGCGACAGCATCCAAGAACTGCGACGAAAATTACGAATCAAGGCAAAATAGCTATCGGATTGAAATGCCTGTTTTTCGATGGCGGATAAGGCTGGTTTACCCTTGTAGTGTTCTAAGAATGTCCAAAAGTCACGATCAAAGGAAAAATTATAGTGCATACCAGCAATGCATTGCATGATGCGACCATAACGATTGGATAAGCCTTCACGATACACACGTTTCAGTTTGCCAGTATTGGATTCGCCATAATAGGCAATTGGAACGTCATCATTGCCTGCAAGGTAACAAGGCATGCTGGCGGGCCACAAACATTCATCTTGATGGAATAGCTCATGGTTAACGAGATTGTGAATGTCTTCTAACTCTTTAATTACCCCTTCCACGCTTGGGTGAACACCGGTAATAAATTCCATTAAAGATTCAGAGTAATCGGTTGTAATTGAACTGTGAGTCAGTGCCGACCCCAATGTTTTTGGGTGGGGCTTATGAGAGATGCGGCCCTCAGAGCGATCAACGCGCAACGCTTCTCGTTCCACGCCTCGGTGGAACGTTAGCGCTGATGTTGTCGCGGCTTGTTGGCAGTGAGCTGCCAACGCTTGCAAAGCATCGGATAAGGTGGTCAAGAAGTCTTCCTTCTATTGAATAAGGCCAAATTTGATTTGCAAGGATTGTACTCGGCAGAGCTTATTCGCAGCAAGCAAGAGATACGTCGTGCGCATTAATTACAGAATTAACCACATCCTTTTTAAACTTGGTCATTGTAATAAGCATCTATCATTGCTGAAACGCGTAGACATTCCCTAATTTCAATAATCCAGTTAACTCCTCTAGGGCGTTGCGACTCTCAATTAGTAGTTGAGGATCGGCGAGATCTTTTTCGTGCAGTTCGTCACGATAATGCTTATCGACCCACGCATTTAAACGCTCAAACAAGGTATCGTTCATAAGTGTTGATGGGTTAATTGCGGCTTGTTCAGCGGGTGTTAAGGCGACACGAAGTCGAAGGCAGGCAGGGCCACCGCCATTGCTCATACTTTGTTTGAGATCAAATATTTTGATTTCATTGATTGGGGACTGGTCTGCAACTAAGCTGTTTAAATACGCCCAAACGGCTGGGTTATTCTCACATTCGCCTGGCACGACCAGCACCATATCATCATCGCCACGGCTTAATAGTTGGCTATTAAATAGGTAAGATTGAATACAGTCTTGTACGGATACTGCGTTACTTGGCACTTCAATAAGATGGAACTGTGACGCTCTGTCCCCCCATGCTTTCAGTAAGTCTTGTTTCATTTTGGCCGTATCTAAGAAGGCCTCTTGGTGGTAAAAATGTGCGTTACGATTGCCCACCGCGATGACGTCATTGTGAAAAACGCCTGCGTCGATGACATCTGGATTTTGTTGAGCATAAACCACTTGATCTGCCGATAAGCCGTGACGACGTGCGACCGCTTGGGAGGCTTCTAACGTATGGCGAGCGGGGAATTTAGTCGGTTTAGGGGCATGGTTGTTAAAGGCTTCCATTCCATAGACAAAGAACTCGACACCTTGTTCGCCGTAACTCTGACAAAAACGGGTGTGGTTGGCGGCACCTTCATCACCAAAATGATCAACACTGGGGAGCGCAGGATGATGAACGAAGTGTTTCTCGTCTCTAAATGTCGCTTTTAAAATCGCCCCCGTGGTTTCGTGTTCGATGGAGCGATGGAATTTATTTACCAAGTTTGCAGGGGTGAAGTGCACGCGATTGTCACTGGTGTCACCACTTGGTGATACGGTTGCGGCATTGGCTGTCCACATACATGACGCTGAGCTAACTGCGGCTAACAGTTTTGGCGCTTGCTTGGCCGCTTGTTCTATTATATTGGCGTCACTGCCAGAAAAGCCTAAACGACGTAACGTTGGAATATGGGGGCGTTCGTGAGGCGCGAGGACGCCTTGCACAAATCCCATATCCGCCAACGCTTTCATTTTGACCAAACCCTGTTTTGCCGCCGCTTTTGGGTTGGACGGACGCGCTGAGTTGTTCAGGGAGGCGACGTTACCAAAAGATAGGCCGCTGTAGTTGTGGGTTGGGCCCACTAAGCCGTCAAAATTGGCTTCTGTCGCTGTGTTCATAATGGCCTCTGCTTATACCTAAATGTAAGTTGCACTTGAATGTAAGTTGTACCTGAATCGACGTTGTCTATTCTGTGGTTTGTCAGCGTTAAAGTATTAAAGCGTTATGCCGTGGCCGAGCTTTTCTGGCATGGTCAAACGGTCGGCTTCAATACTGGCAACGGGATACGCACAATAGTCAGCGGCATAGTAGGCGCTGGCTCTATGGTTGCCACTGGCACCTGTGCCACCAAATGGAGCGTTGCTGGACGCACCTGTTGTCTGACGGTTCCAGTTAATAATGCCGGCGCGGCTGTGCTGTAAGAACCATTCATACTCTGTGAGATCGTCAGATAAAATACCGGCGGATAAGCCAAATTTTGTGTTATTAGCGATGTTCATGGCTTGATCCAGTGAGTCATAGCGAATCACAGTCAGCAATGGACCAAAATATTCTTGATCTGGTAGGGCGTCTAGCATGTTTGTAGCATCGACAATGCCAGGTGTTACAAAGCCTGTTTGGTGATCACCGCGGGTCATTTCTAGGATGGGTGATGCGCCTAGCTGGATCAGTTTTTGGTAGGCTTGCAACAAGCCATCGGCCGCTTGAGCTGACACCACAGGACCCATAAAAGGCTGTTCTTTCGCATCAAATCGGTCGATTTTTAGTGCTTTGGTAGCGCTGACCAAAGACTGCAAGATTGCATCGCCCAATGTGCCTTTTGGTAACAATAAGCGACGGGCGCAAGTGCAGCGTTGTCCCGCTGAGATAAACGCTGACTGGATGATTTCATGTACCGCAGCGCGTTGATCCGCTATTTTCTCAGACACCAATAACGGATTATTGCCCCCCATTTCCAGCGCTAAAATTTTCCCTGGATGACCTGCAAAGTCTTTGTGCAATATATGGCCAACTTGTGGGCTGCCAGTGAAGAAAAGCCCATCGATACCTTGATGATTCGCTAACGCCACCCCTGTCTCACGCTCGCCTTGAATGAGATTAAGTACGCCCGTTGGTAACCCTGCTCTCTCCCAAAGCTGCACAATTAAGTCGGATGTAGCGGGAGCTTGCTCGCTTGGTTTGAAAACCACGGTATTGCCCGCAATGAGTGCCGGTACAATATGGCCGTTTGGTAAATGCCCTGGAAAATTGTAAGGACCAAACACCGCAACGACACCGTGTGGACGATGACGCAAACGCGCGGTAGCGCCAGGCATTGGCGTGGTTTTTTCACCGGTTCTTTCGTGATAAGCCTGTTTAGAAATGGCGACTTTGCCCACCATAGCGGCGGCTTCAGTACGCGTTTCCCAAATCGGCTTGCCAGTTTCTCGACTGATCACCGTGGCAATCTCTTCGCTGTGTGCTTTTACTAATTCTGCGAACGTTTCAATGATGACTACACGTTCTTCTAAAGGACGATTCGCCCAAGCAGGAAACGCAGCACGAGCGGCCTTGATAGCCAAATCTACTTGGTTTGAAGAGGCGGTATTGGCTTGCCAGACTAAACTGGCATCTGCAGGATCCATTGAATGTAGCGGAGAGCCTTCGCCAGCGACCCATTGACCATTGATGTAGTGTGCTTGTTTCATGGTGCTTCTCCTTTTAGAGGGCCCGATTAGTGTCCTGAATAGGGTGATAATTCAACAATGCGTACGGGCTCTTTATTGATAATGCAAAGGCTGTCTGCTTCTTCTTGAGTCAGCGTCATGGCGCTGCCTGGCGGTATGGATCGTTGGATTAAAATACAGCGAAAATCGACCACTTTGGCATTAGACACAAGATAGAAGCAGCCTTCATTTGGTGTGTTGCAGAGTCCCTTTGGCTGGCCGATGTTGGCCAGACAAAGCCGACTGTCGCGAACCGCACGTATGTCTTGAACGCGGGCTTCTAAACTTGGACCGCCATCAAAAATGTCGACATAGTTCTCGTAACGGAAGCCTTCTTGTTCCAGTAGACGACGAGCGGGCACGGTGTTTTTGTGTACTTGCCCTAAAACCTCTCGCGCTTCTTGTGGTAGCAAATTAACGTAGACGGGATTGTTAGGCATTAATTCAGCAATAAACTGTTTATTACCTTGTGAAGTCAGCTCATCCGCTTCTTTGAAATCGATGGAAAAAAAGTGACGCCCTAGGCTTTCCCAAAAGGGCGATACGCCGTTTTCATCACTGACGCCGCGCATTTCTGCAAAGACCTTTTCTGTGAAGCGTTCCGGAAATTGTGCCATGAACATAAAACGCGCTTTAGACAGTAATTGGCCATTTTTAGAATGACGGTAATTTTCTTCTAAAAATAACGTGCAAATCTCACTGCAACCGGTGAAATCATTGTTCAGTATCAGTGTAGGGATCGCATTGTGAACACCCAGCTCTCTTGATGCATGGGTAATGGTGCCCAGATGGTAGCTGTAAAAGGGCTCGTCTAAACCAACGGTTGCCAATATGCCGCACGTTCCGACAATGTCTCCTGTGGTGCTGTCTTCGAGCACCATTAAATAGTCTTCATTGCTTGGTGATACCACATTTTCTTTGGCGAAAGAGCGTATCGCACCGTCAATTTTCTTTTGCAAAACTGCTTCGTCTGATACCAAAGAGGTAAAACCAATGCCCGTCTTTTCGGCGAGTCGATAAAGTGACTTTAGGTCATTTTGACAGATAGGGCGTATGACCATCATGATGATTATCCTTTTTATAATTGAGCGCTGTTGGCGGCGCAAAAATCGTTATAGATTGTTATTAGTATTATAGAACGACCCATTGGATTCGGCTTCCAGAGGAAATGCCTAGTGTCTCTTGGGTGGTTTTTTCCAGTGCTAATCCAGCAACTTGTGGTTCCGCGGACGCGGCAGTGACTCGAAAGGTTTCTAAGTGTCCTGCGGAAATAAGGTGCATCGGGCCCTTACTGTTTTCAGTCAATATTAAGGCTTTGCCCATTTTTTGCTGGGCAATGGTGTGAAGACTTTCTGTACGAGCTTCGATGGTCGGGCCTGCATCAAAAATATCCACATAACCCCGAAACTCAAATCCTTCATTTAAAAGGATATCGGCGCTTTGACTGGACTCTTCGTGAACCACACCGATGACTTCCTGTGCCGCTTCCGGCAAGGTAGGCACATAAATAGGATAGCGCGGCATTAATTCAGCGATAAAGTGCTTGTTACTGACGCCGGAAAGATAATCTGCTTTTTTAAAGTCCATGGTGAAAAAATGCTTTCCAAGCGCATCCCAAAACGCAGATTGACCGTGTTTGTCATTTTCGCCGCGCAGTTCAGCAAAGAGGCGTTTGGTAAAGCGTTCTGGATGGCGAGCCATAAACAGCAATCGTGCTCTGGATAACAAAGACATGGCCGTAGGGTTTTGATGCGCTTTATCGACGACTAAGGCGATTAATCTGCTCGTGCCGCTGTAGTCATGGCATAAAAAAAGCGCAGGAATACGATTATGGATTTGCAGTTGTGGTGAAGCGTGTACCACTTCGTCAATGCGATAGCTGTAAAAAGGGGTATCAACGCCCACCATGGCATCAATGCCGCAACAGCCTACGATCTCGCTGCTATTGGTATTCACTAGTACAAACAAGTAGGATTCGTTTCCTGGCTGTACAACGTCGGTTTGCAAAGAACGGCGTGAAGAAGCAATTTTGTCGTTCAAGCGCTCTCTATTGGCTGGAAAATTGGTAATGCCAACGCCAGCTTGTTGAGCAAGACGCTCCAGAGCGGGAAGATCGGCAAAGTCCGCTGGACGTACGAGATACATAGGTTCATCCTATCAATTTTGGACACAGTAATAATTTTTAACGTTCCTAATGAACAATATTATTGCCGAGTTCCAATGATGCCGTAAGAGCAAAACTTTTGTATTTGCGACAGTTTTTTCTGCTTATTGGTTTTATTTGGTCGATTTTTATAAAGTGGAGTGGTTTTGGATATGAAACAAGGTGTTTATCAGCACTATAAGGGAGCCTTGTATTGGGTGGAGCGTGTGGTGAAGCACAGTGAAACCGAAGAAGAGTTAGTCATATATCAAGCTTTGTATGGTGAGTTTGGTTGGTGGGCAAGGCCATTGAGTATGTTTCAAGAGTCTGTTTGCATTAATGGCGAGAATATCCCGCGTTTTGATTTCCTTCGCTCGCAGCGTGACGCGGGATAAATGGGGCATTTTGTGGTTGGAGGCAGAGCATTTAGATGGGTGAGTGCATCCAAGGTGATTCACGCATAAAGTAAATAATCTGTTCTCTTAACCAGCGATGGGCAAGGTCGTTATTAAAACGCTCGTGCCAAAAAATATGAATAGGGTGGCGTCCATCGTATTCATCGAGATCTAACACTTCTTTTGGAATAGGCAAAAGCTTCACTGGGTAAAAATGGGCTTTTTCACACATCACTTGCAGAAACAAGTCACCAATCGAACGTGAGGTAACCAATGCCATGCCTCGTTTTACTGCCTGCATTGCCACCATTAAGCTGTCTGTCTCTAAGCTTGGCTGAATGATGTGACCCTGTTGCTTAAGTTTTTGCTCAGTCTTTGAAAAAGAACTGTGTCGATGGCTGCGTAAGTGATGGGTAACCACTTTATGGCGCAGCAACTCTTCTAACGATACCTCGTCTTTATCAAAGAGTGGATGAGCTTCACTTAATACAATGCAGGCTTCCATGTAGCCGATTAGCTTACTGCGAACATTTCCTGGTGTATCGCTCACGCGCATAATACCAAGATCGACATTGCCAGAAACCAGTTCGTCCAGCTGAGAGTCTCCCCAAGAACTGATGGATAGGCGTAAGTTAGGGGCTTGATATTGCAAAGAGGCCAACAAAGGCTCAATAAAGTTTTCTAGGTCGCCTTCATCCGCCCGCAATTTAAAGCGTCTATCTAGACTTTTTAAATCCAAAGAGTTGGGGCTCATCAATTCTGATAAAGAACTCAAGATTGGCTGGATCAAATCATGTAACTCAGATGCTCTTGCCGTGGGAGTGAGTCCATAAGCCTGACGTGTAAAGAGCGAATCTTTAAAGAGTTCGCGTAGTCTTTGTAGGCTCTTACTGAGTGCTGGTTGGGTAACATTCAGTCGTTCCGCTGCCCGTGATACACTGCCTTCTTCCATGATGGTAACGAAAGCAACGAGTAGTTTTATGTCCAGCTTTAAAAGATCGTCTAGGTGCATAATCTTCTCGATAAAATAGCGCAATTGTAAATCAAGAGCCTTAATGCGAGAGGCAGTAAGGCTCTACCAGAGTGGCTAGCGGTTAGTCGAATTCGCTATGATGACGATACTTGACACGGAACAGTAGCGTATAAAATACAGGTACTGCGATCAATGTTAAGATGGTCGCAAAGCCTAGGCCAAAGGAAATAACCACGGCCATACCCTCAAAGAAACCATCAAATAGCAATGGAATCATCCCCAGAATCGTTGTGACGGCGGCCATACAGACAGGTCGCACACGACTAACGGCAGAGTTGAAGATGGCTTCATATTTCTCGGTGCCTTGATCAAGCTCGTAATTAATTTGGTCAGCGAGTACGATACCGTTTTTCACTGTCATGCCCGATAAACTCAAGAATCCCAGCAGTGCCATAAAGCTGAATGCGGAGTTCATCAACAGTAAGCCTGTGGAAACACCAATTAAGGCTAAAGGTACGCAGAACCAGATGGTCAGCGGCACACGAATTGAGTTAAACAGCAATATCGTAATAATGAACATGAACAAGTAACCCAAGGGTAACGCCTTAAATATGTTAGCTTGCGCGTCCGTACTGCTTTCATATTCGCCCCCCCATTCGAGCGTATAACCTGGTGGCAAGGTGATGGCTTCAATTGCTCCACGAGTACGACTAAAGATCGACATGGCGGTTTCATTTCCTAAAATTTTAGGATCTGCCATGACCGTAATGGTACGTTTACGATCTCGACGTTCGATGATCGGATCTTCCCAGACGGTTTCAAAGCCGGATACTAGCGTCGACAATGTGACATAAGAACCTGATGCTGGACTGTAAATTTGCAGATCACGGATTTGATCAATTGAAACGCGCTCGTTCTCTGGTGCTTTGCGTACAATCGGTAACAGATCCGTCCCTTCACGGTATAAACCGATTTGAGATCCCGTAAAATTCGTTAACAGTACATCGTCCAGTTCGGTTTTACTGATGCCTAGGCGTCGTGCTTGAGCATCATTAAAAATAGGACGAAGCACTTTCACAGGCTGGCGCCAATCGTCTTTAATGCTCTCTAGTCCGCCATCAGCACGGTAAATTTCCTGCACTTGTGCGCTCAACTGACGCAGAACCTTCGGATCTGGACCGCTGATACGCGTTTCAAGCTTGGCGCCGGTAGAGGGGCCTAACTGTAAGCGCTGCAATTTGACTTCTAGCTCTGGATACTCTTCTTGCATTTTGTAATGAAGGTCTTTAAACAAGCCAGGTATCGATTCTTCCGTTTTGGTACGAACAATAAATTGCGCGTAGCTGGCGTTTTCTTGTTCGGCGTCATAGGTCAACATGAAGCGCAAAGCACCTTGTCCTGTTGTGGAAGTGACATTTTCAATACGGTCATCTTTCAGCAGATCTTGTTCAATACCTTGAACTTTTTTATAGGTATCTTCTATATGTGTTCCTTCTGGCATCTGGATATCCATATAGAACATAGGCGTTGTTGAAGGCGGAAAGAAGGCTTGTTTAACAAACTGAAATGCCCATCCCGATGCCACTAAACAGCCTATTAACAAAACAACCGTGACCCAGCGGTAGTGCATGGCTTTGTCTAATAGCCATTTGTACCCAGTGAATATAAAGCCTTGATAAGGATCCACTTTCTCAGCGTCTGTCTCGCTAGCATTGGCTTTGGCAATGCTTTCTTTAAAGAACAGGTCGCAAAAAAATGGTGTCAATGTAATGGCGGTAATCCAGCTCAAGAACAATGAAATCAACAAGACATAAAACAAAGAACCAACAAACTCGCCGACGGCGTCAGGTGACAAGCCGATTGGCGCAAAGGCCGTGATGGCAATTACGGTAGCACCGAGTAATGGCCATTTGGTTTGCTTCACCACCGCACTGGCGGCTTGAAGTTTGGTCATGCCTCTTTGTAAGCCAATCAGGACGCCTTCTGTGACCACTATGGCGTTATCGACCAGCATCCCTAAGGCGATAATAAGCCCACCTAAGGAGATTCGTTGCAGGTTGATTTTGAAATAATCCATGACAATGAAGGTGCCAAGGATGGTCAATAAAAGAATAATACCGATCAAGATTCCTGAGCGAATGCCCATGAAGACCAATAGCACCAAAATAACGATACCAACGGCTTCGACTAAGTTAAGTAAAAAGTTAGAGACAGAGCGATCTACTTCTTTTGATTGAAAGTAAATAGGCTCCATGCTGAGTCCGACAGGTTGTTGATATTCTAGCTCATGGATTCTTTTTTCTAATGCTTCGCCGACTTTAACAACGTTCACGTTGGAAGAAAAAGAAACTCCTAACAATAGTGACTTTGAACCATTAAACCCAACAATATGCGTTTTAGGCTCCGTGTATTCGCGTTTGATGGTCGCTATGTCTTTTAAGCGGATTAGGTTGCCATCAATGGGCGTACCAACAATTAGGTTTTCCAATTCCGAGATGTCTTGGAATTCGCCTGTTGGGCTGATACGAATGTATTCACTGCCCACTTTTACTTTGCCCGCATTGGATACACTGTTTTGATTTTTCAACAGGTCTTCTAGTTGGCTCGGAGCTATGCCCATGTTGGTTAGTTTGGAACGTGAGATTTCAATGGTAACCTGTTCGTCTTGCTCGCCTGCAACGGTGACCTTGGCTATGCCATCAACCAGAACCAATTCACGTTTGACATAATCCACATAATTTTCTAGGTCTTTGTAGGGATAGCCCTCGCCGTGAACGGCGAGCATGACGCCATACACATCGCCAAAATCATCAACCACGATTGGGGTGCCAACTCCTGTTGGGAAGTTGCCCGAGATATCACGGATTTTTTTACGCACTTCGTCCCAAATTTGTTTTAGCTCTTTGGCGCGGTAGGTGTCTTTGATGGTCAACTGAACTTTAGAGTAGCCCGCTTTCGAGGTGGAGGTAATTTTATCTACATAGGGTAAGTTCTGTAGTTCTGTTTCAATCGGGTAAGTGACTTCTTCTTCTACCTGTTCTGGAGATGCACCAGGGTATTGAGTAATGATCAATGCATCCTTAATGGTAAATTCTGGGTCTTCAAGTTGACCTAAGCTAGTAAAAGCAATGATACCACCGACCAATAAAATCAGTGTGACCATCCAACTGGTGACTTTGCGATTTATAAAATAGGCTGCAATATCCATTATAGGCCTCGCTCACGAATCCAAGGACGAACTTGCATGGTATCGGTTAGGCTATAAACACCCGCTGCCACGATTTGTTCACCGGCATTTAAGCCTGAGATAATTTCGACATTGTTGCCTTGTAAGGAGCCGAGGGTAACAGTGCGAGCTTCTAGTTTATTTGTCTCGCCATTGAACACCCAGACAGTACTATTGGATTGCCCTGTGCTGGTGTTTTCATGACGAAGTACGGCCTCGACGGGCACCGTAATGTGTTTTTTTGTGCCCAAAATAGCACTTAGATCTAGATCAACGTTTGCCGTCATACCAGGCAGTAGCGTATTGACTGTTTTATCTTGTCTGATCAGTTTTAAAGTGACGTCATACGCCATGGTGGTGTTATCAGGTGTGGTATTGTGTTCTTTGTAGGCACCGTAAAGTTCTTCTTCCGGTGCGACATCAACCACTACTTTTGCCCTGTAATCGGATTTGGTACTTTTGATGCTGACCACAAGACTTTCAGGGACTTGGAACTCAACATCGAGGTTGTCGATGTTTTGAATGTGCATTAAGGTTTGTGTAGCGCTGACATACTGGAAGTTTTCGGTATCGACAGAAGAAATGACGCCATCAAAAGGGGCAAAAACTTGTGTATATTGCATTTGGTTTTTGGCCGACTGCAAAGCATTATTGGCTTGGTCTAATGAAGCTTTTGCGGAGTCATACTCGGATTTTGTGGTGGCGTTTTGCTTGAAAATAGTTTGAATGCGTTTGAATTGTGCGTCGGCTAAATACTGATTCGCCTGTTCAAGTTCAACTTGTAATTTGAAATCGGTAGGATCTAGAGACGCCAGTAGCTCGCCTTTTTTAACTCGCTGCCCTGAAACAACATTGAGCTGCATCAATTGGCCACCAACCCGAAACGCCAGATCGGCTTCTTCGCTTGCTTTTAGCTCAGCAGGGAAGCGTCGAATGTTAATCGCATTGGTTGATTCAATTGTGATCAGTTTCACAGGGCGGACAATCTCTTTTTCTACAACTGCTTCATCGTTTTGATCGGATGAGCAGGCCGTTAAAAACAGCGAGGCCGCAAAGGTGACCCCTATTATTAGTTTGCTTTGCTTTACGCACTTCATGTATGGCTCCATATAGTAGAAGATCAGGATACGATAATGAATCCATTTTATATCTCTTGCTTTGGGATATGAATTTTTAAATATATATTAAAGATATTCCCTCAAAGAATATCTGGCTAGGTTTTTTCTAATTCTTTTAAAAAGGTTTCCAATATTAGGTTGGCGCGTGCGCCTTTTCGTGTAATCGCGGAGAATTGTGTAATGTAATGACACTGTTCTGGCAAAATAGCGCGCATTCTTCCATCGCGTATCCAGCGTTCAGCGACATGATCAGGTAAAAAGCCGATATAACGGCCGGTTAAAATAAGGAAAGCAATGCCTTCTCTATCGGTGGCAGTTGCGCTTGCCGTAAGCGGTTGGTGTTGGGCTTTTATATCTGGTGTTTGAGCATAGGCTGGAAGAACCGCATCAAACTCCTTAAGTTGGGCTTTTGAAAAGGTCTGATCAGCTCTCGTGAAAAGAGGGTGAGTATCACTGCAATACAGCTTAGAGGTTTCCTCATAAAGAGGGTGGTAATCCAAACCACTGAGGATTTTTAAATCTGGTACGATACCAACATGCAAACGACCATCTAATACACCACGTTCTATATCGGTGGGTGGGATCATACGAATATTGATGGTAACGTGCGGTCCCTTGTCTTTCAGGCTGGCCAATGTGCGCGTGATTCGAGTATGAGGGAGAGTCACCAGATTGTCAGTGATGCCAATATTGAGCTCGCCTTTTAAGTGCTGGTGGAGAGCGTTGATATTGGTTCTAAAGTCTTCTATCGAAGACAGCAGCTGCAACGTGTAATCATATACCTGACTGCCTTCGTTTGTCAGAGAGAAACCAGAGCGACCTCGTTGGCAAAGTCGAAAGCCCAAGCGGGTTTCTAAATCCGATATAGCAATACTAATCGCAGCACGGCTAATATTGAGCTCCACTTCGGCGGCGGAAAAACCACCGCATTCTACGACGGTACGAAAGATACGCAATATACGTAGGTCAGCGTCGCTTATTTGACTATGAAATTGGTTCATCTTATTCCCCATTGTACCTATGGATAATAGCGCATCATCCATTCAGGTTTATAGTTAAGTAAATGATTAACTAAGCGTTAATAGATTCAACTTTTTATAATCTATTCCCATAGGCATAGTAGTGTCAACAGACGGTGTTTTTCTCTTTTATCGTGTTGAGTTAAACCATGAAATTGCATTTTTTAGAGTAGGGAGTAACCATGGAAATCATTGGGCATTTGATAAACGGTAAGTACTCAGAACAGGCTGAACGTACCCAAGATGTATTTAATCCCGCCACTGGGGCGGTGGCAAAAAAAGTGGCCATTGCTTCCAGAGAAACCGTTGAAGACGCGATCTCAGCCGCTTACGCAGCTTATCCAGAATGGCGCAATACTCCGCCCTTAAAGCGTGCTCGCATCATGTTTAACTACAAGGCTTTATTAGAAAAACACGCAGATAAAATCTGTGAGCTGATTGGCGCTGAGCATGGCAAAATTTGTCATGACGCAGCAGGAGAGTTGCAGCGTGGTATTGAAAACGTGGAATACGCCTGTGGCGCGCCAGAGTTACTAAAAGGTGAGTACAGTAAAAACGTTGGCCCAAACATTGATTCTTGGAGTGAGTTTCAACCACTCGGTGTGGTGGCAGGTATCACACCGTTTAACTTCCCTGCTATGGTGCCTTTATGGATGTTTCCAATGGCGATTGTGTGCGGAAATACCTTCGTTTTAAAACCCTCGGAGCGTGATCCAAGCACCGCGTTGTTCATTGCTGAGTTATTGCATGAAGCCGGCTTACCAGCCGGTGTATTTAACGTGGTGAATGGCGATAAAGTAGCGGTAGATACCTTGTTGGAAGATAAGCGAGTCAAAGCTGTGAGCTTTGTCGGTTCGACTCCGATTGCCGAATACATTTACAGCAAAGCCAGTGCCAATGGCAAACGCTGCCAAGCCCTCGGCGGTGCCAAAAACCACGCGATTGTGATGCCGGATGCGGACATGGACAATGTGGTGAGTCAGCTCCTTGGCGCCGCGTTTGGTTCTTCTGGTGAACGTTGTATGGCCTTGTCCGTTGCCGTCGCGGTGGGTAAAGCCGCAGGAGATGCCTTGGTGAGTAAAATGGCCGATGCCATGAAGCCGCTTAAAGTAGGTGAATGCTCAGACAAAACCAATGACTTTGGCCCTGTTATCACCAAGGAACACAAAGACAAGGTGGTGGGTTTTATTAATAGTGCCGAATCCCAAGGCGCCACGGTGGTTGTCGATGGACGCCATCCTCATGTTGCCGGTTATGAACATGGCTTTTTTGTGGGCGCAACCTTGATTGATGGTGTCACCAAAGACATGGACAGCTACCAGCAAGAGATTTTTGGCCCAGTGCTGCAAGTGGTGCGAGTCAATACCATGGAAGAAGCCATGACGCTGATTAACGATCATGAATATGGCAATGGCACATGCATCTTTACTCGTGATGGGGAAGCGGCGCGTTATTTTTCGGATCATATTGAAGTGGGTATGGTCGGTATCAATGTGCCTTTACCTGTGCCTGTGGCTTACCACAGTTTTGGTGGTTGGAAACGTTCTTTGTTTGGGGATTTGCACGCTTATGGCCCAGATGCCGTGCGTTTTTATACCAAACGTAAAACCATTACTCAGCGCTGGCCTTCGGCGGGTGTTCGCGAAGGCAAGAGTTTCTCTTTTCCCTCTTAAGCCTATGGTTAGATTCTAGGAATTTTTCTGTGATGAGAGATGCGTTTCGATAGCTGCCTATTTTATTGTATGTGGCTATTTTTTTAGACTTTTTATGCGTTCTTCTTATCAATGCCTTATATCGTTAGGAAGAGAGCATTTTTATGGTCTACTATTGTGTGGAGACCTTTAAATCACAGGATGGTGTATGACAAATAAGGCTTTTCCAATAAATTCAGTGGCATGGCTTTCCGTGTTGGTTGTTGTGTTATTAGCAGGGTGTGCGACGTCAGCAGAAAAGCATTTAGAGACGGAAGCCAGCGAGGCGTTGAGTATTGAGGTAGAAGGCAATTCAGCCTATTTGTCCGGTATCTTAGGTCATGACCTTGTACAGCAGCTGAGTGACATGGTACGTAACAATCCGAATGTCACCGATTTGGTCTTGGTGGATGTACCAGGTTCGGTTGATCAGCAAGCGACAATGCAAGGGGCACGTTTGATTCGACACCTAGGTTTGAATACGCATATTGCATCGACAGGGTACGTGCTGTCAGGTGGGGTTGATTTATTCTTAGGCGGTGTGGAAAGAAGCATTGGTGCGGGGGCCGGGGTTGGTGTGCACGCTTGGTCAGACGGAACCAATGTCACCGCGAAAAATCTCAATGTGACCGACCCTGTGCATGCTGTTTATGTGAACTTCTATTTGGAAATGGGCGTACCGGAGCGTTTTTATTGGTTTTCTTTAGACGCTGCGCCTGCTGACAGAGTGTATTTTTTGTCGCCAGAAGAAGAGTATGATTTTCAGCTGGTAACAGAGTAGCGCATAAAGCGAGAGGGTGATGGAGCAAATAGAGTTATTTACCATAGAAAGCCCTTGTCGTGGTGTGTGTGAAAACAGTAAGACAGGCTTTTGTAAAGGCTGCTTGCGCAGTCGAGAAGAGCGCTTTCATTGGTTTTCCTTAACCAATGAGGCCCGCCATCATGTGCTTGATTTGTGCAAACAACGACGAGCACGTTTGATCAAAGCGCGCCAAGATCGACTGGAAGCCGACTCGGCTAAGGCATTGCCTTATGGCATGGAAGACGACCCCATCGTCGATCTTTTCGATTTTTAAAGGGGGCTCGCCTTAAGGATTAATGCTCGAAGATCGCATCAAGTGCTTCTGATAAGCGTTCAACGCCAATTACCTTCATGCCTTCAATGGGCTTTTTCGGGCAGTTGGCTTTAGGAACCACGGCTCTTGTAAAGCCGTGTTTTGCCGCCTCACTAATACGCTCCTGTCCAGACGGTACTGGGCGAATCTCTCCCGACAATCCGACTTCCCCAAGTACGACCAGATCATGAGGTAATACTCTGTCGCGAAAGCTAGAAACGACCGCGGCGATGGCCGCAAGATCGGCGCTGGTTTCCAAGACTTTCACACCGCCTACCACGTTTAAGTAGACATCCTGATCCGATGTCAGTAACCCACCGTGTTTGTGTAAAACCGCCAACAACATCGCCAAGCGATTATGGTCAAAGCCTACCGTAACGCGTCTTGGATTACCTAACGCCGAATCATCAACCAGTGCTTGCAGCTCCACCAAAAGAGGGCGAGTACCTTCCCAAACCACCATCACTAGACTGCCTGCCGCGGGATGTTTACTGCGGTTCAAGAAAATAGAGCTTGGGTTTTTGACTTCTTTTAAGCCATTTTCAAGCATGGCAAAAACGCCCAACTCATTCACGGCACCAAAGCGGTTTTTCATCCCGCGCAGGGTACGAAAGCGGGAATCTTCTGAGCCTTCTAGCAAGACAGAGCAATCCACCATGTGCTCAAGGACTTTTGGCCCAGCCAAAGAACCGTCTTTAGTAACATGGCCGACAAGCAACACCGCGGTTTGGGTTTGTTTGGCAAAGCGTGTTAATACCGCTGCGCTTTCACGTACTTGTGACACGCTACCGGGAGCCGATTCTACGCCATCTAAATGCATGACTTGAATCGAGTCGATCACCATGACTTTGGGCTTAACTTGTTGGGCAATGGTTAAGATCGCTTCCACGTTGGTTTCGGACAGCATTTTCAGGTTTTGAGTCGGTAAACCAAGACGCTGCGCTCGCATCGCGACTTGCTGAAGGGATTCCTCACCGGTGACATACAAGGCGCTTCGTTGCTGCGCTAACCAACACATGGTTTGCAACAGCAAGGTACTTTTCCCAGCACCGGGATGCCCACCAATTAGCACCACACCACCGGGAACTAAGCCACCACCCAACACACGATCAAATTCGTTTGCGCCAGAACTAAAACGTGGCACATCCCCCAAATCGACGTCAGATAAGTTTTGGATGCCAGTGACTGCTCCAGCGTAACCTTGGTAACGTGGATCTTGACTCGCGGAGACGCGGGCAGAGGTTTTACCCGATGTTAAGCGGATTTCAGATAGGGAGTTCCATGCACCGCAGGCTTGGCATTGTCCTTGCCATTTTGCGTAGTCGGCGCCGCATTCATTACATACAAAAGCTGTCTTTGCTTTGGCCATGAGAATCTCTACTACAGTGAAGTGTTGTGATAACGTCCATGTTATCACAGGCAAACACAACTTTTATGATTTCGACTGGTTCCAGATAACCGAATAAAGATCGGTACGACGGTCTTTTAGGTTATTCACCGAACCTTCGCTGCGTGTCAGTTTCAGTTTGTCTAAATCCAAATCCGAGAACATGATCATTTCCGTGTTTGGGGTGGTCTCCGCCATGACCGCATCATGTGGATAAGAAAAGTCAGAAGGCGAAAAGACCGAGCTTTGCGCATATTGAATGTCTAGGTTTTCCACTTGCGGAAGGTTGCCACAGCTACCGCAAATAACCACATAACATTCGTTTTCGATGGCACGAGCTTGGGCACAACGTCGCACACGTAAGTAACCATTTTTCGTATCGGTCCAAAATGGAACAAATAAAATGTCCATATCTTGTGCCGCCAGCAAGCGGCCCAACTCAGGAAACTCCACATCGTAGCAGATCAAAATACCGACACGACCCGCATCGGTGTTGAAAACACGTAATTCGTTACCACCTTCAATGACCCAGTCACGGCGTTCATGGGGAGTGATGTGGATTTTCTTTTGTTCTTCGACAGTCCCGTCACGACGGCATAGGTAGCTAACGTTATAGACGATTTCATCTTCGATGACAGGCATGGAGCCAGTGATGACGTTGATGTTATAGCTGACCGCAAATTGTGACATTTCATTGATAAAGCGTTCAGTGAAACTGGCTAAAAAGCGAATCGCTTCGGTTTGGTTGCCTTGATCTGGACTCAATCCAATTAAGGGCGCATTGAAAAACTCAGGGAATAAAACAAAGTCACTTTTGTAATCCGATACCGCATCGATAAAGTATTCGACTTGCTTCAATAGCTCGTCAACGCTTTCGACTTCACGCATTTGCCATTGAATCGCGCCGATACGAACTTGGGTTTTACGTGAGCGAATGACGTTGGTATCTGGCTCGAAGAAGATGTTTTTCCATTCCAATAAGGTGGCGTAGCCTTGAGATTTTTCATCTTCTGGCATGTAGCGCTTCAACAAACGCGTGACTTGGAAGTCGTTCGACAATTGGAAGGTTAAAATAGGATCGTAAATTTTACGTTCACGAACCGCTTCTAAGTATTCCGCTGCACTCATCTCGTGGGCATGTTCGTGATAATTGGGAATACGACCGCCCGCTAAGATAGCGCGCAGATTATGCTGACGACAGAGTTCTTTTCGAGCTTCGTACAAACGACGACCAAGACGGTAGCCTCGGTACTCTGGTGCGATTAGGGCGTCTAGGCCATACATAGCATCGCCCATAGGGTCGTTTAAAATATTTTCTTTTTGATCAACCAGATCGTCATAGGTATGAGGGTTGCTGAAACGTTGGTAGCTAACCTGAACGGACAAAGCAAGACCGACGATTTTGCCATGATCTTCTAAACAAATTTGTCCTTCCGGGAAAACACTGATGAGCTGGTGGATAGTGTGTTTAGGCCAAGCGCCGCCAATGTCATGATAGACCTTATCCATCAGTACTTTAATTTCGTCGTAATCATCATTAGTCAGGTTACGAATGGTTAAATGTAAATCGTCGTGCATTGTCGTTCCTTTGGATTTTCATTAACTGTATGACGCTATGATAACGCGTATCGGTGTGAGTAAGTAGTTTTGTAGTCTATATGAGAAAGGGGAAACGTGATTCTAGTTGGCAATAAAAGAGAAAACCCCCGCCAAGGCGAGGGTTTTCGACGTTCAATATCGTTTTAAGAAAAGATTATTTTTTGCTGAATTCTGGGTACGCTTCCATACCACATTCAGAAAGGTCAACACCTTCGTACTCTTCTTCTTCAGTAACGCGAACACCCATGATGGCTTTAATGACCAACCAAACCACTAAGCTTGTTACGAATACCCAAACAAAGATTGTCAATGCGCCCGCGATTTGTCCACCGAACGTAGTGCCATCATTAGTCAGTGGCACAGCCAGCAAGCCCCAAAGACCTACCACACCGTGAACAGAGATCGCGCCCACTGGATCATCAATTTTTAGCTTGTCTAGCGTCAGGATAGACACAACAACAATCAAACCACCTACAAGACCGATTAGCGTTGCACCTAGTGCTGACGGTGTGTCAGGACCTGCCGTGATAGCAACCAAACCAGCCAATGCACCGTTTAGAAGCATGGTTAGATCGGCTTTACCGAATAAGATTCGAGCTAGAATCAGAGCGCCAATTGCACCACCAGCAGCGGCCGCATTCGTGTTCAAGAACACCATGGCAACCGCGTTTGCGTTAGCGATGTCACCAAGTTTTAGAACAGAGCCACCGTTGAAACCGAACCAACCCATCCAAAGGATGAATGTACCTAGCGTTGCTAGTGGTAGGTTAGCACCAGGAATAGCACGAACTTCACCGTTAGGACCGTATTTACCTTTACGAGCGCCAAGCACCAACACACCAGCTAGAGCAGCAGAAGCACCCGCCATGTGAACGATACCGGAACCTGCGAAATCAGTGAAACCAAGGTCGCCAAGGCTGAACATACCGAATACAGAACCGCCGCCCCAAGTCCAGTTACCTTCCATTGGGTAGATGAAGCCTGTCATTACCACTGCAAACACTAGGAAAGCCCATAGCTTCATACGTTCAGCAACGGCACCCGATACGATAGACATGGCTGTCGCAACGAACACTACTTGGAAGAAGAAGTCAGAAGCACCAGAGTAAATGGCGCTGCCTTCGAATCCACCCTCACGACCAGCAAAGTTCGTTAGAGTAGAAGCAACATCAACATCTTGAATACCCGTTAGGAACCAGTTACCGCCATACATGATGGAGTAGCCGCACACTAGGTACATGATGCAAGAGATGGCGAAAAGAGCCACGTTCTTGGTAAGAATTTCCGTGGTATTTTTAGCGCGTACTAAACCCGCTTCCAACATGGCAAATCCGGCTGCCATCCACATAACCAGCGCGCCACACACCAAGAAATAAAAGGTATCCATGGCATATTGTAAGTGAAAAATTTGGTCTTGCATGTTTCGCCCCCCTAAAGGCTTGTATAATTCGAGCAGTCTTAAACTGCTTCTACACCAGTCTCGCCGGTACGAATACGAACCGCTTGTTCAAGGTTAACGATAAAGATCTTACCGTCGCCGATTTTGCCTGTGTTTGCAGCCCCAGTAATGGCCTCAACCACTTGGTCTGTCATTTCGTCTGCAATGGCCAGCTCGATTTTTACTTTTGGTAGAAAATCGACGACATATTCAGCACCACGGTATAGTTCTGTGTGGCCTTTTTGACGTCCGAAACCTTTCACTTCTGTCACAGTGATACCTTGAACACCGATTTCAGAAAGCGCTTCTCGAACATCATCGAGTTTAAATGGCTTGATGATGGCAGTTATAAGCTTCATACCCACTGTCTCCTTAAAAAGTCAGTTTTATTGTCGTATCGCAGGTGCTTAGCTTTATTCAATATGCGTGCCATATATCGACATCCCTATGTAATAAGGGCTTTGTAAGGATTTTGTCGATTTCTTGAAATTAAAAAGAGTGCAAGATGGCTTAGTATTGTGCGGCATATTGGGGTGTGTTCATCAAATGCTGCATTTAATTGGTGCAAATCCCATTTCGTTGCACAGAGAATTTCTTGTCTAGAGCTTTATCTTGTTGCTTTGGATGCAGAAAATATTCTCTATCGAGAGACTTATTCATGCCTTATTTAGAGGATTTTAAACAAATGGAAGGCGATGTTTTTTGATTGTATGCACAAAAAAGAGGCGGTTAAGGGGCGATCTTAGAGAAGGGGAAGTCGATTTATGAATCCGTCACGTCAGATAACTTGTTTGCACCTTCCCTAGGCTTCTATACTATTGGGCATTATGAGCATGAAAAAAGAGAACGACATGATAGATCAATTTATAAAGCAGCTTGGCACTGGACTGGGGCAAGCCGCCGAGACACTAGGTAAACTGCCAAAAGAAGAGATTCAAGCACAATTGCATGAAGTGGCTCGTAACACGTTAAGCAAAATGGATCTTGTCACTCGTGAAGAGTTTGAAGTGCAAGCCGCCATGTTAGCAAAATACCGTGAAAAATTGGCGGCGCTTGAGGCGCGTTTACAGGAGTTGGAGCAGTCGAGCACAAAATAAAAAAAGGCGCTCATAAGGGTGAGCGCCTTTGTTAAAGCTGAAAGCGAGTAGCTGATCACTTCCAGCCTTGTTGCCAATGGTCCGCTGACGTTAAATCACGCCAAGGGTGAATGTACTGCTGTTTGTTTATCACCGCCTCAAGCACGCATTCTGTAACGGTATCTTCTTCGTCTCTTATTAACTGCGTGACGATGAAATGCTTTTCTTTCTGCTGTGGCGACGTAGAGGTCCATTTGGACAACAGCAGCTTGTTGGGGTTTATTGGGTTGTTTGCCATTAGATCCACTCATTAACCATGTAAAACTTTATACGACATTTGTGACGCGCTGGATTGCTTTTCACACAAGAAATAATGATATCAAGGAGAGATTATGAGTTTAGCCACTATTTACAGTCGTGCCCGTGTTGGCGTGTCTTCCCCTCTGGTCACCGTAGAAACCCATATTTCCAACGGTCTTCCCTCGCTGAACATTGTTGGTTTACCAGAAGCCGCCGTTCGGGAAGCAAAGGATCGTGTGCGCAGTGCCATTATCAATAGTCATTTTGAATGGCCGACACGCCGAGTCACTATCAATCTCGCGCCAGCCGATTTACCAAAAGAAGGTGGCCGTTATGATCTGGCCATTGCCATTAGTGTGTTAGCGGCATCGGGGCAGCTTGGTGACATAAGCTTACGCGACACTGAGTTTATTGGTGAGTTAGCGTTGTCTGGAGACATTCGTGGGGTCTCTGGTCTTTTGCCATCTGCTATTGCTTGTCATCAAGCCAATCGACAACTGATTCTGCCCGAAGACAATCAACAAGAAGCGGCCTTGGTGGAAGGCAATGCGGTTTTTGCCAAGCATCTCACTCAAGTAACCGCCCATTTATTAAAACAAACTCAGCTTCCCACTTGCGTGTCGAAACCTGTCGAGCCTTTACCCTTGGATCACAAAGACATGCGTGATGTAAAAGGCCAGTACCAAGCAAGGCGAGCCTTAGAGGTGGCCGCTGCTGGGGGACATAATCTGTTATTTATTGGTCCGGCTGGCACGGGCAAAACCATGTTGGCGTCACGCTTACCTAGTATCATGCCAGCCATGACCGAGGCTGAAGCGCTAGCGGTGGCATCCGTGCAATCGGTGGCAGGGCGAAAAATGGGGCTGGATTGGCATTGGTCCGAACGGCCTTTTCGTTCGCCGCATCATTCGTGTTCGGCGGCCGCCTTGGTGGGAGGAGGGTCTATACCGAAACCTGGCGAAGCCTCCTTGGCACATTGTGGTGTCCTGTTCCTCGATGAGTTGCCAGAATTCGACCGTAAGGTGCTCGAAGTGCTGCGTGAACCATTAGAAAACGGCGAAGTGCATATCTCCCGTGCTCGCGGTCAGATGTCTTTTCCTGCGCGTTTTCAGCTAGTCGCGGCAATGAACGCCAGTAACGAAGCTTACAATGGCGGGCAGGATTATTATCAATCCAGTGCCAGCCAAAAATACCTAAAAAAACTTTCTGCGCCTTTTTTGGACCGAATCGATTTGCATGTGGAAGTGCCACCTTTGCCATCTGATGTCTTGGTCAACGCTCAAGAAGAAGGAGAGTGCAGTGCCAGTGTTCGTGAGCGTGTGGAAAGAGCGGTGGCGCGGCAAAGAGCCAGACAAAACGTGCAAAACGCCCTGTTAAGTGGTCGTCAATTAGAGGCCATTTGTGCGTTAAGCGACGATGACAAACAATTCATGCAGCACGCCTTAGAAAAGCTCAAACTTTCCGCACGAGCGTATCATCGTGTATTAAAGGTGGCATTAACGTTGGCCGATTTAAACGACTCGCCCGTTACCAGGGCCCATTTAATGGAATCGTTAAGCTACCGGAAAATGGAGAAAACCCTGTCTATGGCCATTTCTTCTTAGAGGATAGTGTCTTTTTTGATCAATGGGCATTCATCCAGCCTTAGGGAGTCGACGATCGATAGGCTCAAATTTTTTAGACAGAGATCAACCAATATAAAGGCTGTTGTAACTTATGTCATTTGGTTACAATCCAGCTCCCGTTTTGGGGACGCATAATAATTAAATAGTGGTTGCCTATTCGTCGTCGCTGATTGACGGCCAGACGAATAGCATAAGTGGAGTGTGGTTTTATGGTTATCCAGCTGTTTCCCCTTTGGGCGTTGTTGCTTTCAGGCGTCGCCTTTTTACAGCCGAGTTTGTTTACCGGCTTGAGTTCTCAGATTGTGCCCTTGTTAACCATTATTATGTTGGCAATGGGATTAACTTTAAGCCCCGCGGACTTCAAACAAGTCTTAAAAAACGGTAAAGCCGTAGGCGTGGGCGTATTATTGCAATTCTTAGTCATGCCCATCGCGGCGTTTTGTGTGGCCTTTGCCTTTGGTTTTGACACCGAGCTGACTGTTGGCATGTTACTGGTTGGTAGCGTGGCGGGTGGTACGTCATCGAACGTCATGTGCTATTTAGCCAAAGGGGATACCGCCTTGTCGATTTCTATGACGGCAATTTCGACCTTGCTTGGTGTGGTATTAACGCCATTCCTTGTGTCGCTCATGATAGGGCAAAGTGTCGATGTCCCCGTGGCTGGTATGCTACTGAGCTTGTTTAAAATTGTGCTTCTTCCTGTTGCGGCTGGTGTGTTAATTAATACTTTTTTCTCAAAATTTGTCCGCAAGGCAGAGCCGATTTTCCCTTACATTTCGATGTTTGCTATCGTGCTGATCATTGCGATTGTGGTGGCATTAAGTGCCTCTAAAATCGTTCAAGTTGGTCTGATTGTTGCGGCTGCGGTGATTTTACATAATGCCATTGGTTTGACATTAGGTTATTGGGTAACCTATTTGCTTGGTTTTGATGCGCGTATTTGCCGTACCATTGCCTTTGAAGTGGGCTTGCAAAACTCTGGCTTAGCAGCCGCGTTGGCGGTGAAATTCTTCACCCCAATGGCCGCGCTACCTGGCACTATTTTCAGTGTGTGGCACAATATTTCAGGATCTTTATTGGCGAGCTACTGGAGTCGTCGTCCTGTTGCTGAAAATAATAGCGAAGAAACGTCTAAATAAGATATTTGCTTAGCGTCAAAAAAGGGATGCCATTTTCGCATCCCTTTTTTGTTTGCCCAGCGAAGCTGGCAAACCCGTCAGGTTGAAAGAAACCTGTCTCATCCTGACTGGGGAGAGAATCTGAATCGCAAGGGCGTTGCTGGCCAACGGCAGGGTCTGAAGGAAGCGATAGGAAGTTAACAGTACACAACGTAAGTGAACCTGCTTCGGCAGCTTAGGTGGGCAAGCGTGCAAAATAGCGCAAAGCCCAATACTCAGTCAGACCTAAGCTGTGCTTGAGGGTGCATTGTTAACAGGGCGTCAGTTTTCGTGTCTGGGGAAGCCAGGCATCGAATCCGGTCTTGAATTGGAATATCTACTTTGTCATATTGCTCATGAGTGCCGACAAAAAGTACAAAACAGAGCGAATACGTGTAATCAATCTCTACCGCTAGGCGGTATTTATTCCCATGGATGTTAAAAACAGCTTTGCCATTTTTTAGGGTGCTGGCATTCTGATACTGTGACTTAACATCGTGAGGCGTCTTCCAATCCGCGTGTTTGGCCTCGTCATGCCATGCTTTTAAAGGTTGTTCTCTTTCCGCTCCCAGAACTCTCGTAGTACTTTCTTACTAATGACTCTCATGTAGTCTCTTCTTCATTTCCTTATGTTTCCCGTTATGGGAAATATGTTTTTAAGTGAACCTGAGAGTTGCATCATGCCAAGTTAGTAAAAGAATGGCTGGCTAATTTAGGAAACAAAGCCAGTGGTCTCCTAAATTAGAGGTAACACTCAAGGCTCACGAAAGATCGTGTAAATCTTTATCATATGGGGCTGTTAATAAGAGCTCGGTGAATTCTGCTGCTAATCCCTTTGACTTAGGAGAGCAACACATTACACCTATGAACTTTCTTTGTGTCCCTGGCCATGTGCACAATCTCAACAATGGCCAATGTAGCCCATCAGTTGAGTACTGGATTCGAATAACATTGTTTTTAGATGTAGCCCGCATCCAGAAATCATTGGCATTGCCAGGAAAAATACCTGTCGACCAGTCTGAGTTGTTGTCAGTGACAACGCATCCTATAGATGGGTGTCCATCATTAAACTCAATTCCGGCTTTAATCCAAGTTGTTTCTGCTCCCCGAATAAAAATGCCTGCCTGATCATACAAAAACCTGAAATCAGCTTTTACTCTAACTTGGAAAGTGAAATCACTTTCTGTTTCAAGCCCATATGCATGCCCAGTGTGATATTGAAATCCATAGTGAGTTTTTTCCCAAAAGTCGGAGTGCTCATGACTAACCATGTAGATCCTGTTAGGACTAGCTTCCGAACATTCTGGTTTGTTAATCCATGTATTTAGATTGGCTTCTGATAGATTCATCACTTTCCCCAAAATTGTTAAATTCAAGGTATTATTTCCACGAATACCATACACTTATTTTCTAGATCTCACCGTTTGCGGTGTATTTCCTGTCCAAGATTGAAATGCACGAGCAAAAGAATTTGAATCTTCAAACCCCAGTAGAAACGATATCTCCGCACTCGACATGTCAGTGCTAAGTAAATAATGATGTGCGAGCGATTTACGCACATTGTCCAGAATCTGCTGGAATGAGGTTCCTTCATTTTGAAGTCGGCGTTGCAGTGTACGAGTGCTGACCGCAAGTTTCCGACTCACTATCTGCATCGACACTTCTCCAGCCGGCAAGCTCTCTAGCAATGTGCTGTGCACTCTTTCTGACATGCCTGCCATTTGATCTAAATCACTCAACCTTTGACGCAAAGACGGCTCAAAGAATTGCCACATTTTGTGATTTTCGGTAAGGAATGGTTTCTCCATATCCGCAGTCAAAAATACCAAAGTAGTTAAGTTACTCTTCGTGATAGGAACACCAAAAAAAGCTTCATAAGCTAATGCACTGTCACTATTAATCTCATGTATTAATGGCCAACTTACCTGCAATGGCTGTATGGGCGTGCGTGTAGCCAAACGAGCAAGTTGTACAAAAAAGACGAGCTTAAAAACAAGAAATATATCGGGTGGTTGCCTGGTGTTGTCCACAAAATCAATTGAGACAGTGGTTCGTGATGCGTCACGATCTACTTTGAATATCATGGGAGCAATAAGTCTTACATACTTAGCCATTCTATCGAGCGCGCAGCTCATATTCGAGCTACAGAGTGCGGCAAAAAGCTCGGGATCAAACCAGTCTGAAGACATAACTTTGGCAATCTGTAATGCGGCTGGAATATTGGGGTTTTTAAACATCGCCTCAGCTTCGATGGCCACCCATAGTTGGAAAAAGTCATCTGGATCTAGACGAACATTTTGCCGTGCAAAGAGGTCGCCGGGAAGCTTAGCTCGACGCAGCACGGGTGAAGCTTCTATGCCAGCGTCTTGCATTAACAAGCGCCAACCAGGCCAAATTGAGTAATCCTGCATAGCGCTATTTCGACGCTCCAATGTTTGTATATTCTTTATAGTCATGTGCTTATTTTATTTCGCAGATTGTGCCACCGCAATGGCAAAAGGCGCCAATTAACTCAATTTGATATTGGCGCGTTTAGCTTGAAAATTGGCGCCTTCTGCTAGTGATGCTACTAAAAGTTAGCGGCAGAATACACCCAACGATTCAATAGTGAATATAGGTTAGGGTTACTCATATGAAAAAAACAATTTTAATTACAGGTGCATCGTCGGGTTTTGGTTTGATGCTTGCCAACAAACTACATAAAGATGGTTTTCATGTTATTGGCACCAGCCGTAATCCCGAGAAACATGTAGCTAAGGTGCCATTCAAAATTCTGCACCTCGATATTGCTGATGACCATTCTGTTCAGTCCTTTACCCGAGAACTATTTGCTCACACAAAGCAAGTCGATGTGCTCGTTAACAATGCAGGTTACATGGTTACAGGTATTGCTGAAGAGACGTCAATTGAAGTTGGACGTGAACAGTTCGAAACCAATTTCTGGGGAACGGTAAAGGTCACAAACGCCTTGTTACCCTACTTTCGCAAACAGAAGAGCGGTCAGATTATTACGATAAGCTCTATCGTGGGTTTAATTGGGCCACCAAACCTATCTTACTACACTGCCTCAAAACACGCGGTTCAAGGTTATTTCAAGTCCCTACGTTTTGAACTCAATCCATTCAACATCCATGTCAGCATGGTAGAGCCAGTATGGTTCAAAACGAATCTCGGCAATCACTCTGTATCATCGACAGGCCAAAATATAGCGGATTACAACGATTACCGAACGTTGGTTCAAGCTGCTACGCAAAAGGGTATGGACGAGGCTGAAGCCCCAGATGCAGTTGTGTACACTATTAGCAAGCTCATCCAAACGAAAGAGCCTAAGTTCAGTAATCCTGTGGGAAAAATGACAGGAATGATCCTTTTTCTACAAAGCTATCTTCCAAAGATGTTTGAAAGCGCAATTCTTAAAAGCGTAAAAACGGCAAAGTAACGGCGTGGCCCAGTACAAATTTAAATGAATGATACTGTCTGTAATTGGCTTCAAGATAAAAGTACAGTTTCATTAATAGGAGAATCAAATGACAGACTTAAACTCACACTCAATTGAAGGCATTCAACTTGGTTTGCCGCACGAAGCTGCTCAAGCAGGACTCAAGGAATGGCATCGCATTGTTGAATCATTGGATTGGAAGGCTCTCCCTGACTTGTTGACCGAGGATGTTGTCTTTCGTAATCCAGCAACCATTGAATCGTATCATGGCAAGGAAACAATGGTTGCCATTCTGGGAGCGGTTTTCAGTGTATTTAAAGATTTTACTTACCTACGGCATTTCTGCAAAAGCACAGGATATGTTCTTGAGTTCAGTGCGATGGTCGGCGACGACATTGTGTTCGGCGTTGACCTGATTGAATTCAATACAGAAGGAAAAATTACCGATTTTATGGTGATGATGCGCCCCGCCAATGTAGTGCTCAATTTATCTGTTGAGGCTGGAAAGCGTCTTGCTTCTGCTTCGAAAGAATAAGTTGCTTTGTTCATTCAATAAAAATTTTTATAAAGGGCATGAAATGAAAAACTATTTATGTAAATGGATCCCTCCACGTGCGAATTTCCTGGCGACAATGTCTCCAGAAGAGACAACATGGATGGGGCAGCATGGAGCTTATCTAAATAAGCTCCTCGACCAAGGTGTGATTGTTGCACATGGTCCCGTCCTAAATGATGGAGATGGCTACGGAGTGTCTCTCTACCGAATTCAAGAAAACGAAGACATTGAGGCTTTGACCTCCCAAGATCCTATTGTAAAAAATGGGGTTGGTCATTATGAGCACTTTGTCATGGCTCATCTGGTATCACGCATTAATTCCTGATTTTAGCTTTTGGAGTCTGACATTATGAAAATACATGGTTCTGTTGCACTTGTTACAGGAGCTAATAGAGGGTTAGGGGCAGCCTTTGTCCGAGCCTTACTCGCTGCTGGAGCACGAAAGGTCTACGCTGCTGCGCGCGACCCAATGACCATCATTGAACCGGGTGTTGTGCCCGTACGTTTGGATGTGACCAACCCTGAACAGATTAACGCGCTCGCAAAAGAATTGATCGATGTGAATTTATTGATCAACAACGCTGGTGTTGGCGGGACAGGGCCTATTCTTGATCCATCATCCATCGATTCTTTGCGTGTTCAGTTGGAGACAAATGCCATTGGTCCATTGTGTATGACGCAGGCTTTTGCGCCCATCCTCGCAACTGGCAAAGGTAGTGCGGTTATTAATGTTATCTCCGCACTAAGCTGGGCAACCCTGCCTGGAATGACGGGGAGTTACAGCGCTTCCAAAGCAGCTGCTTGGGCCTTGAGTAATGCAATGCGACAAGAGTTGAAGGTTCAGGGGACAGAAGTTCTGTCATTACATGTAGCTTTCATGGATACCGATATGGCACGCGGAGTATCTGGGGAAAAAGCATTACCCGATGACATTGCACAGATGACACTTACCGCATTAGAAGCTGGATTCCCCGAACTCTTGGCTGATGACGTTACTCAGAGTGTACATGCAGGACTAACAGCGAAACCAGCAATGTATCTTGGGATGCTCGAATAAGCACTGTTTGATAAGCCTTGTATCGATTGATACAAGGCTCTTCGATTATGCGAGTTCCACATACTACTGTTTGGCTTTCGTTCTCGTTTCCAATTGAAAGAGGGCAGATCTCAGTGGAGCACTTGATATGGCTAGCTGGTTACAGGTGTTATTACTTGCCAAGTCCAAGAAAATTGAATGTCCGAAATTAAGGCAAAGCAGAGATTCGTTTTTCGAGAGAGCTTGTTCTGAACAACCGCAATTCTCTCAAAGCGGCCCAATTATAAATTTGGCTCGTTAAAGTTAGCTGTTGTTACTGTTACTGGTCATAACAGCTAGTCAGAAACACACACAATTCCTTCATCTATCTGGCCAATCGCACTTACGGGGATCTTTTGATAGTGATGGAAGTATGCATGAGTTGTATACGAGGTCCGTACGTACGGTTCTGTGAGAGGGGTGAGGTGGTAACGCCTCACCCTACTCGATGTGTCTGTTGGTTTTTCTCAGATGCTTTTTCTCTCCGTGCGAGACGCTTCATTGTCGGGTACACTTGTGGCTGATTTTTAACAGCCTGAGCCAGAGTTTTCCCATGAGCGAACCGTTACCTTCCATAGCCCAACGTCTACGTAATCTGAACGAGCGACAGCTGGATGCCGTAAAGCAAATCGATGGTCCTTTGCTGGTATTGGCAGGCGCAGGCTCAGGAAAAACCAGCGTAATTACGACAAAAATTGCTTATCTGATCCAAACTTGCGGTTTTAAGGCCAACAGTATCATTGCGGTGACTTTTACCAATAAGGCAGCTCGAGAAATGAAAGAGCGCGTGGTTGGCATGCTGTCAAAGCAAGAAAGCCGAGGCTTGAGTATTTCAACCTTTCATAACTTGGGCTTGCGCATTTTACGCAAAGAATTTCGCCGTGCGGGTTTAAAAGAAGGCTTCACTTTATTTGATGCACAAGACTCACTCAGTTTAGTCAAAGAGATTTTGGATAAAGAATTCAATGGTCAAATGGACGCGGCGGTTTATTGTCAGAATACCATTTCCAATTGGAAAAACGATCTAACAACACCGCAAGAAGCCATGACCAATGCGGACACAGAAGAATTTTTGTTAGCGGCACAGGTCTACGTGCAATATCAGCGTTATTTGCGTGCTTACAATGCCGTAGACTTTGACGATTTAATCTTGTTGCCTGTCAGTCTGTTGATGGCTGACGAGGAGCTGCGAGAGCGTTGGCAGAAAAAAGTGCGTTATTTGCTGGTGGATGAGTGCCAAGACACCAACGCCAGTCAGTACGAATTGATTCGTTTATTGGCGGGATTTCGTCGCTGCTTTACTTTAGTGGGAGATGACGACCAGTCTATTTACGCATGGCGTGGGGCGCGTCCAGAAAACTTAGAACGTTTATCTGTTGATTATCCCAATTTAAAACTGGTGAAACTGGAACAAAACTATCGTTCCACCAAAAGGATCCTCAAAGCCGCGAATACCTTGATTGCCAACAATCCACACATCTACGATAAAGCCTTGTGGAGCGATCATGAAGAGGGCGATCCGATTCGCATCATGGTCACGCGTAACGAGGACGCTGAATCCGAACGTGTCGCGGCAGAAATCCAATCTCGACATCTACGTCATGACATTCCGTATCGAGATTTTGCCATCCTGTATCGTGGTAACCACCAAGCACGACTATTGGAAATCAAACTGCAAGCCTATCGCATTCCCTACAAGATGAACGGCGGTACGTCTTTTTTCTCTCGCGCTGAAATCAAAGACCTAATGGGCTACTTGCGCCTCTTAGTGAACCCGCTGGACGATAATGCTTTTCTGCGTATCGTGAATTTACCACGTCGTGAAATCGGGCCGGCAACATTAGAAAAAGTCGGAAACCTCGCCACCGAACGGGGTGTCAGCCTGTTTGAAGCATCGGGCTACAAAGAACTGGAAGACAGCGTAACAGGGCGCTCGTTAAAAAGTTTGCAAGATTTTGAACGTTGGTTGTCAGCGTTGCGCAAGCGTTTGGCCGACGGCGCGTCACCCGTACCTGTGATTGAACAAATGATCCATGATATGGACTACTACAGTTGGATTCAGGAACAAACCTCATCAAGCAAAGCGGCAGAGCGTCGTATTGAAAACGTGCGTTTCTTATTGGACTCCATTCAACGCATGATGGAGTCTGCTTGGGAAGAGGACGAAAGTGCAGGATTGGATCAGGCGATAAGTAAACTACTACTTATCGACATGCTAGAGCGCCAAGAAGAAGAGGAAGACGAAGACAAGGTTCAGTTGTTAACGCTTCATGCTTCGAAAGGCCTGGAGTATCCTCATGTCTTTTTAATTGGTTGCGAGGAAGAACTGTTACCGCACAGAAACAGTATTGAAAACGACGACATTGAAGAAGAGCGTCGTTTGGCTTATGTGGGCATCACTCGAGCGAAAAAAACCTTATGCATCACCTTGGCGGCCAAGCGTCGTCAATACGGCGAAGAAATTGACTGCATGCCGAGCCGATTTTTGGATGAACTGCCAGAAGAAGACTTGGTCTGGGAAGGGCGAGGTGATGAAGATGCGAGCGCTAAAAAAGAACGCGGGCAAGCGTCTTTGTCAGCGTTAAAAGCCATGCTAAATAGCTAAATAGCCAAACAGCTAGCAGGCTAGTGGTTTGAGCTGTTGTCTATCATGTAATCAATGGTTTCAGCAATCTCACTTTCGTTGCAGTCGAAGCAGAGACCTTTGGGCGGCATCGCGTTAAAGCCTTTGATGACATGCTCTAATAAAGTATCCATGCCTTTATCAATACGAGGCTGCCAATCCTCGTATTGTCCAAAACGCGGCGCTCCCGCCACGCCACTCATATGACAGGCAATGCAATAAGTGTTGTAAATCTCAGTCACTGGACGACCAGAATAGGGTCGAGAGGCTTGGTTTGTTTCCGTAGAGGCAATACCTTGCAGGGGGAACAGCGCGAGCAGGCAAATACCAAGTGATACAGGAAGACAGTGGTAAAAATACAAAGGACGGATAAATGGCACGGTACTTCCTTCTTTTGGCTAAGGACATAACAGACAAATCATTATACGATAAAACCCTGCTGACAGATGACTATTAAGTAAGCCTTTGTTAGGCAAAGAAAATACACAGTGTAAGATAGTCTGATATTGTAATTAGGAGAATGGCAATGGAAAAAGAACTCACTTTAGTGGCAACCATCACCGCGAAGGCTGGTAAAGCAGACACATTGAAAAACGCGTTACTTGATTTGGTTACGCCGACCCGCGCCGAAGTTGGGTGTTTGCAATACGAACTGCATCAAGACAACCAAGATCCAAAACGTCTTTGTGTTTTTAGAGCGTTGGACAGGCTACGACGTCTGGCATGACCACATGGAAAGTGCGCACATCAAAGCCTACATTACCTTAGCGGATGACTTGGTGAACGAGTTTGTCGTCAAAGAAATGCACGCTATTGGCTAATCGTGGCGAAAACACCATCGGACAGCGACCATAGGCTCGGTCGTCGTCCGAAATCTTAGCGCAAAAGCAGAATATCAACACTTTGAGCTAACATTATTGTATTAAGCACTGGAATCCTGAGGGATTTCCTTTAGAATACGCACTCAAATTTGTTCTGGCCTACTTTGCGGCATGCAAAGATCCTCCCGTCAGACAATCATAATGCGCCCGTAGCTCAGCTGGATAGAGCGTCGCCCTCCGGAGGCGAAGGTCGGAGGTTCAAATCCTCTCGGGCGTACCATTTTTGACCAGTCCTGTGACATTCATTGCTATCTTTTGTCGCTCTTTTCATGTCTAAACTGCTATAAAGACACATCCAAAGGAAGAGGGCAAACAAGTGATTAAGCAACTCGGTAAAATAAACTGCTATTACATTGCGATCCTACTGGCGATTGTTTTTTCTTGGTGGGGCTTGCTGGACACTAAAGCGTCTGACTATGTTTCTTCTTCCTTAGCGCAGGCGTTGAGTGCATTTGGTTTGGCTAAGTTGTTTAACGCGACGGTATCGGTGCTACAAAGCATTCAAATCAGTGTGTTTGTCAGTTCTGTGACCATTGGTGAGTTGTTAGACCCATTTAACGACATGATCGAAGATTTTTCCGGTGTGATGAAAGTCGCTGTGTCGTCGCTTATCTTTCAAAGTATTCTGTTGAAAATCATTTCTACTGTGTATTTCAAGGTGTTTGTCACAGTTGCGGGCTTGCTGTTTGGTTACTTATACTGGGTCAAGAGTCGTTTTGCCGAAGTGGCTTATAAGGTTTTTGTTACTGCGGTGGGTGCGAAATTTTTATTGGTGTTGGTCGTATTGCTCTCGGCTGTGGTGGATGCGTCGTTTTTAAGCGATGAAAAGACGCAAACCATGGATAAAATTCAAGTGCATTCTGGTGATATGAACGAGGTGACGACCGGTTTAGGTGTTGCATTTGATCTTAAACAATCACTCGACAAAGATAAGCAGGCGTTGCAAACCAAGCTCAATGAGCAGGAAGCGCTTTTATCCGAGCTTAATAAAGGACTGGTGGATTTAACGGCTCAAAATGACGCACTGAATCGTCAAGTATCGGCTCGCAAAGAGATCTTGTCGACGTTAGATATCGTCTTCAATAACGACAAAATACTAGCGGATTTTCGCACAGAACAGAGTCTTTTAATGACGCAGCGTCAAGACATTGTGCAGGCGGTAAAAGCCAGTCAGGGCAAGATCAATACGCTACGCGCTTCTATCAATGATCTAGAAAATCTTGCTTTAGAAGAACAAAGTTTTTTTTCTGCTATAAAACAAAGTACTTTTGGTCTGAGTCACTTCAAAGACAAAATCAGCGGCTATGTTGAAACACTCAACGGCTTGGTGAATGACTTTCTTATGTTGTTGGCATTGTTTGCTTTTAATACAGTATTGATTCCTATTTTGTTTCTGTATTTGGGGGCAAAAGGTTTCAGGCTGATTTGGCACATTAAACCCTCTGGCCTGCTTGAGCGTGCGAAAAAAGGGATGAAAAACACGCTGTAACACGATATGACTTACAGGTCGCTTTTTGGGGTTTTGAGCCATTCTTTTGCAGCATCCTTGATAGCAATAAGCGCAGGATTTGTGAGTCGTTGTTCTGTCGCAATGGCGAAAAACTGCTCGCGTATTTCTTCGGTATGACCAAGGATCTCAACGTGGAATTGACTCGCCACTTCCGCCGCGATGGCCTCGGGCACGATAAACACGCCCGCACCGGCTTGTCCAAAGGTTTTCATCAGTGCTCTGTCATCAAACTCTCCCATAATTTTAGGGTGAATATGCTGTTTTTCTAACCATTGTAGGAGTTTCACCTGGATCAATGATTGATCACTGGGTATCAGAAACGGTGCATCGATAAGGCATTGAGGAAAGCGATTGTCGGTTTGTTGAAACAAACTGGGGGCCGCCATAAACGCGGTACCGCACTCCCCCAAAAAGTGGTTATAGCCACGCACGCCCAAGTGGGGTGGAATGGGACCATCGGCAATAATCAGATCCAACTTATGCAAAGCCAATTCCCCTAGTAAGCTTTCTAGACTGTTCTCTTTGCAGAGAAAACGGATTGGATCTTCCAATTCCATAGCAGGTGCTAATAAACGATATGCAATGGATTTAGGAATAGAATCTGCGATCCCTACTCGGAGTAATGATGTTCTGTCTGTTGAGGCCGTTCGTATCGATTGTTCCAGTTCATTGCCCAAAGAAAAAATCTCGTCCGCATAGCTCAGTACCATTCGTCCAGTATCGGTTAACGCTAAGTTGCGTCCTGCCTTGTTAAAGAGTGCTTTGCCTAACTGTTCTTCTAATAACTGTATCTGTCCACTGATGGTTTGCGGCGTAATGTGCAAATGTTCACTGGCTTTTGTAATGCTGCCTTGTTTTGCTGTCATCCAAAAATAATGTAAATGTTTGAAATTGATCATAATTCACCAAAGCATCGAGAAAAGCTGATTATTGACATAAATAATTCGATTATATCTTACGAGTTTTTGTGAGTAACGTGAAATCTCCAACATAACTTACTCATTTATGGGTAAAGGAGAACAAGATGAGAATCAAAGTCCAAGCACGTCGTTTAGCTCTGACCAAAAGCCTTAAAGCCTATGTAAAGCGTCGTCTTAATTTTGCATTGAATTCCCGTTATGACAACATTCAACAAGTGATCGTCACCTTGACTGATGTGAACGGTCCGAAAGGCGGTGAAGACAAACATTGCCGTGTGCTGGTCAAAATCAATGGCCAAAAAGAAGTTGTGATCAGTGAGCAACAAGCCGACATGTACAGTGCAATAGACAGTGCCGCCAGTCGCACCAGCCGAACGGTCACACGACGCATTGAGCGCTTACAGCATAAGGCAACCCGATTAAAAGCGGCCTTCCATAAAATGAGACCGCAAAAGAAAATGCCCCGTGATATTTATGAAGAATATGAAAACGAATACGGCTATTACCAGCATGCTTGAATAGCTTCCTAGATTCCCTGAACCGATAAGTGTAACAACCGCTTTAGGCGAACCCATAAACAGGTTCGCCTTTTTTTATTGTGCAGAGCAGAGCATTTTTCATTAGGTTCACAGGGACAGGCAGGCCGACAAAAAAGCGGTTTTTAACGAAAGTTCAATGAGCTTTTGTCCATCTGTGGCAAAATAATAGGTAGTTGATAAGAACGCATTTAACGATCAATCTAATGACCGGAGGCTTCAAATGTGGGTGTTTAATTGCACGAAAGCCGCTGTGGAGTGTTTTACTACCACAGTGAAAGGTGAAACACGTACTTGTGTGGAAACACCGCAACATAAAACGATTTCTGAATCCATCGAGCAGGCGCAAGATGGCGTGGTGTTTCCTAATCGTTTAGGGCTGACAGACGCGTATGAGACGGAGTGGCATTGGCTGGTGCATTGCATCTCAGTGAAACGTCGAAAATACCTGCTGGTGATGGATTACAATACGCGTTATTGCATGGCCATGTTGGCACCGAAAAAAGGCGATGTTTCCGGTTTTTTAAACGATTTTGAAGGGCATTTGTATCTCAATATTATGGGTATCACGGCGCCGCATAATATGGTTGTCAAAGACATTGCCGAATCGTTAGAAACGTGCCATGAGCTAGGCAACAGTGCGGTGTTTTACCAACGCAATGATCGCAGCGCGCAAGCTCATATTAATGACGTGTCTTGGTATTTGCAGCGTCAGTGTTACGAAGACTTCATGCTCGAAGAGGAAGAGGATTTACTCGATTTCAACCTCTTTATGGGTGAAATACCCCGTCATGCGAAAGGACAAAAAAATTACTTTTATCCAGTGCAAGCGTTTTTACTGCAATGGCTCAACGCCTATTCTCCTGATCCAGAAAAAACCATCACACCAAGCTTATTGGAAGCGAAAAATTACTTTCAACAATTCTCGTTAGACGATGTGTTAGAAGACTTGGATGACAACACCGCCGACGCAGCCATTGCCGAGTTGTTCAAATCCTTACCAGCTGGTGTGGCGCATCTAGGGGAGGGCGAACGGAATCAAAAGAATGCCAAACCTAAAAATACCAAGCCCAGTGCCGAGAAAAGCAAAGACGTCAAACAAAAAGACAGTAAACACAAAAACAATGTCATCGACTTCTCTGCGTATCAGAAGAAGCATTAAACGGTCTTGTTTGTTTGCTATATAGTAAACTTTTCTGCGTCAGTAATGGTTTTGGATGGCAGATTGGCAAATTGAGAAGAAATCGACGATAAAATTTGTGCCGCACGCAAAGCGATGAAGAAAACACAAAAGCAGATCGCAGAGCAGACAGGTACTCATAAATTGACCTTGTCCTTGATCGAAAATGGCCACTTCACCGGGTCGTTAGATATTCTGCAACGTTACCTAGATGCGGTTGGTTTAACGCTGGATGTGACGCCTAAAAAGCATCGATTACCCCAATGGGATGAGATAGAAGCCCTATTTGCGGAGGATGATTGATGTCGAATGAAACGTCGTCTTATTCTGCTTTTTATGTTGTTAGCTTCGGACCACAAGAATCTCTCACAATCAACTGAGATTCAATTCTATGATGCGTTGCTGCAGTGTTGCCGTTTAGCTGTTCTAGCAGCATGGCAACTGATTTCTGACCATGTTCTTCTGGGAAGGTTTTTATGGTGGTGAGCCGAATAGGAGCATAATTAGCCAGTGGGATGTCATCGTAACCGACAATAGCAACGTCCTCAGGTACTTTTAACCCCTTGTCTGACAGTGCTTTTATTACCCCAAAGGCAACCGTATCGTTACCAACAAAAATCGCGCTAAAGGGTGTGTTTTTCTGCAATAAGCGCAGACAGGCTTGGTATCCACTGTCGGCACTTAAATTGGCAAATTCTTTTACTGCGTATTGCTCGAGGCCAGCCTCTTCCAGAGCACTTAACCAGCCTCTTTCTCGAGAATGCACACTGGCAAAGGTGGAGGATGCAAAGCCAATATGGGCTATTTTTTTATGGCCGAGTTGAATTAGGTGATTGACGGCCAGTTTCGCATTAACAAAGTTATTACTTCCTGTCGTGCTAAATTCGTATCCTGTTGCAATGCTGCGTGATGGACTGCCAAAGGCAACAAGAGGCATAAATAAACGATTGATTTCAGAGAGCTCTCGATAATCGCCTTCTCTGGGGTTCACGACGATCAAACCATCTACGCGACCACTTTTAGCCAATCTTCGATAGTTCTGCGAAGCTTCGCCATCGGTAGACTCGATTAATAGTTTCATATTTTGTGCACGAGATTCTTCCGCAACAGAAGCAACAACACGAGCCAAGAAAGCGTCTACATAAAGATGCTGAATATCAGGTAGCACCAAGCCTATGGTGGCTGACGAGCCAGAAGCAAGAGATTGTGCTGCCGCATTAGGTTCGTAACCCAGTTCTGCCGCTGCATTGAGTACTTTAAGGCGTGTTGCTTCGCTGATGCCGGATTTTTTTACATTGTTCAATACAAAGGATACGGTGGTTCGAGAGACTCCAGCAAGCCTAGCCACCTCGATACTGGTTGGTTTCATATCGGTATCCTGAATAAGCGCCACTCAATGCTTATTATTTTTGAGTAAAGAGTGGCGCAAAAGTTACTGTAAAATTACTGATAAAAATAGTCGGGTAGGTAGTCCCGATGTGCTTCCATCAATTCATCTACCATAGCACGTATTTGTTTTATATCGAGCACGGAACTGGTGTGAGGATCTAACATAGCAGCATGATAAATATGATCTCTATTCTGCTCTAAAACGGCGTTTACCACCATTTCTTGTACGCCCACATTGGTTCGCATCAGGGCGGCAAGTTGAACGGGTAAACAGCCAACACGAGTTGGAGTAACGCCATTATGATCGACTAAGCAAGCGAGTTCAACAGCACAGCCTTCAGGTAAGTTATCAATGAGTCTATCATTGATAACGTTACCGTAAATAACGCTCGGCTCTCCAGTCACCATTGAGTTTATGATGGTACTACCGTATTCAACAGAGCGTTTAATTTCTGATAAACCAGAAAGCATGTTCGCGGCATTGTCAATTTCTCGCGACATCACCTTGATGTTTTTGGTTTTCAGCTGATCCTGCAATACTGCTGTGGATTGTGAGCCTGGGTGACGTAATTCTTCCTCAATAAAAGGCCACGCGACCTCGTAGACTTGGCAGCGGCCTGGGTATTCGTCGAGTGGAATATGGAAGTCAGCAAGCAAATCTTCACGTCCGGGTTTGATAAACCATGGTACATATTCGGCAAAGTGTTCACTGGATTCTGTAGGGAAATAGCCAAACTGTTGCATCACTTCATATCGAACGCGGTTCCAATCTGGCATTTTATTTTGCTTGGCCAGCTCTTTTAGTTTGGGGTATAGGTCTTCCCCTTGATGTTCTAATTTTGTATAGAAAGCCATATGGTTAATGCCAGCACATTGAAACGCTATGTCTTTCACTGGAATGCCAAGATCTTGAGACAGTTCATATGCAGTGTGCTGTACACTGTGGCATAAACCAACGGTTTTGACCTTGTCGCTTGCTTTGTTTAGAGCCCAAGTAATCATTGCCATTGGGTTCACGTAGTTGAGATGGATGACCTTATCACTACTGACTTCTTCCATATCTTTTATCATCTCTAACATGACGGGAATTGTACGCAGTCCTCGCATGATCCCGCCGATGCCTAGTGTATCGCCAATAGTTTGCTCAAGACCGTATTTTTTGGGGATATCAAAATCGCGTACTGTTGCGGGTTTGTAGCCACCGACTTGAATGGTGCTCAGGACAAAATCGGCGTCTTTTAATGCAATACGACGATTTTTTTCAGTACTAACGTCGGGTTTAATATCCAGCATATCAGCCAATCTATGTGCTACCGCTAGAGAGAGATCCAAGCGATGCTCGTCAATGTCATGCAACACAATTTTAGCATTTTTAAGGGCTGGTAAAGACCAGATGTCGCCTAATAGGTTTCGAGTAAAAACGGTACTACCCGCTCCAATGAGTACAATTTTAGGAGAAAGCATTATGTCTATCCTTTAGTTGGTCGCCATTCACGTTAACAGTGTCTGGCTGAGTTGATTGTTGTTATTTGCTGTAACGGAGTACTTTTTTGTTGGCATCTGAAAGCGCTTCTTGCGCACTTTCTTTGCCGAGTAAAATCGATTGAATGGCGCTTTCCATCGTGCTATCGATACGTGCACCATTTTTTGCAATCGGAGGAAGATACGTTTCGGACTGGGACATGGTCAGAAAGGCCGAAGAGTCGATATTGCGTTGCATTTGGGCTCCAACGGCTTTTTCTGCCATGCCTTTAATCGCTGGGAAGACCACACCTTTTGATGCGACGACGCTTTGACAATCGGCAGAACCTAAATATTTCACCCATTGCCACGCTTCTTCTTTATGCTTAGAGCCGCTCCAAATCGAATCGGCAAGACCGTTAAACATAGTGGCGCGTTTACCTGATGGGCCTTTAGGCAGAGGAATCCAGTGATACTTATTTTTTACATTGTTATCGAAGTAGGTAATCATCCATGACCCCTGAGGAATAATGGCAGCTTTGCCTGCGATAAACATCGAGTCTGAGCCAAGAGACTGCGTGTTTTTAAAATCAGCTGAAAGGCCTTTTTTAGGCAGTCCGGCAAGGTAATCTAGCGTGTCAGCAAGGGATTTATTATCGTAATAGAATTCGCTTCCCCAAGGTTTATCTTGAAATTTAAAGCCATTTGAAACCGCAAAATGACTCCATTCTGTTTGTCCTAACATGCCGCCCGCGCCAGGATTTTGGTAGCCATAAATCGCCACATTGTTAGGGTCAAATTTATCTGAGGTTGCGTTGTTGCCATTTTTATCCAGTGTTAGTTTGCGAACAATTTGCTCGAAGCTGCCACCATCTTGTGGGTTCCATGTCATGAAATTTAGCTCGTCTAAAGTAACCCCTGCTTTTTCGGCTATGTCCATATTGACTATCATCGCAATAGTGTCCCAATCTTTAGGTAAACCAAACTGCTTGCCGTCTTTGCCCCATACTTCGTAAAGGCCGTCTGTGTAGATACTTGGATCCAGTTTGTCTCGTTCGATATAACTTGAAAGGTCCACAAGCTGGTTGTTTTTCACAAACTCTGGGTATTTTGCCAAATGATCAGTGAATACATCGGGTGCAGTACCAGAGACAAAGCCAGTAGAAAGTGCTGTCCAGTAATCATCCCAACCAGATTGGGTGATTTTGACACTAATGTTCGGATGCTTCGCACTAAAATCCGTGGCGCACTGTTGGTAGGCTGGGAGTTGATTCGAATCCCAAAGTACATATTTTATTTCCACCGCGTGAGCAGCACTTGCACTGACTGCAACGGCAAGGGAAGTGAAGGTAAGATGTTTTATTTTCATGATATATCTCCTTTGTTATTTTTATTTACCGCCAGTGAACTGGACAGATTCGACGATACGACGACCAAAAAAGAACAACATGATAATGGTCGGAATAGTGGCAATGACGGTGGCTGCCATTAAACCGCCCCAATCAGGTTGGCCTTGAGGGGTTTGAGATTTAAATGACTGCAGGGCAACCGGTAAGGTTTTCATGCTGTCATCGGTAGCAATCAGAAAGGGCCAGAGAAACTCATTCCACATATTGATGGTGGTTAAGGTGGCGACCGTCATCAATGGTGCCCAACTAAGGGGTAAGGCAATTTTGAAAAAAATCATGAAAGAGTTTGCGCCATCAAGCTGAGCCGCCTCTTCAATATCTTTGGGTAAAGAAATAAAGAACTGTCGCAAAAAGAATACGGCGAAGCCATGCATTAGGAAGAAGGGAGCCACCATGCCCAGCATAGAATTCAGTAAACCTAAATCTCTCATTAAAACGAAATTTGGGATCAAGGTAACCACACTGGGGATCATCATTGATGCAACGAAAGCACCAAAAAGTAATTTGCTGCCATAAAAGGGAATACGAGCAAAAGCGTAAGCCGCTAATGCGCAGTTAAAGGTTTGTACAATGACAATAATGCCCGTAAAAATGACCGAATTAATCATTGATGTTGTGATGTTTATATTCGCACCGGAACCACCAGCGGCAATGGATTCCTCTGTACTCAATAGGCCAAAAATCTTCTTGTAATTAGACAACGTAGGATTGTCAGGCAAGAGCTGTGTCGATGTCGTATAAAGCTCTCCCGCTGGGACAAATGATGTCTTTGCAACAAACAATAATGGAAAGAGGGTCACCACCAACATGGTGATTAAGACCAACCAAGCAACGCAGCGAGCAGGGGTAATTTTTTTAATTAAGATCACTTTCGGAAGCCCTCATAATGTGCATTTGAAGAAGAGTGTAAGCCAACATAATCATGCATAAGGTGACTGACATTGCGGAGGCATAGCCCATTTTGTAAAAGCTAAAAGCGTTTTGAACGATGTAATAGACAATGACTCGAGTGGAATCGAGAGGGCCACCTGCCGTGGTGACGGCAATGGTGTCGAAGATTTGAAATGACCCTGTTACACTGGTGACTAAGACAAACACCATCACAGGTCTTAATAGTGGCAGCGTGATTTTGCGGAACATTTGAAATTCTGTGACCCCTTCTAATGATGCGGATTCATAGAGGTACTTGGGAATGGTTTGTAGGCCCGCTAAAAAAAGCATGGCGCATAACCCCATATGACGCCAAATATTGATGGCGGCTACCGATACCAGAGCTTGGTCTGGGTCTCCAAGATAGGCTTGAGGTGCTAAACCAAAAAAAGCAACCAAACTGTTCACAATGCCTAGAATCGGATCGAGCATCCACAGCCAAACTAACGCCACTAATACATTGGATAGTAAATATGGGAGTAGGATGGCGGCTTTGACAAAAAGAGATTTGGTTAAACGATCCATGGCAACGGCTAAAAACAATCCCAGCATAATTTGCAACGGAATATTAAGCAGCACGTAGTAGGCTGAGAGTTTCAAGCCATTCCAAAACTGATCGTCTTCTAGCATTTCGACATAGTTGTCGAGTCCTACATAATATGGCTCACTCAGTAAGTTCCAGTCGGTGAAACTTATACCAATGGCCCTGCCAGCAGGCCATGCGTAAAAAAGCAAGAAGCCAATCAAAGCAGGAAAAATAAATAGGTATCCAAAGAGCGAGCTTTTCAATTTGCGCGACATAAATGACATGGGGATTCCTTCTTATTGTTATAGCACTAACGCGCGTTAGTTGTTTGGTTAAAAAATTTTGCTACCAATTACTCATATAATAAATACTAGACTAACACGCGTTAGTAAAGGGTTATTTTTTATACAGCTATCTATTTGGCAAAGCGCGATCAATCAATGTTTTGCCAGCTTGGTCGAATAAGTAACAGTCGCTCTGTTTGATTCCTACGCTTAACACATCACCGGATGCGAGTAGATTTTCACCAGAAATTTCAATGATTACTTTGTTGTCTTCAACTTGGCTGTAAAGATAACTGATGCCGCCAAGATGTTCTGCTACATCAACTGTGATATCAAAATGAAAGCCATTTTCTTGCTTTGCTAAGTGGATGTGTTCTGGACGGAACCCTAGGGTTACTGGGTCTCCAATAGAAAGTTTATCTGATTGAATTTTAAAGGGTATTTTTTGTTCATTAAAAGCAACCATAACCGAATTGTCAGCTTCAATATCACTGATCAGTGCGGGTAAAAAATTCATTTTGGGTGAGCCAATAAAACCAGCAACGAATGCATTGTTGGGATTGTGATACAAGTCCATAGGAGAGCCGACTTGTTCAATATGGCCTGCTCGTAGGACAACAATTTTATCCGCTAAAGTCATGGCTTCCACTTGATCATGGGTAACATAAATCATCGTGGTTTTTAATTTTGCATGAAGTTGGGCAATCTGAATACGCATATCCACACGCAGTTCTGCGTCCAAGTTGGAAAGTGGTTCATCGAATAAAAAGACATCGGGCTCACGTACGATAGCTCGACCAATTGCTACGCGTTGTCGCTGACCGCCTGACAGTTGTCTTGGCTTGCGATCAAGTAGCTCATCAAGTTGCAGAATGTGACTGGCCTTGGTAATTCGTGTGTGAATGTTTTCTTTTGATTCACCACGCATTTCCATGCCAAAACTCATATTTTCTCTGACGCTCATATGCGGATAGAGGGCATAAGATTGAAATACCATGGCAACACCTCGATTAGCTGGCGCGACGTTATTCATATTTTTATCTGCAATCTCAATAACACCTTCTGTTATTTCTTCAAGACCCGCAATTAAACGTAATAACGTTGATTTACCGCAGCCGGAAGGGCCAACGAAAACCACAAATTCTCCATCGCACAGTTTAAGGTTCACACCGTGAATCGTTTCTAGTTTATCGAAGCGTTTGGTTACATTTTTTAGGGTTATATTTGCCATATTTCGTTATTTCCTATCTTGTTTTTATAATGGAACATGGTTCCATTATTTTCTTCAATTGTAGGTAAGTCAAGCGTGGCTTTGTACACTGGCTGTTTTTCAACAGCGAATAGGGAGGCTAAACATGGTTTTTTGTCGAAGAAGTGATTGATATGAATGGGATAAATAAATAACGAGGGCTAAGGCAAAATAGGCTTAGCCGCGTCGCTATGTTTGGGCAATCCTAACGAAATGAGTGCGGTGAGACCGATAAAACCGGCTGAAAACCAAAGGCAAGTAGCGAGTCCGTAGTCTTGGTAAAGCCAGCCCGATAGTACAGTACCAATTAGCCGACCCATGGCGTTTGCCATGTAGTAGAAACCCACATCGAGAGAAACACCATCTTCGCCCGCGTAACTGACAATCAAATAACTGTGCAGAGACGAATTCACCGCAAAAATGGCGCCAAAGGCGAGTAGTCCCGCGATGACGGTAAATTCTATGTGCCAGTTGAAGTCTAACACCAAGGCGATGAAAATAGGCGTGACTCCTAGCACCAGTGCCCAACCCAAAGCGTGTCGCCCATCGGGCAATTTGCCTTGTGACTTACCGGTTAGCAAAGGCGCAAAACTTTGCACTATGCCATAGGCGATGACCCAGATGGCTAAAAATCCCCCCACATACCAATGATCCCAGTCAAAGGTGCTGGCTAAAAACACGGGCAGCGCCACCACGAACCATACGTCTCGTGCGCCAAATAAGAAGAGTCGAGCAGCGGAAAGGTAATTGACCGCTTTGCTCTTCGAGAAAATATCGGTGAACTTGGGTTTGTTTTTGGCCTTACCAAGGTCTTTTTTAAGGCTAATAAGACTGGCAATCCATACGAAAGTCAGTGTGGCTGCCATGAGCAAAACAGCCCCTTGGAATCCAAGTAAGCTTAACAGTGCGCCACCCAGAAAAAATCCGACGCCTTTTAAAGCATTTTTAGACCCTGTGAGAATGGCAATCCATTTGTATAATTGCCCTTGGGCACCGTTTGGTACGAGCAGTTTAATTGAGCTTTTGGCGCTCATTTTATTCAGGTCTTTGGCGATGCCAGACAGAGCTTGCGCCCCCATCACCCAAGGTACGCTAAGCAAACTGGCAGGAACCATTAGCATGGCAAGGGCCAGGATTTGCAGAAACAACCCTAGATTCATAGTGCGGTTTAAGCCAAGCCGAGCACCGAGCCAGCCGCCCATCAAATTGGTAATCACGCCAAACACTTCGTAAAAAATAAACAACATGGCGATTTCAAAAGGGCTATAACCTAGCCCGTAGAAATACAACACCACCAACATACGCAAGGCGCCATCGGTTAACGTGAAGGCCCAATAATTGCCAGTCACTATCATGTATTGACGAATTTGCGGGGAAAGCTGTGCCAGCCATGTCATAGTGGATTATTCCTTATCGCCAAGACCCACCATACGCACCAACTCAGCGGTGCGATTGGCGTAGCCCCATTCATTATCGTACCAAGCGTAGAGTTTCACCTGAGTGCCATTGATAACCATGGTGGACAAGGCGTCAATAATGCTGGAACGTGGGTCGGTTTTATAATCAATAGACACCAGCGGGCGTTCTTCGTATCCTAAAATGTCTTTTAGCTCGGTCTCGGCAGCCGTTTTTAGCAGCTGATTGACTTCTTCTGCCGTGGTGTTGCGTTCGACTTCAAACACACAGTCGGTTAACGACGCATTGGCCAAGGGAATACGCACCGCATGACCATTTAATTTGCCTTTTAATTCAGGGAAAATATGCGTAATGGCAGTGGCCGACCCAGTTGTAGTTGGGATTAAGCTCATGCCACAAGCGCGGGCGCGACGTAAATCTTTATGGGGCGCATCAAGAATAGTCTGGGTGTTGGTAATGTCATGAATCGTCGTCATGGAGCCGTGTTTAATGCCCAAATTCTCATGAATCACCTTCACCACAGGCGCTAAGCAGTTTGTGGTGCAAGAGGCCGCCGTCACTATCGCGTGTTGGGCTTTATCATACAAATGCTGGTTAACACCCATTACCACGTTCAACACACCGTCTTCTTTTACAGGTGCCGTGACTACAACACGTTTTACGCCTTGATCAAGATAGGCTTGTAGTAGGGCTTTGCTTTTCATTTTTCCACTGGCTTCAATCACCACATCACAACCAGACCAATCAGTGTCTGCAATGCTTTTATTTTGTGTACAAGCAATACGTTGACCATTGATTATCATCTTATTGTTTTCGGCTTGCGCTTCGTGGTGCCAACGTCCGTGAACTGAATCAAAGGTGATTAAATGCGCCAGTGTCGCGGCATCGCCAGCGGGATCGTTGATCTGTACAAACTCGACCTCGTCCCAATCAAATGCTGCCCGAAAAGACAAACGACCCATACGACCAAAACCATTAATACCGACTTTAATTGTCATCACAACCTCAAATAAATAATGCGAATAAATACAAAGAGTGAGCCGTAAATGGGCTCATCTATCACCGATCCGAAAAACCTAGATACATCCTAGACATTAAAGGCCTTATCTTTTTTATTGCTGCAACTCTCAGAATTAAACGCAGCAAGCGACCGCTCGGTCTGGTCGATTACCCATTGCTTGTAGTTGCTCTTGGTTAACGGTAAGAAAATCTTCATTCTGACGGGCGGTTTCAGAAAGTACGCTCAACGCCCATTCGGGCAATGTTTTATTGATACTGTAAAATACCCATTGGCCCTGACGACGGTCAGTTAACAAACCACATTGACGTAACTGAGCTAAATGACGAGAAACTTTAGGCTGACTTTCGTCAAGTGCCCTCATCAACTCACAGACGCATAACTCTTTTTCTAAATGAATGAGTAACATGCAGCGTAAGCGTGTTTCGTCAGCGAGGCATTTGTAAAATTGTATGGGACTCAAAGGTGACCTCCTGCATGTAACTGGACCACAAGGCACGCGTAGATCTTGCGATATTGAGTATAATAATACATGTGTTTTTTAAAATATATGAAAATTAATATATATGAAAAAAGAGATGATTTAGGCTTTTGTCATTTTTCTGTCATGTAGCTCTTTCATTATGGGCTTATTCAATTTTAAACAATCCACTTGAAAGGGTACTACTATGAACAAAAGCAAACTTGCTATCGCTGTTTTACTCGGCACTGCTCTGAGTGCTTGCGCTTCTACAGCGACAGAAACGTCTATGGCTTCTAAATATGATATTGAAGGCTTCAAAACAGAGATTGAAGACGGTCGCCTTTGGGTATTTGAAGAAGGCTCTGAAGACTTGGCGTTTTTCAAACAACACGGTGAACCAGCTAAGCAATTTACCAGCATTGGTACAGGACCAAACGGTATGACAGTGAAAGCCGCAAGCCAAGAAGCTTTAGACAAATATCTTTCTAGCTACAAAAAGTAAGTTTAAAGAAGGTCGTTCTTTAGAGTGGCTTTTTGCATGCTGACACTAAACAAGCCCCAACAGAACAAGGTCGTTTTGTTGGGGCTTTTTTGTTTATTTTTCCGAATAAAAGGTGTTGCTGTGGTGTGACTGGTTTTTTTGTCGTGCTTTAGCGCGTCAAGGGCTTTGCAAAGGCTGAATGCTTTTTGACGGTCTCAAGGCCGACCGATATTTGGAGTGGGTTTGGTTGGGTGTTATTCGTTTTTGATGGCCTGCTGGTGCGACTAACAAGATCGATAGATGCGATTTCGTGACAATCTCAATATGCCTGAGTTTAAGGTGTTTTTGGTTAAATTTTTCCTGACAATCTTTTTATTAAATATCTTTGAAATGCCTGTAAATCATCGACTTATAAGTAATAGTGAAAAATTGTCATTTTTTTTGTGACAATTTGGGTTGTGGCGTTTTTAGCAACAGGGTCTAATAGGCCTTATCCTTAATTCATTCATTATTTTAAGACTCCAATACAAGGACGCTTCATGACTCAGGACATCGTAATTCTGGCCGCAGGAAAGGGCAGCCGAATGAAATCCGCTTTTTCTAAGGTATTGCATAAAGTCGGTGGTACAGCCATGGTGAGACGAGTGCTAACCACGGCTAGCACCCTTCCAGAATCCAAATTGCATCTTGTTGTAGGACATCAAGGCGAGCAAGTCGAAGCGAATTGTCAGGATTTTTCAGCCAATATTGTTTGGCAAGATAATCCGCAAGGTACAGGTGACGCGCTACGTCGTGTTGCGCCTTATCTGCAAGCCGATGGCGCCACATTAACCTTATATGGTGATGTTCCCCTGATTCGTTCCTCAACATTGGCAAAGATGACCGCGTTATCGACGCCAAATACCTTGGTTTTATTGACCATTGCTCTTGATAATCCAACCGGCTACGGCCGTATCGTGCGTAACGATCAAGGCAAGGTGATTGCCATAGTCGAGCAAAAAGACGCCTCAGCCAGCCAATTGAGTATCAAGGAAGTGAATACAGGTATTTTATTGGCACCCAACAAGCATCTACAGACTTGGCTCGCTTCGCTCACGAATCATAATGCCCAGGGCGAATATTACTTGACTGATGTGATTGCGATGGCGGCACGTGACGGCGTGGATATTGTGACGGTTAATCCAGAGAACGAAGCTGAAGTGGCGGGCGTGAATGACAGAGTGCAATTGGCCGCATTGGAAAGAGAACTGCAAAAACAGCAGGCTATTTATTTGATGCAAAATGGCGCGACCTTATTAGACCCATCTCGTATTGATGTGCGTGGTGAATTGATCACCGGTCAAGATGTTACCATTGACGTGAACTGTGTGTTCGAAGGCAAAGTTGTATTAGGGAATGGCGTTGAAATTGGTCCAAATTGTCACTTAAAAGACTGCCAAATTGGGGATAATACCGTCATAAAAAGCAACACATTAATTGACGACAGCCAAGTAGGCGAGAGCTGTGACATTGGGCCTTTTGCGCGTTTGCGTCCTGGTACACAGCTGTCAAACCACGCCAAAATCGGCAATTTTGTGGAAACCAAAAAAGCGCGTATTGGCGAAGGCAGCAAAGTGAATCATTTAAGTTACATTGGTGATACCGATATGGGGGCCAATGTAAACGTAGGTGCTGGAACGATTACGTGCAATTATGACGGTGTGAATAAACATCTCACTCAAGTCGCCGATAATGTGTTTATCGGTTCCAATACCTCGCTCGTCGCGCCAGTACAAATCGCAGAAGGGGCAACCATCGCAGCCGGTTCGACCATCACCAAACAAGTGGGTGAAAAGCAGCTTGCTTTTGCCAGAGCGCGACAAACGAACAAAGATAACTGGCCTCGTCCCGTTAAAAAGTAACGGCTCTCTAATAAAGGCGAAAAAGGGGTCAGATCCCTTAAACAATTTTCTCGAATGACATAAAACTTTATTATTAAGGGATCTGGCCCCTTTAGCAGACTTAAAAAAGGACTCTTACATGTGCGGAATAGTTGGCGCCATTGCACGCCGTAACGTATCAAAAATATTGATTGAAGGGCTTAGCCGCTTAGAATACCGTGGTTATGATTCATCCGGTGTAGCGATTAATAACGAAGACGGCGTGTATTCGCACCGTGCCGTAGGCAAGGTGCAGGCCTTGAAAGACAAGTTTGAAGTTCAGCCGTTGGATGGCAAAATGGGCATTGCTCATACTCGCTGGGCAACCCATGGTAAACCAACAGAAGCCAACGCACACCCGCATTTTTCTGGTGATGACCTTGCTTTGGTTCACAATGGCATCATTGAAAACCACGAACCACTACGCCGTGAATTGAAAGAAAAAGGTTATGAATTCAAATCCGAAACGGATACCGAAGTTATCGTTCATCTGATTCATGATGCCATGAAAACACAGCCCGACTTACTAAAAGCCGTGCAAGTTACATTAACAAAATTACACGGTGCTTTTGCGATTGGCGTAGTGCAAAAAGACGATAACGACCGTTTTATTGCTGCTCGTAAAGGCAGTCCGCTGGTGGTTGGCGTCGGGATTGAAGAAAACTTCGTAGCGTCTGATCAGCTGGCTTTATTGCATGTAACCGATCAATTTATCTTCCTAGAAGAAGGCGATGTTGTTGAAGTCAGCCGCGATAATGTGTCTATTTATGATGCAAAAGGCGATTTACAAGAACGCCCAATCAGTGTGTTTAACCATAATATTGATGCCACCGACAAAGGCGAATTTCGTCATTACATGATGAAAGAGATTTACGAACAACCAAAAGTGATCAGTGCTTGTTTGGAAGGTCGTATCAGCGAAAGCAAAGTATTGACCAGCTGTTTTGGTGCGGATTCTGCTTTTTTAAAAGAAGTGGAAAATGTCCATATTGTTGCCTGCGGTACCAGTTACCATGCGGGTATGGTGGCAAAATACTGGATCGAGGACCTAGCAGGGATTCCTTGTAGTGTTGAAGTCGCCAGCGAATACCGTTATCGCAAAGTGGCTGTACCAAAGAAAACCTTGTTTTTGACCTTGTCGCAATCGGGTGAAACCGCCGACACGTTAGCCGCGTTGCGCATGGCAAAAGAGTTGGGTTACCTAACCACATTGGCGATCTGTAACGTGCCATCCAGTACGCTGGTACGTGAGTCAGCACTTACTTTGCTAACCAATGCTGGACCAGAAATTGGTGTAGCATCGACCAAGGCTTTCACCACGCAATTGACAGCCTTGTTGATCACCAGTGTTGCCATTGCTGTGGAAAATGGCTTGTCTGCTGAAAAAGAGAAAGAGCTGGTTCAAGCACTGCGTTCTTTGCCTGCTCACGTCAATGATGCGCTGTTACAAGACGCTCATATTAAAGAAGTGGCTGATCGCTTTGCCAACAAACACAACGCCTTATTCTTGGGTCGTGGCACCATGTACCCTATCGCGCTAGAAGGCTCATTGAAACTGAAAGAGATCTCCTACATTCACGCTGAAGCTTACCCAGCGGGTGAACTGAAGCACGGTCCATTGGCCCTAGTCGATGAAGACATGCCAATTATTGCCCTAGTGCCACATAACGACATGCTAGACAAACTCAAGTCTAACTTGCAAGAAGTGGCGGCTCGTGGTGGTGAATTGTATGTCTTTGCGGATAAAGACACGGATCTAAACAACGAAGAAAACATCATTTTCACTGAAGTGCCAAAAGTAGACAGTATTCTAGAACCGATCGTCCACACGATTCCATTACAGCTACTGTCCTACCATGTCGCCGTGGTCAAAGGCACAGACGTAGACCAACCACGTAACCTAGCAAAATCAGTTACCGTGGAATAAGTAAAAATAAAACAGATCAGATCTCTTAAATTCTTAAGAGATCTGATCCTCTTCCTCTTCCTCTTTTTTCAAAATCCCCATCTTTTGCGGCTTAAACTCCAGACTTGTAAGTAAAATAAGCGAGAGCGATGTTTTTTGAGAGGCTAGATTCTTTTGACTAGGTTTCCTCTATAATTCGCGGGTCATTGGCCTCTATCAGTGGAAGGGCTTACTATGCATCAGACTACCAGCACAGAAAACGAAGTTGCACGGCTCAGAGCGTTACAAGAATTAGGGCTGCTTGACATGCCTGATGACGATCGTTTTGACCGCATTACTCGCCTCACCAAAGTCGTATTTGATACACCGGTTGTGTTTATCAGTTTTGTGGGCAAGGATCAGCAGCTTCTGAAATTCAGCATTGGGACTGATATTATCAGTACACCTAGAAGTATTTCGTTTTGTCATCACGCCATTGAACAAGATAAATTGATGATTGTTGAGGATGCTTTGTTGGATGAGCGCTTTCAAGATAATCCTTTAGTAATTGGCGACCCTCACATACGTTTCTATGCGGGAGCGGTACTTAGATCCTACGATCAATATCCAATAGGCACACTGTGTATTATTGATACCAAACCACGTCAATTATCAGAATATGAACAGACACTGTTGTTGGATTTGGCGCAAGGTGCGCAAAACGAACTTCATCTTCATTTTATGCGTGCTCTACAGCAAGAAAATCAGCGCTTATCTTGGATAAGCGGACAAATCTCCAACGGGGTTTTATACACAGATGTTAATCAACGCATAGTCTGGTGCAACGAAGGGTTTAGTCGATTATCTGGCTATCGTCTCGATGAATTAAGAGGCAAGAAGCCAGGTGAAATATTGCAAGGGCCTGAAACCTCTCAAAAAACCATTCAAAAACTAAAGCGCCAAATAGACAAAGAATGGCCTTTTGAAGCGGATATTTTGAATTACAATAAAAGTGGTAAAACCTACTGGGTCCATATATATGGCGTGCCTTTAAGAAGCAGTACAGGTGATATTTATGGTTATATCGCCATACAGCGTGATGTAACCGCCAAAATGAACAGCTACTTGGAATTAAAAAAATTAGCTTATGTAGATGAATTAACAGGCTTAGCAAATCGAAGGTATTTGGATGAGCGTCTAGAGCAGTTGACAGCGTCTGTTTCTATTAATACGCAGCTAGCGCTTTTTATTATAGATCTTAATGGTTTTAAAAGAATCAACGATACCTTTGGGCACCTCGCAGGTGATGAAGTCTTGGCAGAAGTTGCTTCTCGACTTATTAACGTCACCAAACAAGAAGACATCCTTTCTAGATTGGGAGGTGATGAATTTGCCATCGTTATTAACGGCATCACTCAGTACGAAATAACGCAGACTTGTGAACGTTTACTAAAGCTGTGTTTAGAACCTATCTTATTAGAAACGGGTGATGAAGTCGCGTTTGGTATGAGCATAGGTGTGGCGTGTTATCCAGACGATGCAGGCACGGTAAAAACGCTGTTTCAATTAGCAGATCAGGCAATGTATCAAGCGAAACAGAATCAAACCGGTGCGTCTATTTATAAAGCGTTAAAAGAATAAAAATATTAATTTTATTCTTTTCATTGTGTAGAAAATCGCTTGCTGATACAGGGAAATATATGAGTAACAATAACCTGTTATCGATAATGAAAAGAGTTGTATGTTTTTTATCATTTTTTATATTTTAATTCAGTAGCTGATATGTGAAATATAATTTTTATTTATATGTGCTAGAACGTCATTATTCTAATGTGTATATTATGAGGAAATTAGGTTGTTCTATGGTTCTCATCGATAGTAATAACCAAGATGCAGAAGGAAGGGAGGATCTATTAATTTTGTCTGATTGATAACAGTAGGTTATTTGAAAGACGAAATAGATTACTTAAAGATGAGTCGTTCTTAAGTAGGCTAGCATCATAGTAAACGACGAAACGGGTACAGGGGAAATAAATGATCAGAGATATGAAAATTGGTGTACGCTCCGCCGTCGCCTTTGGGATTTTAGGTGTAATCACCTTTTTGTTAGGTGTGTTTTCTATTATGCAGCTAGCGAAAATAAACGAAGTGACAGATATTTTGAGTCTGCATAGAATTCCGGCTTTGTCCACCGCGACAGAGCTGAGGCGCGATATATTGCGCAGTCAAATACTGATTGCGGAACTGTCTGATGCACAGAATCAGCAAGAACGTGATGATGTTAAAAGACAAATGGATGCCATCGTTAAAGAATACGATGAGTCTGAAAAAATTATGTTATCGTTGGCCCGTAGTGCAGAAGCAAAAGAAATAGTGGGTCGAGTCGCCAGTTTACATGATGCATTTATGGCAACACTACCACAGCTATATAAGTATGCGGCTGAGCAAAACATCGCGGACGCATTGGCTTATCGCCGCAATATTGTCATGCCTGCCGCTGAAGTGTTGTCGGCAGAAGTGGATAAACTGGGGCAATTTCAGTTGACGCGTGCGACTCAAGTTAACGATCAAGCCACACAGACTTATACCAACTCCAGAAGTGCGTTGATTTCGGGCATTATTATTACCCTAGTTGTATTAAGTGCACTTGCGTATTTCTACAGCCGCAGTTTGACACAGCCTCTTAGCTACGCAGTAGCGGTGGCTAAGCGTATTGCAAATGGCGACTTGACAGAGCAAATCACAGATAACCACAATGATGAAGCCGCAGATATGCTTAGGGCGTTAGCAGCGATGCAAACACAACTAAGACAAACACTCACGTTAATCAGCGATTCGTCTCAGCAGCTTGCGGCGACGTCCGAAGAATTAAGTGTGGTGACCAATCAGTCTTCCCAAACCATGTCTCAACAGAGTAATCAGTTAGAACAAGCCGCGGCCGCGGTGAATCAATTGACCGCTGCGATTGAAGAAGTGGCACGCAGTGCAAGTTCGACCAGTGATAATGCTGAAGTAGCAGATGAAAAAGCTCAGTCAGGCCAAGCTAAAATCAATGAAACCATTAAAACGGTGGAATTGTTAACCACAGACATTCAGCATTCGGCTAATGGTGTAATCACATTAGCGGGCAATGTTAAAAACATAGTTTCTGTTTTGGATGTGATTCGAGCCATTGCAGACCAAACGAATTTGCTCGCCCTAAACGCAGCCATTGAAGCCGCGCGTGCGGGCGAAAGTGGTAGAGGTTTTGCCGTTGTGGCCGATGAGGTCAGAGCGCTTGCGCATCGTACCCAAGAGTCCACTAAAGAAATTGAAAAAATGATTCAATTGATTCAGTCCGAAACCGATCAAGCGGTTACGAATATGACCAACAGCAATCAGCGTGCCGAATCTACTCTACTGATGGCAAATGATGCGGGACAAGCATTTAATGAAATAACCCGTTTGATTGGTCAGATTAGCGATCAAAACGTCACTGTTGCCAGTGCTGCAGAAGAGCAAACCAGCGTAGCAAGGGAAGTCGATAAGAACTTAACCCATATCCTTGATCTGTCAGCACAAACTGCAGAAGGAGCGAATCAAACCAGTGCGTCGAGTTTGGATCTATCACGACTCGCTGAGCAATTGAATAATCTGGTTTTAAAATTTAGGCTCTAAAAAGAGAAACGTGTTTCATATTAGAGCACGTTTAAGTTGTTTCTAATGTTGAATGGTAGATGGATGAACTGGTCAAGATGGACAGGTCAACATAGAAGGCGTTAGCGTCAGAAACACAGAACAAAGCCCGATACGACGAAAACTTTTTTAGACGTATCGGGCTTTTTATGTGTTAAACCGCTTAGAGATAGCGGCGATCGAATAATGTGGCGAGCAAAATTTTGGCTGAGGTTTACTCGCTGTCTTGGTTTTGCAGGGCGACATAGAAATCCTCTAGCGTAACGGGTTTTGATAAAAAATACCCTTGTGCTGAGTCACAGTTGATCGCCCTAAGGGTATTAAGCGTATTTTTATCCTCCACCCCTTCTGCCACAGTGGTTAGTCCAAGTGTTTTTGCCAACACCACAATGCCTTTTACTAGGCTATAGTTCTTTAAGCTGTAATGGTCTGCAGATTCATCGAGCTGCCTGACAAAGGATTGGTCAATTTTTAACGTAGCGGCTTTGAATCGACTTAAATAATGTAAGTTAGAATAACCCGTCCCGAAATCATCAATCGCAAAGCTGATCCCTTTCTCATTAAGGGTTTCGATTTGCGAATCGATCGCCTGTTGATCTTGCATCAACATGGACTCCGTAATTTCTAATTCTAAATACTGAGGCGACAAGCCTGAAGCCGCCAAAATACCAAACACATGCTCTGGCAACATACCGCTGCTTAACTGTGCGGCTGATAAGTTCACCGAAACGGGAATATCGTAGCCTTTTTCTAGCCAATGTTTGCAATCCTTACAGGCTTGTTTTAGCACAAACAGACCAAGATCATCGATTAAACCGTTTTCTTCCGCTAGGGGAATAAACACAGCTGGACTTACCCAACCAAACTCTTTGGATTGCCAGCGAGCGAGAGCTTCCACACCATTAATCGCCAAGGACGCCAGATCGTATTTAGGTTGATAGGCTAAAAAAAGCTCGTTACGATCAATCGCTGAACGCAACGACTGGATCATTTCTAGTTTTTTACGATGTTCATCTTGCCACTGTGGTTGGTAAAGTAGAGCCGCATTTTTACGGCTGAGCTTTGATCGGTACATGGCTTGATCAGCAAGCCGACAAAGCTCATTAAAATTCGAACCATGGGTAGGAAAATGTGACACACCAATGGAAGCTGAGACTTTAAAGGTACGTAATTCTATTTGTATCTCTTGCGCAATTGTTTCGAGAAATAATTCGTAACGCTGTCTGCAATCGACACTATTTGAATAAAGAAGTACCAAAACAAATTCATCACCACCAAATCGACAGCAAATCTCACCAGGTTTGAGCAGTGCATTTAAGCGATCAGCTAAAATCTGCAGTGTGATATCGCCATAATGATGCCCATAGGCGTCATTAATGGGTTTAAAGTTATCAAGATCGATAAACACAACAGACAACTGTTTTTCTGTCTTGGCAAGTGTATTAAAGGCTTGTTCGGCATTGGTACGATTAGATAAACCAGTCAGTGGGTCTAATGTCGCAATTCGTCGAATTTCTTTTTGAGATTTCCTAGATGCTTGGTTTTCGCTCCATAAATCGTACAGCAATGAACGAAAATCTTTAGCAATAAACCAAGCGCTAAAACTGGCAGTAAAAAGGCATAAGTTGATCACCACAATAGAGACATTACTCACTTTTGGCGTTGGGTTAGGCCAATAGCCCAGACGAATAGCAAGCAAGAGTAGAGAGCAGTAAAGGCTGATAAATACGGTCAAACATAGGAAAGTGAGTTTTGAACAAAAAAGTGCCGCATACACCAAAATAATGGCATAACACATGACAATAGGGCTATAAATAGCGTTGTTATTGGTAATGAGAGCACTTATTTGCAGCGTGATTAACCACAGAAAGCAAGCCACAGCCAGCTTGTTGTTGGGACGCGAATGGATAAGCCAAAAGATAGCGCACATCCCAACCGCCGAGCAGAGTAGGATGATTTGTGCCATGGGACCAGCAAAAGTCGATCCAACAAGAGAACCGACAAAAAATACCAAGATCACTTTTATAAAGTGTTTTCTTTGTCTTTGAGCAAGTTCTGCTGGCTTATAAAGCATGACTACTCCTGTTAAATAGTAATTGTTATTAAACAACTGAATGTGAGGTATTTTAAGTAATCAGAACGCCAGTGCCAATATTCACAAATGACAGATAAAGATCTTCTGGCGCAACAGAATATAATAATGACAAGCATAATTGTGATGCGACCTTTTACCTGTTGATGAGAGAGATAGCAAGAGGGAATGGTTTATGCGGAGAAACTTTGATGAAACTAATCATCAAATTGGTGGTGTATCTATGTTGATAAAAGCCGCAGGTTACGAATGTCATGCTGGATGAGGGGCGTGACTTCCTCATCCAGCTTATTTCTTGATGACATCAGATTGTATCGACAACGAACATCATGCTCTATAAAAAAACAGCGTGACGGTCTTTTATAAGCTCGCCAAATATACCGCTGGTGTACCCTTTACATCGGAGCTGTAAAGTACTGACTTATTGTCTGGCGTAAACGATGGATGAGGGTGATTGATTTGACGATCGCCATTCAAGACGGTCCAGCTGGTGTTGTGTTCAGCAATGGCACGAATATCGCCTGTATTGAGATTGAGCAGGTACAGGTTGGGATCGTTTTGTATCGTGTGTCCATCATGATCGGATACGTCAACTGGCGTGCCTGAGCCGTCCCCCACTATGAGTGTTCCATCGTAGTTGCTCATGACATGGCTGCAAGCTGGCATGTCTGCTTCGATTGTAAAGGCCAGTGTTTGTGCATCGACAGAGCACAGTTGTCGCTTGTCGGTATGGGGCCGATAAGACACAAACATCATTTTAGAACCATCCGGCACGAAAAACTCGTGGGTGCAGGATTCATCTTCGTCTTGCTCATAGGCTTTGCGCATATTTTCGCCATTTTCGTCAATCATCCACATACGTGTTGCCACTAAATCGTGAGGGCCTTCATGGCAGAAGGCAATGGTATTGTCGTCATTTGGCCGATACAGCGGATGCCCAAGCCAAATGTTTTCTTCAAAGATAATGGTGCGTTGGCCAGTTTTAAGATCGATTGAGATCAAACGGCACCGTGGCTTTTGGTGATAGAACTGGGCAAATTTTTCCCAACTGTCCAAACTCATGTAATCCGTATCTTTGATTTCAATCGCAACCACTTTCGTACAATCTGAATTGGGTACCCAAGTGCCGTAGCCAACCCAGCCATTAGCCACCTCATACAACACATTATGTTTTTGGGTTTTAAGATCAACACGAATGAGCTGCTTGTTATTTTTCACAAAGATCAGCGCGTCATCTTGTGTGGTAAGAAAGCCACCAAAGACGTTATCGCCTTTGCCTTCAGTAAGTTGTATGGCGCTCTCATTTTGTAAATCCAAAAGATGGTAGTTTCTGTTTGTGTCGAAATTAGCCGAGATAAGCAGTTTATTGCCATCTTCAGTGAAGCATTTTTGGTAAAAATAGTTGCGGTGGCAGACGCTACCGTTCGGTGTTAACTGAGTAACAATGGCGCCAGTGCTGGCATCAACAGTGCGCTGAAATGCCAAAGGTGTGATCTGTCCAAGTGACATAATATCCTCTCTTATTTTTGTTAGTACGGTATTGCCTATGCTGCTCATGTCGTGTCAGCGGGGGCTTTTTGTATGTATCAGGACCGCTTTTATTGACGACTGCATATATTGCATCCCCTTACCTTCCACAAGATCTAAAAGATAGCATTTAAAAAACAATAAAAAAATAAAAATGAAAAACTGTTTCAAAAAAATAAATTTACCGTTGTTATTTTTTTGTTCTTCTTCTACTATGTTTTGACAACATCCAATAAAAACAACAATCAGAGTTGCACACTATGTATGAAAATCATCGCCTAGGGTTGCTGTACATCAGTCCGTATATCATCGGCTTACTGCTGTTTACAGCCTTTCCTTTTTTGTCATCCTTGATCATCAGTTTCACCAACTACGATCTCATTAATCCACCGGAATACGTTGGCTTAGATAATTATCGTTACATGATGGATGACGATACCTTCTACCAATCTATGGGGGTCACGTTCGCGTATGTGTTTCTGACCATTCCGCTAAAACTTGCCTTTGCACTCTTCATTGCTTTTGTACTGAACTTTAAGCTGCGTGGTATCAAATTCTTCCGCACCGCTTATTACATTCCTTCTATTTTGGGAAGCAGTGTGGCGATCGCTGTGTTATGGCGGGCGATATTTTCCCTTGATGGCTTACTTAATAATTTTTTAGGGATTTTTGGCGTCGAAGCGATTTCTTGGTTGGGGGAGCCTGTGTTTGCCATGTTCTCTGTGACCTTGTTACGAGTATGGCAGTTTGGTTCGGCCATGGTCATCTTCCTGGCGGCGTTACAGAGCGTACCGCAATCTCAGTATGAAGCGGCATTGATTGACGGAGCCTCTAAATGGCAGATGTTTACCAAGATTACCGTGCCTCTTATTACTCCCGTTATTTTCTTTAACTTCATCATGCAAACCACTCAGGCGTTTCAAGAGTTCACCGCGCCGTATGTTATTACCGGCGGTGGACCGGCTAAATCGACGTATTTGTTCTCGCTTTATATCTATGAGACGGCGTTTAAGTATTTCGATCTTGGTTATGGCAGCGCGCTTGCTTGGGTGTTGTTTTTGGCTGTGGCGGTTTTTACGGCGATTTCATTCAAATCATCTAAGTACTGGGTGTTCTACTCAGGTGATAAGGGCGGTAAATAATGATGAATAAAGCATTCCCAAATAAAGCAGCCTTGTCTACTGATTTAAAAAACAACCCAATGCTTAGGGCCGAGATTCGTAAACAACGAGTAGGAGCGACCATTCGCTACATCATCTTACTGTTCTTTGGGTTGGTGATGTTGTACCCGTTATTTTGGATGTTCTCAGCGGCGTTTAAACCCAATCATGAAATCTTTAGTTCGTTGAGTTTATGGCCGAAAGAATTTTCCCTAGACGGTTTTATCAATGGGTGGAATACCGGCACGGAATATACCTTTGGTCGATTCTTTCTGAATACCTTGTATTACGTGGTGCCGAAAGTGATTTTGACGGTGATCTCATCGGTGATTGTCGCCTATGGTTTTGCTCGTTTTGAGATTCCCTTTAAGAAATTTTGGTTTGTTACCCTGGTGGCGACTATTTTGCTACCAACGTCGGTATTGCTGATCCCTCAATACTTGATGTTCCGCGAAATGGGCATGCTAGACAGCTATTTGCCTTTGTATTTGCCAATGGCATTTGCGACCCAAGGTTTCTTCGTTTTTATGTTGATTCAGTTTTTACGAGGCTTGCCTACGGACATGGAAGAAGCGGCACAAATTGATGGTTGTAACTCCTATCAGCTGCTTTGGTACATCGTTGTACCCATGTTGAAGCCTGCCATTATTTCTGTCGCACTGTTCCAGTTTATGTGGTCAGTAAACGATTTCTTGGGGCCCCTTATTTATATTTCCAGCGTGGAAAAATACCCCATTGCGCTCGCTCTTAAATTATCCATTGATGTCACCGAAGGTACTCAATGGAATGAAATATTAGCCATGGCATCTATTGCCATCGTTCCATCCATTGTTGTTTTCCTAATCGCACAGAATTACTTCGTAGAAGGCATTTCGTCCGGTGGCGTGAAGGGGTAGGTGAATCGTATGTCTAAAGTGGTATTTGAAAATTTGACCAAAGTGTATTCGAACGGCTTCAAAGCAGTTCATGGTATTAACCTAGAAATTGAAGACGGCGAGTTCTTAGTAGTGATCGGGCCCTCTGGCTGTGCGAAATCGACAACTTTGCGTATGTTGGCAGGTTTGGAATCGGTTACTGGTGGCTCTATTAGTATCGGTGGCAAGGTCGTAAACGGCCTGCCACCTAAAGATCGCGGTATTGCCATGGTGTTCCAAAACTATGCGCTTTATCCCCACATGAGTGTGCGTGAAAACTTGGGCTTTGGCCTGAAATTAGCAAAAGTCAGTAAGGCGGATATTGAGAAACAAGTTAATGAAGCGGCTGAACTTCTTGAGCTTACGCCTTTGCTAGATCGTTTGCCACGTCAGCTTTCTGGCGGTCAAGCGCAGCGCGTTGCGGTCGGTCGTGCCATTGTCAAACGCCCTCAAGTCTTCTTGTTCGATGAGCCTTTATCTAACCTAGATGCCAAGCTACGAGCATCAATGCGTGTGCGTATTTCCGATTTGCATAAAACCCTGAAAAAGACCAACCGCTCGGCCACCAGTGTCTACGTTACCCACGATCAGACTGAAGCCATGACCATGGGCGACCGTATTTGCGTGATGAAAGACGGGCACATCATGCAAGTAGATACGCCAGCCAACCTTTATAAGTACCCAAAAAACTTGTTCGTTGCCGGATTCATTGGCGCGCCAGAAATGAACATGGTTGAGACCCGTTTAGATTGCACGGGGGAGGGGAAATGTCATTTAGCCTTGTCGTCACAGAGCTTGGGTTTGCCAGATGAAAAACTACAAAAAGTCTTAACCCATTTCACCGAAGACGTGGTGTTTGGTATTCGCCCTGAATTCATCAAATTGGCGGAAGAGCATTCGCCGCAGGATGAAATCATCAGGGGCACCATTGTACGCATGGAAAACATGGGCGCAGAGTTTTATGTCCACTTTATCGTAGAGGACAGAGAACTTTGTACACGGATACCTGCGGATGTGGTCGAAGCCAAATTATTAGACGCCATTGGCAAAGAACAACTTTTCCATTTTGAAATGAACAACGGTCATATTTTTAGCAAAGCAACCGAGATAAACATCTCGCTGTAAGAGACAGCCAAACACGAAAAAATTGTATCGCAAATAAAAAAGCCAACGAGGAAAAGCAGCATGAAAATAAGAACAATCGCTCTGTTCGTCGGATTAGCGTCCGCAGGTTCCATGATGAGCATCAATGCCAGCGCAGAAGAACTGCGCATGTCATGGTGGGGAGGGAACTCCCGACACACAGCAACCAACGACGCTGTAAAAGAGTTTGAAAAAGTGTATCCAGAGATTTCTGTGAAAACAGAATACACCGGCTGGGGTGGTCACTTAGAACGATTAACCACCCAGATAGCAGGTAATACCGAGCCAGATGTGATGCAAACCAACTGGAATTGGATGCCAATTTTCTCTGCCCGTGGTGACGGTTTTAAAGATCTTCGTGAATACAGTGGTGTGTTGGATCTTACCCAATTTGATCAATCGGCCCTTGAGGCAGGCACCAATAATGGCAAGTTAAACGGCATTCCTGTTTCCATGACGGCACGAGTCTTTTATTACAACAAAGACACTTGGGCAAAAGCCGGATTGCCTTATCCCGTTACTTGGGATGATTTGATGAAAGCAGGGCCTGTTTTTAAAGAAAAATTGGGCGATGAATACTTTCCTCTTATGTTAGAAGGCCGTGACATTATTGCCATGAACCGTTCTTTTATGGTGCAAAAATACGGTATACCCATGATTGATGAGGCGAGTAAAAAATTCGCTTACAGCGATGAACAAATGCTCGAATTTTTCAAAATGTACGAAGACATGGTCAATAACCATGTTACCCCAAGCAGCAAATACGTGGCGAGTTTCGGTAAAGCCAACCTGTACGAGCATAAACCTTGGATTAATGGGGAATGGGCAGGTGTGTATATGTGGAACTCTGCCATTAACAAATACAACGACAATTTAAGACCACCACAGTCAATGGAATTGGGCTTTTACCTAATGCAAAAAGGCGCCGATGACGCAGGTCTATTCTACAAACCGGCACTGATGCTCTCAATTGGAAAAAACAGTAAAAACCCAGAAGGCGCAGCGAAGTTAATCAACTTCCTATTAAACGAGCCAGCAGGCTACAACGCAATGGGTTTGGCTCGTGGCGTGCCATTGAGCTTGGCTGCCCGTCGTGCCTTATCACTGGATGGCACCATCAAAGACGATGATTTATCGGTCGCTGGTTTGGCTCAAATCGACGATTTGCCCAAAAAACTGATCACCTCCCCGCATTTTGAGAATCCGAAAATACTGGGGTTATTTGAAGAGATGATCGAAAAGATGGACCAAGGATCGATGACGGTCGAACAAGCGGCAAAAGAATTCATGTCTCAGGGAAATCGCATTTTGCGTAGAGCGATTAAATAAGCATAGCGCTGTAAACCCTAGGAAAGAGGCGTGACACACAATTGACTTTTGTAGGTTGTGGCTTTAGCCCGACAAGACGTAATTTGGTGTAGTGAGTTTTTTGTCGGCCTAAAGGCACGACCTATATTGTCCAAAATTTAATAAAGATGAGGAAACACTATGTTCGACCTGACAGGAAAAGTAGCCATTGTGACAGGATGCAACACCGGCCTTGGGCAAGGAATGGCATTAGCATTGGCAAAAGCAGGCGCTGATGTGGTGGGCGTTAACCGAGACAATCCAACACAAACCATCGAACTCATGGCAAAAACAGGCCGTCAATTTCACAGCGTCATTGCCGACATGAGCAAAATGGACAGCGTTGATTATGTGATCCAAGAGGCGGTTTCAGCGTTTGGGAAAGTCGATATTCTTGTGAATAACGCAGGAATCATTCGTCGCAATGATGCGCTGGATTTCACCGAAAAAGATTGGGACGATGTAATGGACTTAAATATTAAAGCAGTCTTTTTTATGTCTCAAAGCTTTGCCAGACAAGTCATCGCCCAAGGCACTAGAGGCAATATTATCAATATTGCCTCTATGTTGTCTTACCAAGGTGGCATTCGAGTACCCTCTTATACCGCCTCAAAAAGCGGTGTGATGGGTGTCACTCGGCTACTTGCCAATGAATGGGCCAAGCACGGCATTAATGTCAACGCCATTGCGCCTGGTTACATGGCGACGGACAACACGGCGGCGTTACGCGCTGATGAAGATCGTTCAAGTGAAATCTTAAGTCGTATCCCTGCGGGTCGATGGGGAACGCCTGGAGACATGGCCGGACCCATTGTGTTCTTAGCATCGGAGGCATCGCGTTATGTAAATGGCTACACCATTGCTGTAGACGGAGGCTGGCTAGCGCGATAACTTGACTATTTTCAAGGCATGCGGACAGTTTGCGGGCAATGAGGTAAGCCATAACAGATGTTCGCACCCGTCATGTCTGACGTTTTTTGATCGGTGAGAGTGACTAATACGGTTTCATTTTGTAATCTTGGCTGTAACAACTATAAAATTGCATTACAATTGCAAAATCCTATTTCAAAAAAAATGAAACAAATATGACAAACGAAGAGAACAATCAACAAATCGAACCTGTATCCTCGGTCATGAAAGTGTTTGCGATATTAAACGCGATGGCAGAACACAAATCCGTTGGCGTAACAGAGTTATCGCAAACCGTTATGACATCAAAAAGTACCGTCTATCGGTTTTTACAAACCATGAAAATGCTCGGTTTCGTCTCCCAAGAAGGCGACGATGACCGCTATTCACTGACGTTAAAACTGTTTGAAGTGAGTTCAAAAGCCCTTGAACACGTGGATCTTGTGTCCTTAACTGAGCCCTACATGGCGAGCATTGCCGAGCAAACCAAAGAAGCATTGCACCTTGGTATTCGTGACGGTGATGGCATCATCTACATCTATAAAGTAGATGCACAATACAATCTGCGTATGCAATCTCGTATTGGTGGTCGTAACCCACTTTATTCCACTGCCATTGGTAAAGTGCTACTGGCGGAACGTCCAGAAAGCTATATCCGCGACGTTTTTAAAGACACGCAATTTGTACCTTCTACGGAAAAGACACACCGTACCATAGACGCCTTATTAGAAGAGCTCCAGCAAGTCAAAGTACAAGGTTATGGTGTCGACAATGAAGAGCAAGAAGAAGGTCTGCGCTGCATAGGTAGCCCTATCTATGATCGTCTCGGCAACGTTATTGCAGGGTTAAGCTTGTCCTTCCCAACCCTACGGTACACGCCTGAAAAGTTTGAAAAGTACGTTAGCCTATTGCAAGAAGCGACGAGCAAAATATCGGAAAAACTCGGTTACACTAAATAGTATGATCTTAGTCTCTTTAAAAGCTGGCCTCATTATGACGCCAGCTTTTTTATGGCTCTTGATTGGGTTTATCATCGCTGAATGTGGATTGTAGAAAATTAATCGCATAGCTATAAAATAAATGAAACGGCTTTTCATAAAAGATTGAATAATGTTTTATCACTGCTATAGTAGAGAGGTCTAAAACAAAAATACAAAGAGTTGTCCTATGTTTGTTTACAATAACGAAGTTCCTCTGGAAGACCTTGGTGCAGGTGTATCCCGCAAAATCATGGCCTATTCAGATAACATCATGACAGTGGAAGTGCATTTTGAAAAAGATGCCATTGGTCCACTGCATAGCCATCCTCATGAACAATTGACCTATGTTTTGTCGGGTAAATTTGAATTCACTGTCGGCGATGAAACCAAAATTGTTGGTCCAGGCGACACTCTGTACAAAAAACCAAACGTCATGCACGGCTGTCGTTGTTTAGAACCCGGCATACTGCTGGACAACTTCACCCCCGTACGCAAAGATTTTTTATGAACAAGCGTCCTGCCACAAGGGCCTAATCAAACCACTCAGGAGAAAATAATGAAAATTGCACTGATGATGGAAAACAGCCAAGCGGGCAAAAACGCGACCATCCTGGCACAACTCAATGCCGTTGCAGGCCCCTTAAACCATGACGTCTTTAACGTGGGTATGAGCGATGAAAACGATCACCACCTAACCTACATTCACCTAGGCATCATGGCGAGCCTATTATTGAACTCAAAAGCTGTTGACTTCGTGGTTTCTGGCTGTGGTACAGGACAAGGTGCCATGATGTCGCTAAACGCCCACCCAGGCGTGATATGTGGCTACTGCCTAGAACCTTCCGACGCCTTCTTGTTTAACCAAATCAACAACGGCAACGCCATCGCCATGGCCTTTGCCAAAGGCTTCGGCTGGGCCGCCGAACTCAACGCACGTTACATCTTCGAAAAAGCCTTCACCGGCCCACGTGGCGAAGGTTATCCAATAGAACGCAAAGAGCCCCAAGTGAAAAACGCAGGCATCCTTAACCAAGTCAAAGCCGCCACCATGAAAGACAACTACTTGGATGGCCTAAAAGCCATGGACCAAGACTTAGTGAAAACCGCCGTATCCGGCGAACGCTTTCAACAATGCTTCTTCGACAACAACCAAAACCCAGACATTGAAGCCTACGTACGTACGTTGTTGTAAAAAGCTCGACACGTAAACACGACCTATAGAAAATAAATCATCTGTAGGTCGACCTTTAGGCTGTCAAAAAAACAGTTTTATCTTGTTAAGTTTAATGCGCTTGTCAGTATGTGACGTACAAGCTCGGATTGTGAGTTTACATTCATTTTGTTAAAAACGGATTTCAATTGGCTGCGTACTGTTTGTACGCTTATATTTTTATCCTCGGCGATAATTTGTAAGGTTAACCCATTAGTTAACGATAGTGCGAGATGTGCCTCTGCAACAGTGAGTTTGTATACAGCTTGTAATGAGTCTGCATTCGAGAATGAGCAAAGTTCAGGGTAGGATATATATAAAATGATTTGATTCTGATGAAACTTGATAGGTTTAGCTGATGACTCCACATTTCTAGCCATTAAGGTGAGAGGGCTGATCTGAAAGTCACTTTTTATCTGTAAGGTTTTATGTGTGATTTCGTGATTTAATAGTTCTATTATGCTGCTCTTTAGCAAGTGTTGATCTGATAGTGTATCTAATTTTAAATGGTTATTTTCTATTTTTAAGCCAAGGTCTTTTTTGCTCAATGCTTCGGCCAGTTCATTATGATAGGTTATTTCTAATTCTGAGTTGATGATGATTACGCCAATGGGGATTCTTGATAAGGCGGACATGAACACATCTTCTTTTTCCTTTAATTGCTCTAAAATATCTGAGAAACCAAAGACTCTCCTAAAGTGTGGGTAAAGCCGCTTTAAGTAGCTTAATTCATCATCATTGAATTGAGTTTGATCCATTCCTCTATGTATGCCGATACCAACAAAATAGCGTTCGTTATTACAAATGTTTAGTGCGCCTACATAGCCTACGTTATGTGGTAATAAAAATTTTTCGTAAAAGAAAGGGTGCTCTCGCTCTGATATCTTGTGATCAATAGCACTATGGGCCGCACCTTCCGGAAGAGCCATCATGACCGTGGCGGTTTTGTCCTCAGCTCCTAATCCAAGTTGATAAGACGAAATAAAGCTTTCGGGAAAACCATGCTCTCCAAGAATTCTGAATGTTTCTTGACGGAAATTAATAAAGAAAAGTCCAGCGCTATTGGCATGTAAAAGATGACAGAGTTTTTCTAAAACCTTATTCCAATCTTGATGATCAAACCCACGTTCATAGATAGCATCTATCAGTTCTAGCAATCTTTCTGAATTCATGTATCGACCTTCTAAAGCCATTCATCTTTATTCACTTTTTTTAGGAATATACCTCATATGTGGTATGACGCAATCTCAATTTACCTCTATATTGCAAATATATCGTATGGATCTACTCAATTTTTGTGTTTTCTTTACAGAGGCGGCATTATGTCAAGCTTAATTTATATTGTTGAAAAGACTACAAATAGTCAGTCACATTGTTTGAAATTAGGTAATGTAAACAGCATTACTGCTAAGTTTGGCAGTGTCTATTCGCTGATTGATTCGCAGACGGGAAAATACCCTGAAAATATAGTGTTGCAACAAAATGACGATCACTTATTGATTGTGCGAGACGGTGAAATTGTATTAGTTATTGAGGAATACTTTGAGGAGGGGAGGGGGGCGTCCTTTGATGATACAGGGATTATTTTGTCCGACATGGCTCTGGCTGGAATCGAGTCAGAGGTGTTTGAACAAAATCCTGTATGGAGTGCCGAGACAGAAACCGTTGTCACTCTCAATAATGAAATAAGCACGCAAACGCTAGACTCGAGTAACAATATTCAATCAAATACAGATATGTCGGTTCCTGCTGAGATGCGTCCACAAGAAGCAGGTTCTATACAAAATGATTCAATGGGAACCGTAACAAAAGAACACCCACAAGAATCATTACCGCTAGGCAGTCATGTTGCTGGAGCTGAAATGGGCTGGGGCTGGTATGCCGCTGCTGCGCTTGGTTTAGGGGCGTTGGGAAGTGCTGGTGGTTCGAGCTCTGGTGGTAAAACTAATGATAGTTCGGGCGGTTCTTCTTCAACATCATCTACCACTATTTCTGCCGCGGCGGGTATTTTCTTTTCTACTGTTCAGATTGATTTGTACGATGCATCTGGTAATCGCATCAGTTCGGTAGAGCATGACTATTCAACAGGGGATTACGTTTACACTGGCAGCTACTCTGGGCCTATGTTAGTTGAAATTACTGATATTAACGGTACGGCAACTGACTATACAGATGAAACTACTGGAGAGACGAAAAGCTTAGGAACAACATTGCGAGCCATGACCACCTCAGATGGCTCAGACCAGGCTATTAGCGTTACACCATTAACCGAACTTGCCACTCAATTAGCGGGTGTGACTGCAGAAAACCGTGTAGTTGATACCGAAAAGGTTGAGCTGAATAGCAAAGTCGCCACTTTGTTTGGATTAGACAGTATTTTAATTAAACCGGCTGTTGTTACAGAAGACACCAGTGGCGCAGATGCGGCAGCGAAAAAGTATGGTGAGGCTTTGGCAATTTTGTCTGGTGCCGATTCTGATGCTGGTAATGCTAGTGCCGCAGAGACCATTACTACCATTGCTAACTCATTGAAAGAAACGATTAGCAATACAGATGCCCCATTAAAACTCACCTCTGAAGTAGCCGATATCTTAACCAAAGGTCTTGAAGCCTTTAACGATGGCCCAATCGGTCGAGATAAGGCAATTGAATCAAGCTTTACCTTTAGCAGTGTTCCTGTCTTAGTCGATGGGGATGGTAATGTACTGAAAGTCATCAATGCCGACGCGATTGACGCCACAATAGAAGTTAAAATCAAAGACGTCTCCGCTGATCAGGTTGTCACATTAACCGTTGGTGAGAACACTATCAACTATACGGTTTTGGCCAGTGATGTTGTCAGTGGTTATGCCTATGTACCGATTACTTCTAGCTGGTTCCAAGCCGACGGTGACGGTAACTATGATGTCGTTGTTACCGTGGGCAATGTTGACTCAACCACTACGATTAAAGTGGATACTACCGCTCCAGATGCACCTACCTTTGAATTGCATCAAGACACAGGTGAATCTGACAGCGATGGTATTACGAGTGACACCACAGTTGATGTCACGCTCGCGAGCGGCGTAACGAATTGGCAATATTCTCTAGATGGTGGTTCGACTTGGATCACTCGTACATCTGGTTCGAGCTTTGAACTCAAAGGCAGCACTACATATGAAGCTGGGGCTATTCAAGTCAAACAGCTCGACAGTGCGGGCAATGAAAGTGAAGTGACAAGCAATGCTTCGACAATTACAACACTTGAAACCCTAGCGCCTGATTTGAGTGTTGAAGACACAGGAATGAGCAGCAGTGATGGTATTACCAATAGTACAACGGTTTCTGTGACGTTTGATCAAGGTGTGGATCTGGCCTCTTGGCAATACAGTTTAGACGCTGGTTTGACCTGGAATGATGGAACTGGAACAACGTTCGAATTGGCTGCAAACAAAACCTACCAGGCTGATAATATTCAAGTAAAACAGATAGATGCAGACGGTAATGAAGAGGTTTCTTCGCTTTCTTCTAAAGTCGTAACGGACAACACAGTGTCTTCTCCGGTGACTTTCCTTGCAGAAGACAGTGGTCAGAGCAAAACGGATGGTATTACCAGTGATACCACCTATCGTGTTAAATTAGCCAACGATGTGGCGAGTTGGGAATACAGTGTAGACAGCGGAACAAATTGGGTCACAGGTTCAGGTACAAGCTTTGAGCTGAACGAAAATCAAACTTATGCTGTTGGCAGTATACAAGTTCGTCAAACCGATGTGGCTGGCAATGTTAGTGCGATAAAAACGAATACCGCTGCGATTACGACAGACTTAATCTCGCCAGATGCACCCAGTGCTTCATTGAGTAACGACACGGGCGCAAGTGACGAAGATGGCATTACCAACAACACCACGGTTGATGTGGAATTGTCCGAAGATGCCGTTAGCTGGCAATACAGTTTAGATGGTGGTACTACTTGGTCAGCCTCTCAATTGGCTTCCGTGACCACTTTCGAGTTAGCGGATAACAGCACATACTCCATAGATTCTTTGCAAATTCGTCAATACGACGCTGCTGGCAATGTCAGCGTCGTTGATTCAAACGATCAGGTTATTACTATAGATAGCCTTGTATCCGTTCCTGTTTTGGCTTTTTCACTTACTTCTAATGAACTGACTAGCACCACGGTGGCGGTAACACTGGCAGATGATGTTGCTTCTTGGGAATACAGTTTAGATGGCGGTGAGACATGGAATGCAGGTCAAGGTGAACGCTTTAGTTTGGAACCGTTAACCTCTTATGGCGCTAATGCTATTCAAGTCCGTCAAACGGATCTCGCAGGTAATGTTAGCGATATCGCAGTGAATGAAGCGTTAGAAACAGATGTAGCGATAGACCCACCAAGCTTTACATTGGCTTCCGATACAGGCATCTCGGCAGAGGATTCCATCACATCGTCTGCGACTGTGAATGTCACTTTGCTTGAAGGAGACGAAGGTGCCGTTAGCTGGAATTACAGCTTAGATGGCGGTGTAACTTGGTCAGATGATCAAGACATTTCAACAACCAGTTTCGAGTTAACAGACAATACCATCTACGGCATCGGCCAAATTGTGGTTACACAGACCGATGCCCAAGGCAATGTCAGTGCGTTTGCGAGCAATAGCACTGTTATCGCCGTTGATTCTATGGTCGATGCACCGGAATTTAGCCTTACTGATAGCGGTATTTTGGACACGGATGGTATTACGAATGATCTCATTATTAACGTAGATCTTGCCGATGATGTAGCTACTTGGCAATACAGCTTAGACAGCGGCTCAACTTGGTTGGATGGGAACGGTACGAGCTTTGAACTTGCTGCAAATGTTTCCTATGCAGCGGGCGCTATTCAAGTTAAACAAATCGATCTAGCTGGAAATGAAAGTACAGCGACTCTAAATGACAGCAATATTATTACGGATACAATCCCTCTTGATGCGCCAACTTTTAGTCTGAATAGCGATTCTGGGAGTAGCGATACAGACAATATTACCAATGATTCGGTTGTGAATGTTGTGCTCTCTGAAGACGCCGCTACTTGGCAATATAGCACTGACGCCGGCATAACTTGGCAAACCGGCACTGGAACCAGCTTTGAACTAGCCGCTAACACCACCTATTTGGCGGGAGATATCCAGGTTCAACAAATAGATGCGGCTGGCAATATAAGTGTATCTGCCAGCAATGATGTCGCGATTGAAATAGATGCTTTTGCTCAGACGCCAACGCTTTCTTTACAAGTGGACTCAGGGTTGGATGATAGCGATGGTGTCACCAATATTATGCTAGTGGATTTTGGCAGTAATGATGAGTCCAATCCCCAAAGCTGGGAATACAGTTTAGACAGCGGAGAAACTTGGACTGAGGGGGCTGGCTCCAGCTTCGAGCTTAATGAAAACCAAACCTATGCAATGGGTACTATCCAAGTCCGTCAAACAGACTTAGCAGGCAATATTAGTGCCGTAGGTTCTAATTCGACGGCTATCGTCACCGATACTATCCCGCTGGCCGCGCCAAGTTTTACCTTGCATGAAGACACGGGTGACTCAGACAGTGATTTTATTACCAGTGACACCACCATCGATGTGACCTTGGACGCAGAGGCAGCCAGCTGGGAATATTCGTTAGACAGCGGTGTTACGTGGACAGAAGGTTCTGGCACTAGCTTCGAAATGGGTGCTTTGCAAACTTATGAGATTGGTCAGATTCAAGTCCGTCAATTAGATCTTGCTGGAAATGTCAGCGCGGTAGCCAGCAATGAAGTGTCGTTCGTTTCTGATTCTCTGCCTGCGCCAACTGTGCAATTGGCAGAAGACACAGGCTTATCTGACAGTGATAACATTACCAATAACCTCACTATGAATGTCACATTAGATGTGAATGCAACCAGTTGGATCTACAGCTTGGACAGCGGAGCAACTTGGAATGATGGCGAGGGGAGCAGTTTTGAACTGGAGGCGAATACTAGTTATGCCGCGGGGAGCATCCAAGTTAAGCAGTATGATGCGGATGAAAATGAGAGTGCTATTTACTCAAATGAGAATGAAATAGTGGCGGATAACTTGTCAGTTCAAACCTTAGATGTTGGGGCTGCCCGTGTTATTCAAATTGAGGTTGATGACGAATCTTATATCGGTGACAGACAAACAATTTCGTTAGAGAATGGTAAGTTTGTGACGGCTTGGATTCAATTTGCTGAAACCTCCATGGTTGGCATCCAGTATTATAATGCAGATGGGTCAGAAAGTGGTCTACCATACTTTATTCCGACCGGACAATCTTATCAGGAATATTATCTAGAAGACGTTTTTTCTGTAAGTAGTGATGGCAGTCTAATTGTGGCTTGGATTGGTGAAACTTACGATGAAAACACGTCTGAGCAAAGTGGCTTGTACTTTCAGTTATTTAACGCTGATGGCGCCCCTGTGGGTGAAGTACATGAAGCGACGGATAATCCAGATTGGAGTGGTGATAGCTGGCCTTATCCATTAGGAGATACTGGCAACTACATGCTTACTTGGACTGAAAATGTCAGTTCAGGCCAAGAAGCTTATGCTCAGCGTTATGATTCAAATGGCAACCCTATTGGTTCAATGATAACGATTGAAAATTCAGTGGTTCCAACGGTTTTAACCGTTGGAAGCAGTGGAGCCTTTATCCTTGTCTGGAACGAAGTGCTTGACCTCGACAATTCGTTGGCGGTAGTAAAAGCACAATCCTATGGTGCTGATGGTTTGCCAAACGGTAGCGTTATTACCTTGACGCAAACCAGTAGTGAAATGCCAGGAGAATATCTAGATCGGGCCAAAGAAATTGGATTGGGAGACAATGCCGCGTTCGCCGCTATTTTAGTGGATGAAACCAACTCTACCTTGAACCTTCAGGTGGTTAATGTAGACAGCAATGTTAGTACAAGAATAGAGTTGGGTGAATTTACCGATTCAGATAACCTCGCGACAAGAATTAACTTTATCAATGAAGACCATGATTTTGCGGTGTCATGGTCAGGGGCTGATGAAAACGGAAATTTAGCCGTATTCACGCAGACTTTTTCACAAGATGGTGCAGAGCTCAGCGAAGCTCAAATGTTGCCGATCACACTTGATCCAGATACTGACTACAAAGTGAATTTGTACGTAGATTGGCTTGAGGCTGATGAGAGTTATCTGGTCACGACTAGAGCGCAAACAAGAGATGAGAACGGCAATAGAATTCAAATATTCGAACTGGTACACGTGCAAGGCGACACTCTTACATCGATTATTTCTGCAGAAGACAATGTGGTTGGAGTCGATGTTGTTACTTTAAATTCGAATGGTGATTTTGCCGTATCTGGGGTGACATTTGAGCCATCAGATACTGCGCATCAAAATGACAATTACTCTTGGTTCCAGCTGTTCAATCTTGATGGCAGTGCGAAAACGGAACAAATAATAGTGAGCAATAACACTTACTCATCACTTCGCTTTACGGTGCTGAATGATGAAGGGGACTTTGTTATTACCTCATCGTCTTCTAGTGGTGCCACTAATATTCATATGTATTATGCCGATGGTTCCCCTGTTTTAGAAACCGTGTATAAAGCGGGTGACGACGTGGCTGTCACGGCGAGTGAAGACGGCATCGCCTACCTTGTTAGTGCAGAATTCAGTATTGAAACACTGGACGATATTTTAGCGTTAGATGATGGTAGCTGGCGCAGTGTTCTGGTTTACGCAGACAGTGCTAGTAGTTTTGCAACGGAAGGTTTAGCGAACGGAGAATACTTTGTTTATGTCACCGATGTTGCTGGTAATATCACGCAAAGTACATCAGTTATTGAAATACAAAGCCTATTAGCCGAACCAAATGTTGCGCTGAATGACGATACAGGTGCCTACGATGACGATGACATAACCAGTGATACGCAAGTTAATGTCACTCTGACAGATGATGCAGTGCGTTGGGAATACTCGCTGGACCATGGGGCAACTTGGTTAGACGGTGAAGGAACGTCTTTTAACTTGGCCAACAATACTACTTATGGCTACTACGACATTCAAATTAGACAATATGATGCCGAAGGCAATGTCAGCGAAATCGCTACTAACTCAGATGGGTATGTTGTCACGGATAACACCCTTTCTGAGCCTCAAATTGACATCGTCGGAACCACAGCATTCGTTACTCTAGATGACGATTGGGAGTATTGGGATTACTCCCTTGATGGTGGTGAAACCTGGACCGAGGGTGTTGGTGACAGTTTTTCACTAGAGCCGAACACCACCTATAATGTAGGCGATATTATTGTTTATGTTGAAGATTTTGCGGGCAACGAAGCTGAGTTTACCTACAATCAAATAGTAGAAACTCCAGATGCTTATGGAGCGCCAAGCTTTGAATTATTTGACGATACCGGGCTTTCTGATAGTGATGGTGTAACGTATGAGAGCTCGTTGAACGTGTTCTTGTCGGATGATGCTGTTGCATACGAATATTCTCTTGATGGTGGTGAAACATGGCAGCATGGCTCAGGGGCATATATTCTTTTGGCGGATGGTGAGTCATTTCCTGCGAGTGATTTTGTGGGGTATGAGTACGATGCGGATGGTAATGAATCAGAAATGATACTCGATTATCCGGAAGATGAAGACGTTGATTTTGCAATTGGTTTTGATGTCGCGGAAGGGACAGTGAGTTGGCGTTATTCAAAAGATGGTGGAAATACCTTTATAGAGGTTCAATGGAATGAAGTAGATGGGTACTTTATAAATCTTGATAGTCAAAACGAATACGACGCCGGTGACATTTTAGTCCGCCAAATTAATGCTGATGGAGAAGTAAGCTTAGCGGCAACTAACGAGCAAAGCATTATTATTGATGATAATTGGCCTTATGAATTAATTGTTGCGCCAAACTATAGCAAGTTAGAAGGAGTAGAACAGTCTAATGTCTCTTATTTTCAAGAATCTTACGAGACGGTTTTATTAGGCAATACAGGCCAATCAGCAGTGGTATGGATAGAAAGTATTTATACAGATTCTGGCACAGACTACAGAATGATAGCGCAGCGCCTTGATACTACTGGTGATTCTGTAGGTGATGCGCAGGTTATCTTGTCAGGTAATGCGAATGGCTCTCCTAATATTGAAGATGTATTGTCCTTGGGTAATACCGGATCTTTTATTATCTTTTTGCGAGGTCAGGATGAGTCGTTCAATAACGTTGGTTACTATCAAATAGTTGATGAAAATGGCGTGGTAGGCGATATGCAGTCTCTCGCTGGTGATTATTTCAATGCTTCTATTTCAGCCGTTGGTGACAACGGTAACTTTGTAGTGATCACAGCTGGATATGCAAACGAGGTCTATTTTACCAATGCACAGCTAATGGATGTAAATGGTGAGCTGATTACTCAGTTGGAAAACAGAGAGGAATTTAATAGCCTTAATGTGAAGTCACTTGGAACGGACGGAAGTTTTGTTCTTTATGATGATAATTCAGTTTCTCTTTATTCTTCTGAAGGAACGCTAATCAATAGCACAACAGTAACACCGGATTCGTATAGCATGTCGCGTATCGTTGAAGATGTGGTTGAGCTCGATACTGATGGCTCATATCTTGTGCTTACGCAAGGCAGCACAACAACCGATACATCTTATTATAGTCATATCTCTGTTTACGCATTCAATGCTGATGGATCATCACAAGGTAGTGTGATTGACGTTGCACAAAGTGCTTTACAATCGAGTTTTAGTAACGTCAATATCGGCTTATTAGGTAATGGCGGCTATGTGGTTACTTGGAGCGAAAATAACCAAGATTACACAGAGTCAGTGGCTTACCTTCAAGCCTTTAATAGTGATGGTTCAACAAATGGTGAACCAATTAACCCATTGCCAACCAGTGAACTTGGTGGGGTGTTTAGTAGTAATTTAGTCATAACAGGATTAGGTGTCGATGGTAGTTATCTGCTATCGGGCCAATATAATGTTTATAACAGTGAAACTAGTTATTATGAGAATGAACTTTACTTTATCGATTACGTCAGCTCAGACGGTTCGGTAACGACGGTTTATGAGACAGAAAACTACAATCAATATGTGCTTTCTACAGTGGGTGACGATGGTGCGTTTGTCATTGCTTGGAACCGAACGGATTTAGTTGGCTATGGGGTGAGCGTTCAACTCTACAACGCTGATGGCACACCAAATGGTGAAGTAACATTGCTTGAAGTGAATGAATATTCCTTCGATAGATCTCCTTCTATTATTGATTTAGGCAATGGTGAGTTTGCTGTCAGTTGGATGGGGGATACCTATAATCAAAATGGGACATCAACAAATGTTTACATCCAAAAATTTAATGCGGATGGCACCATTGTAGATAACACTATTGTCGATACGAACGGTGAAGTATCGGTTACTAGCAATGAAGATGGCGTTGCTTATTTAGTCAATAGCAGTCTGTTTGCTGAGGACTTTTTGTCTGACGATTGGCAATGGAATGATGGCCTGTTTGAAACCACACTTAATGCTGATGATGCTTATTGGAATAGCATTGAGGTGATAGCTGGGGAGGAAGCCAAACTATCTGCAGATGGTTTGGAGCCCGGTACCTATTATGTATTAGTGACCGATCTAGCTGGCAATGTGAATGTGAGTGACGTGGGAATTACTGTCAATGAAGCGCCAACAGAGATCGTTTTTGACCTAACCACAGGAGAATCGACTGATCTTGATGGGCAAATGTTCTCTGCCGATGAAACCTATGATATTTACATCAATGTAGGTGATGGTTCTAGCCTGATGCTTAATATGGGTGAGCAGTGGAGCGGTGCTGAAAATCTTGGCGATGATGATACTATTATTCTGGTGAGCGATGTTGCCGTCGCTAGCTTCTCTGCAAGTACAGATATTGCGTGGGAGTTTGCTGACAGTGATGCCGTATTGACGGAGGAAGGTGAGTTCACTATCACTGAGACGGTTGACTTGTGGCAAGGTGCTTGGGCATCGAATCCTGATGCCGGATTGCCTATATATCAAGTTATCGCCACGGAAGCGCCCGAAGTTTAGACGACAAGGAGTGATCAAAGAGAGGCTTAATGACAATACTCATGGAAGAGTGCTGAGTTAAGCCTTTCTTTGGCGTGATCATTTATGGATTCTAAACTGGTGTTACTTCGCGAAATAGCGGAGCAGCAAGAATATTTAGCACTGCAGCAAGCCTGCCGTGAACAGCTTATGCAGTCGAATTCTCGACCTGTACAAATTCTTTTTGCCTTATCTTGCGCGCATTTGAACGAGCCTGAAACCGCGCAAAGTATACTTTCTCGTGTGTTAGGAACCGCTCCATCTGAGCCGCTTTGTCTGTTCGAACAGCAAGATATGAGCGCTGTATATATCGCTATGTCCGATTACGATACGGCAGAACATATTTTGGATAGTTTGCTACAGCAGGATCCATCTAACGCCCTGAATCTGGCGAGAAAAGCCTATTGCCGATTAATGCAAAATGATAGTCGAGGTGCTTATCAGCTATATATTCGCTCTCTTGAGTATGACCCTAGCAAAATAGAAATATGGCTGAATCTATGCTTATTGTTATTGGCAAATCAATCCGACACCTGTGAATTATTATATTCAGATGACACCAACTCTCTTAATCTGGTGTGGTCGCATTTAGCACAAGCCGAAGCGCAATTTACTGAATTTCAAAACATCTATACAGCACAACGACGTGAGAGCTTAATCCGTCAAATAGGCGCGGTTCGCTTAGAATGTTGGGTGCTGGAAAACAAGTTCGCAGAAGCGGAAGCTTGGTTAAATAGTTGCTTAGGTGAGAGAGATTATTACCGAGACAATGTGCTTTTTTACGCAGAATGCCTTTTTCAACATGGGAAACAGTTCGTTGCCGAAGCCGCTTTATTATATGCGGTCAATTTGTATCCTGACGAAGCTGAGTTTTATCGACAATTAACTATCTTCGCTTACGATCAAGCTCGAAGACGTGATGCGCGATACTATCAAAGCCAATACGAGGCAAGGGTTCTTAACCACAATGAGTATTGGACTTTTGGTCAAGACGTTGGCGTGCTTCCCATGGTGGATTATAAAGATAGCGCTCGAATCAGAGCACGTTTTAATCGTGATTATTTGTCAACGTACTTACCGACTATTGAGCTGAATAATGAAATACTGAACGATTTTCAGCCAGTTTTTATCATCGGTGTGCCATTTTCAGGATTATCGCTTGTCGAAGCGTTATTACTTTGTAGTAAGCAAGTCGCTTCGTTAGGCGCGTCCTCTCATTTTCCTGTACTGGTGGAAAGCATAAATATTCAGCATAGAAAAAAGGGTTCCAGCAGAGCCTATCCAGATCTAGTGGATATGTTTAATCAGCAACAGTTCGTTGAGATCGCGCAGGGGATTAAATCACTTTATGACCGAAAAAAATCGAATGTCTCGGTAGTACTAGATAAATGTGTTCATAACATTTGCCATATTGGCCTAATAAAGCGTATTTTCCCAAACGCCAAGATTATTTCTGTACGGCGTGACCCAAGATCGCTCGCCTTGTCCTCTCGTGTTGCTCAATGGTTAGAACCACATGCAGGCAAAACGATGACAAATGAGGGGAATGAACCCCAAAAAGTGCCTTATCTTATCGGGCAACAGTTAGCGCAATACAACGCCTTAATGACGCATTGGAAAAGTCTTTTTACAGAGTCAATATTTGAAATATCGTTTGAAGAACTCTCGTCAAAAGGCAATCTGGTTGCGTTTCGATTGTTTGACTTTCTTAATCTATCTGTGCCAAAAAATATAGAGCAAGTGGTAACAAGGGTCGCACAATATGCGCCTGATGATGCCTCCATAAAATGGTCGACTTATAAACAAGAATTGTCTTTGTTATTGCGAGCCATGAGTAAAAAATCCCCCACACCTGTTCATGACATGGTTAACTTGCCAGAGCCAAATATGCTGTCGAACGCTTATGAATATTATCAGCAAGGTGCTTATCAAGAAGCCGAATACCAATGTAAGATACTCTTACATCATTTACCGGATTTTGCGCCTGCATTGTACTTGCTCGGTGAAATTTACCTACGTAATGATTTGCTCGCTATGGGGGTTGAATATCTTAACAAAGCGATAGATCTAGCGCCGTGGAAACGTCAGCAATGGCAGCAAAATTTAACCAAAGCAACATCGCTTTTAATGTCTACGGAATTGTCTTCAAAACGGTTTCCATCGACCCGCTCTCAATACAATATGGAAGCAAAATGAGGCACTCTGTTTTATCGATTATGAAAACCTTGTCGATTCTGAAAATGTTGCATATAAAAATACTGTCTGGACTCTTGATTGTGACCTTGTCTTGCCCTGCATTTAGTGAAAGTGATGATCATATGAGTTTTGCAAAAGCGCTAAACGCAATGTTGGAAGGACACCCTGCGTTGCTTGGCAAGCAAGCTCAGATAGAATCTAAAGAGTCTCTACTGAAAAGCGCTGAAGCGGAGCGATTTCCAAGCCTGAATGTTTCCTACGGTAAAGATAGAGATGACAACCAAGAAGGAGCTTTTATCTTAAAACAGCCGTTATGGGCATTTGGACGTATCGATGCAGGCATTGATTACGCGTATATTGATGTAACGGCAGAATCAATTGATAAGCTGAGATTAACTCGTAAGCTTTTGGAAGACACTGCTATTGCTTATGCCAAAGTGATCGGAGTGCAAGACCAGCTCTCGATCATTAAACAGAATATCCAGCAATATCAGGAGTTTGTAGCGCAAATAGAGCGTCGTAAAATGGGGCGATTGGCTTCTGAAACAGACTCTCAATTAGCGTCTTCTCGACTGACCCAAGCGCTAGCTCAAGAAATTCAAACTCAAAGTGAATTAAGAGACGCTTTGATGGTGTTGCAGACACTGACACAACAGCCCATTCAATTTGTTTTACCTATACCTGCTGAGGTATATCAATATTTACCGGATGACGCAGCCATTCGCGAGAAAGTACTACAACAGAGTGCTGAGGTTCAATATAAGGAACAACTGGTCGATCTTGCATTAAAGGACGTAAACCGCAAGCGGTCTAACTTTATGCCAACCTTATATGCAAAATTTTCACATGAATACAGTGATAATAGTACTTATCCCGATGAGTCACGTGTCACGTTAGTCATGGAAGGTTCTTTAGAAGGGCTCGGTTTAATCACTATGTATCAAGAACAATCAGCGGCATCGCAGCTTCATGCGGCTCAGCGAGATGTGGAAGTCACACAATTTGATCTAAAAAATCGCCTTAATACTCTGCTGCTAAACCGTAAAACCCAACAGTCATTGATTGAAATCCATCAGTCTTCTATTGATACGCTAAGTGCTACGTTAGCGTCTTATATACGACAATACCAAAGTGGCCGAAAAGAATGGCTCGATGTGCTAAATGTGCAAAGAGAAATGACAGAGCAAAAGCTTTCTCTGGCACAAGCGGAAAATAGTCTGTTAATAAATTTATTAAGTCTTGCAGCATTAATGGGTAGTTTAGACAGCGTACCGTTTTCTCATTTGGTTATCCAATGACGCTGTATCAAAGAGGTTCGCAGTGAGTAATCAATCAACAGCGCAAGTAGACACATTAACAAGCGCAGCTTTACACAGTTTATTTAAATCCATGGGGCTGAGTATCTCTCATGGTGATGTGGCGACAGCCTTTAATCAAACAGATCATTCGTTGTTGTCGCCATTAGACAAAATAAAAGCAACTTTACATGGGTTGAACATCCAAGGCGTAAAAGGCGGTATGGTTACATGGCGACGTTTTGATCGTCGACAACTGCCAGCACTGGTCCAACTGGATGGCCAGTGGTGGCTAGCCAAAAACAGTGATCAAGCGGACAGTATTTTACTAGAGCAAGGGGAAGGTTTGTCTTCTCAGCTGGTTGCCAGTGAAAAACTTGCCGACTCCTATGTTCTTTGGCTACAGCGTACAAAGCTTAGCCATTCAAATGATAGCAAAGAAGAGCACAAGGCGCCGACAGCGCGTGGATTAATCATCAACGCCCTGTTTCAGGACAAAGCTTGGCTAGGTAATGTTTTGGCCGCCACTGTTGTGATTAATTTACTTGCCATAGCCACATCACTGTTTGCACTGCAGGTTTATGACCGTGTTGTACCAACGTTAGCTTACTCCACTCTCACGACTTTAGTGGTCGGTATGTTAGGGATTGTACTATTAGATTGGATGCTAAAAGGAATTCGCGCCAAAGTATTAGACAGTCTCGCAGCGGACGTAGACAGACGATTATCTAAACAAGTCTTTCATCATCTACTGCATCTTCGTCTAGACAAACAGCCTAATAGTCTTGGTACGCTCAATGCTCAAGTCAATGGGCTAGAGTCGGTAAGGCAATTTTTTACCTCAGGCATTGTCTTTGCCCTAATAGATTTGCCCTTTGCTCTGATGTTTATTGCATTTATTGCGATTATTGGTGGGGCTGTTGGCTGGGTGTATGCATTACTATTCCCAATAGCAATACTATTGGGTGTGGTGACTCAGCTTCGCTTAAGAAGCCTTATCAAAAAGCAAATTCTGCGCTCTAATGAAAAGCAAGGTTTGCTAATTGACGTGATTCGAGGATCAGAAACCATTCGTGCCAATAATGCTGGCTGGCGCTTTTCCAGTGAATGGGAACAAATGACACGCTCATTAGCAGGTTATCAGATTAGACAAAAAGCCATCAGCCAAGTTAGTTCAGCGACCACTGGTAGTTTATCAACCATTGCTTACGTATCAGCTGTGGTGGTGGGTGTGTTTCAAATTGAAGCTGGTAACCTAACCATGGGCGGCATGATAGCCTGTAGCATTTTAGGTGGCCGAGTGATTAATCCTGTTGCTCAAGGTGTGCAATATCTAGTGCAATGGCAGTCTGTCTCACAGTCTTTAACTATGGTGGATCAACTGCTTTCATTAGACTTAGAACGCAAACCCTCTCAGCACCTCCTCGTAGGTGAGCCAACTATCCATTCTGTATCGGTTGAACAAGTTCGTTTTGTTTATGGCGACTCGCCAGTAAAACATCTCGACATAGAACAAATGAGCTTCAACTCAGGTGATAGAGTCTTATTGGTTGGTCCCATTGGCTGTGGTAAATCGACTTTACTCAAAATACTGGCAGGTTTGTATCGTCCAGCGGAAGGACGGGTAAAGCTAGGCGCATTAGACCTATGGGAGATGGACCCACAGTTTGTGACCTCGCATATTAGCTATTTGCCTCAAAATGTGCATTTATTTAAAGGCACATTAAAAAGCAATCTCACCTTATCTGGTACAGTAAGTGATACCGAAATGATGCAAGTCGCCAGCGAGCTAGGCATTGACATCATAGCGCAAAGTAATCCCAAAGGGATGGAGCTAGACATAGCAGAAGGCGGCGAAGGCTTGTCTGGTGGCCAGCGTCAACTGGTTGCTTTATCTCGCACCATCACGGCAAAACCGACGATTTGGCTACTAGACGAGCCAACAGCTTCGCTAGACGCAGAAACAGAGAAACGTGTTTGGGAAGTATTAGAGAAACGCATCAAACCAGACGACATTTTGGTCGTATCAACTCATAGACCCATGCTCGCTGCTCATATTGCCAATCGTGTTTTAGTCATGCAACAAGGGAAAGTAGTTCGTGATGGCTCCCCTGCCGCTATCTTTCCCTCTATGATGAATACCGCCAAACAGTCCGTATCCACAGGGTCACAAAATCGAATCAAACGAGGTTTTAATGCCATCTAATACATCGGTTGCTGATATGACCTCTTCACCTATTGAGCATAACCAAGAAGACACCTCAGTATTTGGCTATCATAAGAAAAAGCGCGCATTAATTGTTTGGCCAATCCTCATCGCATTGATTGCATTTGTCGTTTGGGCAGAGCATTTTTACATTGACGAAGTGGCACAAGCTCAAGGAGAAGTCATTGCCAGCAGTCGAGTGCAGTTAATTCAATCTGTTGATGGTGGTGTCATATCAGAACTCAATGTTCGAGAAGGTGATCGAGTCAAGGCTGGGCAGATTCTCGGTCAACTGGACCAAACTCGTCTAAGTGCCTCGGTGGGTGAAATAGAATCTCGTGTTTTTGCCTTAAAAGCCAAAGCCATTCGACTCAGAGCGGAAATCCTTGGAGAGAAAACCCTTTCCTTCTCTCAAGACATGCTTAATCGTTACCAAGATATCGCACAAGTCGAGCAGGCACTATTTAACCAGCGCCAAACCGGTATCAAAGAAGAGCTTCGAACACTGCAAGTCTCTGTATCATTGGCACAAGAAGAACAAACTATTGTCAAACGTTTACAGGCCTCAGGAGACGTCAGCAGCAGCGAAATGCTCAAATCAAAAGAAGCTCTGAATGCGGCCGAAGCCAAACTGATAAATCGAAAAAACCAATTTTTAGAAGAAGCCAGTACCGAACTCGCAAAAGTCGAAGATGACCTCGGCCAAAGCGAACAAATTCTCGCCAGAAAACAGCAAGAACTCCAAGACAGCGTTTTTATCGCCAAAGTCCCAGGCATCATTAAAAACGTCAGCGTGACAACGCTTGGTGGAGTGTTAAGAGCTGGTGAAGAAATTATGCAAATCATCCCCATCGACGATGAACTCCTCGTAGAGGCAAAGATTCGACCTCAGGACATCGCTAGAGTAAAACCAGGATTGCTCGCCAACATCCGACTTGATCCCTTTGACTACACTATTTACGGCGGTATAGATGCCAGAGTTGTTTACGTCAGCGCAGACACTCTAAAAGAAGAATCGTCTCAAGGAGAAGAAATTTATTACCGAGTGCACGTTATCCCGCTGCAATTGCCCATCACCACAACAATAGGCCGTACAGTAGAAATGATACCCGGCATGACAGCGCAAGTGTCCATAAAAACAGACCAACGCACGCTAATGGACTACCTACTAAAACCCCTCCGAAAAACACTTAGCCAAGCATTTGGAGAGAAATAACGAATTCATATATAGGTTGTAAAAATAAGCAGGTGCTTACCCAAGCCGATTCGGCCTTATATGAAGCGAAAGGAACGGGTCGTAACCGAGTCGTGGTGAGTGATACCTGTTAAGGTGTATTGTGCTCCATACTGTTTTTTATGGGGTTTATAAACCATACTTTTTCAGCTCCAATGTTCAGTTTTAGCCTTAAAAGCAGACGGTTTTGTGTCACCTACGATCCTCATAAAGCACTATAAAATATAAAAACCTCGATATTGTAGGTATCGAGGTTTTCAGCACATCTAGCTTTTAACGAGGTGAATCATTATTTGGCCGAAATTGCTTTATCAACCGAGAAGCTACCCGCACCGCTAAATACCAAAGAAACAGCAACAACTAAAAGCGTTAGGGCGTATTCGTAGCCGTTGTTTGCCATAAACAAGCCGTTTGAGATATGCACAGAGAAGATTGCCATTAGCATAGTGAAAGCAATAACTGCAGAGGCTGGACGAACAAGCAAACCGATAATGAGTGCTAAGCCGCCAAAGAATTCTGCACTACCTGCTAAAAGCGCCATTAGGTAGCCAGGCTCGAGGCCAATAGATGCCATCCACTGACCAGTGCCTTCTAGACCGTAACCGCCAAATGAGCCAAACAGTTTTTGTGCACCATGTGCCATTAGAATTAAACCCACTGGAATACGCAAAATTGTGCTAGCGATACCTGAGGTTGTGTGAGTGATTTTTTGGATGAATGATGATTGCATTTTCAGTTACCTTAATGTTGGGTGGGTGTTATTTACTATGTAGGCACTATATATAAAAAAAACTAAATAGATAATGGAGGTTTTTGAGTCAATTGATCAAAAAAATTGAACATTCATAATTTCCTATGATTTTTCTATCTTTTTTATGAAAGGCTCTTTTTATGCAATATTTTTTCTAATTCCATCTGTATTTTCTCTTAAGGAGCATGATGACTAAGTAAGAGAGGATTTGGATTAGTGATGGACAAAAAAGTAGCAGAATTTAACACCCATAGAATGGTAGCGTTTGATTATCGATTAATAACAATAAGTAGGACAAATCATGTCTAAAGCACTAATGGGAAAAGTCGCCGTCGTGACGGGGGGCGCATCAGGGATAGGTCTTGCTAGCGTTGAAGGTATGATAGCAGAGGGTGCCAAGGTAGTTATTGTGGATCGTGATGAAGCGGCGCTAAAGACCTTACAAGACAAGTATAGTGACGCGGTAACGACCCTTGCAGTCGATTTATTAGACCCAGCCGCTTGCTCTGCAATGGTGCCGCGTATTTTAGAAAAAGTTAAGACGATCGATATCTTCCACGCTAATGCGGGTTTGTATGTAGGCGGAGATCTAGTTGATGCCGACAACGACGCCATAGACCGAATGTTGAATTTGAATATTAACGTGGTCATTAAGAACGTGCGTGATGTGTTACCTCATATGATTGAACGAGGCGTGGGTGATATATTGATCACGAGCTCGTTAGCGGGACATTTTCCAACGCCTTGGGAGCCTGTTTATGCATCCTCTAAATGGGCGATGAATTGTTTTGTGCAAACCGTGCGTAGACAAGTCAGCAAGCACGGTATTCGGGTTGGCTCTGTATCGCCAGGTCCGGTGATTACGTCTTTATTATCCGATTGGCCAGCGGACAAGCTAGCAGAAGCCAAAGCAAAAGGCAGTCTAATGGATGCCAGTGATGTGGCGGAAGCGTTGATTTTTATGTTAACGCGTCCTCGTCATGTGACGATTCGAGACGTGGTGATGTTGCCGTCGCAGTTTGACTTATAGCTAAAAGCCTTTGCACGACCGTCAGGTTCGTGCAAAGGCGTTCCATGTGCAAGTCGTTATAGTTTAACGATCAACTTGCCGGTATTTTTCCCTTCAAACAATAAGTTAATACCACTAGTTGCGCTTTCAATGCCTTCAATCACGTGAGCTCGGTACTGTAGCTCTCCTTTACTTAACATCGCGCCTAATGCTTGACCATATTCAGGAATGCGATGGAAATGATCTGGCATAGTGAAGCCTTGGATAGTTAAGCGGCGCTTAATGATGCCAATCCAGCTTGGGCCAGGAGAGGCTTCTTCTTTTTGATATTCGGCAATAAGACCACACACCGCAATGCGACCATGTGGATTCATGCGTTCAAAAATCGGCTCTTGAGCTACGCCACCGGTGTTTTCAAAGAACAGATCGATGCCGTTTGGTGTGGCATTGGTCAGTTGCTCAACAAAGTCTGCGTCTTTGTAATTAATTGCATGATCGAAGCCCAGCTCTTTGGTGAGCCATTGGCATTTATCATCCGAACCTGCCACGCCAACAACCGTTAAACCAAGGTTTTTCGCCATCTGACCGACAAGAGAGCCAACTGAACCCGCTGCCGCTGTGACGATAAGCGTTTGACCTGCTTCAGGTTTAAGGACTTCGAATACACCGTGGTAAGCCGTGATGCCGGGTAGGGCAATGACGGATAAAATCGCTTCTGCTGGTAATTCTTTTGGAATCATATTGAGTCCATTGCCATCGCTAATAGCATACTCAGTGAGTCCCATAAGACCCATCACACGGGAACCAACAGGGAATTTCTCATTATTAGACTCAACCACTTCACCAATACCACTGGCGCGCATGGTATCGCCTAATTTTACGGGTGGAATGTAGCTGTTCTCATCTGGGCTCATCCAACCGCGCATGGCTGGATCTAACGAAATGTGAGAAAGCTCAACGAGTACTTCGCCTTCTGCTGGCGTTGGGATATCTTGGGTGACAATGTTAAAAACATCTTCCGTGATTTTTAGCGTCGGGCGTTTAATCAGTTTTACTGAACGATAAGACATAGTAACTATTCCTCTTCCTGTTTCTCTTAATGCTTGCCTAGAGAGTTTGGGACGCTTTTATTGATCTAAAGGTTAGGATTAAAGGAGTAAATGTGCAATCACTCCAATCTTATTAAGTCTCTGCTCTCATCAGACTGTTGATTATTTCGCATAAGCGGATTAATTGTTGATAAGTACTGTGTTTATCCCCAGTATTTTCGAGTGGCCAACCGCAGTTGATGCGGAAGCAATCGTGATAAAAGTCGTGGGTGCTAAAACACGCGCCGCTACGGATGTCGATACCTTGTTTATTGGCTGCTTTTTCAAGCTGTGGCGCATTTAAATCGGGGATCTGCACCCAAAGCACAATGCCGCCATGTGGGACGCTGATTTTGGCGTGGCTGGGTAAATGTTTGATCAAAAACTGCTGATAACTGTGAATGTGTTGGTTCAATACGGTGCGTATTTTATTCACATGAGAGCGATATTCGCCTGTGTTAATAAATTCAGCCAAACAAGTCTGTATCAGTCCGTTCACCCCAAAGCTGGTTAAGGCATGTTGATTAAGATAAGGCGTAAAATATCGCCCAGGAAGACTCCAACCCAGCCGCAGTCCGGCGGCGAGCGTTTTAGAAAAAGACCCGCACCAAATCACGTAACCTTCTTTGTCCCAATATTTCGCTGGTAGCGTGTGTTGCTTCTGATGGCTTAACTCGAAATACACATCGTCTTCTATCATCGGTGTTTTGTATTGCGCTGAAAGTGTCGCTAGAGCTTGTTTTTGCTCAACGGGTAGCGTCATTCCGGTTGGATTCATATTCGATGTGCTAAACAGGGAAGCTTTAATTAAACCCTGTTGCAGCAAGGTTTCGAGAAGGTCTAAATCCAAGCCTTTGTCACTAATAGGGATTTCAATCACTTTGCGAGATAGGGCACTGAGCAAATCGAGTAACCCACTAAAGCAAGGTGAACTAATGGCGATGGTATCGCCTGCTTTGGTGACGCTTTCTATCGCCAGCCTTACTGCATCAATACAGCCATTGGTGATCACAAAGTCCGCTGCTGAAAAGGCTAGATTGTCATGGTGGAAATGTTTCGCAAGGGCGCTTCTCAGGCCTTTGTCACCTTGTGTTTCTGGGTACTGAAATAGGTGTTTTCCTGCTCTCTGAGTGACACGTTTAATGCTGCGTTGCAGTGCGACGCTCGGTTGTAATTCTGGAGAAATCATTGAGGTGCCAAGTGGGCTAAAAAGCGCCGAGGCAGGGTTATAGCCATTTAACGGCGCAAAGCGTTTTGGGTCGCGCTGTTCAATACTTTTGATGTTTAGGCTTGGAAAGCTGATTGCTTCAATTTGGTTGGCAACAAAGTAGCCAGACTGCGGCTGCGCATAAATCCAACCGGTTTGTTGAAGATAGTCATAGGTTTTTGTGGCTGTTGTCATGCTGACTTGATGCTGCTTGGCCATTGTCCGTAGTGCTGGCAAACGGCTTCCCGCAGGCAGACGTTGTGCTTGTATGTCGTCGATAAAATGCTGAGCAAGTGTTTCGTAAAGCGCCATAACATTCCCCCAAAGTATTTCCTTTCTTTGGATTGTACTCTTATTTTTATCAAAAATTGAATCTGTGTTCTTTTTGGTTTTCTAGTGATACTTCTTTCTGAAGGAAATGCTTAGCTATGTTCAGTTACACGCGGTGTTTTTGAGAGGTAGGCGGTAGTTTCGAGTAGAAACACCGCGTGTAATTGAGCACCTTCGTTATTGTTTACAGCAGATTTTATTTACTAGGAACGAATAATGAAACTACGAGACTTTGGCTTGCTGTTTGCCTTGATGGCGTTGTGGGGATTGAATTTCAGTGTGATCAAGCTTGGCGTGAATAGCGTCCATCCTTTAGTGCTCACTGCGTTACGATTTAGTTTTGCGGTGTTTCCGTTGGTTTTTTTTATTAAGAAGCCCGATGTGCCGTGGTGTTATTTAATTGCTTATGGCTTGTCTTTTGGTGTCGGTGTGTGGGGATTAACCACCTTATCCATTGGCGCGGGTGTTTCGGCGGGCATGGCGTCTTTGTTGTTGGACATGAGTGTGGTTAGTAGCTTATTGGTGGGGTGGTTGTGCTTAAACGAAACCATCACCCGCAATAAGTTGCTTGGCGCTGGACTCGCGTTACTTGGGCTTGCATTGATTATGCAAGCCCAAGGTGGTTCCGTGACTGGCAAGGGCTTAGTTTTGGTATTGATGGCGTCTGTGTTTTGGAGCGTCAATGGTTTGATCGTCAAGCGCGCGAACACAAAAGCTATTTTTGCATTTAATATATGGGGGATGGTGTTTGCGCCTTTGCCTTTGTTGTTATTAGCCGTTATGTCTGAAGGGATGCAAGTTGTCGCTGAGTTGCCGAATCAATTTACTCAATGGACATTATTTTCTGCATTATTCCAAGCTTATCCGACCACACTGTTGGGCTACTGGTTTTGGAATAAAATGATCATGAAATATTCCGTTTCGACGGTCGCGCCAATGACGTTATTGGTGCCTGTGTTTGGTATTTTAGGCGGTTATTGGTTTTACAACGAGCCAATAGAAACGAATCAGATTATCGCTGCTGTGCTGATTTTATTAGGTCTGTTTGTCGGGCAAATGGCATTGCCGCAATTAAGTTTCTTTAAAAGACTGAGAGGTGATTCATGCAAGAAATCCACTATGTCCTGATATTAATAGGGGCGTTTGTTGCTATGGCGAGTCCTGGGCCTGCGACATTGGCGATTGCATCTACGTCAATGAATCAGGGGCGAGTGCAAGGTTTGGCGTTAGCATTAGGTATACTCACAGGCTCGCTATTTTGGTCTTGTTCAGCAGCCTTTGGTTTAGGTGCTGTGCTGTATGCGAATGTCTGGCTATTCGAAAGCTTACGTTATGTTGGTGCGGTTTATTTATTATTCTTAGCTTACAAATCTTGCCGTTCAGCAATGGCTAATAAATCGGATGCAAGCAAAATGTTGGCCACGTTGGATACCAAACAAAGGTCTCTACGCTCTGCGTATTTTCGTGGTTTGGCCATCCACTTAACCAATCCTAAAGCGATTTTGTTTCTAGGATCGTTATTCGCCATGGGGATGCCGAGTTCGGTTTCCACACAAGGTTTGTTGTCTGTGATTGTCTTATTAACGATTCAAAGTGCCTGCATAAATTTGGGCTACGCTGTGTTGTTTTCGAATCCAAAAATGCGCCAAGGTTATTTCAAAATGAAACGCGGCTTTGACGCTGCCTTCGCACTCATGTTTGGCGCGGCAGGCATTAAAATATTGTTGAGTAAAGTAAATATGTAACGCGGTATTTGCTATGATGCACTTTATTTTTCAGAGTGTTTTTCTATGTACGACGCTTCTTTGTGGCAACCCAGTGCCGATCTTTCTATTTTGCAAAAGCGCGCTCAGTTACTGAAAGCGATTCGCACTTTTTTTGATACTCGAGATGTGATGGAGGTGGACACTCAATGTTTGTCACTGGGCAGTATCACTGATCCACATATTGAAGTGTTAACCAGCAAGACGCGCTCCCAGGGGCAAGATCTTACTTACTACCTTCAGACCTCCCCAGAGTTCGCTATGAAGCGTTTATTGTGTGCGGGTTCTGGTTCTATTTATCAATTAGGGAAAGTGTTTCGAGCTGAGGAAATAGGCCGTCGTCATAGCATCGAATTTACCATGTTGGAATGGTATCGAATCGGTTTTGATCATTGGCAGCTAATGAATGAGATTCAAGACCTGCTGTCTGTGTTATTAGATGATGCTTCGTTGACGTGCGAGCGACTCAGTTATCAAATGGCATTTTTACGCCACACTGGACTGGATCCTTTTGCGGCGACATTGTTCCAGTTACAAAAATGCGCTCATGAGCATACGGAATATGGCCTTCAAGAAAATGATAGAGACACACTGCTGGAGCTGCTTTTCTCCAGTGTTGTAGAGCCAGCTATTGGCAAATATGTCCCTTGTTTTGTGCACAGTTATCCCGCTTCTCAAGCGGCGCTTGCCAAGACGCATCTGGATGAAAAAGGGCAGTTAGTGGCTGCGCGGTTTGAGCTTTATTGGCAAGGCATGGAGCTGGCAAATGGCTACCATGAATTGACCGATGCCAAAGAGCAAGCAAGGCGTTTTGCTGAAGATAAGACGACACGTCAGGAGATGCGTTTGGCGAATCGACAGTTTGATGAACGGTTGATTACGGCCTTAGGTAATGGCTTACCGGATTGTGCGGGCGTGGCGTTAGGCGTGGATCGTTTGTTGATGTTATTGTGTCATAAGTCGCATATTGCTGAGGTCTTACCCTTTGCTCATGCTAGAGCTTAATACGGTTGCAACAAGCTGAGCGTGATAATAACAATAAGGTATTTTCGGTGAGAGTATTAAAAGAACGGTATGCTTTTAGAATAAGATGGCTTTTTTCCTCTAAGCAATTAATTTGGCTTTATCTGAGTGCTTTTTTAATTGTCGTTTTGCTGATTTGGAAAGGCGGCGAAGCTCTACGCAATCAGCAAATCAAAGCTTTACGAATTGATTCTTTTGAGCAGTTGAATCAGCTTGCTAGCGTCCTTGAAAGTGCCATTGCTAAGTATCAGCACATGCCGACGCTATTAGCTTCAAACGATAGGGTAAAAAAGGCGTTGCGTGATGGTTTAGAGTCGGACATTAATCAGCTTAACCGTGAACTTGAACAAATTAACCGTATCACAGAAGCATCAGACAGTTATATTTTAAACACCGATGGTTTAACCATTGCCGCATCGAATTATCGAGAAGAGGCCAGCTTTGTTGGTGGCAACTTTTCTTTTCGTCCTTATTTTAAAGAGGCTATTCAAGGCAAGCCAGGACGTTATTATGCGCTTGGCACCACGTCTAACCGCCGAGGCTATTATTTTTCATACCCTGTTTATGACGGCAGTTCGATCATAGGCATTGCGGTCGTCAAAGTAGACTTAACACAATTTGAAAAACGTTTTGCCAATCAAAGTTATGAATTTCTTTTATTAGATCCAGATAACATAGTGTTCAGTAGTTCTCGGCCAAACTGGTTGTATCGCGTGCTAGGAGAGCTATCTCATATTGAGTTACAACGTATTGCCGACTCTCAGCGCTACTTTGGGCAGTCGATTGAAAAGCTAGCGATTGTTTACCAAAAGCCGTTTGATGAAAAGTCGCAGATTGTTGAGGTGTTGGAAAATACCGTCACGAACGGTACAGAGGAATTGCAGCGGCTTTCTTTTTTAAGAATGAGTCGTCCTATTCGGTTGTTGGATTTCCAAATATCCATTTTGGCGCCGCTAAACATTATCAACGAGGAGATCTCTCTATGGCGAGCCATTTTCGCGGGTGGTGTCACTATTACGGCCTTGTTGTTTGGTTTGGCTATGCTGCGACGTCGAATGCTTAGAGAACGTTCCGATGCCAATGAAATGACACGCCACAACCAAGCGTATATTCGTGAAGTCATCCAAAATACACAAGCGGGTTTGGTGACCTTGGATGAACACCACAAAATAGAATCTTTTAATCCAGCGGTAGAAAGGTTAGTAGGGCACCCATTAGCACCCTTAGTCGGGCAGCCACTGGGGCGGTTATTTCAACCCGATGAACAAGACGCTAGCTCTTTCTCTTCCCATGCAGACTTTTGGGATGCTGCCAATGATTTAGGTATTAAAGTGCTGACTCGGGAAGGGCATTTATGCTATTCCAATCAGGCCGTTCCCGTTGAAATGACCTTGTGTAAAATGCAGTTACCAAACCGGTTGAGCTATCTGGTCACTTTTCATGACATGACTGAGCGCAAACGTTATGAGCAAGACATCACTCAGGCGCGAATAGAATTAGAAGCACGAGTAAAAGAACGTACCGTTGAGTTAGAGGGCGCTAATATTCGATTGCGTCACGAGATAGAAGAGCATAAAGGCACGCAACGGGAGTTGATTCAAACCGCGAAGTTGGCTGTATTAGGACAATTAAGTGCGGGTTTAAACCATGAATTAAACCAGCCTTTGACTGCGATTCGAGCTTTTGCCGGAAACGGTTTGAAGTTTTTAGACCGTGGTCAATACGAACAAGCCCATACGAATTTGCAGCACATTAGCCAATTAGGCCACCACATGGGCGATATTATTGCGCGCTTTAAGGTCTTTGCGCGCAAAGGCGATGTTCACCAAGGGCCGATTGCTGTGCAAACCGCGATAATGGGCGCACTGAAAATCATGGGACCACGGTACAAAGAAGTGGGCATCGAGTTGCAGGTGACAGAGGATCAAGGCTTTATCGTGAATGGCGATATGGTCTTTTTGGAGCAAGTACTGGTGAATCTTTTAGCCAATGCGGCCGATGCCATATTAGAGGCATCGGATAACCCTAAATGTGTGTGTATCGAGCAAACTTGCGAGGAAAACCATATTGTGATTTGTGTTCAAGACTCGGGTAACGGTTTGAGTGATGACGCGATTCGACATTTGTTTGAGCCGTTTTTCACGTCTAAATCGTCAGGTTTAGGATTGGGGCTAGGTTTGTCGATTAGCCAACGTATTGTGGAAGCAATGGGCGGGCAAATTAGCGCTTACAATCGAGATGCTGGCGGTGCCGAGTTTTGTGTTAGGCTACCTCGTTTTAATCACCAGTCGTCCCTGTCTCTTCCTAAAGAGTCTAAAGAGGAAATCTAATGCCGGACAGCAAGCAAGTACTTTTAATTGATGATGAGCAAGCGGTTCGTATGGCCATTTCTCAGACTTTGCAGCTTGAAGATTTTCAAGTTCTTGAGTTTTCATCAGCGCAAGGCGTGGTGGAAAGGTTGTCTTTAGATTGGTCTGGCGTGATTGTGAGTGACATCAACCTACCAGGCAAAAGTGGCCTTGAATTGTTCGAAGAAGTGAAAAAGATTGATGCAGAGATCCCCTTTATTTTGATTACAGGTCACGGTGATATCAGCATGGCGGTGAGCGCCATTCGGGATGGCGCCTATGATTTTATTGAAAAGCCTTTTTCCAATGAAGATTTTCTTGAAGTGGTGCGCCGTGCTTCAGAGAAAAGACGCTTAACCTTAGAAAACCGTAATTTACGTTTAGAATTGGTTGCACAGAATGCGCCTGGCCCAAGGATTATTGGTAATACGCCGGGGATTCATCGTTTGCGTCAGGCCCTATTGCATGTGGCGGATACCGGTGCGGATATTTTGATTCAGGGAGAAACCGGCACAGGCAAAGAGTTGGTGGCGCGTTATATCCATGAGCACAGTTCTCGTCGAGGTCGTACATTCGTGGCAATTAACTGTGGTGCGGTGCCGGATTCGATTATGGAATCTGAACTCTTTGGTCATGAAAAAGGTGCCTTTACCGATGCCAAAGCTCAACGTATTGGTAAGTTAGAACACGCAAATGGCGGTACACTCTTTTTAGATGAAATTGAAAGCATGCCCATGTCGATGCAAATTCGTTTGTTGCGTGTATTAGAAGAGCGCCGTTTAGAACGTTTGGGCTCTAATACAGCGATTGATCTGGACTTGCGCATTTTGGCGGCCACTAAAGTGGATTTAAAACAACTGAGCGAAAGTGGGACGTTTCGTGAAGATTTGTATTACCGACTCAACGTCGTACGTGTTGACATTCCGCCACTGCGGGAACGCAAAGATGATATTTCCTTGCTGTGGCAGCACTTTTGTTTGGTCGCTATTGCGCAATATAAGCGTGATTCGGAACCACTGTCTGCTGCGCGTATGCACAGTTTGTTAAGTTATGATTGGCCAGGAAATGTGCGTGAGTTACGCAATCTTGCCGAGCGCTATGTGCTGATGGGAGAAGCGGGTTCGTTTGAGTTTGATCAGATCATTATCAATGAAAATAATCCCGGTGTAATGACGCTACCAGAACAGATAGAGCGCTTTGAAAAAACGTTACTAGAACAAGAACTGCTGCGTCAAAAAGGCTCCATCAAAGACACCATGGATGCGCTTGGGCTACCGCGTAAAACCCTCTACGATAAAATGCGTAAATACGGGTTGGATAAAGATATTTACAAACAATAATAGACGCTCGTGTATAGTCTCTATTACCAACACTAATGGGCCTGATGAGATTTCTAAGGCCCATTTTGGTACTCTAATGGCCTCATTTTTGCTGATTTTCTGCCGACTGTATGACTTTATCTGCGCTTTTATTTGAGCAAGTATCGCCGCCTATCTTTTTTCTTCTTGTGCTTATTTCAGGAGTGACCTCTTTTTTCACCGCGAGCTTTGGTGCTGGTGGTGGGGTGATGTTGCTAGGAGTAATGGCGCAGGTCTTGCCGCCACAGTTGATTATTCCACTGCATGGTGTTGCGCAATTAGGGTCAAACGCTGGGCGCGCGGCCATGAGTTGGCGGCATATTGATTGGAAGTTGATCGGGGCTTTTTTGCCCGGTGCTTTGCTGGGGGCTTTTATTGGTAGCTTTGTTTTAGTGGCTTTACCTCCTGCCATTATGTACTTGACCATTGCCTTGTTTATTTTGTATCTATGTTGGGGGCCTAAGTTACCTAAGATGGTTTTGGGAGCATGGGGAACCGTGATTGCGGGTGGTGTGACGACTTTTATTACACTGTTTGCCGGGGCGACAGGGCCCTTGGTCGCCGCGTTTGTTAAACAAGTTCACGAGGATCGCTTTCGGACTGTGGCAACGTTTGCTATGGCGATGTCGTTACAGCATATTTTGAAGGTCGTCGTGTTTGAAGCGGCTGGTTTTCCTCTTAGTACGTGGTTATCTTTGTTAGTATGTATGATTTTGAGTGGCGCATTGGGAACTTGGATCGGGCTGAAATTGCTAAAACGCATGCCCGATCATTATTTTCATCGTATTTTTAACCTAGTATTAACTTTAATGGCCTTAAGGTTAATATGGCAGTCCTTTGCCTTAATGATATAACGAGCTTAGTGCTAATTTCCTGATGCTCAATCTCCCAGTACTAGGCCTTCTCGTCTTGGGTCGGCGCCGCCGAGCAAGGTATTATTATCGATGACGATCCCTTGTACGCCAGAGTTCAAATCTTGTATCGACACTTTGAAACCCATCTCTGTAAGAGGGTTTTCTAAAGCCGTCGCTTGAGTGTCCTTTTCAATATTGAAAGTGCCAAATTGGTTAAGCACATTAGGCAGTGAAATGGCATCTTGTATGTCCATTCCCCACTCAAGGTGTGCAATCAATGTCTTAGCGACGTAACCTATTATACGAGAACCGCCAGGAGAGCCGACGACCAAGTAGGGCTTATCATTTTTCATTACTATGGTGGGAGACATGGAAGAACGAGGGCGTTTACCGGGTTCTAAACGATTGGCAATGGGATAGCCATCTTGATAGGTTTTAAAAGAAAAATCGGTCAATTCGTTGTTTAGCAAAAAACCATTGGCCATCAAATGGGAGCCGAAACCGTTTTCAATGGTGGTGGTGACCGAGACCGCATTGCCTTCTTTGTCGACGATGGAGATATGACTGGTCGAAGGCAACTCTATGGAAATGTCGTCAGATTGTTTAACTGGGTGTCGCCATTCTGGTTCACCTGCCGAAACAGAGGTTAAGGCTTTTCCTGGCGTGATTAATTTTGCCCGTTCGGCGAGGTAGCTTTTATCTAATAAACCTTGTGGCATAGGTACAAAGTCTGTATCAGCTATGTAACGACCACGATCAGCAAAGGCGAGGCGAGATGCGTCACCGATAATCTGCCAAGCTTCTGGTGAATTGGCCCCTAATTTAGCAAGATCAAATTGTTCGGTAATCCCCAATATTTGCCCAACTGTTAAAGCACCGGAACTCGGTGGTCCCATACCACAAATGTCGTATTCCTTATAAGGTAAGCACACAGGGGCACGTTCTTTGACGCGGTAGCTGGCAAAGTCTTTTTCTGATAGAACACCTGGATTGTCGAGTGCACCGCGTACCTGAGATATAATATTTTGAGCAATTTGTCCACTGTAAAACTCGTCAGCGCCATAAGTAGCAAGTGTGCGCAGGGTTGTGTAGTACTGGGTGTTTTGTAAACGGCTACCGGCTTCGACAGGTGTATCATCTAGATTAAAAAAATACGCTTTGGTTTCAGGATAGCGTGATAGGCGCTCGGCACTTTCCTTGATGGCACCAGCCAAGCGTGGTGAGACAATAAAGCCTTCTTGAGCGAGTTTTTCCGCAGGGGCCAATAGATCTGCCCAAGGCATTCTTCCATAGCGAGTGTGAAGTTCTCCCATCAATTTGACTGTGCCTGGAGTACCGACAGAACGGCCACCAACAACGGCATCGTAGAAGGCAAGAGGTTCACCGTTTTCATCTTGAAAAAGTTCTGGTGTCGCTTCTTGTGGTGCCGTTTCGCGGCCATCAAAGGTGGTGAGCTTTTTATTGACGGCATCATAATAAACCACAAAAGCGCCACCACCCAAGCCTGAAGATTGTGGCTCGACTAACCCTAGTACCATTTGTACAGCAACCAGTGCGTCTATTGCTGAGCCGCCTGCTTTTAGCACATCGTAACCGGCTTTGCTTGCCTCTGGGTTAGCTGTGGCGACCATGAAATCCTTTGCTTGCACGAGCGTCTTTTGTTGAATGCCACTCGCGCCTTCTGGGGCGACCGCATCGGCAGCTTGTCCCGCTGCTAACGCCATTTGTCCGGTAACGAATAAACTCAGTAAACAGAAATGGGGTAACCATCGTTTGTTGGGCGTCATAAAAATCCTTATTGATGCAATATAAATCGTTCTTTCCATCAAAACAAAAAAACGCCACAGAGTGAAGTCTAATCAATGCCATGAAGATGTAAAAAATGCAAACACGCCATCAATCATACTTTGACTTGCTGTGTTTGATTTCTCTCATTAAGGTACTATAACGTTTACAGTCATTGTGAAGGTGCTTGCGTACTTATGTATTTATTCTTGGGATTAGTGGCTCGTTGGATTGCGATTTGAAAGCATTTTCCGACGGAGAAGTTTCCTGGATTTAAAATGGTAATTTTGGCCTCTGTTCCGGGATTTATTACTGCCCTGATTGTTGTCGGTGGTGCGCTATCTGTTGTGTTTACAGTGAGGGAGTCTGGTGCTATTGGTGCAATATACGCCATCATCACTGGGTTAGTGATGATCTTAGTGGGTTGTGCGTCTGCATTAAGGAATATTTTTGGTCAATCGCTTAGGTTGCACCGTTATCTACGGTGCTTCGAATAATCCATGGTCATGGTAGCAATCACAGGATTCCTCTGCCGAGTTTGAAGAAGTGCTGCGCAATGATCTGCTATTACTTTCAGATGATCCTGTGTTGCTTTATCAAGCTGGCGTTTTTGTAACGGCCGGTCATTTTGAGGATAAATGATTCACACGCTTAGGTATTTTTTGATTCATAACGTAAGTATTTCCCTCTTAAGATAAGTCACTTAATGGTTGATAGGAGAATGATCGGCGTTAAGTGGCTAGCATATTCTTTCTCAGTGCTTCTAATCCGATGCAAAAAAAACGCCCCGAAGGGCGCTAAACTGTATAAACTTTTTGCGTACAGTAGGGAGTACGCTGAGAAGATTAGAGAGGGTTACTGAATGATCTCTGGTCCCATTATGCTGTATGGTAGAGCGGTAGAAAGTGCTGGAATATAAGTGACCATCACTAAGAACACCATCAATACCAAGACAAATGGCATCGCGGCTTTTACTACGCGAGCTAAACTCATGCCAGTGATACTGGAGGTCACAAATAAATTGAGACCAATAGGTGGCGTGATCATACCGATTTCCATGTTTACCACCATGATGATACCTAAATGAATAGGGTCGACGCCTAGCTCCATCGCAATAGGGAACACGATAGGGGCCACGATAACCAATAGACCAGAAGGTTCCATGAACTGACCACCAATTAACAACAAGATGTTGACGGCAATTAGGAAAGTAAACCAGTTAAAGCCAACATCAAGCATCCATTCAGTGATAGCTTGTGGAATACGTTCTGCTGATAGCGTGTGGGCAAACAACAAAGCGTTGGCAATGATAAACATCAGCATAACGGTTGTTTTTGTGCCTTCAAGCATAACTTTACGAGATTCTTCACCAAACAATGAAGGGAAAAAACCACGCAGCATCATAGATAAGTTACGTCCCCAGATTGGTGTTCCTGCGCTCAAACAAGCACCGACGGACGCTTCCAATTTGCTTGAGCGTTTATAGACGTAAAAAATGGCGATGATCACGGACATAATAGCGCCCCACAATGCACGATCACCACCTGTGACGGTTTCACTGTCTGCGAAAGCGAAGAAAGACATGATTTCCCACACTAGGAAGAAAGATACACCGTACACCATGCCGTTAAAGCCAACACGTGCATGAGGGGCATCTTCGTCATTGGTCCAGGTTTTGCCTTTCAAAGGTCCCATATCGCGATAAACAAACAAGGCGATGAACATGGAGTAAACAGCGGCAACCACAGCGGCTTCCGTTGGCGTAAAGACACCACCGTAAATACCACCCATGATGATGACCACTAAGAACAAGCCCCAGCCCGCTTCTTTACCACCCTTAACAATATGACTGAAGCCTTTCCATTCTTCTGCCGGTAGGTTTTTAATACGAGCGACCACATAAATAGCCAGCATCAACATGCCGCCTGCGATCAAACCCGGAACAACACCTGCTAAGAACATACGCCCAACTGAAACGTTTACAGAGGCTGCGTATACCACCATCACGATGGAAGGCGGAATCAAAATCCCTAATGTACCAGCGTTGGCGATAATGCCAGCTGCGAAGTCTTTTGAATAACCCACTTGCACCATGCCTGCGATCGCAATCGTACCGATGGCCACAACCGTTGCTGGAGAAGAGCCAGACAAAGCTGCGAACATCATACACGCTAAAACCGACGCCATGGCTAAACCACCACGGAAGTGACCGACACTGGCGATTGCAAAGTTGATTAGTCGCTTAGCCACGCCTCCCGTCGACATATAAGACGAGGCAATGATGAAAAACGGGATAGCCAACAAAGTATAATGCTGACCAACCCCAAACAGAGATATGGCAACAGATGACAGTGAATCATGTGAGAAAAAAGTAATAAACAATATGGACGATAAGCCCAATGAGATACCAACCGGCAAGCCGATAAACAGCAAGACGATTACCAATAGAAAGAGAATAAGTGATTCCACAATGAAGCTCCCGCGTTAGTCTTTCAAGACGTTTTGATTTTCTTTAACAAGATCTTGTGCCTCATGGCCACTGATCAGCATGCTGCGTTTGTCTCGAGCAATATCAATAAACGCTTGTAAAGAACGATAGGAAAGTAACGCTAAACTAATAGGCAGAACAACCAGCACGAGCCAACGATGCACGCGAGGACGTAAACCAAACAGCTCTTGTACGAACTCTGGATAACGCAATTCTTCTGAACCTATGCCAATTTTGAACATCTTCAACCAGTATTCAATTGCGCCACCGCTGACATTTACGCCAAGCATCGCCAACCAAGTCGAATCAAGTAGAATTAAGCCATAGAGCATTGCCGCCGCCGCACCGATTAAAGACAAAATTTTTGCTGTACGTTTAGGAACCGCATTCAGCACAATGTCGACGCCGAGGTGAAGATTGGTTTTGATGCCGTAACTCATGCCCAATAAAATAAGCCAAGAGAAAGCCACCGTGTTGAATTCGAGCGCAGCATCCCAGCCAGTATTAAACCCATAACGAGCGATGACCTGACCAAAAGACACCGCCATAATTGACGAAATCACTAGGATCAAAAGGTTTTCTTCTGCTCGTTCCATGACTTTGGGGAAGCGCTTTTCTAACGCCCAAAGGATTAATATAAAAATAAGTAAATAAAGGTGCGGCCAATATGCCATGGGGGTCTCCTAGTATTAAGTGGACCGGTATAAAATAATAAGCAGTGTGTTGGTGTGCTTTGCGCCAGCGTTGGTTAGCGATTAGTGTTTAAAAGGACACCACACAACCACAAAAGCTGACCCGTTAGGGTCAGCTGATTGCAAGATGCAAAAGATTAAGCGCCAGCAGCCGCGTCAATCAAATCCTTACCAATATAGCTTTCGAACTGTTGCCACACAGGTTTCATTGTGTTGACCCATTCTTGGCGCTGTTCTGGTGTTAGGTAGTTGATTTTACCGCCAGCTTTGATGATGTTATCGCGGTTTTCTTCTTCTGCCGCTTTCACACTTAAGTTGGCTTCTTGAGTGACTTCATCAGCAATTTGTGTGAATTGAGCACGATCTTCTGGGGACAGACTCTTCATGAATTCAGACGACGTCATGAACAAGTAAGCCAACAACTGATGGTTTGTATCGGTTGTGCTGTCTTGCACTTCGTAGAATTTTTGTGTGTAAATATTTGACCAAGTGTTTTCTTGACCGTCTACAACGCCTGTTTGTAGTGCGCCGTATACCTCAGAAAACGCCATCGCTTGAGGGGATGCACCCATTGCAGCGATCATTTGCTTCGCTACGTCAGAGGTTTGTACACGGAATTTCATGCCTTTTGCGTCACTAGGAACCAAAAGAGGTTTTTTGGCAGAAAAATATTTCATACCTGACATCCAGTAGCCTAAACCAACGAAGCCTGCGTAGTCATCCATTTCCAGTAATAGTTTTTTACCTTCTGGTGTCTTACTAAAACGGATGGCATGGTCCATGTCTTTAAAGATAAACGGAAGATCGAATACGCCGTATTTGTCAGTATAAGAGCCGAATTTAGAAAGAGAAGGGGCAAGCAATTGTACGTCGCCTAGTAAAAGAGCTTCCAGTTCTTTTGAGTCACCAAATAGTGTGGAGTTTGGGAAAACTTCAACACACAATTTGCCATTCATTTCTTTGTTTACGCGGTCTGCGAAATTATTTGCAGCCACCACTTTAGGGTGAGTTGTACCGCCTGTTACGTGGCTGAATTTTACAACGCGTTCACCTGGATCGCAGTTTGCAATAGCAGTGCCAGCAGAAAGTGCAAGTGCCAAAGAGGTAAGAGCAAGGCTGATTTTTTTCATTGTTATAAGACTCCAAAAACTGAATTATTATTGTTTACCTGGTTTTTAGCCTGATATTCATCGCACTTTGTAGCGCAAGAAACAGACAGAGCAAAACAGGTGACGCTAACCATACTCTTTACACAATTCATGCCAAGTCTTTAAGTTTATTATAGGATTTTGATTAGTAAGGATTTTTTTACTATTTTTTATTATTCAAGGATCATCGGATAGGGGGAATTGCACACATGATAAAATATAAATGGGTGGTGTTCCGCCTATTTGGCGAGCAGAGTCTTCTTTAGAAGGCTTTTGAAGCTTTGGTGCATGGCTTTTTTACCGGATAATTGCGTTTTTTGCAGTGTCTGTTTGATGTCTCGGCCCAGAGCAGCTTCAAACGCCAGTTTTTCGGTTGGATCGTTAGGGTCAATCAGCCCCTGCAAAGCGAGAGACAGCATGGCCTTTAGAAAAACGGAGCGAATGCTGTCTAAGGGACGGTGATGTTCAACAAATAAAGCGATATCTTGTAAGTCCAGCGGCGATAGTTGCACTAGGGCGGGTTGGTTTTTTTGTTGATCATGGTTTTGTTTTAAAATAAGCAGGATCAAATCCGTTGGTAAGTCGGCGTATTGCAGTAGCAAGTTAAGTAAAAAGTGTTCAATGAAACGAGTTTGCCAAGTTGTAGCCAGTTTGCTGGCTTCTTCTGTCATTGGCTTTATCATCATCAAAGAGTAGCTACCGCTGGCTTGGTCTTTTGCGGTTCCTAATCGGATGGGCGTGTAGGCATTTTTTCGCCAAAAAGACACCACATCGGGCGTTGCTGCAAAACTGGTGCAAAGAAAATCACACTGTTCAGGCGCGAGGCGTTCAAGCTGTGCCAATAGGAGACTTGCTAAGCCTTGGTTTTGCTGGTTTTGTACGGTAGCAATACGGCTAATACGCCAATAGCGGTACTCTCCAGCCTGAGCAATGCCTTCATGGGCCAGTAAGGACTGTGGCACCAAATGGCCTCTTGGGCGACGTTTACCTTGCATGACTTCTTGGCTGAGTGCTGAGGGTAAAATACCTTCTTCGGTAACAATCGCCACACTTTGTACCTTGCCCTTAACTAAGGCAAGGCATGTTGAGACAGAAGGGTCATCCAAAATCCACCGCAAATTATCAGGTGACGTTTGATAATGTGCACTGACTAAAAGCTGGAAAGTCTCAGCCAATAAGTGAGTATTTGTTAGCCAGTCTACGCCAGTCAGCCGTTTAAAGGTGGGTGATGCTTGGACTGAGGTTTTGTGCTCGTGTTGAGGTGTTTCAATCGTCGATTCAGGTGGCGCTAAAAAGAAACAATCATTGATCCATTTTTCCAGTGGGTCATTTCCCCCCCATCGAATAGGTTGGTCCAATATCAGCATTTGCAGCGCCAAGGCTTGTGTTGTTTTCTGGCGAGCTAAGGTGTCACAGAAGCGAATACCAAAGCCTTTACCTGCGCCTTCATAACCATAATCTGTGGTGCTGAAAAGACAATGTTTGGCTTTTTCATTTAAGGCCATGAGCATAGGCAAAGGAATCATGGCGGCTTCATCCACAAAGAGAAAGTCCCAGTGACTCGAATCATTGATGAGGGCATCAGGCGCAAAAAAAGGCAACGTGGCTGTCTTTATATCCACAAAGTCTTCAAAGCGAGCTTTGAGGCTTACAATCGCATCTTGATTGGGGGCCGTGATCGCCACGCGTTTGCCGGCCATGAAAAGCTTGGCTAAGCTGTCGCCTAATAACGTTGATTTCCCTCGACCTCGTGGTGCCATGAGCACATAAGATTGGGCTTGTTCTGCCAACAAACAGGATTGGGCGTCGGCTTGTTCTTGAGTCAGGGCTGCATTGGCTTCTATAGCAGGTAAAGCAGGAAGTGCGGCTATCAGGCTCGTTTTGTTTTGGTCTTTGTAGACCCATTTAAAAGGCGATGTCTCATCTTGCAACGTAGTGAGCAAATAACGTTTAAAGTTTGACGGTACTTGTTCCGGTTCATAAGGCCAAGGTAGATAACGTGATAAATCTAAGTCTGTCATTGACAGCCAATCGTCATCAGGCAATGCAATGGCAAAAAGTCCTCCGCCCCGAACGGTACCGGATAAAATAGCCAGAGCACTGGCGGAAACACCATGCGTTAAATCCACCAAAATTGCATCGTAGCTGCTGCCAAGTGCCTGTTTAGCTTGCTTAAAGGAGCAAGTGGTAAATGGGGTCGCAGAGGACAAAAGGGCGCTGTTGTATTGGCTTACATCATAGGCCGCGATGAGGGGAGTGGTGAAATTTTCGCTAAGACGAAGGAAGTCAGATAACACCTCGCTGGGCGAGCCTTTTAAAATATAACAATGGCGATGGTTGTCAGACATATGAATAAAATTTCCTTGTGGTCACACTATCATACTGTGACCACAAGGCAGAGCCAATGAATGTTTGCTGAGTAAATACGCTTACGCGATAACGAATAAATCCATGAAGCGATTTACTGCCGTGTTCTCAAGGGCAGTTTGATCTTTGCAAAGTGTAAAAATGCTTTGGCATTGATGGCTTGGGAAGCGCGTGGCTAGGTTGTTTTTAAATTTCTGTTCTAACAACGGAATGCCTTCTTCGCGACGACGTCGGTGTCCGACAGGGTATTCCACCACGACTTCTTCTGTGTTTGTGCCATCTTTAAAAAAGACTTGAATGGCATTGGCGATAGAGCGTTTGTCGGCTTCTAAATATTCAGCGGTGAAGCGTTTGTCTTCGACGATCTCCATCTTGTTGCGCAGTTCATCGATGATTGGGTTGGCGGCATGGAAGTCATCTTCGTAGTGCTCAGCGATTAAATTACCAAACGCCAATGGCACGGCGGCCATATATTGCAGGCAATGGTCGCGATCGGCCGCATTCGCTAATGGCCCCGATTTGGAGATGATACGAATCGCGGATTCATGAGTGCGAATCACTATCTTGTCTATGTCGGCCAAACGATCTTTCACCAATGGGTGTAATATCACTGCGGCTTCTGCGGCGGTCTGAGCGTGGAATTCGGCTGGGAAAGAGATCTTAAACAAGATGTTTTCCATCACATAGGTGCCGTACTCTTGTGGGAAAGAAAACTGACGTTTGTCTTCAGGCTTGAGAGCTTGGTCTTTGTTGGTTTTTGAAAATGACACATCATAAAAGCCCCACTGTGGCGCCGTTAATACACCGGGAATGCCCATTTCACCGCGCATGGACATATCTGCCAAACGAACCGCACGAGAGGTTGCATCACCCGCTGCCCAAGATTTACGAGAGCCCGCGTTTGGCGCATGACGATACGTACGCAAAGCTGAACCATCGACCCAAGCTTGCGAAATCGCCGCCATGATTTGCTCCCTGTCACCGCCCATCATTTTCGTTACCACGGCAACCGAAGCGACACGAACCAATAATACGTGACATAAGCCTACACGGTTAAACGAGTTTTCTAGCGCGATAACGCCTTGGATTTCATGGGCCATGATCATGGCTTCCAATACATCTCGCATGGTCAATGGCTGTTCGCCTTTTGACAGTCTAACTTGTGAAAGATGATCGGCGACCGCCAAAATGCCGCCTAGGTTATCAGAAGGGTGTCCCCATTCCGCCGCCAACCAAGTGTCGTTGTAATCCAACCAACGAATGATACAGCCAATGTCCCACGCGGCTTTCACTGGATCGAGCGATAAAGACGTACCAGGCACGCGAGCGCCGTTGGGCACCACTGTGCCTTGTACAATGGGGCCAAGGTGTTTAGTACATTCTGGGAAGCGAAGGGCGAGTAAGCCACATCCCAAGGTGTCCATTAAACAATTACGAGCGGTATCGAGAGCTTCTTGGCTTTCCACTTTAAAATTCAGTACATAGTCTGCGATATCTTGGATGACTTGGTCGTAATCGGGACGGTTGTTTAAATCTACGTTGTTGCTCATTTCATATCCTTAATTGTGCAAAGTGCTCATGTGTTTGTTTTTTTATGGGCTTAATGACGGTCGTCGATGTCGATCCACTCGGAATGATCGGGTCCAATATAATCGGCGCTGGGGCGAATAATGCGATTGTTCGCCCTTTGTTCCATGACGTGAGCGGCCCAGCCGGTGACGCGAGAGCAAACGAAAATGGGCGTAAATAACTTGGTGGGAATGCCCATAAACCGATAAGCGCTGGCGTGGAAAAAATCCGCGTTACAGAAGAGTTTTTTCTCGCGCCACATAACGTCTTCACAACGTTCCGATACGGCATACAAGTGATCGTCACCGACGTCTTCACTGAGTTTTTTGGCCCACTTTTTAATGATGTCATTACGCGGATCACGTTCACTGTAAATGGCATGACCAAAGCCCATGACTTTTTCTTTATTGGCAAGTTTTTGCAACAAGGCGGTTTCGGCTTCGTCAGGGGTTTTCCACGGTTCTATCATGTCCATCGCGGCTTCATTGGCACCACCGTGAAGAGGGCCACGCAAGCTGCCAATACCGCCTGTGACGCAGGAAAACATGTCAGATAAGGTAGAAGCGCACACACGTGCGGTAAAAGTGGACGCGTTAAACTCGTGCTCAGCGTATAGGATCAAAGACGCGTTCATCACTTTAGTATGAAGTGCACTGGGTTCTTTGTCGTGTAGCATGGTGAGGAAATGCCCAGCCAAAGACGGCACATTGGCATTGTGTGTATTCACGCGAACGCCATCATGGGTGAAACGATACCAATACACTACGATAGCGGGTAGGGTCGCCACCAATCGATCTGCCGAATGCAGTGCAAGAGAAGGTTGCTTTTCAAACGGCAGTTCGGGTTCCAGATTACCTAAGAAGGAACAGCCTGTTCGCATCACATCCATCGGGTGGGCACTGGCTGGAATCAGTTCTAAAACCGCTTTTAGCTCCTCTGGTAAGCACCGCAAACTCATCAATCTCTGTTCGTAATCATGCAACTGAGTGCGGTTAGGTAATTTGCCGTACAGTAAGAGGTAAGCGACTTCCTCAAAGCTGGCTTTGTCCGCCAGTACATCGATGTCGTAGCCACGATAAGTTAAACCGGAGGCCGCTTTGCCAACGGTACAGAGTGCGGTTTCGCCTGCGCTTTGGCCGCGTAGACCAGCGCCAGAAAGTACTTTAGCCATTTTCCTACTCCTTTTTGTTATTGTTTAGAGAAGTGTTTTGCTGCTTTTTAATTCTTATTTTTTAGGCTCTTATTTTCTAGAGAAGAGCGCGTCTAATTTGTCTTCGTATTCATGGTAGTTGAGAAACGCATAAAGTTCGTTACGGGTTTGCATGGTGTCAATCACATTACGCTGGTGACCGTCGTTTAATAAATGCTGGTAGACGTTGAGTGCGGCTTGGTTCATGGCGCGAAAAGCGCTTAATGGATAGAGCACCAAATCGACGCCAACACTGGCCAATTCTTCTTTGCTGAACAGTGGTGTTGCACCAAATTCGGTGATGTTTGCCAAAACAGGTACTTTTACGGCGGCGACAAATTCTTGGTATTGCTCCAAGGTGATCATGGCTTCTGGGAAAATCATATCCGCGCCAGCTTCAACACAAGCAATGGCTCGTTCGATGGCGGATTCCATACCTTCTACTGCCAAGGCATCGGTACGCGCCATGATGACAAAGTCGTCGTTAACGCGGGCGTCGACACAAGCTTTGATGCGATCGACCATTTCGTCTTGGCTAACAATGGCTTTATTGGGACGATGGCCGCAGCGTTTTTGCTGGACTTGGTCTTCAATATGCACAGCCGCCGCGCCCGCTTTTTCCATTTGTTGAATGGTACGTGCAATATTAAAAGCGCCGCCAAAGCCTGTGTCGATGTCGACCAAAAGTGGCAAGCTCGATGCTGAGGTAATACGACGTACGTCTTCTAACACATCGTGCAAATCTGTCATGCCAAGATCGGGTAAGCCATAAGAAGCGTTAGCAACGCCGCCGCCAGATAAGTAAATAGCGTGATGACCCGTTTGCTCCGCCATCATGGCGCAATAAGCGTTTACGGCGCCGACAACCTGTAAAGGGGATTGGGTAGCGACAGCCTGTCTGAAACGGGCGCCAGCGGAAAGTCTTGTCATGATGGTCTCCTCTTATTCTTGTTTATTGTTTGGTTAACGTGAAGTAGCCGATTTGGCTTGATGCATGGCTTGCGCGAGCAATTGGCTGGCGCGGCTAATGTGACGGCGCATCAATAATTCAGCAAGATCGCCTTCGTGATTGGCAATGGCATCGAGAATGGCTTTATGCTCGCGTAATGCTTGGCGTGGATCACTGCGATGATCGGCCGTGTGTCGTCGATACATACGAATTACTGCGTACAATTCTTCGGTTAATAGGCGAATGAGTTTAACGTTGCCGCTGGCGTGGATGATGCGCAAGTGAAAATCGTCATTACCGCCTTGCTGCACGTAATGTTCATCTTGGTTGGCGTCTAGGTGTGCCTGATGTTTGTCGAGTAACGCGTACAAACTGCTAATTTCATCCGCTGGCATTGTAGTGGCCGCTAAGCGTGCCGCCATGCCTTCTAGTGCTTCGCGCATGGTAAAAGTATCGAGCATATCTTGGGTATTTAGCTGGATAACACGAGCGCCCACATTGGCAGTACGAGTGACCAAACCAAGGCCTTCTAGTTTTACGATGGCTTCTCTCAGTGGCCCTCGTGACACACCGTATTGCTTGGCGAGTTCTGGCTCAGAAATCTTACTGCCTTGAGGGATATGGCCTTGAACAATGGCATGAGTAAGCTGTTGAGCAATATCTTCAGACAGTGTCGCAGACTTGATCGAAATAAGGTTGTTCATAAAAGACAAATGGCTTCATTGTTGACAATGTTTCTAGTTATAGTCGGGTTTTAGTGGTTTATCAAGCTAGATTGTCGACAATGTTGGTTTTTTATTCTTATCCTTTAGTCTTATAAAGTGTTTTTTATAAGTAACAATATCGTTAACATTTTGTTTATTAAGTATTTTTAGGTCTATATTTAATGAAATACACGCCTTAAGAAAGAAAGTTGTTAGAGTCAGGTTGTCGACATAACGAACGATATATAGGTAAACAGAGAAGGAAAACCATGAAAAAAATTAAAAATGAAGCCGCGTTAAGTAAAAAAGCCATCCAAGTAGGAGAGAATTACGCATTGAAACGTGGTTACCATGGTTTTTCGGCGACCATGTCGGCCAATGAAAAGACCGAAGCGATTTATCGTTTATTGGTACTGGATAAATTAATAGTGGGCTTACCTGCCGACAAAGAAGACTTACCCAGTATGAAACACAAACTGGCGTTGTGGATTCAAAAACACTTGCCGAAAGACGATCCGTTGCTTAAGTAGATTTTTATTCAGCGATGCTTTCTTTTAAATATGTTATAACATATCATTTAGTAAGATTGTTTTTAACATTGGAGAATAGAGTCGTGAGTTTGGGTTTACAGAAAATGCCACAATCGGTTGATTTAAAAGACGCTGTGTTAACACTTGTTGACGGTGGGTCTGTAAATGAAAATGCGGCCGATAAAACGCCAAGTTTATTCGGCGTCACAAAGTCCTTTCAGCAAGATGTTCTTGCCGATATCTATCAGAACAATATCAGCATGGTGATATGGCAGCGATCACTTGGTGTCATCTCGGAATATGCCCAGTCATTGTTAGTATTGAATCCTACTCTGACAGTGAAACTACAAGGCGATTCAGATCATTTGGCTGTTTTGCTGAGACGGCTGATTCCAGACGCATTAGGTAAAGACGAATTTATAGACGACGTATCAGTATTGGTCGAGATGTTTGCCTGTTTGTTTGATCTTGATGAGGTTGGCTTGCGTCTGGGTGTGTTATCCAACGCTATGTGTCCACGTTTCCATGTTGATAAAATCCCTTGCCGTCTTGTAACAACCTATGCCGGAGCGGGCAGTGAATGGTTACACGATGCTCATGTGGTCAGAGATAAATTAGGTCGTGGTGGTCATGTTAATGACCATAACAGCGGCTTGCACGAAAAAGGTCGTATTAATCAACTGAATGTAGGGGATGTTGCTGTGATGAAAGGAGACACATGGCCAACGTCTTTGGGACGTGGTGTTGTACACCGATCACCATCAGCAAGCATGGAACATAGACGCTTGTTTTTAAGCTTAGACATGATCTAAACGGCCATCTGGGCTCCATTACGTGGTGCTTTGAACGCTACCATTCAATGGGTTGGTTGTTCCAGTCAAGGTAAGCAGCTTTGTTATCCATAGTGGCGCTGTCCATTATGGTCAAAAGCTTTGTCGCGACAAAGTCTGCGGCAAAGAGTTTTTCTTTCGGCACAGATCGCTGAAAGGGTTTGGATAGAGGTGTGTCTGTTGTACCTGGATGAAAGGCTATGAGTTTGACGTTTTTTGCCCGTCTGGCGTATTCCACAGAACTGGTTTGGATTAGCATGTTTAATGCTGCTTTTGAGGCTCGATAGCTGTACCAGCCGCCTGTCTTATTGTCTGAAATACTGCCTATTCTAGCGCTAAACAGTGCAACTTGGGTTGGTTTCTCGCCTTGTACTATGGGCAGCAATTTGCTTAACCACAGCATAGGAATGACGGTATTAACATGAAAAATAGCTTCCAGCTGTGATGCCCTAATTTCTTCCAATTTTCTTTCTGGCATCATGCTGGCATCATGCAACATGCCATTGCAAATTAATACCTTAGTGATTTTTCCCGAATAGATTGCTAACCGCTTACAGATTTGATGAATACTGTCTTCGGTGTAATCTGATTCTAGCCACAGAGTTTTAGTGTCGCTTGATGCTTTGGGGAGGTGACGGCTGACAGCAAAGACGCCAAGGCAATGTTGGTCGGCTTCCAATTTTTGTATGCTAGCTTGGGCAATAGTACTGCCTGCGCCAATCACAAGTGCGTAGAAAGAAGACATATCAAGACTCCGATAAGAGAGACAATAAACGCCATAAATTAAAGGTCACAGCGATCTTGTAAACAGCGAGTGCAACGCGGCTTACCTGTCACAAAGGCGGAAATTTGATGGCGATAACGAGCAAAAAATCCATAGCCTAAATCGGCAAAAAAACGAATCAACGGCCAGCGAAGTATTTGTATCCATCGATGTTTTTCTACCAATTTCCAGGCAAGACAAGTGACGTCTAACCCTGTGATGATTTTTCCATCGGCGAGTTGCCCATGTAGCAATCTATCGGCCTTAATTGGATCAATATGCGGGAATTTTTCCTGAAAATTATTGCCATGAATGTCTTCTAATTTCAGTCTATTGTGAATGTCCAAAGACCGTAACGTTTGCATTTCAGCCGCGCAAAGCGGGCAGTATCCATCGTAGAAGATTGTTAGCATGTATTATTACTCAATAGTCATTATCAAGTAATAATACGCAGTGAGAAGTAAGTTAGATCACCCTGATTAGAAGTCTCTTAGTAGTGCGGGTATAAGACGAGCAGATGCATGATACAGACCACTGTGGTTAAGCCAAAATGCATAGACATGTAGGGTTTGTTTGCATTGGACGGTTTTAACCAACGAGCTTCAACCCAATAAATACTGACAAAACCAAGTAACAGCAAGGCAACCGACAGCTCTGGCGTATTCATCAACAAAGAAACCCAAGCGCTTAATAAGATTACGTTACAAGAAACAAGCAGCTTTCTACCGTGTTTGCTTTCGGGAAGCTCTATGATGCGCCCCCAAATAATACCACTCAATAGGCTAAGCACGACGGCACCGTAAGTTGCAAACAGGGTAACGCCTGCTTTGCCCAAAAAATCGGTGTTGGCGAGGCTAAAATAGGTCGCTAACACAAAAGGAAGTATGCTCAGCGTAGCAATGGTCATAACTACGGGCTTATAAGGACGCATGTGTCTGTACCTAACTAAATCAGAATATGTAAACAATACGGATTATCTAACAAAATGGATTTTAAAACAGTAATTAATTTCCTTGTTTTGTCCTATTTTTAAGCATAAAAGTGTAAATATTTTAACGCTTTTTACTGACAAAAGTGATTGTTTGATCGTTTTGTGTTTGAAACGGACTTATTCACACCTTCCATAGAATCGCCATTGAGCAGAATACGGTCAAAGAGTACAATGGACGGCTATTATGACTTAAATGTGATGCCACATTGGCACTCATGTCCTTATTTAACGAATTCTGCTTAAGGTGTGTTTAGAAATGCCAGCTAAAACAATGGATGAACTCGTCTCCCTATGTAAACGTCGCGGATTTATTTTCCAAGGCAGTGAAATCTACGGTGGTATGCAAGGTGCTTACGATTACGGTCCGCTAGGTATTGAATTAAAAAACAACCTAAAAGCCGCGTGGTGGCGTTCAATGGTGTATGAGCGTGATGATGTTGAAGGCCTAGATGCGGCGATCATCCAAAATAAACACGTGTACAAATACTCTGGTCATGAAGATACTTTCACAGACCCAATGGTGGATTGCCATGAGTGTAAATCTCGTATGCGCGCCGATCATATGAAAGACATCAAAGTGTGTGACAACTGCGGCTCAACCAATGTGACACCGCCGCGTGATTTTAACTTGATGTTCAAGACCAACGTTGGCCCAATGGTGAACGAAGAGTCTTACACTTACCTTCGCCCAGAAACCGCTCAAGGTATTTTTACGAACTTTAAAAACGTAGTGGATTCGACTTCTCGTACCTTGCCATTTGGTATCGCACAAATTGGTAAATCGTTTCGTAATGAGATTACGCCACGTAACTTTATTTTCCGTGTTCGTGAATTTGAACAAATGGAGTTGGAGTTCTTCTGTAAGCCAGGTGAAGATGAAAAATGGCATGAATTCTGGGTGAACGCTCGTAAACAATGGTGGTTGGATCAAGGTCTAACAGAAGAGAATATCCAATTTGAATACGTGACGGGTGATGACTTAGCGCATTATTCTAAATCAACTGTGGATATTCTGTACAAGTTTCCACATGGTTTTGAAGAGCTAGAAGGTGTTGCTAACCGTACAGACTACGATCTAGGTTCTCACACGAAAGCGCAAGAAGAGTTCGGTCTTTCTGCAAAAGTGAAGAAGAACGAGCATTCAACAGCTAAGCTGGCGATTCGTGATCTGGATGAAAACAAATGGGAAGTGCCTTTCTGTATCGAGCCTTCTGCCGGTCTTGATCGTGGTCTATTAGCGGTCATGACAGAAGCCTATACAGAAGAAGATCTTCCAAACGGTACATCTCGTACTGTGCTTAAGTTTAAACCGCATCTAGCGCCGATCAAAGTGGCTATTATGCCGCTTAAGAAGAACAAGCCTGAAATCGTTGCGCTTGCTAAAGAATTGAAAAACAAGCTGCAGAAGCTTGGCCTTGGTCGTATTCTTTATGAAAACACGGGGAACGTAGGTAAAGGCTACCGTCGCCATGACGAAGTAGGCACGCCTATTTGCGTAACGGTTGATTTTGACTCTATCGAAAAAGAAGGCGCACCGGTAACGGTTCGTGATCGCGATACGATGGAGCAGATCGTGGTTAATGCAGCAGACTTGCCAGCTTACGTGATTAACTACTTCATCAACCAAAACTAATTTTTGTTGATGGTCTAAAAAACCACGACTCTCGTTCGAGGGCCGTGGTTTTTTTATGTTTGTGATTTGCTGGTTGGCAAAATGGAAATAAAAAAAGACCGCAAATTGATTGTGGTCTTTTGTGTGCGAAACGCACTAAGGGAAAATTTTAGAAAGCGATTTTTACTTTAGCATTGTAGCGACGACCATCTAATACGGTGTCGTAAGTGTCGACATCTACTTTTTTATCAAATAGGTTGTATATGCCCGCATAAACAGAGATCGTACTGTTTACGCTATAGCTTATGCCTGTATCAACAAATGTATAGGATGGCAGAGCTTCAACCATAGATGTTCTGTTTAACCCCTCACTGGATTCACCACGATAGTTTATACGGGCCCAAGAAGTAAGTTTGGACGTCATATCTATGTTTAATGTCGAGTTAGCCATATGTTTTGGCAGACGATTTAACGGTTTTCCAGCAAAGTCACCTGTTTTCTGTTCAGAATCGGTATAGGTATAGTTTGCTGTTAATGAAACAGCATCGCCGAATTCATGGGATAAGGTGAGTTCAATACCTTGTATTTCCACACGATCTACGTTGATACGCTCACTGATAAAGGTGTAAGAATTACCAGAATAGGAACAGCTAGTATCACCAGCAGTGGTATCGCATGTACGTTGCTCAGTAATTTTATCTTTATAGTTGGTATGGAATAAGGTACCGCTTATTTGTGTGCTTTGCTGATTGTCCCAATAGAGACCAATCTCCTGACTAGTACTTTCCTCTGGCTTCAAGTCTGAATTACCTAAAATAAGTGCTGATCCACGACCTGATATTTGCCCCCAACCTTCGCTACCTTGGCGAAGATCGGGTGAACGGTAGCCAGAACTTATGCCACCTTTTAACGTCCAGTCAGGGGCAAAAGACCAGTTGCTGTACAAGCGTGGTGACATATTAGAGCCATAGTTTTCATCTTCGTTATAGCGTAACCCGCCAGTGACAGAAAGATTGTCTGTAACAAAATATTCGTCTTCAACAAACAGTGCTGCGTTCCAGCGAGTCAATTCATTGATGCCGTTTCCTGCTTCGTTTCCATTGTCTTTTAATTTTTGATAATCGTATTGGCCTCCAACAGTTAATACATTGGACTTGAACGGCAATACTGTTTGGTTATTTAGTACAGTATTTTGATAATTCATCTCGCGACTAGGGTTATCTATTTCTTCATGGGCTAAATACGTTTCTATATTATTGCCATTTACTCTTGCTGTATGTGTAATAGCATAATGCTTTCGATCATAATCTTGCTTAGATAGACTCCCATCAGCAGCAAGAGAGTAGCTTGGGTTACGATAGCGTGACTGTTCTTCCTTACCAGCTTCGAAGATGATGTCTTGATTTTCTGATACGGCCCAAGACAATTTTGCTGTGGCATTTTGAATCTCTTGATCTGCATATCCATCCACAATTTTATCTTCATCGCGCTGTGAAATTTGTCCATAAAGCTGTAGGCCAAGTTTGTCTTTTATTAAAGGCCCATTTAACATTAGATCGGCTTGTTGGCTGTCACCAGATGTTGAATTGTCTTGAAGCGTAGTACTTAACGATAACTCTCCGCCCCATCGATCCTGTACTTTTTTAGTAATAATATTGATTACACCACCAAGTGCATCGGAGCCGTATAACGAAGACATTGGACCACGAATAACTTCAATACGTTCAATTGCTGAAAGCGGGGGAGTCCAACCTTGCTCTATACCAGAGCCATCGCTGTTTGGTCTTGTTTCGCGAGAGCCTTGGCGCTTCCCATCAACGAGAATGAGTGTGTATTTTCCGCTCATTCCACGCATGGATATTTCTTCTGTAGATCCACCGCCAGTTACCATAACCCCCGGAGCATCTTTCAGTGCATCGGTAACATCTCGATATGCTTTCTTTTCAAGATCTTGTTGAGTAATGACTGTTATTGAAGCGGGTGCATCAGTAATTTGTTGCTCATAACCCGCGGCTGTCACCACCAACTGATCTAGGTTGATTGAATCTTCGGTAAGAGAGTCTTCGGCAAGCAGTATGGAAGAGTGAGCGGTAGCACTGATTAGAGTGGCTAGGGCTGTAAGCTTATAATGACGAGGTGAAGGGGCCATTGTGAACATTTTCTCCTTTATAGTCGAACTAATTTCGTATCATATTGTCATTAAATTATAGTGAGAATCCTTATCATTTGTATTATCTAGCAATATTGCTTTTTTGTGGTGGTACGCATTGTTCCTCTTTTTGCAACATGGCAGGTTTGATAAGACGTGATATATCCCGTGGACAAAATAAGGCGTGTTAACAATGAGATTTAATGGGCTTGAATGGTTACATCAGGTAGAAGGTCAGGAGAGTATGAATGTACGATCTTAATGAAGTGAAGACCTTTGTGTCTGTCATGGAAACGGGCAGTTTAAAAGACAGTGCTCATAAGCTTGGGGTCTCAAAGTCTACCTTGAGTCGTCGTATTAGCAATTTAGAAAACGCATTAAACCAGCCCTTATTACGTCGCCAAGCGAATCGGCTGATCGCCAATGAGGCGGGGCTGAAGTTTTTGCCTTTTGCACGAAAAATGCTCAATGTGGCCGATGAAGGCCATAAAGCGGTTGAAGAGTTAAAAGAAGAAGTCAGTGGTTCATTAGTTGTTTTTGTGCATACTACGCTCGTGCGGGGCTGGTTTTCCGCATTAATGTTTGATTTTTTGGAAGAGTTTCCTCAAGTTAATATAGACGTGCGCACCGGCAATCAGCTATCCCAAGAAATAAAAAGTAACGATGTCTGTGTGTGGGTGGGTGAGCCTGCGAACGAGCAACTGCGTTCTGAGCAGATTGGCAGATTAAGCCAAGGTTTGTATGCCAGTGCGGATTATTTAGAACGCACTGGTATGTTGAGTCATCCGAGCGAGCTGAGTCAATATGCTTGGATCGACACACTAAAAAGTGAGCAAAATAGCATAGTGTTGGAGCATGAGACGCAAGGCGATGTATCTTTTGATTTGCCTAAGTCACGACTGACCGTGGATCAATATATACTGCATGCCGAAGCGATCATTCGGGGCAAAGGCGTAGGGTTGCTGCCACACTATTTTGCGGAAAAGCATTTGGCTCGCCACCCTGAAGTATTTGTGTCTTGCTTGCCGGAATGGAAAGGCAAGTCACAGCCCGTTTACCTACAATACCCTTTTGGCCATTTACCAAGGAAAATGCACGCTTTGATTCAGTATCTAAGAGACGAAGCCAAAGCGTTTTATTGATTCTAAGGTCTCTATCTTGTTATTACTCAGACTTCCACCAAGGTGTTAGTGGTGGAAGTGTGTTGATGGAAAAAATTTGCCCAAATTCCGGTGTGCTGAGTGTCACGTTTCGACGCTCTGACTCCACAACCACACGATCAAATGGGTCGTGCCAAGTGTGAAAGGCAAGGTCAAAGGTACCATTGTGAATGGGCATCATAACCTTTCCTTTCAGGTCGATATGCGCTTGTACGCTTTCCTCTGGCTTCATGTGTATATCCGCCCAATCTGCATCGTACGCCCCAGTTTCTATCAGGGTAAGATCAAAGGGTCCGTACTTATCGCCAGTTTCTTTAAAGCCCTGAAAATAGCCTGAATCGCCGCTGAAGAAAATGCTTTCTTGTGGGGTTTTAATTACCCAAGCGCCCCATAAAGTCGCGTTACCATCGCCCATACCACGTCCTGAAAAGTGCTGAGTTGGTGTGAACGCAACCAAACCTTGACTGGTCTGCAGCTCTTGCCACCAATCGAAAGTAATAATTTTATTAGCTTCAACCCCCCAATTAACTAGGTCGCCATCCACGCCTTTTGGCACTAAAAATTGCTGCGTTTTGGCCAATAAAACTTGGATACTGGCTTTATCCAAATGATCGTAATGATTGTGAGAAATCAATACTTTATCTATAGGTGGCAAGGCTTCTAAGCTAATCGGTGGCTGGTGGAATCGTTTTGGACCAGCAAACTGAAAAGGTGAAGCTCGGTCTGAGAACACTGGATCGATTAGCCAATATTCACCATATACTTTGAGTAAAATAGAAGAATGCCCGAGTTTAACCAGATGCAGCGTATCGTTACTTAGCGCCTCTAAATCCGCTCGGTTCATCTTACGGACTGGAATGGTAATATTTGGCGTCGTATCGACTTTTTTCTCCGTAAAAAAACGCACCCAGAGTGCCGCTGTGTCAGTAAACGCCATGGGCTGACGTGGCGAAGTGTTATGAAATTTTGCGTTTTTATAAGGCGCAGACGTGGCGTCCGTAATAGCCGGAACCTTAGATTTAATATTCAGATTAACGATATAAATCGCAAGAGCAAGGGCAAGAACCAAAGCAACAAGGAGTTTAATGATAAACATAGACAATCACTTTTAAGGAGATAAGTGTTCATTATTTGGGCTAATGGATAAAACACAATCGTAGAATTGTGCTAATAATAAGTAATTGTCGAGACTTAAGGTCTATTTGGTCGTTCAGTAAACTCAGGCAAGCATGGCATTAAGGTAAAAAGCGTAAAAAAAGGAGCAAAAATGGTTAACATTGAAAAGATGACGACTCAGCATTTAGTCGATGTCATCGGGTTGAGTGTTGCACAAGAACAACAGAGGTTCGTTGGTACTATTGAGGAAATCTTACGCTGTATTAATGCTCAAATTCGACCTCACGTGATTCTCGTAGAAGATAAGGTTGTCGGCTTTTTTCTCATCGATACTGTCTACGCTAAAAAATTAGAGATTATTAAAATAAAGAGTTTAGGGCTACGTAGCTTCTTTATTAGTCAACATCATCAAGGAAAGGGTTATGCTAAACAAGCCATTTTGGCATTACCAAACTACTTGAACGAAGTTTATCCCAATGCTTCACATCTTTATTTAACCGTAAACTGCCAAAATGCCATTGCGAAAGAGCTTTACCTAAAAGGCGGCTTTGAAGACACCAACAATCTCTATCATGGTGGCCCTTCCGGTCCACAGCATATTATGGTGAGAAAGCTTGCATTGAACTCTGAGGTTAAGCATTGATGACCAGTATGCCTATACGGCCAATTACTCACGTCATGTGGCCTGAGATATTAAAGATCCAAGCGGAAGCCTATTCGAAAGTTGCTCCTGAAAGCCTAGAAGTACTGCAAAGCAAATGGCAGCAATCGCCAGACTGTTGTTTTGCCTACCTTGACGAAAAAAGTGAGCCAGAAGAAAAAAACATACAGGGATACTTGTTGGCTCATGCTTGGTACAGTGAAACACCGCCCAAGTTATATCAAATCCTGCCAGAAGGCAGCCATGGCTCGATCTTATTTCTGCATGACTTAGCCTTGTCAAAACGAGCTACGGGAAGGGGAGTGGGCTCTCAAATGGTAAAACATTTACTGGCTAGCGCCACTTCATCTGGTTTCCAAAGCGCCCTATTGGTTTCCGTACAAGACTCTGTATTATTTTGGCAAAAATACGGCTTTGTTGAAGTAATGAATCAAAAAGCGAGCGAAAGCTACGGCGACGATGCTAAGGTTATGAGACGAGACTTTTGAGTGTGCAGCGCAGACGCTAATACATATTAGAGTCTGCGCAGCTCCCACATGTGATAGAACCTACCGATAACAGACGCCACTATACTGGCTGGAATTTTCTGAGAGTAGACTTGTATATTGGCCGAGTCCTGTCGCACCATGATGATTTTTTAAAAGCCAGCGAATAAAAAAGTACCAACCAAGATATTTAGCAGTATAGATTGGAGGAATGAACAGCCTACAATATCTACGTTTGGGGTTGAATTGTGTTGCTTTTGTCGTGATTTAGCGCGTCAAGGAAGTTTTGTGAGGGTTGGATGCTTTTTGACAGCCTATAAGGATGACCTTTTGATTTGTGTTGGTTTGGTGTTTGTCCTTTATTTCTGCATTTTTATATTTCTTGCTCCTGAGTTTTGTTAGACTTGCAGTATTATTTTGTCATAGGCGAAGGATCTGTTTTGAAAATTATTCCCGTTATTTTATCTGGTGGTGTGGGCAGTCGTCTTTGGCCCTTGTCTCGTGAGCATTTTCCTAAGCAATGCCTGCCTTTAACGGATACCGAATACAGTCTTTTACAGCAGACGATGTTGAGAACGGTAGCTTTGGATGTGGCGTCGCCTATTGTGGTGTGCAATGAGGATCATCGTTTTTTAATTGCTCAGCAGTTGCAGGCTTTGAAGGTGAAAGACGCGAGCATTGTGTTAGAGCCTAAAGGTCGTAATACCGCACCGGCGATTGCCTTGGCGGCGTTGGAAGCGCAGCGTTGTCATGGGAACGAGGCGTTATTGTTGGTGTTGCCTGCGGATCATGTGATTCGAGATGTAGCGGCCTTTGAAGCGACGATTCAGCAGGCGGTTACGTTGGCGAATGAAGATGCCTTGGTGACTTTTGGGGTGCAGCCTACACGTCCTGAAACGGGTTATGGTTACATTCGCGCCGGTGAAGATTATGCGGTCGCAGAGTTTGTCGAGAAACCGAATCTTGAAAAGGCTCAGGTCTATTTAGATTCTGGTGACTACCTGTGGAACAGCGGGATGTTTTTGTTCCGTGCTAAGGCGTTTTTGGATGAATTGGCATTGCATCGGGAGGATATTTTCCAAGCGGTGAGCCAAGCCTACCAAGAGCGTTCGGAAGATTTGGACTTTGTGCGTATCGACGCCGAGTTGTTTGCACAATGCCCTGAAGAGTCGATTGATTTCGCGGTGATGGAGCCGACGAAAAAAGCGAAAGTCGTGCCTTATGCTGGGGATTGGAGTGACATTGGTGCTTGGGATGCCTTGTACGATTACGCGGATAAAGACGTAGACGACAACGTGTTGCTTGGCGATGTGATGGCCGAAGGTTCGACGAATTGTTTGATTCGCTCTGAGTCACGTTTGATTGCCGCTGTAGGTGTGCAGGATTTGGTGATTGTCGAGACGGCTGATGCGGTGTTGGTGATGGACAAAAACAACGCCCAAGATGTGAAGAAGATTGTGAAACGCATCCAAGCCGAAGGTCGTGAAGAGCATATGTATCACACCACTGTGCATCGCCCTTGGGGAACCTATCAAACAGTCGACCTTGGGAATCGTCATCAAGTAAAACGCATCATGGTCAAGCCCGGCGAGAAGTTAAGTGTGCAGATGCATCATCATCGTGCAGAGCATTGGGTGGTGGTGTCAGGTACTGCGAAGGTGCAAAACGGTGATCGTGAAATCCTGCTCACGGAAAACGAATCGACTTACATTCCTGTGGGTGTGGTGCATGCCTTAGAAAACCCTGGCAAGATTCCATTAGAGCTGGTGGAAGTGCAGTCGGGCAGTTATTTGGGCGAAGACGACATTGTGCGTTTTAGTGACCGCTATGGTCGTTAAAACAATGGCCGTTGATAAAATGATCGCTGAGCAAGGGTTGATAAAATGAGTACAAATGCTGTGCAGGTAAAACAACTTAGCACTGAGTTGGGCGTGGCCTTTGGCACGAGTGGTGTGCGTGGTTTGGTTCAGGATTTAACGCCGGCGCTTTGTTTTGCGTTTGTGCGCTCTTTCCTTCAAGAGGTGTGCCCGACGTCGTCTCGTGTGGCCATTGGGATGGATTTACGTCCTAGCAGCCCAGAGATTGCTAAAGCGTGCTTACTGGCCGTAGAGTCCTTTGGTGCGCAGCTTGTGTTTTGTGGGGCTTTGCCTACGCCTGCTTTGGCGTTTTATGCTATGCAAAATAGCATGCCAGCGGTGATGATCACGGGCAGTCATATTCCTTTTGATCGCAACGGTATTAAGTTTTATCGTCCAGATGGCGAAATCAGTAAAGCAGACGAAACCTCTATTATGGAGGGGACGGTTGCTGTGCCTGAATCGGTCGCTGAGCAAGCAGCTCAGTTGGCGTTGCCTGTCGTTGATCATTCTGCTATTGAGCTTTTTAAACAGCGTTATACCTCGCTTTTCCCGTCGAGTATGCTTTCAGGCAAACGTATTGGTGTGTACGAGCATTCCAGTGTGGCGCGAGATGTGATTAAAGCGTTATTAGCGCATTTCGGTGCTGAGGTTATTTCGTTAGAACGTACTGAGACTTTTGTACCGATCGATACTGAGGCGGTATCAGAAGAAGATGTGCAGAAAGGCTTGAATTGGTCTAAAGAATATCAGCTGGATGCCATTATCTCCACAGACGGTGATGGTGATCGTCCGCTTATTGCTAATGAAAAAGGTGAGTGGTTACGCGGTGATATTCTGGGTGTGCTCTGTGCTGATTATTTACAAGCCACTCATGTTGCAGCTCCTGTGAACGTGAATACGGTTCTTGAGTTGAGAGGTTCATTGCAAAGCCCTGAACGGATCTCGCTGAGAACTAGAATTGGCTCGCCTTATGTCATCGCGGGTATGGAAGATTTGCTGCAACAATCGCAAGATGCCAGAGTCGTTGGTTATGAAGCCAATGGCGGTTTTTTGGTTGGCGCTGATTTTGTTGTTAATAATCAAGTATTACAAGCTTTACCAACGCGAGATTCAGTATTACCTGCTTTAATTGTACTAGCAATGTCCTATGAACAAGCTCTCCCAATTAGCCAATTAACGGCTAACTATCCAGGCCGTTATACTGCTAGTGATCGAATTAAAGACATTCCAACAGATGTTAGTAGACAGCTTATTGCAGATATTAAAACGAGCAAAGCGAAACAAACTGAGCTGCTATCAGCAATAGCGCAAGAAAGTGAAGTGCTAGAGGTTGTTTCAATTGATGAAACCGATGGACTTCGAATGACGCTCAATAGTGGAGATATTATCCACTTACGGCCGTCTGGTAATGCACCTGAGTTGAGGTGTTATGTTGAGTCTAAGATTTTACGTACTGCTAAGCGTAGTGTTAGTGAGATATTAGATAAAGCACTTGAAGTGAGTAACGGCTAAATGACAGTATCTTTATCTTTTAAAATATCTATTTATGTACTGAGAGATCGTTTTGCTAAAAAATAAAATTATAGGCCTGCTTAGCAATAAGGGGGTTCAGCGATACGCAGCAAATACATCATGGCTAATGGGTGAGAAGTTGCTGCGTATGACAATGGGGTTATTTGTAGGTATTTGGGTTGCTCGTTATTTAGGGCCTGAGCAGTTTGGCTTATTTAGTTATGCGCAGAGTTTTACTTTTTTATTCGCTGCAATTGCAACACTTGGGTTAGATAGTATTGTTATTCGAGAGCTTATTAAGGATGACGGTCGTTTTGGTGCCTTGATGGGGACTGCTTTCTTCCTTAAGTTAATTGGTGCTTTTCTTTTATTCCCCATTCTTATTTTCGCTATTAGTTTTACAAATAACGATACTTTTACAAATTTTATTATATTTATAATTGCATCATCTACCATATTTCAGAGCTTTAATGTAATTGATTTCTATTGCCAATCTAAGGTTCTATCTAAATATGTTGCTTGGGCAAATAGTATCTCATTACTTATTTCTAGTGTGATAAAAATTACATTGATTCTAAATGATGCGCCTTTAGTTTTTTTTGCTTATTTAGTCCTGTTTGATGCGATTGTAGTTTCTTTAGGATTGATTTACTTCTATACAAAAAAAATGCATCTCAATTTTTCTGGCTGGTGTTTTGATTTTTCTATGGCTCGTGAATTATTAATGGATTCTTGGCCTCTAATTTTATCCAGTATTGTCGTTTCCATTTACATGAAGATTGATCAAATAATGATAAAGGAAATGATGAGTGCTGAGGCTGTAGGGCAATATGCAGCGGCTGTAAGGTTGAGTGAAATTTGGTATTTCATACCTATGACAATAGCTGGTTCGCTTTTTCCTGCAATAGCTAACGCAAAGAAAAATAGTAATGAACTATATATGTTAAGGCTTCAGCGACTTTATACTCTCATGGTATGGTTGGGGATTGCTATTGCTTTACCTATAACATTTTTTGGTGAATGGATTATTGTTTTTCTCTATGGCAATGTTTATCAGCAGGCATCTCAAGTCCTAATGGTTCATATATGGGCTGGTATATTTGTTTTTTTAGGCACTGCTGGCGCGTTTTTTACTATTGAAAAATTAACAAGAATATTTTTTTATAAAAGTCTTGCTGGTGCATTAACAAATGTCCTGCTTAACTTATGGCTTATTAAATATGGTTTGGTTTACGTAGCTGTAGCAACATTATTGTCGCAACTATTGTCTAGTTTTCTTTTAGATATATTCTTTAAGAAGTCAAGAGGGCAGTTTTATTTGAAAAGTTATGCATTTTTGGCAAGGTGGTAGCATAATGAAGGTTTTTTTAGGATTGGTTCACAATAATGGTGAACATGTTGATGACGTTAAAAGTAATATCGAAGCTCTAAAAAAAGAGCTTCTTGACGAAGGTTACGAAGTGACTATAGCTTATTCTAGTTACCAGCCTATAATTAATCGGCATACTGTATTGAAATTGTTAAAAAGACGGTTTGATTACTTTAAGTTGGGGGTGAGATGGAATAGTTACAGAAATGGTAGAAACAGTTTTAGATTTTTAATTTCTGCATTCATAGATTTTTTGAAGATTAAAAATTTAAGGAAACTTGCTAGAAATAGTCTGATTGAAACGTATGTAACTGATAAGCATCTTAGGTTATGGTTTTCGGCAATAGAAGAGTCTGATTTTATTGTTGTTTTTGAAGATGACGTTATATTTAAAAAAGATAGTATTGATAACTTTAAGAAGGTTGTTTCGTATTTTAAAATAAGTGAGAATGATCTGGATTACTTTGATTTAGCTGGCGGTTTGCCAATAAATATATTGGGTATTGATAAATTAAAAATCCCAGATTTTCAGGGTGACCAATTTTTAGATGCTGATGTTGTCTATTACAATAAGATTGTTACTAATACTGCTTGTGGTTATATGATATCAAGAGAAACTTTAGAAAGCTTTATATCTACTTTGATTGATAATCCACATTATAGATATACAGGTATAGATTGGTTGATTAATCGGCTTGCAATGCATGTTGAAAGTAAAGGCTTTAAAAGCGTGCACTTTAACCCCCCGCTATTTAATCATGGCTCATTTACCGGTGAGCATCAGTCATGGCAAAGTGAATAAAGGAATTGTTATGAAAATTGTAATTGCTGGAACTGGCTATGTAGGCTTATCTCTTGCTGTTCTATTGGCGCAGAAAAATGAAGTCGTTGCACTAGATGTTGTTTCAGAGAAAGTTGATCTTTTAAATAGAAAGAAATCTCCAATTCATGATGCTGAAATTGAAGATTTTCTTGAAAATAAGTCTTTAAATTTGGTTGCTACATTAGATAAACAACAAGCATACCAAAATGCGGATTATGTTGTTATTGCTACGCCAACGGATTATGACGCAGAAACACATTACTTTAATACTAAGTCGATAGAGTCTGTTATTGCTGACGTGTTGGCGATTAATCCTAGAGCTGTCATGGTAATTAAATCGACTATTCCTGTCGGTTATGTCGAAAGAGTAAAAACTAAATTTGGTGTAGATAATATTATTTTTTCACCAGAGTTTCTTCGTGAAGGTAAGGCGCTTTATGACAACCTGTATCCTTCTCGTATTATTGTTGGGGAAGTGTCTGAGCGGGCGACCATTTTTGCAAATTTGCTTGTCGATGGCGCGATTAAAAAAGATATGCCAGTCTTATTTACTGATGCGACAGAAGCTGAAGCGGTAAAATTGTTTGCCAATACCTATTTAGCTATGCGTGTGGCTTTTTTTAATGAGTTAGATACTTATGCTGAAGTTCAAGGGTTGGATGCGCTTCAAATTATTGAGGGTGTCAGTCTTGATCCTCGTATTGGTGGACACTATAACAACCCTTCTTTTGGTTATGGTGGCTACTGTTTACCGAAAGATACCAAGCAGCTACTAGCTAATTTTGAGATGGTTCCTCAGGCATTGATTGGTGCAATTGTCCAATCAAACGACACTCGTATGGACTTTATTGAACATCAAATTCTCAATAAGCAGCCTAAAAAAGTAGGGGTTTATCGTTTAATAATGAAGGCGGGTTCTGATAACTTCCGTGCCAGTGCTATACAGGGAATCATGTATCGTTTACAGGGTAAAGGCATTGAGTTAGTGATTTATGAACCTGAGCTTCACGATTCCGAATTTCATGATGTTAAGATATTGAGTTCTTTGGATCAATTCAAAGAAGAAAGTGACGTTATTATTGCCAATAGAATGAGTGATGAATTATTAGATGTGGTGGCAAAAGTGTACACACGCGACCTTTTTGCTAAGGATTAAAGATGAGTAATAAAAAAGTATTGGTAACCGGTGGTGCTGGGTTTGTAGGTAGTCACTTGTGTGAGCGCTTGATAACGATGGGATACGATGTATATTCATTGGATAACTATTTTACGGGCAGTGAAGCAAATCATGTAGCCAGCGTGACCTATATACGTGGTGAAACAAAGAATATTGATACGCTTGTCGATTTTGCTCCCGACATGGTTTATCACCTTGGTGAATATTCGCGGGTAGAGCAAAGCTTTGGCGATATTGAAAAGGTTTGGGCATACAACAAAGAAGGTATTTTTGCAGTACTAGAGTTTGTTCGCAAGGCTGGTTGTAAAATTTTGTATGCTGGAAGTAGTACCAAATTTGGTGATGGTGGTCTTGGGCGCAGCGCCTCTCCTTATGCTTGGACAAAAGCGACTAATACTGAGCTAGTTATGAATTATGGCAATTGGTTCAATGTACCTTATGCGATCACGTATTTTTATAATGTATACGGTGAGCGTGAAATCCAAACGGGGAAATATGCGACATTGATAGCCTTGTTCAAAGAAAAAATGAAAAAAGGAGAATCTTTGACAGTAGTAAGTCCTGGTTCTCAAAAACGTAATTTCACTCACATTGACGATATTATAGACGGTCTGGTGTTGGTGGGCGAGAACGGCTATGGTGATGAGTTTGGTATTGGTAGCGAAGAGGGATTTACTATTTTAGAGGTTGCCAAGATGTTCAATGGTGATATTGCGATGTTGCCTGAACGTAAGGGGAATCGAATGACGGCCGATGTTGTGTCTGATAAAACGAAAGCATTAGGTTGGACTGCTAAGCGTACATTGGCTGGTTATATCGAAAACCTTAGATTGAATAGCTGGAAATAATGATGCTTAACGATAAAGAATTTATACCCCCATATGCATTGAACACAGCTGTGCTTTTTTTAGTATTCAACCGATTGGATACTACAAAACAAGTTTTTGAGGCTATTCGACAAGCGAAACCACCGCGTCTCTATATAGCGGCTGATGGTGCTAGAGATGCCAAAGAGGGAGAAGCTGATAAGGTTCAAGCTGTACGTAATTTCGTTATGCAAAATATTGATTGGGATTGCGAAGTAAAAACTTTATTTAGAGAAAAGAATCTTGGTTGTAAGTACGCTGTTAGTGGTGCTATTACGTGGTTTTTTGAAAATGAAGAGCAAGGTATAATACTTGAAGATGATTGTTTGCCGAGTCAAAGTTTTTTTTGGTATTGTGAGGAGTTATTAATAAAATATAAGAATGATTTTCGTATATGGCATATATCAGGAGATAATTTTCAAAATAATATTCAACGAGGTGATGCAAGCTATTATTTTTCAAAATTTAATCATGTATGGGGATGGGCTTCTTGGGCAAATCGCTGGTTAGCCTATGATGTTAATATAAAGTCATTTAAAAAATTTAAAACAGAAAGTAAAATAAAGTTTATTTTTCGGAATGAAAAGGATTGTCGCTATTGGCTTTCAGTCTTTGATCAGGTATTTAGAGGTGATATTGATACCTGGGATTATCAATGGGTCTATACTATGTTAATAAATAATGGATTAAGTATTTTGCCAAATAAAAATTTAATATCGAATATAGGTTTTGGACTCGAAGCAACGCATACTAAAAGCTTGGATTCACAGCATTCAAAAATACCCAGAGTAGAAATGAAAAATCCATTAGTACATCCATTTTTTATTTTGGCGGATTTAGATGCTGATAATTATACTTCTGCAAAAGCATTTGGTCACGTAAATATAGTGTATAAGATTGTTAAAAAGTTAATAAGAGTGTTCTTTAGATGAAATGTAAGATCTGTTCAGTTAATAACAAGGTTTGTTTCACAGGGCAGATTCTTGATAGGCACTATATAAAATATTATCATTGCTCTAATTGTAATTTTATTCAAACAGAAGAGCCATTTTGGTTAGATGAAGCATACTCGCGTTCGATTAATGTTTCTGATACCGGTTATATGGTGAGAAATCTCTATTTATCGAAGAAATTAACTATACTTTTATACCTTCTTTTTGGTAGTAAAGGTGTGTTTTTAGATTATGCTGGCGGTTATGGCGTTTTTGTTCGCATGATGCGTGACGCAGGTTATGATTTTTATTGGGATGATAAATATACTGAGAATTTATTTTCTATTGGGTTTGAATGGGATAAAAATAAAAAAGTAGATGCTGTAACTTTATTTGAGGTGTTTGAGCATTTTGTTAACCCTATGGATGAAGTTAGAAATTTGTTAGAAATATCAGATACAGTTATTTTTTCTACAGAACTTTATCCGAAGTTTAGTCCGAAACCTGAAGAATGGTGGTATTTTGGCTTGGAGCATGGCCAACATATATCTTTTTTCTCTGAGGAGACGTTCGAATACATATCATCAACTTTTGGACTTAACTATTACAATGTAGGCTCTTTGCATATTTTGACCAAGAAGAAAGTTCCTGCATGGATTTTGTTTTCCTTAAAATTCACTCGTTTAGGATTACATACAGTGATTGCCAGTAGACTATGTTCAAAAACATGGAGTGACCATGAACTAATGAAGAAGTGTGTGTAAAGTGAAGATAGCATTTGACCATCAAACATTTACTCATCAATCTTATGGTGGTATTTCTAGATATTATTCAATACTTGCTAATGAGTTATTCTTCACTAAGAATGACGTTAAAATATTTGCAGGAATTCATAGGAATAACTATTTAAAATGTTTGCCTGATGGAGTGGTTAGCGGTGTGAGTTTGAAAAAATATCCATCAAAAACTGGCCCATTTTTTCATGTTTTAAATCATATTACTAGTCAGTATCAAATTAGTAAATGGAAGCCAGAATTAGTTCATGAAACCTATTTTTCATCGCCACATACGCTTTTTTCTAGTGATGCAGCTCGTGTGACTACTGTCTATGATATGATACATGAGATTTTTCCCAGTCAGTTTTCATCTCGTGATAGCACCTCAAAATCTAAAAGAAAAACACTTAATAGAGTTGATCATATAATTAGTATTTCAGAAAGCACCAAACATGATTTGATAAATATCTTTGGTGTTGATGAATCAAAAATTTCTGTTGTTTATTTGGGGGTTTCACTGGATGGTTTTAGTTCAGTGATAAATGATGCTTTGTCTACTGTTAATGGCAAACCTTTCTTATTGTACGTTGGTAGTCGTTTTGGCTATAAAAATTTTGATGGATTACTCAAAGCGGTAGCAAGTTCGGCTAAACTAAAGTCCAGTTTTGATATTGTCGCATTTGGCGGCGGTGCCTTTAATTCGGAAGAGCTCGCTTTAATAAGGTCATTAGGGTTCTCTGTATCACAAGTAAGGCAGTGTAGCGGTAGTGATCAAGAACTGGCAGGTTTATATAGCAGAGCTGCTGCTTTTGTTTATCCTTCTCTCTATGAGGGGTTTGGGTTGCCACCTTTAGAAGCCATGGCATCAGGTTGTCCTGTAGTAACATCTAATACTAGTTCAATGCCTGAAGTTGTTAGAGATGCGGGTGTTTACTTTAACCCAAATGAAATAGAAGACATGAGATTTGCAATTGAACGTGTTGTGTTTTTACCTAGTGTGAGAAGTGATTTAGTCCTAGCTGGGTTTGAAAATATAAAAAGTTTCTCATGGAATAAATGCGCAGCTGAAACGTTGACTGTTTATAAAAAAGTATTGGGTAATTCATGAAGAAAATAGCATTAATTTGTGGTGTAAGTGGACAGGATGGAGCTTATTTAGCAAAGCTTTTATTGTCAAAAGGCTATGAAGTTTGGGGTAGTTCTCGAGATGCTCAGGGTGGCTCTTTTTCTAACCTTACAGCCTTGGGCATTAAAGATAAAGTTCGTTTCGTCTCAATGGTTCCTGAAGACTTTAGAAGTGTTTTAGTTGCTCTTCGTAAGTCTTCGCCAGATGAAGTGTATTACTTAGCAGGGCAGTCTTCTGTTGGTTTGTCTTTTGATCAACCTGCTGAAACAATACAAAGTATTGCATTTGGAATTTTAAATGTTCTTGAAGCTTGTCGAATGCTCGATAAGCAGCCTAGAGTTTATCATGCAGGGTCAAGTGAATGTTTTGGTGATACAGGTGGTATGGCTGCTCATGAAAATACCCCTTTTCATCCTCAAAGCCCGTACGCTGTGGCTAAAGCTTCTGCATTTTGGTTAGTGGATAATTACCGAGAGGCATATGGTCTTTTTGCTTGTACTGGGATTTTGTTTAACCATGAGTCTTTGTTGAGGCCAACTCGTTTTGTAACACAAAAAATCATTTCTACAGCAAAACGAATTAAGGCTGGCTCCAAGGAATGTTTGGAGCTTGGTCGATTGGATATATCAAGAGATTGGGGCTGGGCACCCGAGTATGTAGAGGCTATGTGGCGTATGTTACAGTATGAAAAGGCTGAAGATTTTGTTATTGCTACTGGTGAGACAAATACGTTAGAACGTTTTGTTGAGGTGGCTTTTTCCGAGCTTGATTTAGACTATAAACAGCATACTAAGCAAAATCCAGAATTTATACGTCCTACTGATCTAAATATTAGTGTAGGTGACGCAACTAAGGCTAAAAATTTACTTGGTTGGGAGGCAACGTATAAAATGGGCGATGTTGTTAAAATGATGATTGATAGAGAAGCTGATTAATGTATTTATCTCATTAATGGCTGTTATTTTGGGATTGTGTTGATCACAACGTTATTTAATTTGTAGGTTTTTATGAAAAAAGCACTTATCACAGGGATTACAGGTCAAGACGGTTCATATCTAGCGGAATTTCTGTTGGAAAAAGGCTACGAAGTGCATGGTATTAAACGTCGTGCGTCTTCTTTTAATACTCAGCGTGTGGATCACATTTACCAAGATCCACATGTGGACAATGCAAACTTTATTCTTCATTACGGTGATTTGACGGATTCTTCTAATTTGACGCGCATTTTGCAAGAAGTGAAGCCAGATGAGGTGTATAACTTGGGGGCTCAGTCTCACGTAGCGGTGTCGTTTGAATCCCCTGAGTACACAGCGGATGTGGATGCCATGGGCA